>Ga0163150_10009278_pt1 | contig 10927 bp, 7 predicted proteins | sample OliLakLV19P2IB_FD_148628 | JGI IMG/M metagenome (GOLD analysis project Ga0163150, IMG submission 148628) | Freshwater microbial mat bacterial communities from Lake Vanda, McMurdo Dry Valleys, Antarctica - Oligotrophic Lake LV.19.P2.IB | ecosystem: Environmental > Aquatic > Freshwater > Lake >...
GTCTTATCATTCTGCCCATCATCGTTCTGCCCAACCAGTCTGTCAGGAGCTGGAGTTGCGCGGACTTTTTGGCAGAATGATGTTGGGCAGGACTATTCCAAACGGACAAGTTTGAGTATTCCGATTCCCCCCGTCTTATCATTCTGCCCATCATCGTTCTGCCCAACCAGTCTGTCAGGAGCTGGAGTTGCGCGGACTTTTTGGCAGAATGATGTTGGGCAGGACTATTCCACGCGGACGTTTTTCAAATTGTTCGGCCGATTCTGTCTTCGTCAGAAAGTCGAGGTGTTGAATGCCGATTGAAGTTGCATGCCCGATACGGGTGCTGGCGAAAGGCGATTTTCACGAGTTGGCCCATCAATTTATGGGGGTCGCGTTTTCTGTTCACAACGAGTTTGGACGCCTGATGAATGAACGGGTCTATCAGAGAACGATCCGATCCCGGTGCGAGTTGGCGGGACTGGTTCCGGCCCGGAGCGAAATCAAAATCAGGGCCGTACACGGCAGCTTTGAGAAGGTTTGGTTCGCCGATTTGCTGGTGGCCGACGGGCTGCTGGTGGAAATCAAGGCCGTCGAGTCGCTGACTCCGACTCATCAGGCCCAGACGCTGAATTATCTGCTGTTGACCGGGATAAAACATGGATTGCTGGTCAATATGCGGCAGCCGGACGTGGAGAAACAGTTTGTGTCTACGACACTTGGTCCACAGGCCAGGCATGTAGTTTCAGTGCATGAAGAGAATTGGCGTGCGGAACATGGGGCCAGTCAGAAGTTTCGCAATCACTTGCTGGAGCTGGTCGATGACTGGGGTGCCTTTTTGGAATTGGCGCTGTATCGGGACGCGATGATCCATTTCTTTGGTGGAGCAGATGCTGTTTTGAGGGAGATCCCGGTGTTCGATGGTGCTTTGCCTGTTGGCACTCACCGGGTCGCGATGATCGATGACAGCACTGCGTTTTCGATCACATCGCTCAGCGGCAATTTGTCCCGAATGGAATCACACCTTCAACGATTCCTGCGGCACACCCCGTTGGATTCAATCGCTTGGGTCAACATGCACAAACACGACATCCGGTTTCGTATGGTGACAAAGTCATAAGCACGGATTTTTTTGGGCAGGACAATTCCAGTCAGACGTTTTTGAGATTTTGGTGCCCCCCGTCTTATCGTTCTGCCCTCTGCCCCACATCATTCTGCCAACGTCCGGGTCTGGGTTTTGTTGGGCAGGACGATGTAGGGCAGGATTATTCCAGGCGGACTTGTTTCTGAGGAGCAAATCCTGTCTCTTCAGTATTGTGCTTCATTCATTCTGCCCGGATTTCTGCCATGAACATCAATTGCCTTGCCCCGAAACTGGTTCTGTGCATTCTTGTCGCAACGGTACCTGCATCGCCGGCGTTGCCTCAGGACGTTCACGACTGGCCCGAGTGGCGCGGTGTCGGGCGCGATGGGGACTGGACCGAATCGGGGATAGTTTCCGAATTCAGCACTGATTCGCTCAAAGTCCTGTGGCGCCAGCCGATCTCGTCCGGATACAGCGGGCCAACGGTGGCCGACGGACTGGTGTATGTGATGGACAGGAAAGCGGATGGGGCGGACCAGTCGGAACGGGTGCTTTGCTTCGATGCAGCAACCGGCGAACCGAAGTGGGAGCACGAGTACGATGCAGTTTATGCCGGCGTTGGCTATGTCGCCGGGCCGCGTGCGTCTGTGACTGTCGTCGATGGCCGGGCCTTTGCACTTGGTACCATGGGGCACGCCCATTGTCTGGATTCCAAATCAGGCGACGTAATTTGGGCCAAAAACCTGAACAGCGAATACAGGATTTCAGCGTCCAAACGGATGCCCATCTGGGGAATCGCGGCGTCACCGCTGGTTTATTCCGACAAAGTGATCCTGCATATTGGTGGAGCCGACGGGGCCTGTCTGGTTGCGCTTGACATTGAATCCGGAAAGGAAGTCTGGCGGGCACTGGAGGATCGGGCCCAGTATTCCAGCCCGGTAATGTGCCAGCAGAACGGAACCGATGTAGTGGTTTGTTGGACGGGGGATAGCGTTGCCGGGCTGAATCCGAATTCGGGTGAAGTGTACTGGCGGCACCAATTCACCCCCCGCAACATGCCGATTGGAGTGGCAACTCCGGTCATTCACGGGGACCAAATATTTGTGACGTCGTTCTATGACGGATCATTGATGCTCCGAATGAACCCGGACGCCATGACGGTTACAGAAGTCTGGAAAGCGATTGGGGAAAGCGAAAATGAAACGGCAGCCCTTCATTCGATCATCAGCACGCCTGTCTGGATCGGCGTTCATATTTACGGAGTGGACAGTTACGGCGAGTTTCGTTGCCTGAAGGTCAGCGATGGCAGTCGTGTCTGGGAAGACACAACCGCTGTTCCCCGTTCGCGATGGAGCACGATGCATTTTGTGCAGAATGGCAAGCTGACGTGGATGTTCAACGAACGGGGCGAATTGATTCTGGGCGAACTGTCGCCAGAGCGTTTTCGGGAAATTAGCCGGGCCAAGCTGATCGAACCGACAACAGCCCAGTTGCGGGAACGAGACGGTGTTTGTTGGTCCCACCCGGCGTTTGCCAACCGATGTATTTTTCTGCGCAATGACAAAGAGATTATCTGTGTCAGTCTTGCCGCAGACCAGGATGCAGGCGGTTCCGTTCAGCGGAAGTAAAACAAAAAAATCGGTGATTGGAAATCACCGCTTTTGATTTGACCATTGTCCGGGCTTGTTAACCGCCGGCATCGTCGAATGTGGGTCGCTTGGGAGGTCCGCTGCGTCCGCCCATACCGCCGGGTCCTCCACGACCACCGCGTCCGCCGCCGAACATCATGGCCGGGTCGGGCATCATCTCTTCGTTTGTCAGTTGGCCGTCCTGGTTTTTGTCCAGTGATTTGAGTGCGGCAACGGCGTTGGCGATTTCTTCGGTCGACAGTTCACCATTTTTGTTGGCATCGAGAGCCTGGATGATGGGGAACAAGGCCATCATTCCGCGTGGGCCGCCTGGTCCGCCCTGCCCTGGTGGGCCAAACGTTCCGCCCCGACCACCCGGCCCACTGCCACCGTCGGGAGGGCCCTGTTCAAACATAATCCGGGCTTCTTCGCGGGTAACAAATCCATCTTTGTCCCCGTCGGTCCGATCAAACATTTGCAGCAACCGTTCGTCGGCTTCGTCCCGGGCGATTTTTCCGTCGGCGTTTTTGTCACTTTGAAAAATCCGGTCCAGCATCGGTCCCGGATCAAATCCGCCAGCGCCACGCTCCTGGGCCTGGCCGGTTCCGGCGCACATCAAGACGGCTGCAAGAACGGTCAGAATCATACGCATATCAAGTCTTCCTTTGATCGTGTTTCAGTTTACTTTTTGATCCGTTTGCGAACGGACAGGGTCAATGGTTGATCAAAGCTCCGTGGCAACCTTTTTGGCGGGTGGAAAGACCCATGGCCGGGCCTGTTTGATCGCCAGTTTGCCGTCCTTGGAAATCTTGAATTCGATTTCCATGGCAAACGACTTGTCGTCAATTTTCTTGCCATACAGTTTTGCAAACTTTTCGTGGAGCCGGCCCAGGTGGTCGCGCAACTGTTCCAGCTGTTTGGCGTTCAACATGAGCTTGCCCGAGTTGTTCAGGCTGGATGTCTGCATGACTTTCGGGTCATCCGCATTCCACCAGTCGAGCAGAATTTCTTCCGGGGTCGACGATGCGTCCGGATTGGTCACGAGGTCTTCGCCAACCTGGGTATTGAGATAGTAGTTGCCTTCGGTCTGGTAGAGGATATCGCTGGTGACAGCGACGCCGTTGGCAATCTCGCCGCCAAAATTTGGGTGAATGACCACACCCATTGCGGCCGCAAAATGGTCGATACGGTAAAACTCGCGTTCTTCAAAGGCCCGAAAATTCCACAGACTGGCATAGACCTGCAGGATGGTTTTCGACAGGTGCCCTTCGTCGGCCTTGTGGGTGAACGAATCATACAGTCCGGCACCACTGAAGCCGGGCAGGTCTTCGTTGTTGGTGCTGGACCGGCAACGAAGTGAAGTTCCTGCCGGAAATGATTTATGTATTTCGTCGAGGGCCGTCATCATCGCCGCCGGCATTTTGCCTTTCTTGATCAGCTTCTGGAACTTGATCAACTCGGCTTCCTGCGTTTTGGGGTCGCGCCGGAATTCCGGACTGTCCAGCAGGGTTTTCGCATAGTCATAAAAGCCATTGGCTTTCATAAAGTCGTCATAGAACCGGAATGGAACCGCGAAACCATCGGGGACGGTTTCGCCTGGAAATCCAAACGTTCGCAGAGTCGCCAGGTTCGCGGCCTTGACCCCGACGCTGGCCGAGTCGGTGAAAGCGATATCGCTGAAGGGACGGATCTTTGTAACATTCAGGTCGCGCGGAGGAATCTGTGATTCGGCCGGTCGCAAGGCCGCGAAATGGGCATCGACTTCGTCGGCCGCTGCTTCGCGGATTTCGTATCCGTCGGCAGTTACCTTGTAGGAAACGAGCTTGCCAACCAGCGACAGGAACCGCTGGTTTTCTGCAGCACCCGTGACAAAGGCATTGGGAACCTGGTCCTGGATCGCGCGCAGGTTGACATGCGAAAGGGGAGTCTGCCGCACTGCAGTGATGATCCCGGCAACCCGTGGCATCTCGTTAGGCAGTGTGCGGCACAACACGACGTCCCGTGAGTTGGGAAACTCACCGGCTTCCATAAACCGCAGGCGTCCAAACGATTCGCCAGGGTTGAGGGGCAAATATCCGACGTCAGAACTGTTCAGGTCTTCATCGAGATAAACGCGAATTCCCGATTTTTCGTAAAGGGCCTTTTCTCCTTCGACTTTGGCCGCCGCGCGGTTCCCGCGAGGATAGTAGCCAACGTTGCCGGCAAGGGTTGGGAATTTTTCAGTAAGCAGGCCCAGGCAAAGCTGGATCATCTCATGGGAATACGAGTCGTTCGGTTCGAACTCGATCGTGTACAGGCCTGGCTGGCCGCTGGGTGATTTCAGCATCGGGCGGTAGATCAGTACGCCCTTCATCTGGTCTTCCGGTCGACCCATTTGCAGCCCGGCGACTCCGGCAAACATGGGATGGGCGCGAATGTTTTTTGTATTGATGAAATACAGCTGCTGTTCCGGGGTGCCGGGCTTGTCAAAGGTGAATTTGACGAACTCCAGGCCGGCCAGAAACGTGTCGACCATCACTTCTTCACCCTTGTAGGAAAGAGAGTGATACATCGCATGATCGGAGATCGAGGCGACGCCGTCTTTGAATTCAAGGTTTTCGGGAAGGACCCGTTCGCGTGTTCCACCGCCACCAAACATGCCGCCGGGTCCGCCTGGCCCGCCACGGCCTCCACCACGTCCGCCCCGTCCGCCGAACTCGGGCATCATTTCCGGGCCGGCAAGTTTTCCGTCATTGTCTTTGTCCAGCGACTTGAGCGCTTCGGGAGCGTTAGCCAGTTCTTCTGCCGAGATGACTCCGTCCTTGTCTGCGTCGATTGCAGTAATGACGGGCGGACGTGGCATCCGGAAGCCGCCGGGTCCACCCGGACCGCCTTGCACTCCCGGAGGACCGCCGCCGCCTGGGGGTTGGGAGACTACATCGGGCACAAAAACAAAAACGCTTCCCATTACCAGAAGCGTTGAAAGACCCGCAAACAAGCGCCGCATTCGTACCACTCCCCAAAAATAGTTCCAGCCAGTCCGCAATAATACCGTTAAACCGCAGCGAACAGGAGAAGTTTCGCGGGACGTTCGCCGCTTGCCAATCGCCATTCCACCGGTTTTGACAGAGCTTACCAGGTGCAAGCTGAAGGCAGGATTAAGAGGCCATTGTCCGGGGAATTAATATTCCGGGGACAGGCTGGCCTGTCAAAAAATTTGGGTTTGTAACTGAATTTGTTTGCGCAAGGTTTTTGACTTCACCCTCGCCAAACTTGTTTGGGGAGGGTCGAACCAGCGAAGCGAAGTTCGGGGAGGGGCGAAAGTGCAAAACACTGTGAATTGCGATGTCCGCCCTCCCCGGAAACCTCGCTTGAAGCTCGATTTCCGACCCTCCCTGGCTTCGCCGGGAGGGTGTAAGCACGATCAATTTGGAACAAAACTGAAAACCTGAAAATCCGTGTTAACCCCAAATTTTTGACACCCCAGAGACAGGCTGTACCGGACGGCTCGGGGCTTGTTGATTTGGTAACCCGATGAGTAAGCGAGGGATCGAATCTCGCCCCTTCGGGTTACCATGTTCCGCTTGAACCGGAATTGCCGGGCAGATTAGGGGCGTTTTTCTTTCGGGACGATCAACAGCACTTCCCATCGGACAACCACCTCCAGGCCGGACGAATCGATCATTTCGTTGATCGAACTGGCGAGTGAGGCATTTTTGATAACGCCGGTGACGTCGGTGTCGGCCAGATGAATCGCTGCGGAGCTGATCGCAACCGGCAAATCAAAATGGCGGGAGATCTGGTGGGCGGCCTCCCGAAGGGTGAGGAGGTCAATTTCCAGATCGGCCACGGGCACTGTTGTGTTATCCGCATCAGAGCCAGCCGCCCCGTTTCCGCCGGAACCGGTTCCAGGTTCGGGCTGGGCCAATCCCACCCGCTCCAAAATTTGCCGGTTGTGCAATTGTTGCAAATGGGATTCCGGCTGGTCGGTTCGGGTGTCATGGCCGAGAACCAGCGAGGTTCCATCCTCTGACGGATGAACAGTAATCCCCCGGGATGAAAAGAAAATCTGTTCGATGCTTCGCAGGGTAATGCCATACCCTTCGATGAATCCTGGAAGCTTGCTCTCGGTCGTCAGCACAGCCGATTCCGCCAACTTTGGATCGATGGTGATTTCGCAACCGGTTTGGACGCGAAGAATTTTCAGGAAGTCACCGACGGTCTCCTCCTTGTCAAACGACCAGTAGACATTTCTCTGGGCGTCCAAACCTCTGGACCACAAGGTTGCCACCGGAAGGGGCGGCAACTTTTCCTCAAGGTCCTTCAAGGCAACATCCCCCACCACATTTCCGTCCGGATCGATCAGGATGTGCGAAGGATGAGCCTTGATGCCAAAAGATGTTTCTGTTTTGCGGTCGTTGTCCAATAGAATCGGGAACGGCAAGTTCTCCCCTTTCCAGTACAACTCGCGAAGCTTTTCGATCTTGCCGTCCATTTCCTCCAGGCTGGTGACCGACGAGTCGTGAATCGCGAGGATCTCAAACTGGTCGCGGTTTTTGGCATGGTCCCGGTAGATTTCAATCGATTCCGGCAAACTGCCGGCATAGCAGGGACCTCACCAGAAACCCCAGAAGTTCAGCAAAACCCATTTGCCACGATAGTTGGCCCAGTCAAATTCCCCCTCGATTCCACGGGCCTCGGCAATATCGAGATTGGGAGCGGGTTTGCCGATAAGCTTGGCCATCGTGTCGAGTTCAAAATCAAGTTCGCCAATGGCAAGCTCTTCTCCGGCAACCGTTTTGAAATCAGCCCTTTTAGGTTCGATACGCGTCCCATAAATTTTGTATTTCCATTCCCCGGCAGGGAACGGAAAACTGACCTGGCCATCGGAACATCGATACTCAAAGAAGTATGAAGAGTTACCCTCCACAGTAACAATCATGTTGGTCCACGTCGGAATGGAATTGTCTTCGCTGGATTTGAAAGTAGCGGTTACCCTGGAAGTCTTGTCGAATTTGATTTCGACCGTCGCTCCTTCCTTCTGGCGGTCGATCACGGTAATCCCGGCGAACGAGCGGTCTTCGCTAAAACCCATCACAACGGTCTCACGGCCGAAGTCTTCGAAAGAAAGTTCCGCCATCCCGTCGGCGTCGGTTATTCCTTTTGCATCGGCATACCCTTTCAGCTCGAGATTCCGGTCCGGGTCGATAACCCAGTTTGAAGACAATTCGGCATTGACGACGGGCTGACCGCTGGCATCGACTACGTGGAACCGGACCTTGAAAGTATCGGCCAGGAGGACTTGCGGGCAGAGAACGAAGAAGCCCAACAACAGCAATTGCATCAATCGGCGGGACATGGGTAGATTCCTGATGGCAGGTCTTTCGTGGATTGGGGTTGGATGCCGACCAGAAGCTCCGTCTGGCCGTTCCGTCATCATAACGCCGGTCGAAACAGCCAGATGAATCAACGGTCGAATTACTCGTCAATCACTATCGTTTCGCCGCCGTTGATGGTCATGACTGCACGCAGCATATCGTCCGACAGGGTGTTTTTCTCAAGGTCGACCGATCCGTCACAACGACCGAACAGGTATTCTTCGAGCGGACTCAGCATCAGGCTCTTCCTTGGATGCAGCGGATCGAAATTGGTTACAACCGGTTTGGTCCAAACTTCAGCGTGCTCGTCGTTGACTGTCATTACCAGGACCGAGTTTGACGTGCCGTCGCGAAAATCGGCAATCAGACACGGTTCGCCAGGGCGATAGGCCAGTCCCGGGCCGGTCGGAACTGAGAAACTGGACCGTCCGTCCGAGGGAGTCAGGCCCGATGCCGGGTGCAAAAACATTCGCGGCATTTTGGGGATCAGGGCTTTGTTGTGTTCACTGTCCCAGGGCTCATCCATACGGAACTGGTTGTAGAGATCCATCTCGTCCACATAGGGGAGAATGCCAACCCGCCAACTCAAACCACGAGCCTCCCCTTTTCCAACGATGGAGGGAAATTCCTTGAAGGCACCCTCGTAGTTGTGCATAGCCAATACCAGTATTTTGACCTGCTGAACAGCAGCGATAAATTGTTGTTGTCCCAGCATTTTGGCCAGAAAGGGACCCAACTCACCGCTTTCGTCCCCTGAGACATTGAACGTGATCCGTTTTCCCTCAACTTCGGGCTTGTTGTTCAAGAGAATTCGCAAGAGCCCGGGAATGATCGCTTTGTTCTCGCGGATATCCGCAATGTTGTCAGGCAAGCTGGCCAGTATGGTGGCAAGCTCTCCGACGGCTTCATCGCTGGTCGCCTGAACCGTCATGCTGAAGCGGGCCTTTTCTCCCTGGTCGAAAACAGTAGTGAACCAGTCGGTCATCTTGATCTGTTCAGCCGTTTGCTTTTGGCCGGGCTGTTGGGGGATCGCCAGGGCAAGTTCAGTGACCACGCGGCGGATCTCTGCGCCAGGTGCGACGACGATTGCCAACGGTTCGCTGCCGACACTGGCTAATGCCTCGCTCCATCGGCACCGGTCGTCTGGTGGAAGCGTCTGGCTATTCGCACCCGGCATGATCTCACGGGTGAGAACGGTCTGGTTCCCCTGCCGATCGACCTTCCACAGTGGTTGCGCGGCATTGGTGGCCTCGAACGTTTTCATGCGCTGGCCCGTCGGGTCGTTCAGAACCAGCCGTGCTTCGGTTGCAGAAAGAAACGCGGTTACCTGTCCTTCACCCAACTGGTTTCCATCAATGTTCATCTGAAAACCGAGCAGACTGACCCAGCGGCCCATTCCTTCGTTATTTTGTATTGACGCGACCAGCAGGGTTTGGTCCGTGATCCGGTCAATCGTGCCATCAGGCATTTGTCCCTTGGCGGCAGAAAGGGGAATCAGGCTGGCGATCGCGAACAACAGAATCAGTTCTTCCTTCAAACGCATCTTCATTTCATGAACTCCAGACGGAGGTTGGTGGTTTCAAACAAGTAGCAGACGATCCGGAACAAGTCCTAATTCTCGCGGAACCGGATTTCGTAACTCAACGTCGTCCCGTCTTTCATATCCGGGCTGTCCAGAAAAACAGTGTTTCCATCCCGTTTGTACTGAAACGGTTTTCCTGTCGATGGGTCGTCGGGTGCGGGCGTATCGATCAGCAGGTCCAGCGAGTCGGGCAGTTCCCCGTTGTGGGTGGCGGCGTAATGGCGAATTGCTTCAATGGTCTGAAGGGCGTTGAAATAGCGCTCGGTGCGAACATGGGCCCTTACGATTTGTCCTGAGGCAGCCAGTAATACGCTGGTCAGCCCTGAAGTTGCGGGTGGCTGGAAAATGCTTCCTTTTTGCCTGTCGGAGGCCTTCCACCAGGGGATGGCGGCAATGCAGGCCAACTCCTGGGCGTTCTGAGCGGATTCCATTTTGTCGGCCAGCAGCAGAACTTTGGCAACGGGCATTTGGTCAACTTCGGAGCTGTCCATGCCAGAAGCAACCAGAATCATTTTTGCCTGGGGGTAATACGCGATGGCCTTCAGGACGGAATCCTGAACATTCCTTCGTGGGTACTGTCCGGCGTCCCGGATCGACTGGAGTGCAAGGGCGTATTGCCCGCTCCAGAATGCGGGATCTGTCCCTGGCGAATCGAGTTGGTCAAATCCGGGCATGTGTCTCAACAACAAATCGCTTTCGGCTTCCAGTGCCGCACGCAAATCTGTGAAGGGGTGGGGTCGCCAAGCGAGTGCCCAATACAGGCTGGGCATTTCCGGTTGCTCGATCAGCAGTTCCAGCGGCTCTCGCAACATCGCGGCATGTGCCATGGCAACCAGGCTGTTGATCAACAGCGGGGCTTTGCCAACATTATGGGCGAGAGCAAATCCGGTTTGAATTGTTTCAAAAGCACCATCGATATTCCGGTCACGAATCTGCGCGATCGCCTGCAAGATCAGGAATCGCTGGAAGGTGCGGGTCTGCTGAACCTCAGGCAAAGGAACCATCATCGCATTCTGATCGCGAAGCGGTATTTGCCAGTCACACGAATCGCACAACGCACCGGCACGAAGCATGTAGTAGCCAGGAGTGTTTGCATATTTGTCCAGAAGCGGGCTTTTCATTTTCTCATGAGCCGACATTGCCAGTAGCGTATCCCTTCCCTGCAAGTATTCCTTGTTTCCGTACGCATACGTCTGCTCCGCCGTCACCTTGCCGTAATACACTGCGGCGTTGCCAGGTTTGCATTCGCCGTATCCGGGCAGCAGGCGGTATTTGAGGGGCGGGCTGGGGACGGCGG
>Ga0163150_10009281_pt1 | contig 10925 bp, 9 predicted proteins | sample OliLakLV19P2IB_FD_148628 | JGI IMG/M metagenome (GOLD analysis project Ga0163150, IMG submission 148628) | Freshwater microbial mat bacterial communities from Lake Vanda, McMurdo Dry Valleys, Antarctica - Oligotrophic Lake LV.19.P2.IB | ecosystem: Environmental > Aquatic > Freshwater > Lake >...
GCACAAGCAGCCCGCCAGCTTGCAGGCCTCTGTCGATCCAACCGTGCGGCGAGGCTACGAATTGCTCGAGCCCTATTATCGCAGCGGGCCACTGCCGAGCGTGGTGGGCAGCCCGCATCGCGAACCGGGTACCGTCGAGTTTCTGCACCGCTGGGAAGAGCTGCTCGGCGGAATGTGTCGAGCGGGCTTCACGATCGAAGACTTGCTCGAACCCCTGCACGCCGACGAGCAAGCAGGCGTGGGCACCTTCGCCCACCGCAGCCGCTACGTAGCTCCCTACGTGCGTATCAAGGCCCGGCGGAACAGCGTCGCGGCGGCGGAGGGCACGGCCGCCAAAGTGTGGCTGCCGTGAGGAAAAGTGGATAGTGGTTGGTGGTTAGTGGCGAGAAAAAAGTTCCCGCGTTTCGTCCCTAACCCCGAATCCCTAGCCGCTAACCCCTACTAAGTCCGTTGCATTCCTGCCCTCGCTCGATCAAGATAGACGACACGCTCGCCGACCGCTCGACAGCCTCCCAAAACCTCTCTGAGAATCCGCGTCCGTGTCTCATTCCGTGCTCCAAGAAATCGTGGCAGTGTTTGGCCAGCCCGTCGCTGGGAACCCCACGCAATACATGATGGAAAAGGCGTTCGTGCAGGTAGGCCTCGACTGGCGCTACCTCACGCTGGAAGTCGCGCCCGGCAACCTGGCCGACGCGATCCGCGGGATGCGCGCGATGGGCTTCCGCGGCTGCAACCTGACGATTCCGCACAAGGTCGAAGTCATTCAGTACCTCGATCGCACGAGCGAGGCAGCCACCTTGATGGGCGCGGTCAATTGCGTCAATCGCGTGGGCGACGAACTGGTGGGCGAGAATACCGACGGCAAGGGATTCGTGCAGTCGCTGCGCGAAGTGACCGACCCGACCGGCAAGAACGTTTTGATTCTGGGCGCCGGCGGCGCGGCCCGTGCGATCGCGGTCGAAGTGGGGTTGGCCGGCGCGGCGCAGATCGCGGTGGTCAATCGCGACGAATCGCGCGGCCAACAATTGGTCGCACTGCTCAACGAAAAAGTACACGTGCCGTCGCGCTACGTGAAATGGGAGGGGAACTTTGACGTTCCCTCGGATGTCGACGTGGTGATCAACGCCACATCGATCGGGTTGGGCGACGCTTCGGCCCGCGTGCCGATTTCGGTGCAGACGCTCGAGCCCGACATGGTTGTGGCCGACGTGATTTTCAATCCGCCCGAGACGCGATTGATTCGCGATGCCCGCTCGCGCGGCTGCCAGACGCTGGACGGCTTGGGAATGCTCGTCAACCAGGCGGTGATCGCCTTCAAGATTTGGACCGGGCAGGACGCCAACGCCGAAGTAATGCGCGAGGCGTTGGAGGAATTTCTGGGCCTTTAGGTTTTCAAAACCATCGCCCGGCCCTCGCTCGCGCTCCATAGCTGCTATCAACTGCTGACACACACCCTTGAAAAGGCGACCTCGGATGACTGTGAAACAGGCTTGGCTCGGATCCATGTTGGCGCTGGTGATCGGCGCCGGTGCGTCTCAACTATCGGCCGCCGAACCGGCGGGCGTGAAATTGCTGCGGCTCGATTCGTTGGCCGGTTGGGAGCATGGCCCAACGCGCCCGGCGCATTGGTCGATTAGCGAGGGCCGGCTCAGCGGTTCCGCCCAGTCCACTCCCCTGCTCTCCGGCTGGACGGTGGGTGATTTCGAATTGCGTTTCACGTGGTCGGTTGCTTCAGGAGGCACTTGGCAAGTTAGCTTGCCCGACGTGCCCAGCGGACCGGGCCTGCTGCTGACCTTCAAGGAAGGTGATGGCTGCGGCGCCATTCGCGCTGGCGACCAGGTTCTTTCGGCCGGCGCCAAGGTTGAGCCGGTGGCCGCCGATGCCATGCATACCGCCGACATCCGCCGCAGCGGCAGCACGCTTTCGATCATCGTTGACGGCAAAGTCATGGGTGAGGTTTCTATCGATCGCAATCGTCGCTTCGGGCTCGCCCTGTCGGTGCCCGCCGGCGAGGGGACGCTGGCCGATCTGCGGCTGGAAGAACCTCGCGGCAATTCGCTGTTCAACGGCAAAGATTTGAGCGGCTGGTTCGTCAACAACAACAAGGGCGAATGGAAAGTGGACAACGGCCACATCATTCCCATTGCACACAAGGGCTTGCACTATTTGCGGCCCGACAAGGAATATGCAAATTTCACGCTCTCGCTCGAATACACCATTTCCAAAGGGGGCAACTCGGGCCTCGCGATTCGCACTGCGAAAGATGGCTGGCCGTCGGGCGATGGCATGGAGCTGCAGATTCTCGATCAGCCAGGCGAAGTCAAAGATTCGACGATGGCGATCTATGGCAATCTGCCGCCGCTCGACCGGGCCGACAAATCGGTCGAATGGAATCGCATTACGGTCAAGGCCGACGGCCGCATGATCTCGGCCTGGATCAATGGCGAGTTGGTGCAACAGGTGAACACCGTCGACTTGCCGGAACTCAAGCATCGACATCTGAAGGGCTGGATCGGCGTGCAAGACCACGGCGGCAAAGTGCGCTTTCGCGAGATTTACATTCACGAAGCGCCTGAGGGCCTTGGCCTCGATGCCTGGTATCAGCCACACTCCGAGCCGGCCGCCGGCATCGTGCTCGATCGAGTGATGAATAGCGAGCGACTGTCGCGAGCCGATGGTTTGGGCTCGGGAGTCGTTAGCAAAACGGTGCCCAAGGGTGGCGAGCACGTGCTGGCCGAGCTGACCGGGCCAGGAGCGCTCGTGCGTTGCTGGCGCAGTTTTGCCGCCGGCCGCATGGCGTTTTATTTCGATGGCGAGACCGAGCCGCGCATCGAGTGCGACGCCGAACACCTGTTCGACCACGTGCCCGGGATCGCCCATCAGGATCAGCCGGTGCTCGGGTGTTTGAACTTCGCCAAGAGCCTGAAGATCGTCGTGACCGATCCGCTGCCGGCCACGTATCGGTTGGAGTACGTCACCTTTCCCAAGGACGTGCCGGTCGAAAGCTTCACGCGCAAAAACCCGGGCGTGCCGCGGGGCATGCCGCAGGCGATCAGCTATCGTCACGAGGGAATGGCCGGCGGCAAGCTGCGCGAGGCCGAGATCTATGATCGCATCAATTCCGAGCCGCGCACCATCGAGCCCGGCACGACCGTGCAACTGGCCAAGGTCGACGGCGCCGGTTTGGTCAACTGGCTGCGGTTGCAAACCAGCCGCGGCGCGCTGGCCGATAAGGATCTGTGGGTCGAGGTCACGATCGACGGCGAATCGGTTCCGGCGATCGCCGCTCCGGCGCGGTTTCTTTATCCGGCTTTCGCGGGCACGGAAGACGTCAAGGATTTCAACAGCCTGGTGCTGACCAGCAAAGAGGGCTTTGCCAATTTACTGGCGATGCCGTTTGGCAACGGAATTTCCGTGGCGGTTCGCAACCGGGGCGACAAGCCGATCGAGAAGGTCGCCGTTTCCTTGTCGGTCGATCGCGCAGCCGATAAAAACTACGCGGGCCGCATGCGTCTGCGCGGTGTGTTTCAGCCCGCCGGATCGGATCAGCAAGATCTGGTGAATCAGTCGGGCTCCGGTCGCTGGGTGGCGTTTATCTATCAACAGCCCGAGGGGACGACGGGCGTCGCGGCGCTCGACGTCGATGGCAAGCCAAGAGACGGTTGGGCATCGCCCGATCTGGAATCGTTTTGGGGTCGGCCCGGCGAAGGGAGCAATTTCTATCGCGCCCTCAGCGGTCGCAAAGGCCCGCTGACCTGGCGCTACATGCTCTTGGAGCCGGTGAGCTTCGAGCACTCGCTCGTGCTCAAGCCCAACGCGGGCGACAAGCTGGGCGATCGGCTGGCGCTGTTCTATTTGAAGAAGTAGGGAGCGGGGCTTAACGCTCGTCCCGTTCCTCGGAGATTCGGTCGGACATTGACCCCTTGAAAGCGCTAAGTATCTTTCGCACTTCTTCGAGAGACGGAGCAGGTCCAGGGGTTGCTGGGGATGCGTCCTTGAATTCGGGATCGGGCAAATCTTCGACGTCGCTTAAATCGTCATTCGACATTGAATTTCACTCCAACTTTTAAGAGTGCTAACTCGCTTACGCCGGCTGCTGTTGCGTAATGCAATGATACGCCCCCAAGCCCCAGGCCAGGTCGACGGCGTCGAGGCCGCGGATTTGGCGGCCGGGGAAGACGCGGGCCAGCGTTTCGACGGCCACCCGATCGGCCTGGTCGTTGAATTGCGGCACGATCACCACGCCGTTGGCGATGTAGAAATTCATGTAGCAGGCCGGCAGCCGGGCATCTTCGAAGAACAGCGGACGCGGCATGGGGATCGGAATCACCTCCAGCGGCCGGCCGCGCTCGTCGCTCATCCCTTTTAGCCGCCGATAGTTGTCCTGCAAGGGCTGGTAATTCTCATCGCGCGGATCTTCTTCGAGCGCCGCAACCACTGTCGTCGGGCCCACGAACCGGGCCAGCTCGTCAATGTGGCCGTCGGTATCGTCACCCACAATACCGCCACCGAGCCAAAGGATTTTTTTGGCACAGCAATAGTCGCGCAAATAGCGCTCGACGTCGGCACGCGAAAGTTGCGGGTTGCGATTGGGATTGAGCAGGCACTGCTCGGTCGTAAGCACCGTGCCCGCGCCATTGCCGTCGACCGCGCCGCCTTCCAAGATAATCCCCGGGCTGAACACGCTGCGGCCGGTGAGCCTGGCAACGTGAGCAGGCACCACGTTGTCGAGATCGAATGGCGGGTACTTTCCGCCCCAGGCGTTGTACTGCCAATCGATCAGCGCGGGCGACAGCCGCGCCGGGCCCGAAAGAAACATTGGGCCGTGATCGCGAGCCCAGACGTCGTTCGTGTCAATGTCGTGCAGCACTACATTGCGCAAACCTCCGACGAGCATCTTTGCTTCGGCCATCACTTTCTCGCCGCCTGCGCAAATATGCACCGGCTCGAACGCCGACAGCGTGCGCACCAGCGTGGCATAGACGCCGGGAATCGGCTCGAACTTGCCGGGCCAGGTCTCGGGCTTGTGCGGCCACGCCAGCCACGTCGCGGCGTGCGGCTCCCATTCGGCCGGCCAGCGGTATCCGAGCGATGCGGGGGTGGCAGTTGACATAAGAAACCGTCGCAAGCAAGAGAAATCAGCGGGCGGTCTAGTCGAGATAGCGTTTTGTCAAATCGCCGTACGCATCGATCCGCCGATCGCGCAGAAAAGGCCAATGCGTGCGCACCACGTCGATCTGTTCGAAGTTGCACTCGACGAGCATCGTTTCTTCGCTGCCGTGCGTTGCCCGTGCAAGGATGTTTCCGTTGGGATCGGCCAAGAACGACGCGCCCCAGAACTCCAGCTTTCCTTCGCTGCCGGTGCGGTTGGCGGCCGCCACGAACACGCCGTTGGCGATCGCATGACTGCGCATCATGGTCTCCCATGCCGCGTGCTGGCTGGCGCCGTACACGTCTTTTTCGTCCGGCAGCCAGCCGATCGCCGTGGGATAGAAAATGATCTGGGCTCCGGCAAGCGCCGTCAGTCGAGCCGCTTCCGGATACCACTGGTCCCAGCAGACGCAAACACCCACTTTTCCGAACCGCGTGTCGAACGCGCGAAAGCCCAGGTCGCCGGGCGTGAAATAGAATTTTTCGTAATACAGCGGATCGTCGGGTATGTGCATTTTGCGATACATGCCCGCCAGCGAGCCGTCGGCATCGAAAATCACCGCCGTGTTGTGATACAACCCAGCGGCACGGCGCTCGAACAGCGAGCCGACGACCACCACTTCGTGGCGGCGCGCGGCTTCAGAGAGCGCCTGGCTGGTGGGTCCGGGAATCGGCTCGGCCTCGTCGAAGCGAGCGTGATCTTCGGTTTGGCAGGGATACTGGCCGGCGAATAATTCTTGCAAGCAAACAACGTTGGCCCCGGCAGCGGCCGCTTCGCCAATTCGGGCCAGCGCCTTGTCGACATTCTGGGCTTTCGAAACATGCCCCGTCATTTGAACCAGCGCCACCACTACCGTGGAACTGGAGCGAGGCTGATTTTGTTGGTTTGAGCTCATCATCGAAACCATGGTAACTTATGCCCTATGAAGCGCAAACCGGTACGTGGACTATTTATTACTGGCACCGATACGGAAATAGGCAAGACCTACGTGGCCGCTTTGATTGCCAGCTCATTGGCGGCCCAGGGTCATCGCGTGGGCGTTTACAAGCCGGCGGCCAGCGGGTGCTCAGTGCAAAACGGTGCGCTGGTTTCCGACGATGCAGTTGCGCTGTGGAAGGCCGCCGGTTCGCCCGGCACTTTGGCCGAAGTCTGCCCGCAAGTGTTCGCCGCGCCCCTGGCGCCCCATTTGGCGGCGGCGGCCGAGGGCAAGCAGCTCGACCTGGCGCTGTTGCGCCGCGGGCTGGACATTTGGCTCGAGCGATCCGACGTGGTGCTGGTCGAAGGTGCTGGCGGACTGATGTCGCCGCTGGGTGAGGAAGAATATGTGGCAGACCTGGCTGCCGATCTGGGCTTTCCGTTGGTGGTCGTCGCCCGCAATACCCTGGGGGTGATCAACCACGTCTTGCAAACTCTGATCACCGCGGCTACGTTTCGCGAGGGCCTGCCGGTGGCGGGCATCGTGCTCAACGAAACCTCGCCAAGAACCACCGATGCGAGCCTGGACCTGAACGTTCGCGAAATCCGCCGCCGTGCCGTGTCGCCGGTCTTGGCCCAAGTGGGCTGGCAGGCGGACCGATTCACTCCGATGATTGACTGGTTCGCGCTGGCGGCGGAAGCGACGCCCTCGAACGCCGACTCGGACGATGGGGATTTTATGAACGGAACTTCTTAAGAACTTAGAGGCAACAAAAGACAACTTCCGGATTCTTGTTCTTCGTTGTGTCGTCGTGCCGTTGTGGTAATTAAAAACTAAGCAAGAAACCACAACGACACGACGACACGACGAAGGAATTTGAACGCCGAAGTCATTTTTGTGTTGTCCCCTAACGAGCGTTCGCCAAAGATTTACACATCCAAGGAGGGAGACGTCCGGTGGACCTGATCTATCGATTCGATCCGTTCAAACCATTGGTACACCAGCGACCGACCGATTCAGCGGGGGCGATTCGCGAACTGCTGCAAGGCAATCGGCGGCTATTCGACCTTATCGAAAAGATGCAGCATGCGGCCGAGGACTCGAGCGCCGAGCCGAGCCAAACCATCGTGCCCGTCGACTTGTTGTCGATGGGGCTGCCATTCTTTCCTGGGGCGTCGCTCGATCAGGCGCCCTTTGCCCTGGTGCTGGGTTGTTCCGACGCGCGCGTGCCGATCGAATCGATTTTCGATCAAAGCTTCAACGACCTGTTCGTGGTGCGAATCGCCGGCAACGTGCTGGGAACCGAGTGTCTGGGCAGCTTCGACTATGCCGTGCGCCATCTGGGTGACAGCCTTAAGGCCGTGGTCGTGCTGGGCCACACCGGCTGCGGCGCCGTGACGGCCGCGGTCGACACGTATTTGAACCCGAACGACTACGCCGATATTGCCTTTACGCACGCACTGCGTTCGCTGATCGACCGCGTGCTGACAGCCGTCCGGGGCGCGGCCCACTCGTTCGAGCGGCATTGGGGGCACGACATCGTGCACCACCCGGGCTATCGCGCCGCGCTGGTCGAAGCATCGGTCTACTTGAACGCCGCGATCACGGCATTCGACTTGCAGCGTGAAATCGCGAGCGCCGGCGGAGACAGTTCGCTGGCGGTCTACTACGGCGCATGCGATATTTCGAATATGCTCGTCCGACCTGATCCGAGCGATGCGGCGGGTGACGAGCCGAACTTGCAAAAGGCCCTGGCGTCGACCGATGACTTCCTGGAGCTGGCAGACCACCTGGTGCGCATCATCTCGACAGGCGAGCTACTGAGGTAGGGATGACTAGCCGTCTGTTGAAAAATGCCATCGTGGATTTTTCAACCTCGCCAAGTGCAGAGCAAAGCTCCGCACGGCTCGCAAAATAGCGACTTATATCGCTATTTTGTCATCGCATTCATGCGATGTCGCAGCCTGTCGAATAAATCAACAGGCTGCTAGGATTCGATTGCTGTCGGCTTGAGGTCCTGCAGAGGCTCGAAGTCAGCTCCGGGCTGCCGTGTGCTAGTGGCTGACCGTTTTCGAGAAGACGTTCATCACGACCACTCCAACGACAATCAAAGCCATGCCAACCACGGCTGGCAAGTCGGGCATTTCACGATAGAGAATCGCGCCAGCGGCCGCGACCAGCACGATGCCCAGCCCCGACCACATGGCGTACGTCACGCCGATGGGCATCTGCCGGAGCACGAGCGTCAGAAAGTAGAAGGCGACCAGATATCCAATGGCCACGATCAGACTTGGTCCCAGACGCGTGAACTGCTCGCTCTTTTTCAGCGCGCTGGTGGCGATCACTTCGGCGATGATGGCGATCGTCAGGTAGAGATAGCTCATCGATCCATCTCCTTGGTCGCGGCGGTGCGGATAGCAGCCCCAGACCTCGGGGGTTCTATAAGGACGTGAGCGCTTCGACGCGCTGTTCGCGGCGGCTCTCGGCCAGGCTGGTGTCGATCGCCAAGTTCATGACCACCGACCAGCGACCTTCGGCATCCCCTTCGACGATCCAGTGGGGTTCGACGACTACCGATTGGTGAACCAGTTCGAAACCGCCTTCCGATTGGCTGACACTTTCGATCGGAAAGGCCCAAATGCCCGACGGACGCGAAAAGCTCAGGTTCAAGTCGATGCCCAGCCACTCGTCGACCAGGCCCAACTGCTGGGCGTCGTTCAAATCGAGCCGAGTGCCAAGCTGGCCATAGCGGTGATGCTCGTGGCCATAGAAGTATCGATCGTCGGCGCCCGAGGGCAGCCCAGCGAAGTTGAACTCAACGCCGAAGTGCAACGCCCGGCCCGGCGGCAAGCCTTCGAGCAGGTAGGCGATTTCCAGGTTCGATCGGCCGGCTTCCATCGTCACGCTCTTGGTGATTCGCACCGGCACGTCGCCGGCCAGTCCCGCCGTGGAGAGCTGCAATTGCATCCGGTTCGGATTGCGTCGCAGGCGCGCCTCGTAGGGCCGCGTCAGGAAATTGCCAAGTTCCACCGCTTCGCCGCGAGCGACGGCCGAGAGGTTTATATTCGGATCGTAAAAATGATCCAGCAGGCTCTTGCGCGGATACTCGTCGTATTGCAGATGCGAGTCGAGCCCTTCTTGTTTGAACACCACCTTATCGCTCACGCCGGCCACGTCGTTGCGGCCATCGGCGCCCAACAGCACCTTGCGGTGGTAGGCCTCGGGCCGGCGCGTCATCGTGGCCAAAAGATTGTGGCCGATCGAGCGAACGTCGAGCTCATAGAGCATTCCACCGCGAGTCGGCGCGGCTAGTGCCACCAGCTTGTCGCCCGTCAGCGAGACTTCCTGACGGCCATCGTAGTTGTAGTCATCGGCGTTGAGCTCGACCCAGGCGAGCGGCTTGCGCAGGGCCCGATCCAACAGATCGTCGGCCGCGATCAACTCACGATAAATGCCATTACGCAGGTGCGGCAGATACACGCCGCCAAATGCTCCATGCCAGTAAGCGCAGTTGCATTGGCCGCGATACAAAGCACGGCGGGCCTGATCGATCAATTCGCCGCGTGCTCCGCCATCGACCGCGGCTTGCAACCGGCGGCTGACCATCATCATGCGGCAGTACATTTCGTTGGCTTCAGGATACTTGACGCGGAAGTTGCGCCAGAATCCGCCACGGACAAACCGCGCGATCCGCGGCCAGCGAGCATCGTGCTCCAATTCGCGGCGGACCGCGACGTACTCGGCCAATTGCTCGCTGGGCAAAACCCATTCGGTCATTTCGCGATAGCTGCCCTCGGGCAGATAGATCTTGTCCAATGGCGGCGTGCTGTCGATGACCTCCGACGGCGTCACCGATTCGATCCAGCTTTGGTTGGCCACCAGCAGATCGAAGAATTGCACCAGCCAACCATCGTCGTACACATGTTTTTTGGTTTCGGGCCACGCGCCGAACTTTTCGCCGTCGTCGCCGAACATGCAGATAGCGCCCGGATGGCGGGCGGCCACGCGGCCCAGGTAGTCGATCGACTCCTGCGGCGAGGCAAACGGAATCATGTATCGTAGCGGCTCGCTATCGGGAAACACCGACAGCAGGTTGCCGTCGTCTTCGGTCAGGTAGTAGCCGTGCAGTTGATCTTCCGACAGCCCTGCGTTCTTGAAATGAAAGTCGTCCAGCATCGTGTACTGGATGCCCGCGGCCACCAGGTCGCTGGTCATGCTCTGTTCCCAAACGCGTTCGGGCATCCACATGCCACGCACCTGGGCGCCCAGCCGCTGCTCGAGCCAGCGGGTATAGGTTTGGATCTGTCCGATGCGATCCCGGCGCGGAATCATCGACAAAATCGGTTCGTAGAACGCGCCGCCGATGATCTCAATCCGTCCGGCCGCCACCAGGTGGGCGACGCGCTCGAGATATTCGGGGTGGTGGATGTCGAGCCACTCCATCAGCGGGCCGCTGGTGTGCAGCCCCATCTTCAGCGATTCGTAGCGCTCGAACACTTCGAGAAACGGCAGGTAGCTGTCTTGATATGCCTGTTCGAAAACGAACTCGAAATTGCCGACGGGCTGATGATCGTGAAGGACGAGGACAAACCGGATAGTGTTCGACATGACGGGCCGATCGGGGCGTTTGGTGCGGTTGAGTGCTCAGCGTTGCAAAATAGTAATCGGCAAACGGAACGCCATTTATCCAGTCGCCCTGGTCGGAATTTCTTGCGCCACTTGCGACGCGTCGTCCAACTCTCTCATGAAGGTGGCGGCTTCTTCCGGCGGAACCGGATTAATGTAAAAACCGGTCCCCCACTCGAAGCCCGCGGTCTTCGTCACGCGCGGAATAATCTCTATATGCCAGTGATAATG
>Ga0163150_10009283_pt1 | contig 10922 bp, 8 predicted proteins | sample OliLakLV19P2IB_FD_148628 | JGI IMG/M metagenome (GOLD analysis project Ga0163150, IMG submission 148628) | Freshwater microbial mat bacterial communities from Lake Vanda, McMurdo Dry Valleys, Antarctica - Oligotrophic Lake LV.19.P2.IB | ecosystem: Environmental > Aquatic > Freshwater > Lake >...
TCTCACGATTTGGGAGTGCCAGATCAAAGACACCGAGTCATTGATGAAGCGCGTGGATGGCTTCCTCGTCGCTGGGTGAGCCGCGGAGATCGGCACCCGGAGGCATCAACGACGGCGGAGGCCTGACGGGTCCATGGCATCGCCGGTGCGTTTTTGCCAGTCTCGGAGGAGGGCGCGGAGTTCATCGACCTTGAGTGCATTGCCGGGATGCTGGGCGAGATCGTTTTCTTCGGCAGCGTCGTCGGCGAGGTTGTAGAGATGCAGCGGCTTCAGTTGCCGGTCGGTGACCAATTTGTCGAAACCGCGGACGATCATACGCCACTCACCTGCACGTCCAATCAATCCCTCGGAGAACACCGCCGACGGTTGATCGCTAGTGGCGCCGGTGAGCACGGCTGACAGGTCGCGACCGTGGAGGCCCTCCGGGATCCGCAATCCGGCGAGCGCCATCACCGTAGGCATGACGTCCACCGTCGAGATCAGCACGTTGGTAGTTGCGTCCTCCAACTTGCCGGGATAACGAATGGAGAGCGACAGGTGGAGGCCTTCGCCAACGGCGACGCGGATGGTGCGCTCGTCGGGCGCCTTCATGATTTCGAAGAAGCGGGTGAGGGACGGCGGTTCGCGCCGGGCGTAGGCATGCGGGAACATACCGGTGAGCAGCGGATAGTCGCCGGCGTCAGGGGATGCGCTGTAGGCGCGATGAAAGACGAGTCCTTCAAGGGGGCCCGTGCGGAGTACGATGCGCGGCCGGTTTTGAGCGAGAGCCATAACAGCCCCCGCCGCCGCGGCCGCGACTGAACGGCGCGTGAGCATCACGTCAACTTTGCGCGAACCTTCTCGCTAAGCGCCTTGCCATCGACACGCTTGCCGCTGAGTTTTGCCTGAGCCGCCTTCATCACGACGCCCATCTGTTTTAACGATGAAACTCCCGTTTCGGCCATTGCCGCATCAATCGCGGCGGTGAGTTCCTCATCGGTAGGAGCGGAGGGAAGGTACGATTCGATGAGCGTGATTTCCGACTCTTCCTTCTCGGCCATCTCGGGGCGGCCGCCCTTGCGGAACATGTCGGCGGAATCGTGCCGCTGCTTGATGAGCATGCTCATCAGCTGCATTTCAGCGGCCTCATCCACCTCCTTCATGGTGTCGACTTTGTGCTTCATCATCGATGCCTTCATCATGCGAAGAGTGCTCAATCGAGCCTCATCTTTCGCCTTCATGGCGGTCACCATGTCCTTCTGAATACGGTCTAGCAGTGCCATTGCTTTGCTATTCTAGTTGAATAGCAATCCTTTCGAAAGGCAATCTCTTGCATATCAGGAAGCAACGTCTCTTAACTCCGGGCCCAACCCCTCTCTTGCCGCAGGCGCTACACGCCATGCAGGGCTCGGACATTCATCATCGCACCGAGGATTTTCGCAAACTCTACCGCACCGTTCTCGCCGACCTCAAGGAAGTGATGGGGACGTCGAACGACGTGCTGACGCTGGTTTCGTCGGGCACGGGCGCCCTGGAGGCATCCGTCCAAAACCTGTTTTCCGCCGGTGACAAAGTGATCGTGGCGTCGGCCGGCAAGTTCGGCGAGCGCTGGGCTGAGATCACGAAGGCGTTCGGGCTGGACGTAGTTCTGCTTTCGGCCGAGTATGGCGATGTAGTGACGCCGGAGCGCGTGCAGCAGGCCCTCGCCGAGAATCCGACGGTGCGCGGCGTATTCGTACAGGCGTCTGAAACCTCCACCGGCGCGTCGCACGATGTGAAGGCGATGGCGACTCTGGTCCGTAAGACCGATGCGATTTTCGTGATTGACGCGATCACCGGCCTCGGGACGCAGCCGCTCGACATCGACGGTTGGGGACTCGACGTGGTGATCGGCGGTTCGCAGAAGGCGTTCATGATCCCGCCGGGAATGGCGTTCATTTCGCTGAGCCCGAAGGCGTGGGCGTTTGCTGAAACCTCGAAGCTTCCGCGCTACTACTTCAACCTGAAGAAAGAGCGCAAGAACGCGGCAGCCGGCGAATCCAGCTGGACTCCGGCCACCTCTCTGCTGCTGGCGCTGGGCGAGTCGTTGAAGTACATCAAGTCGCTGGGCATGGACAAGCTGATCGACAACGCGCAGTTGCTGGCGAAGGCAACGCGCGCCGCGGCGCTCGCACTTGGCCTGGAGCTATTCTCGCCGGGATCGCCGGCCGCATCCGTAACCGCGATTCGTGCGCCCAAGGGCATGGACTCGAGCGTGATCGTGAAGGAATTCCGCAACCGCTTCGGTTCCATCATCGCCAACGGTCAGGGCTCGATGAAGGGGCAGATTTTCCGCATCGCGCACCTGGGGTACTTCGATTTCGCCGATCTGTTCAGCGTGATCGCGCAGCTGGAAATCATACTTGCCGCCAACGGTCACCCGGTGAAATTCGGCAGCGGCGTTGCCGCGGTGCAGAACGTTTACGCCGAGGTGGCGATGGCCAAGGAAACGGTAACGGCATAACTGCCAACACGCTCAGCCGCAGGGTCTGAAGCACTCCGCTGACAAACCCGACGGACTGAAAAGACTGACGGAATAAAATGAACATTCTCGTAGCTGAACCACTCGCTCCGGCGGGCATACAACATCTGCAGGCACAAGCCGGTTGGAACGTGATCGTGTCCAACCCCAAGGAATACGCGCAGCATCTGGCCGAAGCAGACGCTTTGCTGGTGCGCAGCGCGGTGAAAGTAGACGCCGAACTTTTGTCAAAGGCGCCGCGGCTGCGGGTGATCGGCCGCGCCGGAGTGGGCGTGGATAATGTCGATCTCGCCGCCGCCACTGCCGCGGGAGTGCTGGTGATGAACACGCCGGGCGGCAATGCCGTTTCAGTGGCGGAGCACACGCTGGCGCTGATGCTCGCGATGGCGCGCTCGATCCCGCAAGCCAGCGCGTCCACCAAGAGCGGCAAGTGGGAAAAGAAGAAGTTTCTCGGCAACGAACTGCGCGGCAAGACCATCGGCATTGTGGGTCTGGGCAGCATCGGGCGGGAAGTGGCGAAGCGCGCGCGTCCGTTTGAGATGCAGATCGTTGCCTACGATCCGTACGTGAACTCGCAGACGGCCGGCGATCTCGGCATCCAATTGGTTGGGTTGGATGCGCTGTATGCGCAGGCCGACTACGTGACGCTGCACGTCGCGCTGACGAGCGAGACGATCAGCATGTTGAACGACGATGCGTTCGCGAAGATGAAGGCCGGCGTTCGTGTAGTGAACTGCGCGCGCGGCGAGTTGATCGATGCGGATGGTCTGCGGAGAGCGCTCGAGTCGGGCAAAGTAGCGGGCGCGGCGCTCGATGTTTTCCAGATCGAACCGCCGGCCGCGGGCGAGCCGCTGCTCACAATCGATAGCGTAATCGCCACGCCGCACATTGGCGGCTCCACTGAAGAGGCGCAGGAGATTGTGGGTGTGCGCATCGCCGAGCAAGTGGTGGAATATCTGAACAACGGGGTCGCGTTGAACGCGGTGAACATGCCGCCGGTGAGCCCGGAGCAGTATCGCGCGGTGGGTCCTTACATCGAACTGGCGGAGCGGCTGGGCGTGTTCGCGGCGCACATCGCCAATGGGAACCCGGCGAGCGTCCGCATGGTATACGGAGGCCGTATCGCGAGCATGAATACGGCAATCATCCGGAACGCGGGTGTGGCGGGCGTGCTGTCGCGCTCAGTGGCGCACCGGCCGAACGTAGTGAACTCGATGCAGATCGCGGCCGACCGCGGCATCAACGTGGGCGAGCAGGGCGATAAGCATTCGCACAACGACACGGTGAGTGTCGAGTTGACGACGGACAGCGGCGTTACCACGGTTGTCGGCTCGGTGGTGCTGGGCAAGCCGCGCCTGGTGCAGGTGGAAGGGATCTATTGCGAGGCGCATCTCGAAGGTCACCTCAACTATCTGCGGAATGAAGACGTGCCCGGAGTGATCGGGTTTGTGGGAAGCGTGATGGGCAAGCATGGCGTGAACATCGCGAACTTCTCGCTGGGCCGCAGGAATGAGGCGACAGGGCCGGGGCCGCGGGAAGCCGTGGCGGTGATCGAGACCGATCAACCGGTGGCGGAGCAGGTGTTCAAAGAACTGCTCGAGAATAAGTCGATCAAGCTGGCGCGTACGGTGGATTTCGCAGCGCGGTAGTAAATTGCTAGGGCAAGTTAGTCGCGCGCGTGGTCTTCATCGGCGTCACGAGCCTGCTGGCATCAGGTGAAGCGAACCCCAAAATCGTCGTGTGGACCGGCTGGTTTTCCGATAGCGCGTGTGCCACGCCGCGAGTGAAGAACGGCGTGATTGCGCCCACGAATCCCGAATGCTCAAATAAGTGCATCGAGAAAGGCGAGGCAGCTGTGTTCATCAGCGAGCAGGAAAAGGACCTGTTCAGGATCAAGCACTATCCGCAAGTAACGGACGACCTGGGCTACCACGTGGAACTAACGGGGACGGTGGACGACGCTACGAAGACCGTCATCATCGCATCGGTAAAGCGGCTGGAGTATCGAGGCGCTTCGTGCGCGCGTCCAAAGAAAAGTAGTCATGCGGCGACCTCTTCCTCCACTGGATCGGCGACCTTGCCGCGGAACACGAAGCGTCCAGCGAAGCCCGCAATGACGATAGAGACCGCGGCCATCAGGAAGGCAGCCGGGTACCCGAATCGTTTAGCCACCATGCCGGCGGCGAACGAACTCAACCCCACAAACAGATCGTAGAAGGCGCTGAGGGCTCCGAGTGTGGAGCCGCGCTGATCGACAGGCGTTGCCTTGAGCACGGTGGAGGCGACGGACGACCATGGGAACGAGAAGCCGAGTCCCAGAAGTCCGGTGGCCGCGATGGCGAGCACGGGCGGAGGTCCACTGGCAATGATGACGAGTCCGATCGCCATCAGGCAGAGTCCGCCGTTAAAGGTGATGGAGGGCGCGATGCGGTCTGGCAGTCCGCCGAGGAAGAAGCGCGAGAGCAGGATCACACCGGCGTAGGTGGAGAACGCCGCGGGTCCGGAATTGCCGTGATTGGCGAGGTGCAGAATGAGGAAGCCGGCGATCACGGGATAGTGGACGTTGACGAAGCCGATGGCGATGCCGGGCGGGATCAATTTGGTAGGGATCCAGATGCGGGCGCGGTTGTGTTTGGGCGGCGTGTAGTCCTCGGGGATGCGCGACAGCACGGCGGCGGCGGCGAGCGCGAAAACCACCTGCATCATGGCGGCGCGTTCAAACGAACCGAGCCAGTGGCCCACTACAGGACCGGCGGAGATACCGCCCCAGATGCCGCTGCTCAGATAGCCAAGCGCCTGCGCGCTGCGCGACATTCCGCCGAGTTCGACAGCCCAGGCCGCGGCGCCGGTATAGAGGCAAGCTTCGCCGAAACCTTGCAGCGCGCGGCCGAGGTACGCGCCGGAGAGTCCGATGGGCAGCAGGTAGGCGCCGCCCGACAAAGCGCAACTGCACATGCCGACCATCAGTGCGATACGGCGGCCGCGGCGGTCGACCAGGGAGCCTGAGAAAAAGCGGCTAAACAGCGCGACCGCGGAGAACGTCCCGATGACGAAGCCGACGGTTTGATCGGAACCGTGGAGGTCGTAACGGACGTGTGGTGCGAGTCCGGGAAGGACAGTGCCGATTCCGAGAAATCCGAGAAAAGTGGCTCCGATGAGCGCCCAGAATCGCGCACTGAAGTGATGCGCGGTTAACCCCATCCCTTATTGTGCCAGAGTCTGCGATTGCCTTGACAGAATGACAGCCTTACATCGAAATGGTAGCCCCGGCAGGGAAAAGGAGACAACATGCGCCAATCTCGACTGATGCCACTGCGGACTACACCACTCTGTATATGCACCTGTCAAGGCGCCTCACGTGGGATTTCCATTAGTAATATACTATTCACCTACTGGGAGCCCGAAATGCACATTTCAATGAACATCCGCTCGCTACGAATATTGCTGCTGGCCGCCATGATTGCGGCTGCGGCCTTCGGTCAAGGATTGACCGGTTCGATTAACGGGACGATCACCGATCAGTCGGGCTCCGCAATTCCCGACGCGGAAATCACCATCACCAACACCGCCACCAGTCAGACGCGTCGAATGAGATCCGATGGAAGCGGCGATTTCGTCTTCACGCAGCTTCTACCCGGGACATTCCGTGTTGTCGTCTCAGGGAAAGGCTTCAAACAGTTTGAGGAAAACAATGTCGTCGTCTCCTCCGCCGAACGCGTGGTGCTGAACCGCATTGAACTACAGGTTGGGGACATGACTCAGACCGTTGAGGTGAAGGGTGAGACGGCGCGTCTGCAAACGCAGTCGGCGGAGCGCAGCGGCCTGATCACTTTGGAGCAGACCCAGAACGTTCCGCTAAAAGGCCGCGACTATCTCGGCCTGTTGAAGCTATTGCCGGGCATCATCGATACGCAAAATCGTAACGCTCCGGGCTGGAATAATCTCAGCAGCGTTAGCGTGAACGGCGGACGCACCGGCACCCTCAACCTGACGCTGGACGGCGTGTCCTCGCTAGACACGGGTTCGATGACCGGGCCGTACCTTGCACCTTCAGTGGATGCCGTCGCGGAAATCAAGGTACTGTTATCCAACTATCAAGCTGAGTATGGCCGGTCATCGGGCGGCACCATCAATACCGTGATTAAGAGCGGCGGAAAAGATTTTCATGGTGGCGCCTATTACTTCGTGCGCAACGAAGCATTCAATGCCAATGAGTTCTTCAGGAACCGGGACAAACTGCCGAGGCCGCAGTATCGATTCAACTATCCCGGATACTTTCTCGGCGGCCCTGTGACAATCGGCAGGTTCAACAAGAACCGCGACAAGCTCTTCTTCTTCTGGTCGCAGGAGTTTCTGCCTCGCAAATACCCGACATCGCTTCAGCGGCGCACGTTTCCCACGGCGGCCGAGCGTCTGGGAGATTTCTCGGACTCCCGTGACCAGAACGGCGCTCTCATTTCGATCCTGGATCCGCTGAACAACCGTGCGCCATTCGCCGGAAACCGGATCCCCTTGAACCGGATCGATAAGAATGGCCAGGCCTTGATGAATATCTTCCCGCTGCCGAATGCCGTTGACCCGGCGCGCTCTTACAATGCTCTGATTCAATCCACCGTGGAGCAGCCGCGGCGCGACTCGATTCTGCGCATCGATTGGAACGTCAGCTCCAAAACGCAGTTCTACTGGCGCGGCATCAACGACTACGAAGCCTATCAGGGGGAGTTCGACTTTGTGTTGGCCAGTTCGAGTTGGCCGCAACTGCCCCTCAAATACCAGATCCGCTCCGCCGGGTCGGTAGCTACGCTGATCCACACCTTTAGCCCAACGAAGGTCAACGAGTTTACGTTCGGCGTCAACCGGGCTAAGCAGACGATCGATCCGCTCAATGAAGCCGGCCTGGACCGCAATACCCGGTCGAAGATCGGGCTGAATCTGCCGCAGTTTTTCCCAGCCGCGAATCCATCCAACCTGATTCCCAATGCCAATTTTGGCGGAGTTCCGAATGCAGGCGTGTTGAATATTGAGGCCCGCTACCCGTTCTTCGGCACAAACAACATCTGGAACTGGTCTGACAATTTTTCGATGATCGCCGGCGCCCACAATATGAAGTTTGGTGTTTACATCGAAAAGACCACGCGTAATGCGGCGCGCGGTTCGGCATTCAACGGGACATTTAACTTTAACCGCGACGTAAACAATCCCCTGGACACGAACTACGCCTACTCGAACGCGATCCTGGGGAGTGTACAGAGCTATACGGAGTCGACGAATCACCCGCATGGGCACTCACGGTACGTGAACGCGGAATGGTTCGCGCAGGACACGTGGAAAGTGGGCCGGCGTCTGACCATCGACGCGGGCGTCCGGTTTTATTTCATCCAGCCGAGTTGGAGCGCCGGGGACCAGCTTTCCTCATGGGATGCGGCCGTTTACGACCCGAAAAAGCAGCCTCGGTTGATTCAGCCGTTCCGTAACGCGACTGGGGTCCGTGTCGGGCGCGATCCGGTGACCGGACAGGAAGTATCGGCGGCGGTGATCGGACAGTTCGCTTCGGGAGTCACTCCGTTCCAGGGGATGACTGTAGTGAATGAGCACCTGGCGAATACGCCTCCGATTCAGGTGGCGCCCAGGCTAGGGTTCGCGTGGGATGTCTTCGGCGATTCGAAGCTCGCGGTTCGCGGCGGCGCCGGGATCTTTTATGACCGGTTTAATGATGACCAGATACTGATTCACCGCGAGTTGCCGCCGTTGACCTTGACGAGCACGGCGACCTTTGTGACGATGGCGGATCTCCTGGCGAGCCCTCTACGCATCACCCCCAGCGGAGTTACCGCCTTTCAGAAAGAATATGAGCCACCGGCGGTTTACAACTGGAGCCTGGGCGTGCAAAGGAACGTTGGCTTCGGTACTGTCCTGGATGTGTCGTACGTCGGTAGCGTCGCACGACATCTGATGCAGCGCCGCAGCTTGAACGCCGTTCCTTACGGAACACGTTTTCTGGCGAGCAGCATTGATTCCACTACCGCGGGCACGCCCTTACCCGACAACTTCCTGCGACCCATGCCCGGCTACGCCGATATTCAGTACCTTGAATTCGGATCGACCTCGAATTACCATTCAATGCAAACGCAGGTGAATAAGCGCTTTTCCAAAGGTCTTCAGTTTGGCTTGGCGTGGACTTGGTCCAAATCGATGAACATCGTGAACAATAATGGCGACGCCGTCAACCCCTTTCTGAACTACCGGATTCGCAATTATGGGAAAGGGAATTTTGACAGGACCCACAATTTTGTCTTTAACTATCTCTACTCGTTACCGAAGGTCAGCCAGAGGTGGAATATTGGCCCCGCCAAGTGGGTGTTCGACAATTGGGATGTGGCGGGTGTGACGACCTTCACAAGCGGCGCACCGCTCGGCATCGGCTACTCACTGGTTTCGGGTCAGGATATCGTCGGCGGCAGCGGAGCGGGAGTGGATAGCCGCGTGGTGCTCACTGGAAATCCGAACCTGCCAAAGGGCGACCGGACGGTCACCCGCCATTTCAACACCGACGTTGTCCAACCGCCGGCGAAGGCGGATTTCGGCATTGGCAACGCACCGAAGGACCCCATTCGTGGCCCGGGGATCAACGTCTTTGACGTTTCGTTGTACAAGAACATACCGTTCTCCTCGAACGAGCAACGTAAGCTGCAACTGCGGTTTGAGTTTTATAACTTTTTCAACCACGCAAGTTTCCAGGGCGTGGATACCGGTTCACGGTTCGATACGCTCGGGAAGCAGGTGAACGCAAACTTCGGGGCGTACACGTCTACGCTCGATGCGCGGCGGATTGTATTAGGCGCGAAGTTTTATTTCTAAGGACACGCGCAAGACGGACTCGCTTCCGGCGGCTAAACTCCGCTGAGTTCCTGCTTCGTTTGGCGCCGCCGGAAACGGCCTGTGCGCTTTTGAAGAACACGCGCACAACGGACTCGCTACGGCGCTATGGGACGGCGTGTTTCTCTATCGTTTGGAGACGCGCCTTCGCGGCCTGTGCGCTTCTAAGGCTCTTAACGGAACAATTCGCGCCTGGGCCCGTGGGCCTCCACGGCGGCGGACCTTTACGCCAAGGACGTACCGTCCGTGGTTCTCGCAAAACGTGTAGGGCCGCATCAGCATTGCCGTTCGAAGCTTCCACCCCTCGGTTCGGGGCTGGGAGTCTCGACTGCATGCCCTCGATCCAATCGCCATCACGCGACTTCCCGGCTGGATGAGTAAAGAATGCCGCTTCGACGTCTACTCGCCTACGCGGGAACTCGCTGCCACCGGCGCGTGCGCAGGACGCCTTGTGGAGAAGAGGCGAGGCGCTCGTACCAGAGCGTGAGCGGATCGCCCGACGCGAGTTCGACGGTGGATGGATAGCCCAGGTCGACGCCGGCGCCATCGCTTGAAATCGTGATCGGTGTTGACCATGTAAGTCCGCCATCCTTGGAGATGCGGGCCTGGTTTCCGAAGGGCGCGCGGCGGTAGCCGTAGGACATCACGATGTCGCCATTACGAAGCCGCGCAAGGTGCGACGGCAAGCCCCAGACGCCGATGGTACGCGGCGCCGACCACGATCTTCCGCCATCGCTCGATTCGCTTTGCAGAGTCTCGCCCTTATTCGCGTTGTTGTGATTGCGGATGTGAGAGATCAGCTTGCCGGGTGAGGTTTCGACGGCGTGAAGCTCGTGATAATTCTCGTGGGTGTCGCCGGGGCGCGTGGGGATGTCGGCGAGCCAGCGCCACGATGCCCCGTCGTCGCGCGACTCGGCCACTCCTATCTTTCCCGTGCCTTCCCAGAGCTGTTTGCCGGCGTAGAGCAAACGCCCGTCGGAGAGGCTGGTGGGCCCGTGAGGACTGTTCACCGGCACTCGATAGGGCGCTGACCACGTGAGTCCGCCGTCGGTGGAACGGAGCATCCACATGCCGAGGAGAGCTTTGCGGCGCTGCGGATCGAGGCGGCGATCCACTGAGTCCCACAGCGGCGGCCGGTTCTTCACGGCTTCATAAGCGAGCGACGTGAACGTGGTGACGAGCAGCGTGCCGCGGGAGGTTTCGCAGATGCCGGCGTCGCGATCGTCGATGGCGGAATCCATCAGCACTTCAGGCCAACTCCACGTCTCACCGTCATCGCGGGACCGCATGAGTTCCACGCGGCCGAAGGGGCACACGTGGGCCTGGCGACCACCGGAGTAAACCACCAGCAACTCACCGCTACGGAGGCGCGTGAGGGTGGGCCAGCCGATGTAATGTTCCGGCTGAACGGAGATGGTGCGGATATCGGATGGCGCCGCGCGCAGGAGTTCCGGGACGGCGGCGGCGAGCAGCGAACGGCGGGAGAGTTTCATATGGGTAGGCGCAGGCGGGCTTCGCAGCCGCGTGAATCACGGCGGTTCTCGAG
>Ga0163150_10009285_pt1 | contig 10921 bp, 12 predicted proteins | sample OliLakLV19P2IB_FD_148628 | JGI IMG/M metagenome (GOLD analysis project Ga0163150, IMG submission 148628) | Freshwater microbial mat bacterial communities from Lake Vanda, McMurdo Dry Valleys, Antarctica - Oligotrophic Lake LV.19.P2.IB | ecosystem: Environmental > Aquatic > Freshwater > Lake >...
ATTGTCTACTTTTAATGTACCGGAAACAGCAATGGTAACAAGAAGCCCATCAATATGAGCGCCACGATTATAATGACAAGCCACTTTTTGAAATTCATTGACGCAGCCTACTTAGAATTTCTCCCAGTTTTTTAATTTCCTCTCCGTACCTTGTCCAATCTCCATCTCTTTGAGCGCGTATGGCAGTATCATAGCTTTCGCTGGCTTGCAGAAGAAGACCTTCTTTGGTCGTATCGGCCCCGATTGAATCAGAGCCGTTAGGGGTTGTTCGAGTAGACTCGCCTGCCGGCGAGGCAGGTTTAGTTTGATCGGTCCTGGAGCCAAAGATTTTAGCAAGTCCTGCTTCCAAAGTTTCTTCCATGGCAATTTTGTTTTCGTAGGCAACAATCACCCGTTTAAGCTCCGGGATTTTACCGGCATCGGCTTTAAGATATAAGGGCCGGACGTACAGAAGTGACTCTTCTATGGGTATAGCCAACAAAGACCCCTGGATTACTTGGGAACCACGCTGATCCCAAAGAGAAATTTGCCTTGAGACTTCAGCATCCTGATTGATTCTGCCAATAATCTGCTTGGGTCCAAATATTAATTTATCTTTAGGGAAGCGGTAGACAACGAGCTTGCCATATTCCTGCCCATCATTCCTGGCTACCATCCAAGCGGAAAGGTTATCTTTGGCTCGGGGTGTGAATGGCAACATCAGAATATACTCCTCTTTTTTCTCGCCGGGGAGCTTCATAATCATGTGCCGGGGAAGCATTGCCGGTACCTCTTCACTAGCCTCCTCTCCTCCCTGGGGAATAACAGGTATTTCCCACTGATCTTCCTTGTTGTAGAAAATTTGCGGATCATCCATATGGTAGGTAGTATAGATTGCAGTTTGCAGAGTAAAAATATCCTCTGGATAACGAAGATGAGAAATTAAACCCTTGGGCATACTTGATAACGGGTGAAAAGTATTGGGGAAAATCTTGGCGTAAGTCTTGATAATTGGATCATTCGGATCGGCTTGATAAAATTTGATTCCCCCGCCGTAAGCATCTACCACCACTTTAACTGAGTTTCTAATATAGTTGACGTTGCCACCATTTAACGGTAATGGCTGGGAATAAGGATAACGGTCGGTTGAAGTATAGGCGTCAAGAATCCAATAGAGTTTGCCTTCGGCTATTACCATATACGGATCACGATCGTACGTGAGAAACGGAGCTATTTTTGCAACCCTTTCTTCTATATTACGGTAATAAAGAATACGACTTTCGCTTGTGACGTCATTTGATAAAAATAATTTAAGAGAACTGAAACGCAAGGCAAAGAGGAGACGACGCAAAGGAGAATTAATTTCAACTCCTCCACGACCGGCATAAGTAGTATAGACATTCTCTTCTCCTTTGGGATAATCAAATTCTTTGGATTTGGTTTTGACAATGACATAATCGTTTACCAGTTCTCCGAAGTAAATCTCAGGTCTATCTATAGACAGTTCTTTTACTTCAGACTTTGGTGGCAAGTCCTTAATAAAGAGTACCGGTAGCCCTTCCGGGGTGACCTGATTCACTGGCCCGCCGGCAACACCAAACCCATGAGTAAACGTCAACCGCTCATTAATCCAATTTTTATTGGGCAAGCTATCAGAAGCCAACTCACGGGGTGAAAGCATAATTTGGCGAAGTTCATTGTTAATTGTGTAGCGGTCGTTATCAACAGAGGCAAATTCATAGTAAGTTCTGATCTCCTGGATTTGTGAAAAAGTAGAAAGAAGTGGTGCTCTATCCCAAAGCCTCACGTTCTTAATCGTGAGATTATTGGCAGCAATGTCCGCAGCTGTAATTTGTTTATTAGCTGCTATTTCCCTCTCTTCTACCTTATCCAGACCGTAAGCTTTGCGGCTGGCCGCGATGTTATGTTTGATAAAAGGAGTTTCTTTAACAAGCTCATTGGGCGCAACGACCAGCTTTTGAAAAATTGAAGGGATAATTGCAGACGCAAAACCAACCAACACAGTCAAAGTAATTGTTCCAAGTAAAGGTGAGATTCTCCCGCTAATCCCATAAAGCAATGCCAAGACCGCAGCTAGACCATAAACAAAGACAGAAATATGCAAGATGGGTACCATGACATTGGCATCGGTAAAAGCAGCGCCGAATACCGGTCCGCTTTGAACTGTCAGTAAGTTATAAAGCGAAAGATATGTACCGGCAGCGATGGTTGCAAGAAAAAGGAATAACAGAATGCCGATGTGCAGTCTGGCTTTTTGATCGGTATTTTTATGTTGTGCTAATTTGAGATGAGGCTCACCGAGTTTATCAGAGAATTTATTAAGGTTAAACTTACCCAAGATATCTGACAAGTTGAGGCTTCCGCGTAGAATGTAGATGGCGCCACAGCCGATAAGTGATATCAGGATAAGCATTTTTATAAGACCAAGTCCTAAAGAATATATCGGAAGGGTAAATACGTAAAACGATATATCTTTACCAAATAACGGATCGGTTTGACCAAACGGTGTTGCTGATAGAAACTTCAGGATATCCTGCCAGCTGCTTGAGGCGATAAGACCAATAATAAGAGCAATTACTAAGCTTAAGATAATGCCTAACTTTCTGACCATTCGGTTATTTATGCTTATGGATTGACCTACTAACGCTTCAGGGAGGGTTGCCATCCAAGGGATTTTTGAACGAACGGCAATGAGAAAATTGGTAAGCAGAAAGATTGCAGCGATAAGTCCTGCGCCCAGACCTACAATGACTTTAGTCTTGAGGGATGTAATAAAAACCTCGGTAAGTTCTACTTCTTGGTACCACCACCAATCGGTAATGATAGAGATGGTGCCAGAGAAAAAAATGAAGGTTATAAATGCTATCCCTAAGAATCCCCAGGAAAATACTTTAAAAATGCTCATAATACGCAAAAAACGACCTTTCTGTCTTGGCCGGTTATAATTGATGATGGTTCGTGAATCTAAAACGTCCGCCAACTGACGGAACCATTCGTTTTATTCTTCCCTATCACCCAAGGCGATATTAGACTGTGGTACTTATACCATACATTGTAATAGATTTGCAAATTCATCAAGTTCGCTCATAGTTTCCAGTGATCTTTGCCCAAAGTGTTTTAATAATTTCCTCCTGGGTTAAATGTGTTTCCTCCTCTGACTGCCACCAACTGTCCGCTTTCCAGCTGGAATAAATAGATGGACTATTCTGAAATGTAACATCAGATCCCTTAAAAACACTTCTAAACGTTTCATAAACTCTTCGTTGGTGATATGGAGAGGTAACTAAAATAAGACTTTTGAATCCTTGAGATTTTACAATCTCTTTGGTAAATAAAGTGTTTTCGTAGGTGTTATTTGCTTTCTCTTCCAAAACTACCACCTCATTTGGAATCCCGGAACGTGAAGCCTCAAGCTGCATAGTCTTAGCATTCGAGGTAAATCCTTCTTTGGCTGCACCAGATAGGATAAGCTTTGGAGCATAAGCCTGTTTATATAGATCTATGGCATGCTTAATCCGGTCATTATCTCCACTTACAACAACAATTGCATCGGCTTTAATTAATACATCTGCGGGGGAAAGATATTGTCCAATGAGGATATGTGGAACTCTTAGTTGGTAAGCTACAGTCAAACTGACTGCCAATACAATACTGAGAAATAGTTTTTTCTTCATAACCAAATTTATCTGTTACATACTGTAACAGATTATAGTAAATCAGATGTTAAACTAGAAGACCCGTATTCTGTCAAAAATGCTATCATTCACAAAAGGAGGTTTAATCATGAAAACCATAAGTCTTATTAAAAATCTGGCAAGAGCCGGTATAAAAAGAAAATCTTTGGAGCTGGACGCAACTGTCAAAAAAGGGCAAACCGAGGTAGATTTTGAAATAGAATATGTCCTTAAAGTTGATAGTATTGATAAAGAAAAAGTGATTGAAGCGTTGGCTGACAAGCTAGGTGTCACCAAATCTTACATTGTTAAACACTTAAACTTTCCTGACAGGGAAACAAAATAACAATCAGGAATCTATATTTAGTTCATTGCATATACAGTGAGAATAGCGTATTATTAGATCGTAAACTTATTATATAAAGGGGAGTAGCTGCCTCGCCTTTGGCGGGGACGAGAATATCGTCAATACATCTCTGCCACAGGCGGGGGTCGGTATCTCACTAATAGCAAGACCTTTAGTCAAACCATATACTGGTCGCGACTAGGGGTCTTTTTTTGTACAAAGGATAATTATGAACAAATCTTTTTACACACTTACAGTAAAAGAAGCGTTGTCAGAGTCTAATTCCAGTCTGGCAGGGTTAAGCACTGCTGAGGCTGCAAAAAGACTACAAGAAATAGGACCAAACGCCTTACCGGAACCCGCGAGCGAACACGTCTTCTTGATTTTTCTCCGCCAATTTCAGAGTCCTCTTATCTACTTGCTTTTGGCGGCAGCGATAATTGTATTTTTACTCAAAGATTTGGTAGATGCCGGGGCGATTGTTTTTATCGTTTTGTTTAACGCCGTTATTGGCACCTTTCAGGAAGGCAGGGCTCAAAATACTCTAGCAGCCCTGCGGAAATTTATCCAAACCAAAACACTACTTATCAGGGATGGTAAAGAAGAGATTTTAGACTCGGAAAAATTAGTTCCAGGAGACATTATTCTTCTTAAAGAAGGAGAAAAAGTGCCTGCCGACGCCCGAATAATCAGCGCCAATGAACTGAGGGTAAACGAATCCTCACTGACTGGTGAATCAAGCCCTGTTTATAAAACCGACTCTGTGTCAAGCGATATCAATCTACCGATTGCGGATCAAGCAAATATGGTTTTTAAAGGTACTTTTGTTTCCAGCGGAGAGGGAAAGGCATTGGTGGTTGCTACCGGCATAGAGAGTGCTATCGGAAAAATCAGTCAGGAAATGGCAAAAATTGAGACAGATATGCCCCTAAAAGGGGATATTGACAAACTCTCCCGGATGATAATAACTGCTGTGTTGATTATTAGTACCTTAATTTTTGCAGTTGGCCTCCTTTTAGACAAGCCGTTAAAAGAAATGCTTTTTACAGTGGTAGCCTTGGCTGTTGGGGTTGTACCTGAAGGTTTGCCTGTGATTTTGACTTTAGTGTTATCCACCGGTGTTTGGCGCATGGCCAAAAGAAACGCTTTAGTAAAACGGTTAATGGCTGTTGAAGCCTTGGGCCAAGCCCAGATAATCGCCGTAGACAAAACCGGCACTATTACCCACAACGAGATGACGGTACAGAGAATATATTGCGGTGGCGAACACTTTACTATAACTGGTGAGGGGTATTCGGATAAGGGTGATATACAAAGAGCTGGCAAGAAAGTTGATATTGAGTCCCATCCGCTGCTTTTAAATCTTGCTCAAATGAGTGCTTTATCAGTTAACGCTGGAGTCTTTCAAAAAGAAGGTTCGATAGATCCTGAAATTTCCGGCGATCCAACTGAGGCGGCGATAGTCACTTTTGCTAAAAAACTGGGAATAGAAAAAGCAACTCTTACAGATCAATTCAAAGAGTTGTCCAGAACACCTTTTAAATCGGAAACCAGATGCTTAACGGCTTCTTTTGAAAACAATAAGAAGAATTTCGCTTATGTTTTGGGGGCTCCTGAAGTGATCTTGAATAAATGTGTTTGGTTTATGACAGCCGACGGCAAAAAGATTTCAATTGCTCAAAAAAAGAGTGAGATTGAAAAGGTGATTAAAAAGGCCTCTTCACAAGGAATGCGCCTTGTAGCAGTTTCTTCAAATAAAGCCTTTATTGGTCTGTTTGAAATCCAGGACAGTATCAGGCTAGAAGTTAAGGACGCGGTTCACGCAGTTCAAAAGGCCGGTATAAAAGTGGTGATGATCACCGGTGATCATAAAGAGACTGCCAGGGCGATTGCCGGTCAGGCAGGTATTTATATAAGTGGAGATACCATATTAACAGGAGAAGAAATTGAAAAACTTTCGGAAAGTGAGTTGGATAAGAAAATACACTCTGTTTCTGTTTTCGCCCGGGTGACACCGCAACATAAACTAAAAATTGTTCAAAGCTACAAGAGAATTGGAAATATTATAGGGATGACTGGAGACGGGGTAAACGATGCGCCCGCCCTGGTAGCGGCCGATTTGGGTATAGCCATGGGTAAAGTTGGAACTGAAGTAACCAAAGAAGCCGGGGATGTTATTTTACTTGATGATAATTTCAGCAGTATTGTTGCCGCGATTGAAGAAGGTAGAGCAATTTATAAAACGATTAAGAAAGCAATCCTTTATTTATTTTCAACCGGACTTGGCTCACTATTAACCATTGTGATATCGCTTATTGCCGGGTGGCCTCTGCCACTTTTGCCAATACAAATTCTTTGGGTTAATTTGGTTGGCGATGGGATTATGGGTACACCCTTAGCGCTGGAACAGAAAGAAAAAGACCTTTTAGAGCAAAAATGGCAGCGGTCAGACCGTACCTTGATTGACTTGTCTGCAATCAGGCGGTTAACTCTCATGGGCTTGATTATGACGATCGGCACATTGTTTGTCTTTGGTTTGAATTTTAAAGATAATCTGGCCCACGCTCTCACTTTGTCCTTTACCACTATGGCTGTTTTTCAGTGGTTCAATGCCTGGAACTGCCGTAGTGAAACAAAGTCAATATTTAGCTCCCATTTGTGGTCCAATAAAACAATTATTTATGCGACATTGTTTGTTTTCTTTTTGCAGCTGTTGGCTGTTTATACTCCCATTATGCAAAGCATACTGCATACTGTTCCTTTATCTTTGGCTGACTGGGTTTTAATCTTTGCAACCGCCTCCAGTATTTTAATTGTAGAAGAGATAAGAAAATTTATATATAGACGAAGGAGGGTATCATGATAAATCAGATCGTAGATTACATTAAGATGCTTGCAGGTAGCACTCCCCTTGATATTTTTGTCTTTATAGGCTCTTTTATAGAAGAGGTTATTGCTCCCATTCCGTCACCGCTGGTAATGATGATTGCCGGGACACTTGCCCATGCTCAAAATCATACGCTCCTGTACCTCTTTTGGTTGGCACTGGTAGCTTCAATAGGGAAAACAATTGGCAGTTGGTTTTTCTATATCCTGGCGGATAAGACAGAAGACCTGGTTCTGACGCGCTTTGGAAAAATACTGGGAATCTCACACAAAGAGGTAGAAAATATCGGCAAACATTTTAACGGAGGATGGAGAGACGATGTTATCCTTTTTCTCTTACGTGCTTTGCCTATTATACCCACCTCTCCAGTATCATTAGTATGCGGTTTTATAAAGCTTAACATCCGCACTTACTTGCGGGCAACATTTTTCGGATATTTCATCCGCAGCTTCATCTTTTTATATCTTGGCTACACAGGGATAGCAACTTATGATACTTTATCAAGGGGCGTAGGCAGTATCGAGTCGTTTATGAAAATAGCTTTTGCTTTTGGTCTGGTTGTTCTTCTGGCGTGGGTATTTTACAAACGGGGTAAAGGCAATATCCATAATTGGCTCAAGCATATAAGGAAATAATATAATACTATACGAAATATGAATAGCGTTCTTAAAACATTTGTACTCCTTGGTATCTTAAGCGTTCTTGTGATCGCGCTTGGTGGCTTCTTTGGTGGAAGAGACGGGATTTATATTGCCTTTTTCTTTTCACTTTTGATGAACGGCGGCATGTACTTTTTCTCCGATAAACTCGCACTCTCCATGAGTCGCGCAAAACCCCTTAATAAGGATACGCATAAAGATTTATATGAAATGGTAGAAGAGTTGGCTCATAAAATTAAAATCCCTATGCCGAAGCTGTATATTACCCCTGATAGGCAAGCAAATGCCTTTGCCACAGGAAGAGGCCCAGGTCGTGCATCAGTTGCGGTAACGCAAGGTATTCTTGATACGTCCCAAAAGAGCAGTTAAGAGCAGTGCTTGCCCATGAATTGGCTCATGTTAAAAACCGTGATGTGCTGGTTGCAACTATCGCGGCAGTTTTGGCAAGCACAATATCCGGGTTCTCCCACTTAAAGCTGATGTACGCAAGAAAGAAGGAATTAGTGCAGATCAGAAGATTTCATTACTACTCGAAATTAAAATATAAAATAAATTGTCATCTCCTTGACAGATATATTGCTGGAGTTAATTTATAATGACATTATGATTGAAACTTTCGAACTAGTATTTGTATACAATGCTGATTCAGGTATTTTTTCAGGAATCAAGGACTTGGTTCATAAATCAGTTTCACCAAAAACTTATGAATGTAATTTATGTGGTCTAACATATGGAGGAATTTCAATGAAACAAGACTGGAAGGAATTCGTTGAAAACTTGCCAATAAAAGTAGCGTTTCTTCACAAGGATGAATTTATTAAAAAATATCCTCAATTAGCCTCAGTATCATTCCCAGTAGTATTTAAAAAAGAGGGGAAAACACTTGAGGAGTTTATATCATCAGATGAAATTAATAAGCAAAAATCGCTTGAAGATTTAAAGAAGCTAATAAATACTGCAATAGAAAAGTAAGCTACTCAATTGCGAAAAATGCTCTTTGCAACCACTCTGACAGTGCCGGGTGAATAAATACGGTGTTGGTTATTGCCTCTACTGCTCCATTCGCTTTCATCGCAATGATTGCTTCATGAATAATTGTTGGAGCATCAGGTCCAACGATATGGACTCCCAGAATTTTTTCACCTTTTTCATCTGTTAAAACTTTAACCAGTCCGTTTTTCTGTAGTGCGCCTCCCATACCAGTATCTTTTAATTCTGCCTTGCCGACTTTATAAGCAATTCCCTCCTTTTTTAGCTCTTCTTCCGTTTTTCCTACCCCGCCAATTTGTGGTGAGGAGAATACGGCATGCCCAATAGCAAAGTAATTAACTGCCACTTTATGTTCCGTGAACGCATTTCTTATTGCATAGCCAACCTGCTCATTTGCGGTATGCCTAAACGGCAATATTCCAACAATGTCGCCAAATGAATACACACCAGAAATATTTGTTTCCAGAAATTCATTCACTTTAATATATCCGTGTTCGTTTGTTTCAACACCTGTCTCTTTTACATCCAGAATATCTGTGTTGGGAGTTCTTCCAGTCACAATGAGTAGTTGATCTGCTTCTAATTTTTTATCAGTGTCTTTAAGAGTAATTGTGTATTTGCTATCTTCATATGATACAGAATCGGCTGTCGTATCAAAAAGAATCTCATGTTTTTGAGAAAATTCTTTTGTAAACCACTTTGTTATCTCTTCATCTTCGTTATTTAGCATCAATTTGCCTCTGACTAATATCGTAACTTTTGTCCCAAGTGAGCCATAAAAATGAGCCAGTTCGGCGGCAATGTATCCTCCTCCGATAACAACTAAATGCTCTGGCTGTTTATCAAGGCGCAGTGCGCTGGTGCTATCTAGATACGGAGTACCCTCAAGTCCGGGTATTGGTGGGACTGTTGGCCTCGTTCCTGCGACTATAAAGACTTTTTCGGCTTCAATTTGTTCGTCTCCAACCTGCATTTGTTTTGGTCCGATAAATTTACCACGGACTTTATAGAGAGTGGGGTTAGCACCTCCTTTAATGGAATTTTCTATGCCCCTTGAGTCTGCATCCACAACTTCTGACACTCTTTTAATAATCGATTTAAAATCAATACTTTCTATCGTGCTATTAATACCAAACTTCTGACTATTACGTATAGTTTCGGCAACATCAGCGCTATGGATTAGCATTTTTGATGGAATGCACCCGCGATTAAGACAGGTTCCACCAAGGGGTCCCTCTTCAACAAGCGCAACACTCATGCCTCGTTGAGCAGCAAATGAAGCCACTTCAAGACCAGCTCCACTTCCTACGACTAAAACATCATATTTCTTCATATTTACATTCCGCCTGCATGTTTTTCTGCTGCGTGTTTTGATAACTCTTCCTGCGTAGAAAAACCCATTCCACACATACTGCATTTTATCTCTGTTTGCGTAGGAGATGGTTGTTGTTCCTCTGATTTATCTTGCATGGGATGAGCATTCTGAGCATGTTTCATCATTTCTTCCTGAGAGTTAAAAGATGTACCACACATTGAACATTTCATAGTTTGATTATCCATATTAAATCACCTCCGTTTCTCTTATTTTTGCTTTTCCATTATGACATATTACACAGTCTTACATATCATCCATTGCTTTTTTTAGCTCCTCATTGGAAGGCTCTACGAGTACTTTTCCATTTGGAAATACAATGGTTGGAATAGACTGATAACCATTATTAATTTTGACAACTTCCTCAGCTGCATCAGCGTCTTCTTCCAGATTAATATACTCATATTGAGCTTTGTGCTCATCTAGAAATTGTTTTGATCTGCGACAATCTGAACACCAAGTCGCTCCGTAAAATTTAATCTTCATAATTCTTTGTATCTAAAAATAAATTCATTACTTATCTTTTTGTTCTTGCTCAGTTTTTTTCTCTTCTTTATGTATTGGATTAATACAGTTTTTATCAGTACATTTTTCAATCATTCCAATCGTTTTTCCCATTTTGCACATCATGCAGTTATCGTGTTTTCCATGTCCCATCATTTTGATTCGCCTCCTTCCGCTAGTTTTACAAGTTCTTCTCTTGTCGGTTCTCGATCCATGAATGAGAGTATGCTTCGGGCTTGTGGGTTAATAAATGTTGGAGTATATATAAACCCTGTGTCGTAGCCTAACCTTTCGTAATTCTGGTCAATTTCTTTCATATATTCATTCATCAGAACAAATCCATCCTGTTCTTCAATGTTGTGTTTTTTAATTTCATAACCATCTTTTATTAGTTCTTCTACAGTATGTTTGACCGCTTCACAATGTTCGCAATTTGTTTTCCAAAGTTCAATCAGTTTATTCATAGCTATATTTAACTACATTCATTGC
>Ga0163150_10009286_pt1 | contig 10918 bp, 9 predicted proteins | sample OliLakLV19P2IB_FD_148628 | JGI IMG/M metagenome (GOLD analysis project Ga0163150, IMG submission 148628) | Freshwater microbial mat bacterial communities from Lake Vanda, McMurdo Dry Valleys, Antarctica - Oligotrophic Lake LV.19.P2.IB | ecosystem: Environmental > Aquatic > Freshwater > Lake >...
CCGTATTAGATCACAGAAGCCGGACCGACAAGTGATGCGCCTCTCACTGGACGCGCCGTCCAACACGCGAATGGAGCCGACGCGCTTGAAAGACCAGCGCGCGGCTCATTCGCAACGTTAGGCGGACGGCTCATGCGCCGAGGGCCGTTCAGCTAATATGGGCGCGGTAGCTAATGGGAGGGAGTCATGGGAACTTACGTTCAGAGCAACCTGATTAAAGATGAACGCGTCGTTTACGAAGCAAAACCCCACTGGATTGCCTTTGTTTCTCTTAGAGCGATATTCACACTGTTCATCGCTCCTCTAATCGATTTTCTAACGAGCGAGTTTGCCATCACAAACAAACGCATCATCATCAAAGTTGGGTTCATCTCCAGAAGGACGCTTGAGATGAACCTAGGGAAGGTCGAGTCCGTCAACGTTGACCAAAGCATCCTGGGAAGAATCCTGGGCTACGGGACAATCGTCATCAATGGTACGGGTGGCACGAAGGAACCTTTTAGCAACATCTCAGCGCCTTTAGAATTCCGAAAACAGTTTCAGCAGCTTTCCGTCGCCTAACAAGCGCGTCAACTCGGACTCGTGCAAAGCGGGCTTGCGCCCACTTCGCACGGGCCGGTTACGCGCGACGTTATACGGATTCAATTCATGCCAAGCGCAACGATTAAAATCTTCCTTGCCCACGGAGACCCAAAGCGGCTTCGAACGGCCGAATTGTCAAACTGGACAGGCAAAGCCGTTGCTGGCCCCAGAAGCGAATTCGATGGCGTGCTTGCCCGTGAGGAGTCACAGAATTCTGGCGTCTACTTTCTTACCGGCATTGACCCCGAAACAGGAAAGAATGCCGTGTATATCGGTGAGGCCGAGTCAATACGAGACAGAGTAAAAGGGCATCTCGACAAAGACTTCTGGAATCACATCGCATTCTTCACAAGCAAAGACGAAAATCTCACCAAAGCCCACATCCGGTATCTTGAAGGGCGCCTTATTGAGCAGGCGAAGCAAGCGGGTCGGGCCGAACATCGTGCAGGGACATCTGGCCCGGCTCCAGTTCCACGTTGAAGGCTTTTAAGGGGCATAACGCAGAGCTGACCTGCGAGCTACGAGGCGCGCCGCCTGCACCGAGCGGCCGGCTACGCCGAAGGCCTGCTGAGCTTTCTTCGGTTCAGGTTGAGGATGTTGAGAACCCGCATTCTGGGCCCTCGACTGCTTCAACCACCCACTCAACCTTCAACTACGGTCGGGACATCCTCCGCCATGTCCTCGACGCAGAGGTACTCCTCGCCCCACGCGACCAGGGGCAGTAGTGTGAGGACAGCCAAGGTAAGGAAGCGAAACATTACGAACCACCGTATCACGCCGCACGACCGTCCGCCAGACGGTGGAAGTTCCCATGAGCGCGATGTTCCTTGCAGGTGGCGAGCGGTGTGCGCTGTTGTCCGTGGCACACTCTTGGCACACTGAGAGGCGAAAAGCGAGAAAAGTCGAGAACAGATCAAAACAATAACTCGTTGATGCTCTTGTTGTTATTGATTCTGCATTGCGCTGGTTTTCTCCATTCCCACTACTCATCATCACAGCGAGCGTCGCGAGAAGTATCTTCCTCATTGCCGCCACCTATTGAGATTGAAAGCTCGACAGCCGGCTCTTCACCAGATCCAGCTTAGCCTTGTGAGCTAGCGACCGATTGAAGACTCGATTCTGGATTTGGTCGGACACCTTGCTGATGGCGATGTAGGCCATGCTCAGTCCCGATTCGCGTTCAGACGCCTTCTTCTCAACGAAGTCGTAGGGAAAGTTCTCGCAGAATTTGTGGAATCCGGAAAACTGCGCGACGTCCTTCGTGAACCGGAAGCCGCCTGGGGTAAGGCGCGAGCGTCGAGGATGGTAAAAATCAACGAACAGGATGAACCACTCAGCTCCGTTGAATGTCACGGCCTCGAACACGTCTATCGTGCCGATGGCACCGAGGCGATGAAATAGGATCCGCTGGCCTGACTGGGTTTCGAGTTTGGAAAGATATGCAAGTTGACCGATTGGCCCGTTGACCGGAACCGGATTCGTCTCAATGTAGCCAAATGGGCCGGTACCGTTCGGATCTTTGTCGTAGGCGGGAGCCGACTCCAGCATCGCCTTCATTTCAGGATGGACGAGTTCCAGCTGGAACGTCTCATCATCCAGGATGCGGTGGATTTGCGCCAACGCCTCACGCAACTCCTTATCCTCCTTATTTCCTCCGAATAGGTTTGAAAGAAACCCCATAACGCTGCTCCTCTAGTTTCTCAATTAAATTACTGTAACAACTCACTCAACCGGCGCAGCCCAGGCTTCTTGAAGCCCATGCGAATGGCTTGTTCCATAACGTGCGTGTTCGCACCGTGGATATAGGAAACCCCGGAGTTGACCTTTTTTTCGTCCTTGGCTCCGATGCAGAAAGAACCGTCTGCGCTCCACACGTGGACTTGGCCCCACGAACACCGCACCTTTTCGTTGGAGCCAAGAAACTTGCGCTTCACAAGCGTGATGCCGTCGTCGTGAAGAAGCGCATCGCCAAAGTGCAGGTCGCGCCCATCTTTCAGCGCTTCGAGCATTTCGGTTAGCAGGCGCACACAGACCGCTCGCCAGAGCTTGTCAATGAACGTGGAGTAGATGTCTTGCTTCTTCAGTTCAACAACCGCTTCCGAACGCCGGTCACCAAAGGCAATTGTGTAGGTCGTTCCCGTGGGGATACCATTGACAGAATGGCTGACACCACCCCAACGAACGCGAGTGATCGAATCCAGCGGGAAGCTCTGACCTTTCCACGAGATGCCTTCGGGTGAAATGCTCAAGGTATCCTTGAACATCACACCGATTTCCGCGCGGTAAGTTATTTCTCGCGCCCACTCACCTTTACGGGCCGTTGCTTGCTGGCGCTGCTGGAAGATATCGGCGAGCGCGTCCGCATCCTCCTCAACCCGATCCGCAATTGCAGGGACTTCTGCAAACAGTTCTTTAATCAGCTGGCGCTGCTGGAAGATATCGGCGAGCGCGTCCGCATCCTCCTCAACCCGATCCGCAATTGCAGGGACTTCTGCAAACAGTTCTTTAATCAACCCGGTCAGTCGCTGCGACTGGGTGAGCATGTCGTGTTTGTTGAACAGGTCGATGGCGAGGCTACGGATCTCATACGCTAAGTCGCGGCTTGCCTCGTGGTCGACGCCGCGTGCCTTCGAACTCAATTGGATCGGCTTGGCGATCTTGTCCCAATTGCGAGCAACCGCGTTGAGCTTGTCAACGTAGGGCTTGACGGCGGCTTCTCCGGAGCCCGCCGATTCCCTCGCTGCCTTGATGAGTTTGTGGACGTTCTCCGCTTCCTTTTGCAGGATGCCTTGTGTTTCCACCTCATAGCTGTCCACGAGGTCATCGACAAGCCCTGGAGCATGATCATCACCGCCCGACGTCACGCTATCCACGGTTTCAGTCATCACTTGGATGAGCGTCATTGGCGGAAGTCTGTCGAGCGCATCCTTAATGGCGATACGGTAGTACCGCTTACGCTCGGTTAATTCGGCTTCGATCTGGTCAAGCGCACGCACTTCCGGAAAGCCGGAAACGGCACGATCCTCATTGATGTCGCGCAGGACATCCTCTGGGCTCAGCTCTTCGGCAAGGTAGGCGGTCTCCATAATGAACCCGGACAAATCGTCCGCATCGTGCTCACCATCCACAGACTCAAATGCGGCGGCCAGCAAGTTCAGATGTGCCAGCGTAGGCAGACCCGACTCTTCCCGAATCGCCATTGGGTTGTTAATCAGGCCGTCAACCAGTTGAGATGCCTTGCGAGGCGAGACGCCGGGCAGCCAAGACATTTCCACGCTCAGGCGGTTGCGTGGATTGGTCAAATCAGAGCGCGCTTTCTGGCAAACCTCGTGATCCAGCTCCAACGACTTCTCTTCCGCAAGCTCGACGATGCGTCGGCGGTCGTCGCGCGTCGTCACGCCCAAGACGGCGAACGGGGACTGATGCAAGGCCGTCTTGGTGAGGCTGGGTTCCAGCTTGATAGGCGGTGGCGGTGGCGCCGTCCGCTGCGGAGCTGCCGAAGGGGCAAGTGGAGGCTGTCTGGTTGCCGCTGGGGCGGATGGTGCTGGAGCGGGGGCGGCAGGTTGCGCACCGAGCATCGTCAGAAGCTGCGGGTCTTTCAATGCATCCAGCGCTTGAGCAAGCGCGTCCTGCGGTACGGAGAGCTTCTTACTGTTCCGGAGTTCGTGGCTGTACTGGGCCAGTTGATCTTTTGACGACAGAAGGTCGGAGAGCGCGAGCGAAACGGCATACTCGCTGTTCGTGCGCGGCGCAGCGTTACAACTCTGGCAGGCGATGAGTGCGCCGGATTTTGCAGAACCGCATTTGAAACAGATTGCCATTGCCATCTTTGATATCTCGTTTTCGGCACTATCGGTATGTCAACTTGCTCAACTCACGACGCAAGCAACTGTAATACTCTCCTGGGCCGCTATTTCGCTTGTGGTAGCTGCAAGCATTTTCGAGAGCTGATCGCTCCGATGCATTTGCGCGAGACAAATCGGGAGAACCGCCAGAGTTAGCAAGACTTGTCAGTTCCCGACGCAGGCAACTGTAGTATTCGCCCGGCCCGCTGTTACGTTTGTGGTAGCCACAAGCGTTCTCGATGGCAGATTGCTCCGACGAACTTGCGCGCGAAAGATCAGGGCGTCCCGCTGAATTGGATAGGCTTGCCAATTCGCGGCGTAGGCAACTGTAGTATTCGCCAGGGCCACTGTTGCGCTTGTGGTAGCCGCACGCATTCTCGATAGATGCTCGTTCCGATGCACTGGCACCTGGCAGATCTGGCGGCCCCGCCGAGTTGTTGAGACTTGTCAGTTCCCGACGCAGGCAACTGTAGTATTCGCCCGGCCCGCTGTTACGTTTGTGGTAGCCACAAGCGTTCTCGATGGCTTCTCTCTCGGTGCCATTCACTTCTGCGAGAATAGTCGCTTCTGTAGAAGGCGATTGTTGCAGTTGCGGTGCCGGAGCAGGAACGAATGCGGATGGAGGAGCGGCTGTGGGAGGTGCAGTTGCAGTCGTCGGGGAGCGTGGTGAAGCGTCCGGTACGACCGGATTGCCAGTTGAGCGTGAAGGAGCACGCTGCAGCTGGAGAAGCAACGCTTGATCTGCGACACCAGTAGTCGTGAAACCTCTGTCTTGCTGGAATGCGAGGATGGCCGACCGAGTGCCGCTTCCCATCAACCCGTCAGTGGTGCCTGCTTCGTACCCAAGTTCATTTAGCTTGCGTTGGATGGCTTGCACGATTTCGTCGGGTGTCGGACGCGACGGCGCTGGGGTCGACAGCGAGCCAGTGGATGGAGGAGCGAATCTGTTCCTGCCCTCAGTCTGTAACTGACCACGGTACGGCTCGATGTCCCGCCGCGCGCTTTCCAATGCGCCACTTCGATAGCGGAAGTTCCCGCAGCGACTGTTGTAGTCGGCCGCCATCGCGTTAAAGCGATCTACGTCAGAGTCGATGTAGTTATTGACGACAGCCTTCGCCCCATCCATGCGGATGTCTTCGGCCAGGCAGTACCGAATCTGCGCCGTCGAGAGGACGATGCTTTGCCCAACCGGCGGCTGAGATTCAGCCGGACGAGAAGGCTCTTGCGATTGAGCTGGCGGCGAGTAACTTGGCGTCACGGTCTGCGCGGGAGGCGAGTAGGCCGGAGCTGGCGAAGTCGTGCTCTTGTCCGACTGGCCGATGAGCCAGAACACTCCGATGACGGCAGCAATCCCCAACGCCCACTTGCCGCCGGACGACCCAGAGGAAGGCTGCGGAGGCTCCTGGTATGTTTGCTCTTGCCTTGGTTGCGGCTGAGCCGTCTGCGACGCCGGAGGCGGGGAACTCGAAGAAGCACCAGAATTGCTCGTGGGCTCCTTCTTTGCAGCAGGGGGCGGCGACGTGTCCACGTCGGACACGAGCGAAGAGAGGCCAGCGAAGCCTTTGCTCTTGTCTTTCTTGTTTTTGTCCTCCTCCACGGCCACGAATTCGTCTCCCTAAACGAACCCAATGCGTCTCTTGCTCTCGCCGCCTTCGCGCCCCCGCGCTGGCGACGAATGCATAGCGGACAGCAGGCTGGCCTGATCCAAGCGCTCCTTACCGGAACGCGCTGCCAGCCTTGCGCCTTCGCGCACCACGAAAGAAACGTCGGACAGTGGCCTGCCCGCCAGTACTTCTGCCAGCGGCTTGGCGTCTACATCCGATTCCTTCGGCAAGGAGGAGAGCAGCTTGTCCAGCAGTGCCTGCACCTCGACCTCACTGGCGAAGTCCACCTTGATGACGTGATCGAAACGTCCGCGGCGCTGAATAGCTGGGTCGATCATCTCGATGCGGTTCGTCATGGCGATGATCAGCACATCACTTTTCACTGCCTCCGGAATGCGGCGCAGGAACTCGGCCACTTCCTCAACGCGGTGATGGCCCGACCCCATTTCGCGGTCTGCGAGGAACGCCTCCATTTCGTCTATCACGAGCACGGAGGGGGCGCTTTCCATCGCCTTGTCGAACACCTGGGCAACCTTCTTGCTGGTCTCGTGGATGTAGGGGCTGGCCACGCTGGAGGCATCGATCTGGAAGCTCGGCCAGCCGAGGAAGTCCACCAGCCGGTCGACCGCGAAGGTCTTGCCGCAGCCCGGAGGGCCATGCAGGATCACCGCCGAAGGGAATTCGATGCCCAGAGCCTTGTACCTGTCTCGGTTCTGAACAATGTCAACGATGTGTTCATTGAAAAATTCAGCCAGCTCCGGTCGTCCTGCAAGCTCGAACACTGCAGGCTTATCCGTTTTGCGAGCAGGAGTTGCCGCTTGATCTTTTGAGCGCTCAGTTGGACTCGCTTCGGTCTCTGCGGGAGCCTTACGTCGCTTTGCTGCAGGCACCACTTCGGCAACTTCAAATCCGGCAGCTTGGACAACGTCCTTCAAATGACCGGCGCCCATCCAACTCATCGTCTGACATAAGCGCCTGAACGCCTTCGCTGGTACCGGCGCCCCTCCAGTGAGCCAGTAGCCCAACACAACGTCGTCATCGGTCCGTGATGAGATGCTGTACGTGGGGAGAAGGCGGCTAATCTTCTCTACGTAGAGCGCATCCTGAAGCGGCGATTCACCATCGATATTCCGCGTGGCCTTAAAAGCCATTGCGAATGACAGCGCCTCGGCCTTGGTGTCCGGTGACTTTCCTTCGGTCACAGGGCACAAGACTTGGGTGGCGCCACAGGAGACAGATCGCAGGCGACGATCGCCATAGTCGAAGGCTTCAAATTGCCCATCTTCAGCGATACCAGAGTCAACCCAATGCTTGGCAAGGTCATCCAGTGCGACCAGTGCGCGGCCAGCACCTTGCGTTTCCAAGATTTGCCAATTCGCCCCCTCAAACAGCGCCACACGCGTCTTGGCACCGTCCGGCAGCTTGAAGCCAATTGGAAGCCACGAGTCAATGGCCATGACTTAGCTCCGCACGATGTTGGCGCCAGCCGTCATCTCATCGTCACCACCGGATCCGATGCGGATGGAATCCATTTGTGCCACGACAGCGCGCAGCTTGTCGATTTCGTTGGCCTTGAGAGCTTCGGCTCCAACGTTGGAGAGCTGGGCGTGCTCCCTTGCGTCTGGAAAGAGATACGAGTCCTTCGAGAGCCACTTGAAGCGGTCAATGACAAACCAGTCTTGCCGCCAAAGGATCATGAAGTTCTTGCTGCGCAGGTCGTCCAGGTGGGCCTCGAAGTCGCCAGTGTTGTTGTCGATGGTGCGCTGCGCCGTCTTCACCAAGTTGTCAAACGCGTTCGCCTCGGTTGGCCGGGCGTGCTCGCGAACCGAGCGGTCGAAGAAATCCAACGCCTTATCCAGCTCCATCTGCCGGATTTCCTTGAGGTGATCCTTCCGGGCAAGTGCGAGTAGCCGCTTGGCTTCCTGCACGTTATCCATGGCCTGTTTGGCGGTTTCAGGATCTGTCTCGCCAGACTTTATGGACTCAGCCTGCTCTAGCTTTTCTCGCGCTTGCTGGAGCCGTGGATCGTCGATCTTGGACTCCATTTCATCGAGCCGCTGCAGTGCATGTTCGGACTGTTCTTCTACCAGCTTCGATGCTTGCGTGTAATCGATCTGTCCGTCCTGACGCGAGTAGAAGTTGCGCCCACTGTGGAAAGAGCCACCGATCGATGGGACCGAGACCTCCATCATGATGTTTCCCGAGTCCCCGACCTCGTACTCGCAGATCATCTCGGCGCCGGCGGCGATCACGCCATCATCGAAATCGGAGCCCTTAATCTCGAACATGCCAATGAACCTGTTGTCATTGATTGGGTCCGAGATTTCTCCCTCCCAGAGTTTGAACTTGATGGATCCGGCGCTACCAGCTCGCAAGGACTCCTGGGTCTTGAATGTCTTCTTGCCCTTCTTGGGCAGTTGATCGCCTTCGCGCACCAGGTGGTCCAGTACCAGACGACCACCGAGTTTGTCCCGAGCCTCGACGCCTACGGAGTGCGACGCAGGGATTGCGTCTATGCTGGCAGCCGTCCTGGCGATGACTATCTTGTCTTCCTTTAAGGCGACTGGCCCGCCCTTGGAGTCGAAGACAAAGATCTTGAAGCTGTTTTCACCGGGCTTCGCCAGGCTCAACTCGACCGCCGCCCCATCCTTCAGAGCCAGGCGCCCGGATGACCAGCCAGTGTCTAAGCTATCGACTTGAAATTCGGTGCCAGCCGCGGCCTTGCCGCCCACCTTGGCCACGATCTTGGCCTTCGAGTCAGGTGTACGGGCTACGAAGTTGAACGAAAGATCAAGGGAGCCACCGGCGCTCAAGGCTCCGCGTGCGCTCTTGCGCCCTCGGCTCTGTGACTTCCAGTCAATCGACTCCGCAAAGACAGCGGCACCCTCAGCAACCGCTGTCATTGGATTGACATCGGTTGAGGGGGCAATGCCGATCTCGAAGGCAACTTTGTCCCTGAGCGGCTTGTACTGCGTCGGTCCGCCAACGAACACAACACGCTCAACATCGTGGGCGCTAAGGCCAACCTTCTCCAAGGTCTCCCGAGCAGACCTAATGGCTTCATCAAGTTTCGGAGCAACGAGTTCGTCGAGTTGCTTGCGGCTGAACGGAATGTCGACGTAGATCTCGGCACCAGACTGGTCAGTGACGCCAAGATCAGATTCAGTCAGGCTGATGACCGACTCTTCCTTCGATGAGAGTTCAATCTTGGCCTTCTCCGCCGCCCACAGACACATCCGCAACAGGGCCTTGTACTTGCTATTGGCCGTGAGATCGTCGGGCAGGTCGAACTGTGATAGGAGCCACGGCTTGACGACGTTGTCGAGAATGGAGCGGTCAAAGTCCGTGCCGCCACACATGGCGACCCCGCCGTGAGCTAGGAGGCTGACCCGTCCGCTGATACTTTCGGCGATCGCGATGTCAAGGGTTCCTCCACCAAGGTCGAAGACGAGGAATACGCCGTCGCCTTTGCGCTGCTTCATGACACACATGACGGCGGCGACGGGTTCCTGCATGAGCGCGACGCTGCCAAGGCCCGCCATTTCAGCTGCAGCTAAGGTCGCGTCCTTCTGCATCTGATTGAACGCCGCAGGGACAGTGATCACGGTCCCCGTCGCTCCGCTGTTTCGAATCTCTTCGGGGAGATAGCCGAAGCACAGCTTCAGAATCTCCGAGGAGCACTCCTCAGGTGTCATGGTGACGTTCACCGCTACGAGCTTTACCGGCGTGCTCGTGCCCATCATCCGCTTGAACTTCGTTGCCGCGTTGTCGGGGTTCTTTGCGGCACTGTCATACGCCCGCTTCCCCAAGTACTTGTTGCCACGCCTGTCGATGAAGATAGCGGACGGTGTTACGTCGTTTTGGTCGGGGCTCTTGTAGAGCCGGACAGTCTCTCCATCGTAGGAACAGATAGCACTGTTAGTGGTGCCAAGGTCGATACCGATGTAGTTCATGCCGCCACCTTCCTAAGCATCACCGTGCCCTGCTTGCGCAGACCTTCCGCTCCCATGATGATGGGCTCGACCATCTGGTCGACCAGCAGGATGTCCTCAGGTCCGAAGTCACCGATGTTGATCGCCGATGCAGCCATACCAGGGTCGAATGGGTGCCCCTCGACGTTGACGATCTTCATTCCGCTCGCTTCGAGACTGTCCGCAAGCTTCTTCTGAAAGTAGCGAAGCTGATTCACATACCGGGAGCCTTCACCGGCGTCGAGTTTGCTGACCAACCGACTAAACAGGCGCGCGAAGCGCCAGCTTTCCACGGCCATGTCGATCAGTGAGCGCTCAAGTTGTTCGCGCTCGGTGCTTTGCTCTGTCGTCATTTGGGCTCCCTTAAATCTGCCGCTCCTTCAGCAGCCGCTACGTCTTCAGACTGACTCTTGATCCATTGATCGATGTCCGCCTTCTTGAATCGCCAAGACCCGCCGACCTTGAATGCCGGCATCTTCTTGCCGGCAGCCAGTCGATAGATCGTTCTCTCCGTGACCTTGAGGTACACGGACACCTCTTTGAGGGTCAGGATCGCCGTTCCGAGATGTTTATCTGGCATGGTCGCGGGAAAATTGGCAAGATTTGTGCATCATATTGCAGTTTTTTCAGGCCGACAATGCGCGTCTCTTTTAGGTCAGAGTGCCCAGGACCTGCTGGTCCCGAACACCCGCTTATGGCCGATAGTGTGAGTAAGAAATCGAGCCAGTAAGCAGCCCGTAGGGGGGTGTCGGCAGGCCCAGCGGCTCCGGAACGTCGTCGCCCAGGCCCACCCGATGAAGCTGTGAGGAAGGTTGCGAAGGATAGGAATTTCAACGCCACTTTTTGAAGTGTCTCCTCCGTTCCCGTCCGAGTCAATCGTGAAATTCGTGCCCAAGGTTTCCGATCGCCCCTGAAA
>Ga0163150_10009288_pt1 | contig 10917 bp, 7 predicted proteins | sample OliLakLV19P2IB_FD_148628 | JGI IMG/M metagenome (GOLD analysis project Ga0163150, IMG submission 148628) | Freshwater microbial mat bacterial communities from Lake Vanda, McMurdo Dry Valleys, Antarctica - Oligotrophic Lake LV.19.P2.IB | ecosystem: Environmental > Aquatic > Freshwater > Lake >...
TATACTGACGGCAGACAGTTCGGCCTTCTAGGCGAAGCCCGCGTGAATGTCCTGCAACTGAATCTTGCTCTGGATCAGCAAAACTGAAACAATCCAAGGTGATCCCAAATCATGTCACTCCAAATCGTTTGCCCCATCTGTCACATCAACAACACTGTCGAGGATTCGACAGTCGGTCGTTACGTGCAATGCAGCAGTTGTCCGAATCGCTTCTATGTCGAAGCACCTACTCTGGCAGACATCGAAGAATCCAAGACTGGATCGTCTGGCATCAACATGTCGCATAATCTGAAAGCGATTCAGCAACTAATTTCCGAGAGCGACCGGAAGGTAAGCAAGACCGCGTTGATCCTCCACAATCAAGTATTCCTGTTGCGAGTGGTTGTAGTACTTCAGGCGGCCATCTGTCTGTTGCTGATGTTATTGGTATTTTGGCGGTAACCTGGCACTCGCTCTGTAGAACGAACCGTCAATGTCTGATGTCCGACCGAATCCCGATCAACTCCTGGCACAGGTCAAGAACCTCGAGGCTGAAGCCAAGCGCGGGTCACTAAAAATATTCTTTGGATACGCGGCCGGTGTTGGCAAAACGTATGCGATGCTCGAGACCGCTCGGCATGCTGTGGCTCTAGGTCGCGAAGTCGTCGTTGGCTACATTGAGCCTCATGCTCGTCCAGAGACGCAGGCACTCGTCGCAGGCTTGGAAGTCTTACCCGTTGCAGAAATCGAGTATCGCGGTGTCGTACTGCGCGAATTCGATGTCGACGTCGCACTGGCTCGGCAGCCGGATCTGATACTGGTGGACGAACTGGCACATACCAATGCCGAAGGCTGCCGGCATGAGAAGCGCTGGCAGGATATCGAAGAACTGCTCGACGCCGGTATCAATGTCTGGACCACGCTGAACGTGCAGCACATCGAGAGTTTGAACGATGTGATTGGCCAGATTACCGGTGTTGTTGTTCGAGAGACGGTCCCTGACCGAGTGTTTGATCTGGCCGATGATTTGGAACTGGTAGATCTGACACCGGAAGAATTGCTGATGCGGCTAAGTGCGGGAAAGATCTATGTTCCTGAACAGGCGCAGCGCGCGATCCAAAGTTTCTTCCAGAAAGGTAATCTGACCGCGCTACGAGAGCTGTCGCTCAGGCAGGCGGCCCGGCGAATTCACACCGATGTCGAATCGGCACGTCGGAGTAAATCCGTCAATCAGCCTTGGGCCACTTCCGAACGGTTGCTCGTATGTGTTGGTCCTAGCCCGACTACGGCACGTGTTATCCGTACAGCCAAGCGAATGGCGGCGGCGCTCGATGCCCCTTGGCTAGCTGTCTCGATTGATCTGACAGGTGAATCGGCCAGCAGCCAGGTGAAACAACGGATCGCACAGCACTTTCGGCAGGCCGAAGGGCTAGGTGCCGAGACGGTCACGCTGCCCGGTCAGGATGTTACCGGCACAATCCTCGAGTACGCCCGATCGCGAAACGTCACCAAAATTCTCATCGGAAAAACGAAGCAGCCTCGGTGGAAGCGCCTCCTGTTCGGATCGGTAGTAGATGAAATACTCGAGCAGAGTGAAGACATTGATGTGTACGTGATTCATGGTGAGGATGCACAGGAACACCTCGCTATTTCAAAACGAAGTGCGGCTCCTACCAAAAAGCTACCCTATGTCATGGCGTCGGTGTTGATTGCTTTGACCGCGTGCCTGGCCTATGCCTTGCAACTGCTCAATTTTTCTGACGCCGAGGCCAACTCGGTGATGCTATTCCTCGCGGCAGTGGCCTGGGCCGCAGCCCGGTATGGCCGTGGCCCAGCGATTCTGGCTAGTGTGCTGGCGGTGCTGGTGTTTGACTTTTTTTTCGTCCCACCATTTCATACGTTTGCCGTGTCCGATGCGCAGTACGTGGTCACATTTGCGGTGATGTTGATCATAGGTATTGTCATTAGCACGCTGACCTCGCGCCTGAGGGCACAGGTCGAAAGTACTCGCCTGCGCGAGAGCCGAACCGCCGCACTCTACGAGTTAGGGAAGAAACTTAGCTCATTGTACGGCAATGTTTTTCTCGCTAGCGCGGCCGGTGTGCAAATTGCCGAGATGCTAAGTGCCGAAGTGGCCATTTACTTGCAGCAGTCATCAGAAACAGCGGAGGTCGTTTATGGTCAGAACTCCGTCATTGCTAAACACGCAGTGAGCCTGCCGGTTGCTCAGTGGGTTATCCAGCATGACCAGATCGCCGGGGCAGGAACCAACACTCTGCCAAATGCGATCGCGCTGTTTCTCCCCTTGATCGGGTCGCAACGGACGCATGGAGCTATTGCCATTCGTGCTACAGACGCCCAACGCCTGCTGGAACCGGATGTACGTCGCCTGTTAGAAGCGTGCGCCAGTCAACTGGCATTGGCATTGGAACGAGATCAACTAGCCATTGATGCAGCGGAAGCCCGTATTCAGGCCGAGACAGAACAAGTTCGCAGTAGTCTGCTGAGCAGCGTCTCGCACGACCTAAAGACTCCACTCGCCGCAATTGCAGGTGCCAGCAGCAGCCTGCTGGAAAGTACGTCGCACAGCGAGAACACGCGCCGCCAGCTTCTCGAATCGATCTCGGACGAAGCTGTGCGACTCAATCGACTGCTCGAAAACATTCTGCAGATGTCGAAACTGGATGCCGGTGCCGCTGCGCCGAACAGGCAGTGGCATGTACTGGAGGAAATCGTCGGTTCTGCCTTGCATCGGACTACTCGCGCACTTGCAAGCCATCAAGTATCCGTGAACATGCCCGCAGACCTTCCGTTGGTTTTCGTAGATGGGCTTCTCATCGAGCAGGCCTTTGTTAACCTACTGGAGAATGCCGCACTCTACACCCCGCCAGGATCACAGGTCGCGATCAGCGCCAGCGTCGACGGTCAGTCCCTGCGGATCAGCATCGTAGACAATGGTCCCGGGCTGCCTGTCAGTGCGGAGGACCGGGTATTTGACAAGTTCTACCGAGCGTTTCCTGCTGCGGATAGCGGTCGAGGGTCAGGGCTAGGCCTGGCCATCTGTCGGGCGATTATTTTTTCTCACGGCAGCAGGATTACCGCTAGCAATCGTCCAGGGGGCGGAGCCGAATTCGTGATTCGCTTACCATTGTCGAAAGACGCACCACAAGTGGTGATAGAATAGAGCAATGCTGTCCACTGATCTCCACATACTAGTCATCGAAGACGAACAACCGATCAGGCGGTTCCCGCGCGCATCGCTTGAGAACGACGGCTATCGTGTCAGTGAGGCGGTTTCGGGCGAAGAAGGTCTGCGAATGGCCGCGAGCCAACCGCCCGATCTCATCCTCCTGGATTTAGGACTGCCAGATCTCGATGGTCAAGAAGTTCTCATGCGGCTGAGAGAATGGTACACGCCGCCGATTATTGTGCTTTCAGCACGCGATCAAGAGCCGCAGAAGATCAAAGCTCTTGACCAAGGTGCAGATGACTACGTGACCAAGCCGTTTAGCGTCGGCGAGTTGTTAGCGCGGATGCGAACGGCCATCCGACACGCAAATCACATCGGCCCAGAGGCGACTTCGATCACGATCGGCGATCTGCGTTTCGACCTGGCCGCCCGACTAATATACCGCAATGAGGATCAGGTTCATTTCACTCCGTTGGAGTACAAACTACTGGTTACGATGCTCAAGCATGCGGGAAAGGTCCTGACACATCGTTTCCTGCTGCGGGAAGTCTGGGGGCCGCAAAATTCTCAGGAGAACCACTACCTGCGCGTATTTGTCGCCAGCCTGCGCCGCAAGCTGGAAGCAGACCCCGCTCGCCCACGGTACATCCTTACTGAGCAGGGAGTCGGCTATCGGTTTGCAGCGGAGTAAAATTGTCTCGCAATTCCATTGCAACCCGCAATTTACTGCGATGCCGAAATATGCGGGTGCGGGATCGGTGCGTCATTCAACTCCGCCACGGGTTCCTCAAGTTCCGTCCGCAGCGGGTCAGTGGCGCGAGCCAGTGTGGAAAAGAGCTGCGTCAATTGCTGCCGAACCGACGGACACAGACCAGCGTCGCCAAGTTGGATGGCTGCTAGCAATTCAGCCGAGTCAACACCAGGGTTTTTATCCGAACGTGGTTTCATAGTCATGGCCCACGAAGCAAACCTGCAAACGGCGGAGTCTGCGATATCGGACCCTGTCGAGGCGCATGTACGATGGCACTAGTGGTATACTATCGTCGGCACTCGAACTCATCATCAGGCGGAAGCCCGCAAAACCTAATGCATATTTGATTTTCTTTTCTCGCTCTCCGAATCCTGCTGTTAAATATCAAACGCCTTTGCTGACAAACCAACGGGTGTGATAATGTGCGGTCGGTATACCATGCGAACGCCGTTGACTCTGCTGATTGAGCAATTTAATGCGCGACCAGAACTGGTGCAGACTACGTTTCTGCCGCGATACAATATTGCCCCCACCCAGTCGATTCTGGCAGTTCGAGCTGGCTCGGATGAAGAGCGTGTGATCTCGGAACTGCATTGGGGACTAATCCCTGCTTGGTCAAAAGAGCCGCGCGGGACGACCATCAACGCCAGGGCCGAAACCATCGCCGAGAAGCCGATGTTCCGCTCCGCGTTTCGATCACGCCGCTGTTTGATCCTGACCGATGGCTACTACGAATGGGCACGCATCGGTTCAAAAAAACAACCATATCTATTTGAAATAGGCCAGCGACCGTTTGCATTTGCTGGGATCTGGGAATCTTGGCGCGGGGAGGGACAGACCCCTTTGCAATCCTGCGCGATCATCACCACCAGCGCAAACGCCCTGGCTTCTACGATCCACGACCGTATGCCGGTCATCCTTCATCCGACCGACTATGACGCTTGGCTTGATCCCGGCAACAAGGACGCGGCAGAACTAGCAAGATTACTGGTCCCTTGGGAGTCGGACGATCTGACAATGCGACCGGTCAGCACCTTTGTCAACAATGCCAGAAACGAAGGCCCGCAGTGTGTTGAACCGACGTCGATAGAACAGGGATAGACTCCTGACGCACGGTCGAAAGTTGTCAATTCCACTGGTGGACCGCATACTAAGTACATGTCGCAGCCTGCACCTCCTGACGAAAAGCCCGCCGAATTTGAACTGACCGGCCGTCAACTTGGCGATTATCAGCTATTGCGCCGGCTAGGGCGCGGTGCCATGGCGGAGGTCTATCTAGCCGAGCAAGGTTCGCTGCGGCGGCAGGTTGCCTTAAAAGTATTGCGGCCGGAACTGGCGACCGATCAGAACTACGTTCGCCGGTTCCATCTAGAGGCGCAGGCGGCGGCCTCATTGGTGCATGCCAATATTGTGCAGATCCATGAGGTGGGCTGCATCGACGGCCTGCACTACATCGCACAAGAATATATCCAAGGGCAAAACCTCCGCGAAATGCTGCAACGTCGCGGGCTGCCAGATTTAAAGCTGGCGGTATCGATCATGCGGCAAGTCTGCGCTGCGCTTTCCAAGGCGGCCGATCAAGGAATTGTCCACCGCGATATCAAGCCCGAGAACATCATGATCACCCGGCAGGCCGAGGTGAAAGTTGCCGACTTTGGCTTGGCGCGCGCCGCGGCCAATGGTGATGGCCTGAATCTGACGCAGGCTGGGGTAACCATGGGAACGCCACTTTACATGAGCCCGGAGCAAGTGGAAGGCCGCCCGCTTGACCCGCGCAGCGACTTGTACGCGCTTGGTGTGACCTGTTACCACATGCTGACCGGTCGGCCACCGTTTAATGGCGAGACGGCGCTGGCGGTTGCGATGCAGCACCTGCGAACGCCACCAGAGCGTTTAGAAAATAGTCGGCAAGACCTCCCCACCGGGCTGTGCCGCATTGTGCACCGCATGTTGGCCAAGGAGCCGGCTCAGCGTTATGAACATCCGCGCGAAATAATTCGCGAACTGCGTGCCCTGCAGATCGAAACAGATGTCGACAGCCACGATGAAGTTGTCGATACGGATCACAGCGGTACTTCAGACACGATGAAGGACGATTTTGCCCTGACTCAGGAACTAGCCAGTCTGATGAAGACGCAGACCATGCTGATTCAGGATCGTCGCTGGCCAAAATACTTGTTCGCCGCAGTCGTCGCGTCCGCGCTGGTTGGCGCGGCGGTCGCCTGGTGGACCCGTGAGCCTTTTTTGCTGGCGGAACAAAGCGCCCTACCGGCGATACCGCAAAAGGCAACTGCTGAAGAACAGTACCAATACGCACTGCTGACAGGCAACAACGCTGCCGCTTGGGAAGCCGTCTATGCGCGATTTCCGCAGGATGATAAATGGGGACCGCTGGCCAAAAAGCAACTGGCCTCGATCTATTTGCAGAACGGCCAGTACGATCTGGCACTGAAGCTGTTCGACCAGCTCACGCAAATGAGCAGCAGCGAGACGGCGTACCGTGCCTTTGGAATGGCCGGTCAGTGCATCATCTATGCAATCGATCAAGACAACGAAAAGCTGAACGACACGCTGGACCAATTTGCCGCGCTGACCGACAAGCTACCTGCAAACTCGCGCGATAGTCTGTTGGATCCGCACATGATGGCTCTGATGGATGTCATTCTGCGCAACAAGAAACAAGAGGCGGCCGCCTCGACCATGATGGCGACGGAGAAGCTTTTGGAAATTCTCAGCGGTTCGGGGAACAAACCGTAGCTAGTTTCCCCCACCTCCAGTCATTCCCGCGCAGGCGGGAATCCATGTACGGTTGCGAAACGCACTGCACACACTGTTCGGTTGGAACGATCCATCCGCCTTCTCTACTTTCCACTCTCCCACTTCTACTTTCTAGGGCGAAGCCCTCCGGGCGCAGCCCTTTCCACCCGTTGACAATCGACATTCGATCGGGCACACTAGTCTCTCTTAAGCTTCTAGCTAGCTGATCTACCAGAGCAGTCTGCCAATGGCAAATTACCTTGGAAAAATTGGCTTATGCCCCCATCGTCTAGAGGCCCAGGACGTCGGGTTCTCAGCCCGAAAACCGGGGTTCGAATCCCCGTGGGGGTAATTTCAATGACATATGACTGATGATCAATAACAAATAGGAAATTTGCCAGACGGGGCGGGCTTGGCCGGCAGACGCGACGGATTGATGATTTGTTATCAGTCATTGACTATTTGATATTTGATCGCGAGCGATTGCCTGCCACCGCTTAGGTAGCGTCGGGATACTCCGTGCAAATCAGGCCAATTCTATCGAAGCGCCTTCTGGTTTCTCTGCTTAGCTAAGTCGAAAACACTATTCGCTTTTGCTGTCCCCTGCAATCTGGTAGAACCATTCCAGGCATCTCCATTTCACCGGGCAACGCAATAGGCTGATTGTGAGATTAAGCTTTCAGGAAATCTATAACCGCGCGATCGAATTCGGCCATAACTGGAGGTCCGAAACCAGTGAACGCGCCGAAGCTCAAACGTTTTGGAATGAGTTCTTCAACGTCTTCGGCATTCACCGCCGTTCGGTTGCCAGCTTTGAGCACACTGTCCGGAATCTCGAAGGTGCCTATGACCGCATCGATGTAATCTGGCAAGGCGTACTAATCGGTGAGCATAAGTCTCGTGGGCAAGACTTGGATAAAGCCGCCACGCAGGCGATGGGCTATGTACAGTCCCTGACACGCGCGGGGCGAGATAGCGAAGTTCCGCGTTATATCGTCGTTTCCGACTTCGCCCGAATTGTTCTGCATGACCTGGAGGCGACCGATACACAGTCGGAAAGTATTACCTTTCCGGTTGCCGATTTACACAAGCACACTCGGCGGTTCGACTTTCTCAACGGTATTCAGTCGAGGCCGCCTGACCCAGAAGACTCGATCAACATCAAGGCGGTCGAAGTACTCGGTAAGCTGCACGACGAACTCGAGGCCTCCGGCTACTCCGGCCACCAGCTTGAACGATTCCTGGTCCGGATTCTGTTTTGCGTATTCGCCGACGATACAGGTATTTTTGAGCCAGACACCTTTAAATCCCTAATTGAAGAATCACGCAGCGACGGGCACGACCTTGGCCCGCAACTCGAACGATTCTTTCGTGTGCTCGACACGCCCGAGAACAAACGCGCGGCCAGCTTGCCCGAGACTCTAGTAGGCATTCCTTACGTCAACGGCGAGCTTTTTGCTGAACGCCTGGAATTCGCCAATTTCAACGCGAGTACTCGTGCGGCGCTCCTCGCCGCTTCACGATTTCAATGGGCCAAGATCAGCCCTGCTGTTTTCGGCTCGTTGTTTCAATCGATCATGTCCGGTGAGGAAGGGGCACGCCGTCGTCGGCAGATTGGTGCGCACTACACGTCCGAACGCGACATCCTCAAACTGATTCGCTCTCTGTTCCTGGATGAGTTACGCGCCGAGTTTGAAAAACTTGGACGCAAGAAGGCGGATTTGCGAAAGTTTCACGACAAACTAGCTTCGCTGAAGTTCCTAGACCCGGCTTGTGGTTGCGGCAACTTCCTGGTTGTCGCATATCGTGAGCTTCGCCGGCTTGAACACGAAGTCATTGAGAAGATTTTCCCCGACCATGCGCTCATCGACGTGATCGATGCCGTCCGATTGAACGTCGATCAGATGTTCGGCATCGAGATTGAAGAATGGCCCGCACGGATTGCTGAAGTGGCGATGTGGCTGATCGATCATCAAATGAATCTGGAGGCGAGTCAGAAGTTTGGCAAGCCGCTGATGCGTCTTCCTTTGAAGACATCCGCGAAGATTGAACATGCGAATGCACTACGGATCGACTGGAACGAGGTACTCCCAGCCAGTGAGTGCTCATTTGTGATGGGCAATCCACCGTTTGTTGGCAAGCAATTTATGACGGCTCAGCAGAAAGCGGACGTTGCGTTAGTTGCTGGGAATATCGCAGGGAACGGCGTTCTGGACTACGTAGCCATGTGGTATCTTCGGGCGGCTTGTTTCATTCAGAATTCCGCCATCGAAGTTGCGTTCGTGTCAACTAATTCTATTAGTCAAGGTGAGCAGGTCGCAGTACTATGGGGGCCTCAATCGCTAGGGGGGTACAACGTACAGATTAACTTCGGGTATAGAACTTTTGAGTGGCAGAGCGAGGCCAGAGGCCGAGCGCATGTGCATGTTGTGATTATTGGATTCGGACTAAACAGTCGCGCGAAGAAGTACATCATAGAACAAGACGGAGCCGGGAATGACGTGCCAGCGGAAGCGACTCGCATAAACTCTTATCTCGCTGATGCTGCAAATGTGGTTGTTCCAATGCGAACGAACGCCCTTTGCAGTGTTCCGCCAATCGTTTTCGGCTCTATGCCGAACGAAGCCAAACCCAAGCGCGCCGACTTAGTTCGGCAAGGTTTACCTCAAGCGGAGATAGATGCTCGTTTGAGCGAGCAGTTGCTCTTAGATTCAGACGAAAGAAAAGAGCTTGTTAGAGAATGCCCCGACGCAAGAAAGTGGATTCGTCGGATTTATGGTTCCGAAGAATTCATCAATGGGATCGAACGATGGTGTCTTTGGCTGGTCGACATCTCACCGAGCGAATTGAGAGCGATGCCGGCGATTATGCGGCGGGTCGAACGAGTGAGACAGAATCGTCTGGTCAGCACAAGGCAGACCACCCGCGAGTTGGCGAACACACCTTGGCTTTTTGGTGAAAATCGTCAGCCCGCGTCTCGATACTTATTGATTCCTTCGGTCTCGTCGGAGCATCGTCCGTATATCCCAATGGGTTTCATGGACCCCAAGGTCATTGCGTCAAATCTCGTTCTAGTGGTTCCGAACGCGACGCTCTACCACTTCGGCACCCTCAGCAGCTTGATGCATATGGCCTGGGTCCGGCAGGTATGTGGCCGCCTGGAATCACGCTATCGGTATTCCAATCGATTAGTCTACAACAACTACCCTTGGCCGATTGATCCATCTGACGCCAAAAAACAAGCTGTCGAGGACGCTGCCCAGCGTGTCCTGGACGTTCGTGCGGCCCATCCAAACCAAACACTCGCCGACCTGTACGACCCGTTAGCAATGCCCAAGGACCTGCGCGACGCCCACCGCAAACTCGACCGTGCGGTCGATCGCTGCTATCGTTCGCAGCCTTTTACTTCAGATCGGCAGCGAGTGGAGTACCTCTTTGAACTCTACGAGAAACTCACAGCCCCTCTCATCGCGCCTGACCGCCCAAGCTCATCGCGCCGTCGCAAGAATACCTAGCATCGTGCAAATTGAGCTGTGGCAGCCTGACAGGCTAATAATCCCTCGGTTAGGTAGCCCGTCTCACGTTTGCCGCAGAACCAGGGAAAAAACACCGGCTCGCCCGCCGAAAAACCGTTTTTGCTTGCATTTCTCCCCGCCAATGGCTATTTATAGAAGCTGAGAGTTTAGGTTTTCGACGCGTAAGAATTTGCTCCGCTGCGGCTCGCTATGACGCAGCAAAATTTTGGAGCGGTGTTGTTCTGAAACGGTGCGCCACGGCTCAGAAATATTGATTGAGAGTGTCGAAAACCGATTGCTGCCACACGCCAACTGATTTGTCCTACCTCAAGAGGAATACCGATCTATGACCCGTCCTGCTAATGCTACGCGCCGAGAGTTCCTAAAAAGTACCGGTGCGGCAATCACCATCCCGTACATCATTACTTCTGCCGCGCTAGGTAATGAGGAACGGCCTCCTGCCAGCGACCGGATCGTGATGGGAGGTATCGGTATCGGTAACATGGGAACCGGCGATCAAGGCGACTTTTTGAAACGGCCGGATGTGCAATATGTCGCCGTCAGCGATGTTCGCAGAGGCAATCGCGAGAACGCCAAGAAGCGAGTCGATGAGAAGTATCACAACAGTGACTGCTCGATGTATGAGGATTTTCGCGAACTGCTGGCTCGCGATGACATCGACGCGGTCCATATTGCTACGCCCGATCACTGGCATGCGATCATGG
>Ga0163150_10009290_pt1 | contig 10916 bp, 13 predicted proteins | sample OliLakLV19P2IB_FD_148628 | JGI IMG/M metagenome (GOLD analysis project Ga0163150, IMG submission 148628) | Freshwater microbial mat bacterial communities from Lake Vanda, McMurdo Dry Valleys, Antarctica - Oligotrophic Lake LV.19.P2.IB | ecosystem: Environmental > Aquatic > Freshwater > Lake >...
TTAGTCTTAATGTATATCATTTCTGGATTTAAAGATATGTGAACATTCTCTAGCTCCAATTCTTCCAAAAATGAAATGGAATTTTTGAGCTTTTTTGATAAGAACAGGTCGTGATTTCCAAGAATTATGTATACCGGAATTTTAGCACGAAGTAATTTTTTAAGTCCAACGACAAAGGCGTGAATTTCGATAGGCTGAGGGTCTTTGTGTTTAAATATATCACCAGTCAACAGACAGAAGTCACACTGATTCTTTATGGTGAAATCAATTGATTCGTTATACGTCTTAACAAAGTCAACGAAACGGCTGTTCATTCCACCAGCTTCTAAAGTCCCCTGATAGGAACCCAAATGAACATCTGTGATATGTGTAAAACTAAAGTTCATTTTTTATACCTTCCAGTATGGTTTCTTCAAAATAATCTATACTTTCTTTGTTCATGTTTCCGGGTTCTTCAAAGAACACATCCATATCAGAAAAGAACTTGTCAACTGTTTCTTCCTTGTTTGGATTTAATTTTAACTTTTCTCTCAGTATTATCCCAAGTCTGAACTTCGAACTAAGCATATAACTTGGTAAATCAAAATTATCACTATTCTGGTGATTTAGTAGTTTCTGGTATATGTTCTCTCCGGAACCAGTTGTTACTTTTGACCTATACCTATTGATAACATCCATGAATCCAATGTCTTCATGCATTTTAATGAAATCAATAGCGCTGTATCCGGCACCACAACCAAAGCAAAAGAATGACTGTTTACCGTCATCGTTCTTGTAAATCTTTAAAGACGCTGTATCTTCATTGTGAAATGGGCATACCATAGTATATCTTCCCTCAGACTCCTTGTGGGGTCTGAAACCATATCCTTCGATAATGTCTACAAGTTTGACATTTTCGGTGATATATTCAAGCGCGTCTTCGTAATCGTGTTTATTCATTATTCTGTAATGATTGAGTCATTTTGAATATTTGTAATCGAAACTCTTGAGAAATCATATGCCATATTCCAACTCAATTCCTTGGAGAATCTACGAGCCTTGATGGTTTTGATTTGCATTCTTCTCAAATCTTCTCTACACCTTAAATAGATGGCGGCATCGGCCTTTTCGGCTACAATCTTTGAACGACCAATATCCGTAATGTCAATATCTTTGAATTCCTTTTCAGCCGTAACGGTCTTAGCCTGATGTGTGCTGATACAGAAAAGTTTTCTTCCATTTCTAAATGTTTCTGCAAAGGACTTGAATTCCTCCACGATTTTTCCCTTATCTTCCCAATCTTTTCCAGAGGCTCCCGTTGAAGGAGTCAAACATTCTAACGAGTCAATAATAAGAACGTCAGGAATGAAGTTATACATCTTTTCATAATCTTCCAAAATCTTTCCTACCGAATTAACATTGTCCGAGTTATTGAGCCATTTAACAATGATTTGATTTTGCTTTGTTTTCATTTCTTTTACGATAGTATCTAGAGCCCGAATCTCCTCTTCGGTCAGTTTGGTCTTGCCAGCCAAGATGTGACCATATTCAACCGATGAAGCCCTTGAATAGATACGGTCATCAAACATCTCTGGTTGCATTTCTGCGGTCAGAATCAAAACGTTGGCATTATCGTGATACCACATGTGATAAGCGAAGTTAGCCAAAGCCATTGACTTTCCTTGGTTAACGTTCGCAACTACCATCAAAAGCTCTCCAGGCAAGAATCCGCCAGTGGCATCATCCAACGGGTCGTGACCAGTGTGAAATCTACGTAGAGCAGAATTGTCCCTAGTTTTGATTAGCTCAATGTTTTCTTCCGCCTTACCAGTTGTGAAGCTTTCCCCACCACCGCCAACATCAATCACGTTATTGTGAATGGTAAATAACTTGGCACTCAAATCTCTTACAGCACCAGCATACGCTTCCAAGTTATCATGAGGTTTATCTGGAATTAAGATGTTCTTAATCTTATCCTCGACCTGTTTCTTGGCCCAGTAATGTTTCAATTGTTCAATGAAATATGGAAACTCGTTGAGTTTAGCATCAACCCCTTTAAGCTCCGACAGTCTATTTTTAAAAATTAAATACTTATCATGGCTTTCGCTGTTTAGACGTTCTTCAATTTTTGTTGCCGATGGCTTGGTTTGATGTTTTTTATGCCAAGATATTAATTCATTTAAGACTAATCTATCCTCGTCTTTGTCAATGACCACTTCGAGTGGAACGGATTTCTCCACCACTTGTTTCAAGCAATCATAATTGGATAGCATCAAGAACAATGCCTTTGATTTTACCTCTGAAACGTTATTCATTATTTTCCCCTTCGCTTTCCAGATTATCGAAAAAATTGTTGATGGAACCCTGAGTTCTAAAGTCGCTTCCGACCAATTGCTTGGTCTTAAACTTCTGTCTGATAAAGGATTCCACATAGACGTTGTAATGAGTCCCAACATCTTCAACATTTTCTAGATTGGAAATTAGAATCGTAGTTTTGTTACTACGTTTTTTGAGAATTTCAATTTCAAGGAATCTGGCTACATCTGTCTTTTTAAATCCAAATCCATCTTGAGATTCTTTCCCCAATTCGTCTAAAACCAAGACATCTCTTGTTTCAAATATCTTAGTGTATTCGTTTCTCTTCTCATCCAATTCAAAACTCTTGTTCATAAAAAGTTTTGTAATTGAAGGAAACCAGTCATAATATCCTGTCATATCTTTCTTAAGAAATTCCTTCAAAATCTCTACACCCAGCATTGTCTTCCCAGTGCCGGGACCACCGTGAAAGAAGATGCCATAACCAGATGTGCTAAAAATCTTGATGTTCGGTATAATCTTCTTCTCCACGAAATCTCTGGCTTCAACTGTTTCTTCTTTCTTGAAGAAATCGTTCATGCTCAAATCCCAGTATTCTGCCGGGATGTTGGCTTCCTTATAGAGTGCATATTTGTAAATATTCTTGACACACTCACACTCCTTGGCAACGCTTTTGCTAATCAATCCATGCTCATCTCTGATATGTTCAACAATGTATCCAGTATGGTTACATTTCCTACCTTTTTCATCAACATGTTTGCACTGATTGATTAGATGAGCAAATGCCTTGAATTTCGCATCTTCCTTGGGAGTTTCTTTTTCTTTTTTATATTCACTCATTGTTCACACCTATTGTTTTAAGAAATTCATTCACCGCGTCTTCACCAAAGTTTGGTATCAATATGTCGTTTACAATTATATCATTTTTGAATGATTTTTGTTTATGATAATCGTACATTTCTTTAATAAATTTCATGTTAGCATTCTTAGAATCTATTTTACCCGGACCAGCAAATTTAACTACACTGGCTGGTGCCACGAATACATTGTAATAGGCTATGGGTCTGGATTTAATATATTTTCCAATGTTATTGATGTATTCTATTTTTCCCTTTTCAAATGCATTGGAAATAAGATAATCAAACATTTTTCTAACTTTCTCGGGACTATCGTTGTTATCTCGCATACTATCTTTTAATAGTTTGGCTTCCTGAATAGATGCATGTGATTTGTGATAACTACCAAAATATTTGCCAATCGTTTTATAGAAATCGTCAACCAAAGCCGGAAAGGAGTCCGGATTTCTATTTTCAATATATTTCTTAAGGTCAATATCATAAGTTGCCTTACGAGACCTTGGTTTCTTGGTTTCTACAACACCTTCCTTTTCAACTCTCTTAGGAATATGTTGTATGGTTATGATGACCTCGATTTGTTTCTTTTGTTCTCTAGTAATCCAAGTTTCTTCTTCCATCACATCTGCACAATGTAACTTTTCCGACTGTGATATTGATTTAAAATCAGGAAGAGAGAAGTTATATTTATCTCCATTCTTTGAAATTGTGTATTCAATTAATCTACAAATTCTTAGCCTGTTCAATAAACAAATGACTTCATCTTCGCCCATGTTTAGATTGTCAGCCAAGTTCTCAACTTTGAATTTACCAAAGCTGGTGGCGTCTAGTCTGGTCAAGAATACATATAGACCAAGACCATCCAATCCTATGAGCGGAGTGAAGTCTCTAGAGAGTATATTTACAATGTTTGATGCTTTTTGGTCACTTGTCATTACTGCCTACATGAGATTTTTGAGGTCTTCTATACCCAACTTCTTCAATACATCTTTGTCGCCCTTATCTGCGTTGTCAATAATTTTGTCAAACAAAGCTTGTTTTTTTTCCAACACCTTCAATATGTTCTCTTCTATGGTGTCGTGGCAAACCATGTTGATAACCACAATCTTTTCGCTCTTCTGACCGATTCTATCAATACGAGCAATACGTTGTTCGTTCACCGCTGGATTAAAAGACATGTCGTAGTTGATAACAACTGGAGCCACCTGAAGGTTGAGTCCTTCTTTTCCAGCATTCGTGGATATGAAGGTTCTAATTTCTGGGTCATTATCAAATTGAGATAGAATTTTCTTTCTGGTATAACACAAAGTATCGTCTTTGTAATATGGACATCCCACACACTTGCAGTTTTGTTTCGCCTCGTGAATCTTGAGGTCCAAATCTCTCCCGACCAGTCCTTTGTTATCCTTTTTGACTTGTTTTTCAGACTCTCTTTCTAGACGGCACCCATTTTCAACTCCACCGTGTAGACGAACTGACCTGTATGGAAGATTATCTTGGATAATTTTAGACATTCTTTCATACTCTGTAAATATAACTACCTTGGGTTCTCCCTCTAAATCAGCCATGATGTTTTTTAATTCATCAAGCTTAGAGGAAACAATCTCATCCTGTGGTTCTACGAGATTTATACTATCGCAAATTTCACGAAGATACACAATTCTGGTGAGGACTTCCGAACTACTTTCTTCTCTGACATTGTTCAGGTCCACATCTAATTCTAAAGCTACGTTCTTTTTGTACTGATTATATATTCTTCTCTCTTCTGTGCTAAGAGTGATGTAATAGAACTTGACTATTTTTTCAGGCAAGTCATTTAAAACATCTCGTTTCTTTCTTCTAATCATAAAGAAAGAGGTTTTCCTATCAATCTCATGATGACGGTCATCTCTATAGCCATGAATTCCGCCATAAGTATCAACATTACAGTATCTAGCTTTGAAATACATACCATTTGAGCCAAACATGAGTCTGTTGATAAAACGCATGATAGTGAATATGTCCATAATTTCATTTTCAATAGGAGTTCCGGTCAATCCAAAAATGTATTCTGGCTGAATGGTTCGGATGTTCCTAGAGATGGCTGTGGAATAGTTCTTCGCCCTCTGAATTTCATCAGCAATAACCAAGTCCCATTCAATTTCGTTGATACTGGTTATGTCATGTCTCAATAGGTCATAATTTACGATTGTAAAATCAGAGGAATTTCCATACTGTTGCTTTCTTCTCTTAGCGTCACCCTCAATAATGGTATATGAATAATCAGAGAATTTGGCAATTTCAATGGCCCAACTAAATTTTAGAGAGGCGGGACAAATGATGAGGGGCTTCTTTACCTTGTTCTTATGGATGAGGTTAGAAGTAGCGGCGAGGGAAGTTATAGTCTTTCCAAGCCCCATATCGAAGGCGAGTAATGCTCTCTTGGATTCTTCTAAATAATTGGCTCCGACTCTTTGAAATGGGTATAAATTTACAGAAGATTTTAGTCCAACAGTTTTATAATCAACGTCTTCAAGTTGTGAAATGGAGTGAAGATACTTAAGACGCTGTAGCATCTCATAATATCTTTGGCGTGCGGCATCGGTTATACGAGGTTTCGTCTTGGTCCTAGCGATGTAAGGTTCAAGAACATCTCTTAAAATAGGTAAATCTATAATCGGAACTTCCCACAACTTAGTCTTGGCGTTAAATGCGCGGCTAGGAAGCTCGTGCATTAAATCAACCAAATCTTTGTCATAGGAAAATCTGACTACCAGATTATCTTTTTTATTTAGACCAATTTCAATCATTCAACTCTACGGAGAGGCTAGTGGTTTTCCTCTTACATCTGGACTATTTCCGCCAGAATTGGGCGGGTCTATTTCGCTTTCTACGTCCCATCCATCAAACAGTCCGCATCTACATCTAGGGCACTTAAAGCCGCGCTGTCTTGTTATGTTGGTGACATTGAAGCGACAATTGTGACAAGTTACTTGTTTTTGATTACTTCCACCAATATACATTTTATCCCACCAGATTCTTTGGCAATTTTGAACATTCCAATTTAGCTCTTCCCAAATTGCCATCAGCGTTCATTATAATGAGAACAAAACCTTCTTCTAAAATTTTAAGATATAAAGTGTGATTTTCAAATGAAGTTAGAATATCTTTAGGGTTGTTGCCAGTAGTTTTTAAGGTTTTAATGATTGAAACAAAATTGGCACATATCATTTCAACATCCAACGGTGTGGAAATTAGAATGTGTCTAGCTATAATCATTCCATCATAACCACAATAAGCGCTTTCACAAGAACCATCAATGTTGTTCATAATATGTAATAATTTTTCTGTGAATGCGTCCATTTGTTTAATATTTCTCCCAAGGGTACATGACCCATACATCATCTTCTATTTCTTTTCCAAAGTAATTTGGTTTCACGATTGCTTTTGGTTTATAGTGCAACGTGGCAATATCCATGTTTACGGCATCAGAATCTTTCTTTCTGATGGATTTGAGAGCGGCTTTTAAACTTTCACCACTATCAGAAATGTCATCAACCAATAGAATGTTGTGATGAGCCTTAATCAGACCAATCATGGAAATATAAAGGTCTGTTTTTAACTCCTTTTTCTCAGTCCCCTGATAACTATGAACTGTATGAACTCCGTGTGGAACGTTTAATCTGTGGGACATCATGACACTTGGAACCAGACCGCCACGATTGATACCTATAATTAGGTCATATTTTTTCTTGCTTTTCTTTATCTGAATCTCAAGCTCTACAATCAAGTCTTCTATCTGTTCCCAGGTGACCTTCTCGTTAACCATTAAAATCTCCAATGTTGTTCCGGAATTAACATTATGAAGAACGATATTGATAGAAATCATTTTATTCATCTATGCACAACTATCTCAAAGTGAACTACCCTCAGCTAAAGCAGAGGGCTTCTTCTTTCAACGAGACATTGCTTTTTAGGGGTTTTCTTACGAAAACCTTGTCATCCACAAGCTTAGATTATACTGTTCGAGGTGAACCAACTCTACAGTTTTAATATAATATGTGAAAGTGAACTTTGCTTGGTTTTTGCAAATAAGGAGCAACCCCTATCTTTTCAGAATTCACTTTCAAAGATATTATACCTATTTGCCTTTAGAAAACAAGTATTATTTCAACTCCTGATTCATCCCTCACCTAAAGGAAAGGGATTTCTCAGGACAGAAGGTTAAATTCTTTCATTATAGATACTGAAGATGAACACCCAAGTCTATCGGCTCCTGCGGATATTAAATCTTGGGCAAAAGAAAGTGATGTAATTCCCCCTGATGCTTTAATCTTGATTCTATCTCCGACATAAGCCTTGATTTTTTTTATATCTTCCACGGTCACATTACGTGGTCCATAGCCAGTACAAGTCTTAATGAAATCTATTTTATATTTGATGAGCAAATCTGCAATCTTAAAAAGTTCTTCGTCCGTGAGATATCCTATTTCAACAATGTATTTTGAGATACAATTGGAATCTTGTGCCGCCGAACTAACGGATTGTATTTCCGATTCCACCATTCTCCAACTTTCGCTTTTCACAGCCCCGACATTTATGACGATATCCACTTCCTTAACCATCTCTGGACAAATATTTATATCGTGAGTCTTGGAACGTATCGAAGTGTTGCCGTGAGGAAAACCAATGACTGTACAAACATGTATATCTTTCATATAATTTTGAATATACTCAGCCCAATATGGGGACACACATACTGTTGCAAATTTGTTTTGTAAATATTGCAAACACAATTGGTCAATCATTGCATCCGTTGCGTCAGGTTTCAACAAAGTGTGGTCAATAAATTTGTTCATATTACACCTTAGAAGAGTTGATGCAGTATTATATCCTCAAAACCTAGATAAATCAATACCTTTAAAAACAAACTGGCCCAGTAGAGATTATCTACCGAGCCAAATTTGTTTATTGAGTTTGTTTATCTAACTTTTAGTAACTTCCTGGTGTTGTTGTTCCAGAAGAAGCTGGGAAATCATTTACCAATGCTTCTGGTCCAATCAACTGACTCTGTGGAACTCCACCTGGAAGAACCGTAACTGATGGTGTCATCAAGTTTTCGCCATTTACTGACTGGAACTTGTCTTCGGAGTTTGCGCCCTGAGCGGCACCGTCAACCTTTTCGTCTTCACCACTGTTGATTACATCCGTTCTCATTGCGGCTAATCTTGTCAATTCGTCAACAACGAATGTCTTGTTCTCTGTGATGCCAACATAAGCGTTAGCATTCTGCTGATTGTTAAGTGTAACATTGCTTGCAATGCTTGAAGAAGAACCGAATGAAGCTGTTTCGGTTGTCTTGGGGAAGTTGATAAGTTCTCCACCAGCGGGACTTGAAATGTTTGCCAAAGTTGTTTGAGCAACTTTTTCAGTGGCGATTCTTGAAGTAACGTCTTCCTGAATTGAGGCTGGATTTGTTGATGAACCGTCTGACGCGGCGTAAGACTGTCCTGCGCCACCAGTTGGTGCTCCCGGCTGAAGTGTTGCTTCGCTTACTGGGAACTGGTTTGAACTTTGTCCTGCGCCCCTATAGACGACACCACCTACGTTAGCATTAGATGAGCCAGCACCACCAAGAATTACTGCGCTTGAAGCGTTGCCAACATTATTAGAACTTGCAGTTCCACCATTGATGTTTCCAGTGATTCCGCCTCTTAAAGCGGCTGGAGAAACAGGTGTGGTGACATCTGGTTGTGTTAAATTTCCTGTTGTTGTGATTGTAGCCATTTTGAATGACCTCCGTTTTGAAATATACTTTCTTTTCAACTAAGTGAATAAATATAGAATTTTCATATAAATTTACCGAATTTTATTATTTATTTTTGGAGGCTTTTTAGACAAATTATGATAATAATCTGATATTTTGTCCAATTTAACTTCTTCTTTTGGCTTAAACAAATTAAGTATATTCCTTATTTTGCTTCTTAATTCAACAAATAGGTCCATTAGGCTTTTTGAGAATCACCCTTTGGTGGTCTTCCGCGCTTTCTTTTCACAACTGGAGCTTCAACGACTGGAGTTTCTGTCAAAGGAATATTCTTGCCAGCATAGACGTATGCCAACACCTGAGGGTCAATCTGTTGACGTAGAGCGATGTCATCAGGATTTGTAGATGTGACTAGACGTTTCAATTCGTCATCAGGCATTAATGAAATCATAGATGTCGTTAATGAATTTGACTTGACTTCAATTTCTGTCTTAGAACTTGCCGAAGGAGTTGATGTCACTTTCTTCAATTCATCAGCAATTGCTTTGTTTCTTTTTGCCAAAAGTTCCACCGGAGAAACTGGCTCCACTTCGCTTCCGAGTTTAATGACTTCTAACCGACCATTTTCATCGAATTGAACCACCTGTTCCGTTGTCACTTCACCACTTATATCTAAATCATCGCCAACAAAATTATCTTGGCTAACGATTCCGACATACTGACCATTTTCCCTCAGAAGGGCTACCGCATAAGAACTAAGATTAACCTCTTTTTTACATAGTGAGCAATAACAATTGTTATCGCGCTTATCAAGTAGAGCAACAATGGTTTTGTGACAGTTGTTGCATTCAACTTGCATACCACCAACTGGAATTACGTTAACATTGGTTCTGACGATATCCCCATCGGCCCTCATCCTATCCTTAGCGAACTGACTAATATTGTCAATTTCTTGTTTGCAATTTTGACAAATCACCTTGTTTGTTTCTGTGTCAAGCTTTGCCTCTACTGGATTTCCACATTTACATTCTGTTAGCATTTTTATTCTCCTTTAAGATAATTTAAACCTTCTTCTTTGAATGCTCCCTCACCTAAAGGAAAGGGATTCTAGGGACTAAGACAAGCCCACTCATGCCACACCACATGAGGTTTCGAGATTTAGAAAGTGAAATATGTGAACTTTATCTCAACCTATGCCTAAGCCCTATAATTTTTTCAACTTCTAGACATACTTCACTTTCTAAAATATTATACCTGATTTGTCTTTAGAAAGCAAGTATTATTTCAACTCCTGATTCATCCCTCACCTAAAGGAAAGGGATTTCTCAGGACAGAAGGTTAAAATCATTCTCATTATCAACCTTAATTGAAAACGCTGATATTCTCCTTAGACGTGCTCAACTTGAAACTCTGAGACGATAATGAAAGTGAGTTCATTGTTGAAAAGACGGGTAGCGACTTTAATCTTTGATTCGCCCGTTCCGATATTGTTGATTTCTTTGATGATACCTTCAAAGTTGGAAAACGGTCCTGAGATTATCTTTATCTTGTCATTAACCTTCAGGTTCTTTTCCATCTCTCTTGCTCTTTGTTCCACCAAGCCACCCATCATTTTTATCACTTCTAAGATTTCTTTTTCATCTATTTGGTAAGCTAATCGGTAACTGTTTTTGATACTTGACATATTCAAGACATATGATAGATTTCCTAGATATGAGAAAAGCTCGTCGTAATCCTGCATTGCACATTCTATAAATACGTATCCTGGGAAAAGCTTCTCTAGGTAGAAATGTATTTTACCGTTGATATAACCTTTTCTCTGGATTGCTGGAACCATTACTTTCTTATCTATTCCTTTGAGCATCGAAGAAGTCTCTAACGAATTCTTGATTTTCTGCTCAAATCCGGGTGTCACCGAAATTACGTGCCAATTACTCATGTTATTTTTCTCCTTCAAATAATGAGAAATTTCTATGAATTTCTCATATTTCCTTTTTAAGAAAAGAGAAGATTTTGACGAG
>Ga0163150_10009291_pt1 | contig 10914 bp, 11 predicted proteins | sample OliLakLV19P2IB_FD_148628 | JGI IMG/M metagenome (GOLD analysis project Ga0163150, IMG submission 148628) | Freshwater microbial mat bacterial communities from Lake Vanda, McMurdo Dry Valleys, Antarctica - Oligotrophic Lake LV.19.P2.IB | ecosystem: Environmental > Aquatic > Freshwater > Lake >...
GTGGCGGTCCCGGCGGGGGAGGGTTTGCTGATCTGTTCAAGACCTTCAAACAACGCAACAACAAACGAGCCGCTCCCACCAAGGGACAGAACATTGAACACACACTCACCGTGCCGTTTGCCACGGCCGTGTTGGGCGGCGAAGCGCAGATTTCACTAGAACGCGCTGATGGCCAGTTGGAATCCTTGCGCGTGAAGATTCCCGCGGGGATTGAATCTGGCAAAAAGATTCGTTTGCGCGGCAAAGGGGAAGAAAGTGAAACGGGCGGCGCGGCGGGTGACCTGTTGATTAAGGTCGACGTGGCACCCCATCCGCATTTTCGTCGGCAGGGCAATCGACTCGACGTGCGCGTGCCTATCACGCTTGCCGAAGCGGTTGGTGGGGCGAAGATTGATGTGCCCACGCCGAATGGGACGATTACGCTGACGGTTCCCCCCGGCACTTCGAGCGGCAGCAAGTTGCGAGCGAAAGGGCAGGGCGTTAAGCATTCCAACGGCGAGGTGGGTGACTTGTTTGCCGAGGTGTTGGTCGTGGTTCCCAAAGACTTAGCAGCCGATGATCGCACGGAAATTTTAGAGGTCTTAAAAAAGTATCCGCAGAACCCACGAGCGGAGTTGCGATGGTAGTTGACGTAATTGTCGTGGGAGTCATCTTGGCTCAACAGGTGGAATCGAAAGTCCCCGAGCCGACGCGCACCATCATTCTCATGGCTTTGTTGGGGATTCTGCTCGTGGGCATGTTGTTGATCGTGGGCACGATGTTGGGCGGGCATTGGGTGCGCAGGCAGGGAAGGGTTCGTAGGGGACCGGTAGTTCCCACCGACGTGATCCTGCCCCGCGCTTCGCAGCCAAGGCGTCAGACCATCGATTCCAGCAATCACTCCAATACCGGCGAGACGTTTGTCGGTGACGATACGGTCGGCACCGATGACACGGTTGTGTCGTAATTCTCTCTTGAATCGCATGAACAAGCACGGCTTTCCCAAATCGGCGCGACTGTTGAAAACCGCCGAGTTTGATCGGGTCTTCAAGCGGCGGTGCGCGGTGAGTGATGACCACATCGTGCTCCATGCTGCGCTTGGTTTGACCGCGGAGGCACGGTTGGGGTTGGTCGTTTCGCGGAAGTGCGGGAACTCGGTTGCCCGGAACCGTTGGAAACGGGCCTTGCGCGAAGCGTTCAGGCTTGTGCGCTGTGAACTGCCCATTTTGGATTTTGCCGTGGTGCCGCGAAGTAGCGTGGTTCCGGCGGTCGCTGAGTTGCAGCAATCGTTTCGCACGCTTGCCGAGCGGCTCGCCAAACGGCTCCAGCCTGCTAGCAAGGAGCCGACATGAACGCCGTCTGGTCGGCTTGTCGGCAGGTGCCGGCGCTGATTCTCATCGGCGCGGTGCGGTGCTATCAGTGGACGATCAGCCCGCTCTTGGGCCGTTGTTGTCGCTTCGAGCCAACCTGTAGCGTTTATTTTATCGAGGCCGTGAAGAAGCACGGGGCGTTGCGAGGTGCCTTCCTGGGAGTCCGCAGGGTCACTCGTTGCCATCCCTGGCATCCCGGCGGTTACGATCCACCGTGAAGGCTGCCTTGTCTGCTGGCAGCGCCCGTATTGACTGCGATTGCCGCGATTCGTAATCTGCCACCCCTGATCGCTCCGGCCACATGCTGTGCCGCGCGGAGTGTATAGCTGCTCTGGCATGCGCGAGAGCTGAGTTAGATTCACGATGTTTAGGAGACGCTTTGCATGAGCTCTGTTCTCTCGAAGCGAATGGATATCACGCTGGCCATTGTCGCCGTTTGTTTGTGGTCGGGCTGCATGGGGCCGATTCTCAGGCAGCAAAGCCCGACGCTCGAAACCGAGGAGGAAGCCGCCCGGGCGGATCTCTCGCTGATCGGCAGCGTCACGCAACCTTACGGCTTGAATTATGTGAAGGTCGAAGCGGTGTCGCTTGTGACGGGACTCGCTGGGACGGGCGAAGATCCGCCTCCCTCGCCGCAACGGGCCTCGCTGCTCGCCGACATGAATCGCCGCGGTATTGAGAATCCCAACAAAGTACTCGCCTCGCCGAACACGGCTTTGGTGCTGGTGCGCGGTTTCCAACGCCCCGGCATTCGCGCGGGGGATCGTTTTGATGTCGAAGTGCGCACTCCTTCCAAGAGCAACACCAAGAGCTTGCGTGGCGGGCATTTGCTGGAAACGACGCTGACCGAAACCGCCGTGCTGGGCGATCAAATTCGTAAGGGTCACATCTTGGGAGCGGCCAAGGGTTCGATCCTGGTGGACCCCAACGCCGAGGCCGAGAAGGATCCCGTACTCGCGCGGCAGGGACGTATTCTCAGTGGCGGCGTGGCGTCGAAGGATCGCAATCTTGGGCTCGTTCTCAATAACGAGCATCAGTCGGTCCGTTTGAGTCAGGCGATCGGCAAAGCCATCAACAATCGTTTCTACAGTTACATCGACGGCCAGCAGAAGGGCATGGCCACGCCCAAGACCGATGAGTTCCTCGAACTGCAATTGCATCCACGCTACAAGGACAACGTCGGCCGCTACATGCGCGTGGTGCGTAACCTGGCGATCGACGAATCGCCCAGTGAACTGCAGGCGCGGCTGGAGTTGCTGAAAAAGCAGTTGCTTGATCCGGTGACGGCAGCCGATGCGGCGATTCGCTTGGAGGCCATTGGCAGCGACCAAGCCCGCGAAGCATTGCTCGAGGGGATCAAGACGGATGACCCCGAGGTGCGATTCTACGCCGCGGAGGCGCTGGCGTATTTGGACGTGACCGAAGCCGTGGAGCCGCTGGTTTACGTGGCACGCGAAGAACCGGCGTTTCGGGTGCATGCCTTGGCCGCGCTGAGTGCGATGGACGATGGTGCCGCCTACGACGGGTTGAAGTCGTTGTTGAAGGTGAAGAGTGCCGAGACACGCTACGGGGCGTTCCGAGCGATGACGGCGATGGCCCCCACGGATGGCCTGTTGCAGGGCGAGGATCTCAACGGCAAGTTTAAGCTGCACCTCATGGACATGGGGGGCGATCCGCTGATTCATGTCACGAGCAGTCACCGCCCCGAGGTGGTCTTCTTCGGTCTCGATCATGAGTTGAAACTGCCACTCGTCTTGGATGCGGGGCCAAACATTTTGGTCAACGGCCTGAGCGGTGGGCAGATCAAGGTGAGCAACTTTGGCGAGACCACCCAGCAGAGGATCGTGTCGACCAACGTCGAAGATGTGATCCGCGCGGTCGTGGAGTTGGGCGGGAACTATCCCGACGTGGTGCAGATGCTGCAGCAAGCTAAGCAATCCGGGGCGCTGGAAAGCCGCTTCCGCGTGAATGCACTCCCCGAGATAGGCCGCGAGTTGGTGGCCCGTGAGCGAGACGTTGCCAGCGAGGATGGCGAAGTCGCGCCGGCCAGCTACCAAATCGAAACGCCCGAGCCGGAGTTGTTTGAGCGGAAGTAGTGGGCGGCGAGTTTGAGGTGAGGGCTGGGTTTTGTCCGCTCCAGCAGGATTTGCATTTTCTTGGCAAAATTCGCTCCTATTGTCCCCCATGAGAGTTGGATTCAGCTTGAATTGCTGCCCGTCAGGCAAATGATGGGGACAGAATTGGCTGAATTTAGGGCCGGAAGGGGAAGCAAGTTTTTTCATAATTCGATGGTTCCGGTTGGTCTTCTTCCGCGTCTTCCGCTTGGTCAGCAAAAAAATCCATGGATCGCGCGAACAAGCGGTCGAAATCAACATTGCCCGAGCGGACGGTCTTTTTCTTGAGCACGTTTTCCTTGGCCAACTTGGCGGCTGACAGGAACCAAGCTTGGCCCAAGGGATTGTCGGTGAGTTCCAACAGCAATTTGCTCAGCACGGCGTCGAGGAGATTGTCAACTTCGACGGGTTTGAGCAGTTTGTGATCCGGCTTGCCGAAACGTTCTGGCTCGGTGCGTTCCAAGAGCCAGGCCGCGGCGCGCCAGTGAGTATGGGCTTTGTAGCGAATCGCGCGGAGAGGCTTCATTTTGGCCTTCATCTCCGCCTCGCGGAGTTGCTGAGAGAACTCTTGGTCACGGCTCGCCTCGCGGCGGATGGTTTTGACGGTGCAGCCCACGTATTTGGCGGCACCGGGCAGTCCATAGCCCGTGGCAACCAGTGCGACAATTTCACGGCGTTTTCCTTCATCAAGTACGCGAGGACGACCAACATCGGCCATGGGACGATTCTCCTGGGTTACGGCAAAGAAATTCTGTCAGTACGAGACTATGCCGACAAAAACTATGCTGACAAAAACGTGAAGCCGTTAAGAAGTGCCCGCGTTGCGGGATAAAAGGCACTATAGCAGGAAGGGGTGGCCAATTCAAGGAAAAAATTTGTGCCAGCCCTTTAATTCATGCCGGCCGCTAAACTCCGCAAGCCAGCTACATTCGGCCAGTTTGTCGGGTATACTTTGGGAGTGTGCTTTTATTCTCACTAATTGTTGAAATGCCATGTTAACTCGCGTCCAAATCAAAGATTTTCGTTGCCTGCGTGATGTGGATGTGCCACTGAAGCCACTGACGGTGCTGATAGGCCCCAACAATACGGGCAAGAGTGCGTTTTTATCTGCCTTACAAATGCTTGGAACTGTTCCAACTCATGGGGAGACCGAGTTCAAAATTAAGAAATCTGACTTGTGGGGATTCGATACTGCAGTTGCGCCTAGAATCGTTGGAACTTTAAGAAGTAATAGCGCAGTTGTTGTCCAACGAGGTAATATGAAAGAACCCTTGGATACCGGCCCTTTTTGGATTCGCAAGGGTGACAACGACAGTCTGACGCCAATCAACTATTTTTGTGGTTCGGCAATGGTGCCGGCCATGACATCAAAAGGCGCTCAAGGTATCCCGGAGATAAATGATAAGGCATCGAATGTCCCTGCTGTATTAGATGCCCTGTTACGCAAAGACAGACACAGATTCGACAAGATCGTCGACATACTTAGATCTTGCATACCTGGCTTAAAAAATTTAGGTATTGAAACTCCATCCGCTGAAGGAAGACGAATAGATTTGGTTCTGGAAGATGGCATGATGATGGAAGCTGAATTGGCTTCCCATGGAGTAAAATTAATGATTTTTTTTGTAGTGTTAGCCAATCATCCTAAACCTCCAAAAACAATACTTATTGAAGAACCTGAAACAGGTGTTCACCCCAAGAGGCTGGATAATATTGTTAAATTGCTGCGAGGTTTGTTGGAAGGTACATATGCTGATTATCAGTCCCAAGTCATTATATCCACACATTCTCCGTATCTTTTGGATTATATTGATCCTGAGAAAGATCAAGTCCTCGTCTTTGAACAGCATCCTGATGGCTCACGGAATGCTCGGCCGGTTGATACAGAGAGATTGAAGATGTTTCGTGATGAATTTATGTTAGGGGAGATTTGGTACAGCCAGGAAGAAGCTGGTCTAGTGGAGAAATCTTCCTGATGCAATTGCTTTTTGTGGCTGATGGTGAACGGGACCGCTGTGTGGTATCAAAGTTGGTTGAGCGTGTCCTTAACACCCAAATTGAAGCGCGGTTCAAGCCATGGAAAGACTTTTCTGGACATCCCACTAAAGCACAGGGCGCAGTTGGCAAAGGTTATGAGCGGAAGCTGAAGCTCGCGTTGCTCACAGCGCGTAATCTGGGTTTGTCAGGATTGGTTGCCACGCTGGATTCGGATCGGGCCCCCAAAGGTGAACGGCTACGGCAATTGATAACCGCGCGAGATGCCGACCGAAAAAATCAAAATGTTGGAACGTTGCCCACCGCTGTCGGCGAGGCAGTTCCCCACCTTGAGGCATGGCTGCTGGATGATCCGAAGGCGGTTAAGCACGTTCTTGGACTTCCAGCGGAAAGAGAATTGGCTAATGTTCGAGACGTTGACCCAAAATCGACTTTGAACGAATTGTGCGCCGAGAGTTCGCATGTAGAGAGTTTTCTTGATCTCCTCTCAGAAATTGCGGCGAATCACGATTGCGAACGCTGCAATCACCGTGCGGAAACGGGACTTCATGAGTTTGTTGAGGATGTTCGCAGAGAATTAGGGCCACTAGTGGTAGCCTAGATCTTCTCCCGGCAGTGGGACACTGCCGGCAAGTATTTCCGCACCAGGATTCCGCACCAGGATGGTGTGGCTATATAGGATGTGCCTAGATCGTGTCCTTGCAGAGCTTGTATTCGATGCTGTCGACCAGGGCTTGCCAACTGGCTTCGATCACGTTTTCGTGGACGCCGACGGTGCCCCAGGTGGTGGTTTCGTCTTGGCTTTCGATGACCACGCGAACGCTGGCGGCGGTGGCGGCGTCGGAGTTGATCACTCGTACCTTGTAATCGACGAGCTGCATTTCGTTGAGGCTCGGGAAGAGGCCGTTGAGCGCTTTTCGCAGTGCGGCGTCGAGGGCGTTCACCGGGCCGTCCCCCTCGGCGACTTCGTGATGGAGCTGACCATCGACGATTAATTTGACCGTCGCTTCGGTGATGGGCGTGCCATTGTGATTGACAACGCTGGTGTGATACTGCACCAACTCGAAGTGTGGCTGGTGAATGCCCGCCGCTTTGCGAACCAACAGATCGAACGACGCCTCGGCCGCTTCGAATTGGTATCCGCGATTTTCGAGGTCGACCACTTGTTGCAGCACGCTGTCCATCAGGGCTTTGTCGTTTTGCAGGTTCATTTTGGTGGCGAGCGCGATGATGTTCGACCGGCCAGAAAGCTCGCTGACCAGCACGCGGCGTTCGTTGCCGACCGTCGCGGGGTCGATGTGTTCGTAGCTGGACGCGACTTTGGTGACGGCGTGGACGTGCATCCCGCCTTTGTGAGCGAAGGCGCTGGGGCCGACGAAGGGTTGGTTCACGCGGAAGTGCATGTTGGCGATTTCGTAGACGTAGCGGGAGAGTTCGGTGAGGCGGGTGATGGAGCTAGACGTACCTCCGCTCGCACCACCCACTGAAGCTTTTGACGCACCGCCCGCTACTGTGTTTTTTGAAATTGGGGGCTCGCCTCTAAGAACTTCATAATTTTTCTTCTTGAGGGCGAGGTTGGCGACCACGGAGACCAGGTCGGCGTTGCCGCAGCGTTCGCCCAGGCCGTTGATGGTGCCCTGGACGTGGACCGCTCCGGCGTCGATGGCGGCGAGCGAGTTAGCCACCGCGAGATCGCAATCATTATGCGTGTGAATGCCGAGCGGTTTGTCGATTTTGGTGGCGGCATCGCGGGTGATGGCGGCGATTTCCTCGGGCATCGTGCCGCCGTTGGTATCGCACATGACGATGATCGAAGCGCCCGCTTCCGCCGCGGCTTGGATGGTTTTGGCGGCATACTCGGGGTTGGCTTTCCAGCCATCGAAAAAGTGCTCGGCATCGTAAATCACGTCACGGCCTTGCTCGCGCAAGAAAGCGACCGTGTCGCGGATCATGGCGAGATTTTCTTCCAAAGAAACGCCGAGCACCTCGGTGGCGTGGAAGTCGGAGGTCTTGCCGACGATGGTGATCACGGGGGCTTGTGAGTCGAGGAGCGATTTCATGCCGATGTCGTCGCCGGGTTTCATGCCCTTGCGGCGCGTCATGCCGAAGGCACAGACGCGACTGTGCTTGAGCGGCTTGGCGGCGATGCGCTGGAAGAACTCGGCGTCCTTGGGGTTCGAGAGAGGATAGCCCCCTTCGACGAAATCGAAGCCGAGTTCATCAAGCCGATGGGCGATCAGCACTTTGTCTTCGAGAGAAAAGTTGACGCCTTCGCCCTGGGCGCCGTCGCGCAATGTTGTGTCATAAATCTGTATGTGTGGCATGATTTGCAGTGTGTTCAGGTTGGCAAAACGTAGCAGCCGCGAATCAACGATTCGCCGGGGCCTCGACTCACTCGGGTCAAATAGTCCATTCTAACGGATTTCAAGTCCGTAAGCGTAGACGTATCCCCTGGCGGTCGGGTTCGGGCGGCGAATTCGCCACAATCGGCAGATTTCCTACCGCTGGTACTTGCAGGGATTGGCAAGACCGGTTCCAGTTCAGCGAATAGGCATTGAGAGGACCAAATTGGCGGCACGAGGCCGAGGTTCCAGCCGTGGCTGAGCTAAGTTTGTGCAAGCCGAAAAATCTACTTTTGGGGGAGAAAGAAAATGTCCGGATTGTTTCTGATCGTTGGTGTAGTGTTGGCCGGCATGATTGTGGCGAGCACGTTCAAGCTGCAATCGCCGCAATTGCGCATGGCGGGGCTGATTGTCGCGCTGATGGTGTTGATTTCGTTCTTCACATTGGCGTCGTTTCGCTTCGTGGGTGAAGACCAGATCGGTATCGTGACCAAGAATATTGGTTTCACGTCGTTACCAGCGGGCAAGATCATTGCCACCGCCGGTGAGAAGGGTGCTCAGGCCAAGATTCTGCCGCCCGGTTGGCATCCGTGGTATTGGCCTTTCATTTACGACATTGAATTTGGCGACGTGATAAAAATCCCCGCCGGTAGCGTGGGCATCCTGAATGCGTCCGACGGAAAGCCGTTGCCGCGTGATACCGCTTATGCTCCGGAATGGGATGAAGATAAGGAGGGACTCATGGCCCAGGATGCCGAGTTCTTTCTCACCGAGGGTGGGGGCTATAAGGGACCGCAAACTTCCGTTTTGAAACCCGGTTCTTATCGGATCAATCCTAAGCTCTTTGAAGTGGAACAAACCCCGGTCACCACGATTGAAAAAGCGATGGTGGGCGTGGTGAAATCGAACGTGGGCGAACGCTCGACGGCCGAAGAGCTTGAGGCGGAAGGGGTTACCTCGCGACACTTGGTTAGTCGCGGGGATCGTGGCATTTGGAGGGAGCCGCTCCTCGAAGGTCAAGAATACCTGAACACGAAAGCCTACGAAATCACCGAGATTTCCACGAAGAAGCACATTCGACTTTACACGTCCCAGCAAGGGGTACGTTCCGAAGGTGACGAGGAACGGGAAATTATTGTCCGAACCTCCGATGGTTTTACCTTTCCCGTAGATGTACGGGTGGAATATGAAATTAAACCAGAGAATGCCCCCCTGTTGGTGGCGACAGTCGGTGACGATCAGGAAGGCTTGCGGACGGTCATGAATTCGGCCGTGCGGGCAATTTTCCGCAACAATGCGGAAGGGGTGAAGGCGCTCGACTACGTGAAGGAGCGCTCACAACAGGAAAGTCAATCGCTGACCATGTTAGTCAACGAAATGGCGAAGATCGGCGTGACCGTCACAGCCGTGCGTATTGGGGACGTGGGTAATGAAGAGACGTTGGGCGTGTTGCTTAAGACGCAAACTTCCCGGGAAATCGCGCTCCAAGAACAGGAGACGTTCCAAGAACAGCAGCGTGCCGCAGAGCAGAAAAAGCAGCTTACTAAGACCGAGCAGGAAGCCGAGGAAGAAAAGCGGCTTGCCACGGCGGCCTATGCGGTGAAGATTGCCGAGAATGACAAACTCAAGCAAGTCATCGCGGCCCAAGCCGAAGCGGAATCGGTCGAGATCAAGGCCGAGGCGCAGGCGAACGCTTACAAGTTGATCGCCGAGCAGATCGGCAGCAACAATGCGGCGCTCGTGGAGCTGTTGAACATCGTAGGCGAGAAGCAGATCATGATCACGCCGCGAGTGATGGTCACTGGCGGTGCTACTTCCGCGGAAGGCCAGACGACGGCGCTGATTGGCACGATGCTCGATTCGATGGTGCAAGATGGGCCCCAGCAGAAGCCGGCAGTTCGGCCTGCGGCGCGGTAGACATTTCATCGTTAGCAAAAACAAACCCCGGCCTTGCGGCCGGGGCTGTTTTTTTTGATTGACACCGATTCAATTCACGATATTTGCTTAGCGAAATGATCTGCGTTGTGCGAGACCGCAGAGCGAGACCGCCAACAGTACCAAAGTGCTGGGCTCGGGGATTCCGCCGAACGGATCAAAGCCAGGTTCATGGGTGATCCAGCCGCTGAAATCGCCGCTGGTACCAATGCCTTGCACATGGGCCGCGACATAGAAGGGGCCACTGCCGCCATCAGGATGGCTCAAGAAGGCAAAGTCGGCGGCGACGAGTGTGCCCGCTGCGGGGCCCGCGCCGGTGATGGTGTATTGCACCGACTCACCCACGCCGAAACGTCCATTGGCACCACCACCCGTGGCGAAGCCAAGCTTGACGTCGTACTTGCCGTCGCCGTCAGCCTTGAAGCCGTTAATCAAGGTACTGATCGAGGGACTTGTGAAAGTGCCCACCTTGGTGGGAGCGCTAAAAACGAGCGCGGTGGCGGGATCGTAAGTGGTCCGGAGATTGAAATCGAATTCGCGGACAAATTCGGTTCCCGTGAGATTGGTGGTGGCGAGCGTGAGAACCACGCTGCCGGGCGTGTTCTGATCATCAAAGGTCGCGGTGAGCCAGGGGGCTGACCCTGCGGGCGCGGTCGCGCCGCTGAATTCGATGCTCATCGGAAACGAAATCACCGTGGCAGAGATCGGTGCCAGAGTGAGTAAAGTGAAGAAAGTTGTGGTGGCGGCTGTGGTGCATGTGCGCAAGATTGCGCGCAAAGGTGTCGTGTTCATTAGCTGTGTCCTTTATGCAAGTGCAAAAAACTCAAGAGGGTCTGGCGAATCACTCGGCTACAAAATGCGCTGTAGAAAGGATCACTTACGGAAATGATTTCCACGGCCGTGCGCAGGGGAGCTTTTATAGTCCGTCCCTACTATAATCCGAGATGTTGAAAAATGCTACGGTTGGCCGCAGAAATTTTTTGGATTACCCTGTGGGAGGGGTTTTTGGGCATTGTTAGGCAGGACAGATATCACCCGGTCAATACCGACTAAGAGTCTTTCCGGAAACGATACGTTGATTTTTCAGGCATTTCATGCCGCGAGTCGGTAATTAAATTTCGGCGTGGGGGACGGCGACAGGCGGCGAAGGAGCAGATGCGTGTGGCTGAGTTGGATCAT
>Ga0163150_10009293_pt1 | contig 10914 bp, 9 predicted proteins | sample OliLakLV19P2IB_FD_148628 | JGI IMG/M metagenome (GOLD analysis project Ga0163150, IMG submission 148628) | Freshwater microbial mat bacterial communities from Lake Vanda, McMurdo Dry Valleys, Antarctica - Oligotrophic Lake LV.19.P2.IB | ecosystem: Environmental > Aquatic > Freshwater > Lake >...
GCGGCTTCGAGACGCGACGGAAACGTGCGGCGAAGGCGAAGGGCGTAGAGGCTCTCGGCGTCGATACCCGCGGTAGACTCCGCTCCAGCCACCACCCATGCGGGGCGGCCGGGCGCGATGGACAACTCGATAGAGCCGGGGCTATAGAGGTCCTCCCGGAAATCGAGCCCGCGATCGAGTTCGCCGAGATATTCGACGTTGTGGTACCAGTTACCATCGGCGTTGAAGGCGGTGCCGGTGTGACGAATCTCGAGCGTCGGGAGCGCTGCATACGGCTTCATCCGAATGGAGTCCGCGGAGGTCTCGACGTAGCGATTGAACTGGTCGTTGGCATGAGACATCGAGTGGTAATCGCGGAATGCGAGAAACGGCCGGGCGTGCATTTTGATGGGAGCATCGGCCGAATAGCGGATGACGACGGCTTGCCGGTCCTGCACCAGGAACAGCTCTTTGCGGACGGTGACGCCGTTGGCGGTCCAGGTCCATGCAGGCATCGGATCGAGGCAGAACTCGGTGAGGTTCTCATACCCCGTGGGACTAACGGCGCCGGGATACTGGCAAGCACTCAGCGATATTGTCCGGCCGCCTGCTTCCACCGTCTCTTCGATGCGCGAGAGCAGGACGTAGCGCTCCACGGGCGGCCGCAGCGATACAAGAAGATGGGCGTGGTAGCGCCGCGTGTTAGAGCCAGGGACACTGCCCATTGCGAATGCGCCCGTGCCGTTCACCTCGAGCCACTCGAGGCGCGAAGAGCGCAGGTAGTCCCGGCACGTAACCTGATCGACTTTGATAGGTGTCAGCATGTGTTTGGAGGTTCCCAGTCCCCATCCCAGTTTTCAGAGATCACTTGAGTATGCCTTTCACCGTCTGAATTGGCAAGTATTTTTGAGGGGAGGGTTTACGGCGTGTCGAAGGGGTTTGAATGATCGAGGCTCAGGTGTTTGACTGAGATGGTTTGGCCGGGGTGCGTGCTATGATCGCACTGGAGCGTTTCTGCAAAACAGGTGTGTGGTCTCTAACAATTGATCCAACAGTCAATGTCATGGAATCCGGCTCGTTATGCGCCGGTGAGCAAGCTCCGGCGGGCAACCGCCATGGAGACGCCTAAAGGCGCTCGGAGGGTTCCGCCCCTTTGCAAGTTAAGGGTCAATGACGGGGATTGTCACAGTCGAGTGGTGCGCTCCCTAACCCATCCCCAGAGCCCTGCGGGCCGTTGAACAGTTTGGGTGCCGGTCTCAAAGACATGGCGCCTGCGTCCCCACGACGATGAACCTTCTATTTATCGGTGATATTTTTGCATCACCCGGCCGGGGGATTGTCGCCGATAACGCACGCCGGATCATCGCGGAACACAATATCGACTTGACGGTGGCCAATGGCGAAAACTCCGCCGGCGGGTTCGGCATCACTCCGTTGATCGCGGAGGAACTGTTCTCCTACGGTGTGGACGTGATCACGTCCGGAAACCACATCTGGGACAAGCGGGAGATTTACGAGTATCTGCCGAAACAGCCGCGTCTGCTCCGGCCCGCCAACTATTCCGAGGAACTGCCCGGGCGTGGGATCGTCGTTGCGGAGACGCGCAGCGGGATTCAGTACGCCGTGATCAATCTACAAGGGCGCGCTCACATGCCGTCCACGGACGATCCGTTTCGGAAGGCGGACAAGCTGCTGGCGGAACTCGATCCCGCGGTAAAGGTGCGTATGGTGGACTTTCACGCCGAGTTGACGAGCGAGAAAGTCGCCATGGGATGGTATCTCGACGGGCGGGTATCGGGCGTTTTCGGGACTCACACCCACATCCCGACGGCCGACACCCGGATTCTGCCTGGCGGAACCGCATACCAGACCGATGTCGGGATGACGGGTCCTTACGATTCAGTGATCGGAGTCGATAAGGGCATCATACTCAGGCGCTTCCTTACCGCGCTGCCGGTCCGGATGGAAGCGGCGCGGGGCGGGGCGGAGCTTCACTCCGTGATCGTTGACATCGACGAGAGCACAGGCAGGTCCAGATCTGTAAAGCGCTTTACGTTACAGGCCCCGTAAAGGAAATTGGGAGTTTCGCCGATGGAAGGTGCGGGCGCGGCGGCGCGCTCGGGTCTAGCCTATGTCCGAGATCGTGATCGTTGCTACACTCACCATCACGCTCACTGCCCTGGCGGCGATGGCGCGCTATCAGCGCCGCCTGTACGAGCTGCGCTCGGCCGAGCGGGAGCTGCGTTCATCCGAATCGCGCTTTCGGAGTCTGTTTGAAACCGTCCTTGAAGGCGTGTACCAAACCAGCCCCGGCGGGAAGATTCTGACGGCGAATCCGGCGCTCGTACGGATGCTGGGGTATAAATCCGAAGCGGAGTTTAAGAAGGTAGATGTCGCGGACATTTACTCGAGTGATGTGGATCGGGATCTTGTGCTGCGCGAATTCGAGCGGTGCGGCGAGGTTCGCAATCTGGAGCTTCAGCTGCGGCGCAGCGACGGGACCATAGTCACCGTGCTTGAGAACGGCCGGCGGATTACCGATCCGGTGACGGGCTCGGTCTACTACGAGGGGACGCTCAACGATATTTCGGATCGAAAGCGCGCCGAGCAGGAGCGTCAGCGCTACACGCGTGAACTGGAGCAGGCACGTGAGCGGCTCACCCAACAGGCGGAGCAACTGCTCCGGCAGTCCGAGGAACTCCGGGCGGCCCGCGATGCGGCGTTGACCGCTTCCAAGCTGAAAAGCGAGTTTCTGGCGAACGTGAGTCACGAGATACGCACGCCGATGAACGGCGTCATGGGGATGAGTGGCCTGTTGCTCGGCACCGAACTCGACGACGAGCAGCGTGACTACGCGGAGACGGTCAGAACCAGCGCCGAATTTCTGCTGTCGATCATCAACGACATACTCGACTTCTCAAAGATAGAAGCGGGCCGTCTGACGCTGTGTGAATTACCCATCGCCCTACGCTCCACCGTCAGCCAAGCCGCGCAAATGGTGTCGGCGGCCGCCCGCGAGAAGGGACTGGAACTGAGATGCAGCATCGCGCCGGAAGTACCGGACGCCCTGATAGGAGATTCGGGACGGTTGAAGCAGGTTCTGGTCAACCTGATCGCGAATGCGGTGAAGTTCACGGAGTGCGGCGGCGTGTCGGTATCCTGCCGCCTGGTTGCGGACGCTGGGCCGTTGCTGCAGCTTCGGTTCGAAGTCTCCGACACCGGCATCGGCATTCCGCCCGAGTCGCAGGGAATCGTGTTTCAACCCTTCACTCAAGTGGATGGCTCCGCTACGCGGCGCTACGGCGGCACGGGACTCGGTCTGGCGATTTGCCGTCAGATAGTGGAGATGATGCAGGGAGAGATCGGCGTGGACAGCACGGTGGGGGATGGCTCGACGTTCTGGTTCACGGTCCGGATGGGCCGTGCGGTTGCGGCGGACTCCGCGCCCGCGCCGGCCCCGCAATCGAGGCCGATCCTGGTGGCGGAGGATCAACCGATCAATCAGCGAGTTGCCGTGTCGCTGATCGAGCGGCGCGGCTATACCGTGGACGTGGTGTCAAACGGTCTCGAGGCGCTGGATGCGATTTTGAGGAAGCCGTACGCGCTGGTGTTTATGGACTGCCAGATGCCCTCGATGGACGGCTTGGCTGCGACACGCGAATTGCGCCGCCGCGAGGCCGACGGCGCCCGCACGGTAGTGGTGGCGATGACGGCGCACGCCTTTGACGGGGACCGCGAACGCTGCCTGGCCGAGGGAATGGACGACTACATCAGCAAGCCGGTCATGCCCGAGGATCTGGACCGCGTGATTTCAACCTGGCTAAAGTAACTGGGCTTTTGAGTTCACGGGCGCGAAGTTGGACGGGCCCGGCAGCTTGGCCGCCGCGGAAGATCACGGTAGGCGAGGCGATCTTAGGCGATCATCGAGAATCCGCGGAAACTCTACGCCACCAGCGTGTACCCCTGCAAACTCAGCGGCGTGTAGGCGGCGATGGCGATTGTGCCGGAGTCGCTGTCTTTCGGATTCATGGTGGAGCACTCGCACAACGCCGTCTACCGGATCTGGGGCCGCCTGCCGGTGACGAAGTAGCTCCTCGGACCCCACCCGAGAGCACCCCGTCCCGGTGGTAGACTCGAACATGCGCAAAGGGCTGCTACTCTTCGCGACCGCAGTGTCGCTATTCGCGGAGACCGTGTATCAGAAGGCTCCGGACGATGTTCGGAAGATTCTGGACGCAGCAAGAACCCCCAGTCTGAGCGTCAATCCGGCACGCACCCACGTGCTGCTGGCGGACCAACCCGGTTATCCCGGCATCGACGAAGTGGGCGCCCCGTTTCTGCGCCTGGCTGGAGTCAGAATTAATCCCGCAATTAATGGACGCCACCTCGCGCCGTCGTATGTGAAGATGTCGCTCAAACGGCTGTCCGATGGTGTTGAGACTCCTCTCGCGCTGCCCGCTGGAGCGAAGGCGAGCGGCCCGCAGTGGAACAAGGACGGCAGCATGTTCGCGTTCACGAGCGCGACGGCTAACCGCATTGAACTTTGGGTGGGGACGACGGCCACCGGCAAACTCCGCAGGGTCGAAGGCGTACAGGTGAACGCCGTGATCGGCAACGGCTTCGACTGGCTCGAGGACGGCAAGACCCTGCTGGTAGAAACCGTGCCCGTGAATCGGGGAGGCGCTCCGAAAGAAACTCTGGTTCCGACGGGGCCGCGAGTGATGCAGAGTTTGGGACGCTCGGGTCCGGTTCCAACCTACGAAGACATGCTGGCAAGCTCGCACGACGAGGATTTGTTCGACTACTACGCCACCAGCCAGTTGGTGTGGGTGGACACGCAGTCGAGCACGATCGGCAAGGTGGGCCCACCGGGAATTTTCGCGGCCACGCAGCCATCGCCCGATGGCAAGCATCTGCTAACGGTTCGCGTGCACAAGCCCTTCTCGTACTTCCATCCTTATAGTGATTTTGCGCGCGAGGTGGAAATCTGGGACCGCACCGGCAAGCGAGAACGCACCATCGCCAGCATCGGAGTGGCGGAGCGAGTGCCGATCGGCGGTGTACAGACGGGTCCGCGGAACTACCGTTGGCAGCCTTCGGCGGCGGCGACGCTCATTTGGGTGGAAGCGCTCGATGGCGGCAATCCACGGGAGAAGGCGATGTTTCGCGACCGGGCGGTAATGCTCGCGGCGCCCTTTCAGGGTGAGCCGGTGGAGGCCATCAAGACCCCGCAGCGCCTTCAGGGAATCACGATGAGCGACAAGACCGGTGTGGCGCTGGTGAGCGATTACGACCGCGATAAGCGCTGGGTGCGGACCTTCATGGTGGACCTCTCGCAACCGGGTTCACAGCCGCGGGAGATCTGGGGCCGCAACCAGCAGGACCGCTACAAGGATCCGGGTTCGCCTGTAAGCCGTGATGGCGGCCTGCGTGGACCTGGAGGAGGCGGCGGCCGCGGCGGATCGGGCGCTGGAATGCGACAGAACGGCGACTGGATCTTCCTCCAAGGCGCCGGCGCATCGCCCAAGGGGGACCATCCGTTCCTGGACCGTTACAACCTAAAGACACAGCAGACGCAACGAATCTTCGAGTGTGATGACGCGGGCTACGAGACCGTGGAGGCGATTCTGGATGAGGAAGGAAAGCGGCTCATCACACGCCGTGAGACACTCACCGATCCCCCGAATTACTTCCTGCTCGACAACGGCAAGCGCACGGCCCTCACCAATGTGAAGGACCCGGCGCCGCAGTTCAGAAACATCGAGAAGCGGCTGGTTACCTACAATCGCCCCGATGGAGTGCCGCTGTCGTTCACACTCTATCTGCCCCCCGGCTACAAGGCCGGCACGAAGCTGCCGACCGTCGTGTGGGCCTATCCGCGCGAGTATAACGATGCGGAAACGGCCGGGCAGATTCAGGGATCGACCAAGCGTTTCACCACCGTCACCGGAATGTCGCACTTGTTCTTCCTGCTGCGCGGCTACGCGATCCTCGACGATGCCGCGATGCCGGTCATCGGCGATCCGGAGACCGTCAACAACACCTACCTGGAGCAAGTGACGGCGGACGCGAAGGCTGCGATCGACAAGGCGGTGGAACTCGGCGTGACTGACCGCGAGCGCGTGGGGGTGGGAGGCCACAGCTATGGCGCCTTCATGACGGCAAATCTGATGGCGCACTCGGATCTCTTCAAAGCGGGCATCGCCAGGAGCGGTGCTTATAATCGCACGCTGACGCCTTTCGGATTCCAGACCGAGCGCCGGACTTTCTGGGAAGCGCAGGAGACCTACCTGCGCATGTCGCCCTTCATGAGCGCGAGCAAGATCAAACGCCCGATCCTGCTGATCCACGGTGAAGCCGACAACAACACTGGCACGTTCCCGATCCAGTCGGAGCGGATGTATGCGGCGATCCGCGGCAACGGCGGCGTGGTGCGGTTGGTGATGCTGCCGGCGGAATCGCATGGCTACGCGGCTCGGGAATCGCTCGAGCACACGCTCTGGGAGATGTTCACGTGGTTTGATACCTACGTGAAGGGTGAAGAGCGCCGGGCCACGAACAATTAGGCGCTCCGTTAGATTCACCGCTCCGCCGGATGAAACGATTCTCCTTGGCGGGCGGGCACTGCGGTTCTCTCAGCACTGTCCTCGGTTCCGGGCACGCTCCGGCCCGTGTCGGTGGAGGGATCATCCTCATAGAAAGAAAGACCATCACGATGAGCGTCATGGTGGCGCATGGAAGGTGGCATACGCCCACTTCCTGACGTCGATGATGAACCGATTCTCCTCGGAGCAGACTCTGGTATTCTCACCCTTCCGTGACTGCGCTGTTCATCGTGCTCTGGCGGCTCGGCGGCAACGATCAGGTGAAGATCAGGTTCACGTGGTCGCCTGGACGCGATCGCTCCCGGCTGCCCAGGTGGGTCATGATTTAGACACGCCCGCAGTCCTGCCGCATGGGACGCTTCCGCCATCGCGACCACCGGCACCGTAGGAAGTGTCCGGTTCACCCATTTCATCGAACGAATCGGCGGCCGGGCGCGTACACTCAAGAACACCCTTGAGGAGAACCACGTGATTCGAATCTTGATCCTCGCTGCCGGGACCACCCTATGGATGGCGGCGCAGACCATCGAGCCTGCGCAGTTGAAGCAAGACCTCCAGATTGTGCATGACGCCTTGAAGGAAGGGCATCCCGGAATCTATCGGTACACCGCGAAGGCTGAGATCGACCGGCATTTCGCGCGTGCGGAGGCCCGGCTGACGCGGCCGATGACTGCGCTCGAGTTCTACCGGATTGCCGCGCCCTCGGTTGGCGCGCTCAAGTGTGGGCATACCGAACTCGGGGTTCCCGCCGACGTTCAGGCGAAGTTGCGTGAAGTGACCCCGGTGCTGCCCGTGGACCTTCGCGTACTCGATGGCAAGATCTTTGTCTATCGCGATCTGACGGCGGCGGGCGGACTCACCGGGGTTGAGATCCGGTCAATCAACGGTATCGGCGCCAAAGAGTTGCTCAGCCAGATGGCCGCCGTGGTTCATGGCGATGGCGACACACCGGCAGCGAGTGCAGCGCGCCTTGGGCGGGGGCGATTCGCGAGGATGCTGTACACACTGGCGACCGTCGAGAGTCCCTTCCGCATTCGCTACCGGAAGGGCGGCAAGGATCTGGATGTCGTGGTGGAAGGCATCAGTGTACAGCAACTCGAGCAGGCGATGCTGGAGAAATTCCCGCGGGATAAACGCGCGCCGTCGAACGCCACCTACCGGTTCGACGAGGCGGCGAGCACCGGCGTTCTGAAGGTGCTGGGATTCGGAGGCAAGGCCGAGGATGGCAAGCCGCTCGCGGAGTTCTTCCAGAAGGTGTACGACGATCTTGCGTCGCACGGCGCGAAAAACCTGATCATCGACGTGAGGGACAACGGAGGCGGCGCCGACCAACTCGGGCGGCGGCTGTTCTCCTACTTGGTGAGCGAGCCCTTTCCTTATTACAACGACCTGGTGATCAACAAGCTCACGTTCGATTTCTTCAAGTACGTGGAGCGTCCTGAGCCGATTCCCGCGGGTGAGGTGGAGCGCCGCCCCAACGGGAAATACTTCAATAAGACGCATCCTAACTGGGGTGTTCAACAGCCCGGCAAACCTCACTTCCAAGGCAAAGTGTTCGCGTTGATGAATGGCGGCAGTTTCTCGACGACAGGCGAGTTCCTCTCGACCCTGCACCATCACAAGAGGGCAACCTACATCGGCCAGGAGCCGGGCGCCGGATACTACGGCAACACGTCGGGGCCGAGCGCTTCAATGACGCTGCCCAATTCGAAGGTCCGGATTACGATCCCGCTGATGACGTACCACATGGCGATTCCAGGTTCTGCGCGCGGCAATCGGGGGATCCCGGTTGACCACACGGTTCGTTACACCATCGACGAACTGCTGGCGGGCACGGACAAGGAAATGGAGACGGCGATGGGATTGATTCGATCCGGCGCGCAATAGTAACCGATCATCATCGCACCCGACTCTGGTATCCTCACCCTTCCGTGACCCGAATTCTCTTTCTCACTGAGCGCTATCCGCCCGACGTGGGCGGTGTGGCCGCCAGCGCCGGCCGCATCTCCCGCGCTCTTTCAAACGATCATCAGGTTGACGTTGTCGCCTGGACGCGATCGCTCCCGGCGGCGCAGGTGGGTCATGAGGTAGGCACGCCCGCGGTCTACCGCATGGGACGCTTCCGCGAGTGGGATGCGACCATGCCGCACACCTTGAACTTGCTCGACTGGCTGCACTCGCTACATTCTTACGACGCCGTCTGGGGCCACTACGCGACACTCGCCGGCTTCCTCGCGGTCTGGTTCGCGAAGCTCAACGGACTGCGGTCCATCGTCAGCATTCGTGGCAACGATCTCGACCGCGAGGCGTTTCCGCCCGGCGATTTCTCGCGCCTCCAGTGGACCCTCACGAATGCTTCCACCATCGCCGCGGTGTCACGCGATCTCGCACGCAAGGCCACGGCGCTCACCTCGCGCGCCGATGTCGTCGTGCTGCCCAACGCCGTCGATCACACGCTGTTCACGCCCGGCGAAGCTGAACCGGAACTGCGCCGTAGTCTTGGGATCGGCGACGACGAAGCAGTGCTCGGCTTCGCCGGCGAGTTGCGTGAGAAGAAGGGACTCTCTCATCTTCTGGGCGCGCTCCGCACCGTACGCCAGAAGCGGCCCGCGTGCCTGCTGCTCATCGGCGATGTGCGTCCATCCGAGATGCCGAGGCTACTCCAGACGCTCGGGCCCGGCTCGCTCACAGAGCATCGCATCATCATGACCGGCCAGCTTCCAACACCCGCCGAAGTGAACCGGCACCTTGGGCTATGCGACGTCTACCTCCAGCCATCGCTGTGGGACGGAATGCCGAACGCACTACTCGAGGCCATGTCGGCGGGGTGCGGCTGCATCGCCAGTGACGCCGGCGGAATTCCCGAGATCATCACACCGGGCGTTGACGGCGTGATCCTACCTCGCTGGCAGCTTCACCGGCTCGGCGAAGCCACGCTCGAATGGCTCGCGGCCCCGGTGGAGGTTCGCGACCGCTTCCGCCAAGCCGCTCGCGAGCGCATGTTGTCCGCGTTCAACTTCGATGAGGAACGCCGCGCGCTTCGTGACCTGATCTGAGGTTCAACCGAGATCGACAGCCATGATCGACTTGCGGTCGCGCAGGTAGAGCCGCGTCCCGACGAAGGCCTGTGGAATCGCCCGCTCGGAGAGGGCTACTCCTCGCCTTCGGTAGACGCCGGCACACTCTTCACGATGTACGGGCGGCATCGCGAAGAGATCGCGATCGCGATGGACTCGCGAACGGGCAAAACTCTCTGGGAGCACAAGACCGCTGTCTCATTCGATAGCGATGCGCGCGAGATGGGAAACGGGCCTTATGCGACGCCACTGGTATTAGCAGACCGCGTGGTGGCCGCGGGTGTCAGCGGCCGGCTCCAGTGCCTCGATCGATCGGGCAAGCTTCTTTGGACGCAGGAGCTCTGGTCGGCTCACAAGGGCACGCAACTGATGTACGGTTACGCCTCGAGTCCGATACGCTTTCGCGACACCGTCATCGTGCCGGTGGGCGGGAAAGGAAAAGCGCTGATGGCGTTTCGAATTGCTGACGGCAGCGTGGCATGGTCTCGCCTGGATCATCCCAACGCATACTCGTCGCCGATGTTCATCAACGTCGACGGGCTGAAGCAACTCGTGATGGCGATGGATGGCGCGATGGTTCGGTGAATCCGCACAATGGCGATCCGCAATGGGGCGTGCCGTTTCGCGCCGAGTACGGCATCAGCGTGGCGACGCCTGTTTGGGGCGCGGGCAACCTGCTGTTTGTTTCGGCGGAGTATGGCGCCGGCACGAAGGTGATCCGCGTGGAGCGCAGCGGGAACCAGACCAACGCGAAGGAAGTGTGGGCGTCCAACCCGGCTGAGGCTGCACCACGGGAACGCGATACGGGTGGGCAATACGATGTACTTCACCAGCGGCGGCAAAGGCAGCCAGGCGATCCTGAGCGCAGTTGACGTAGCCAGCGGCAAGATCCACTGGCAGGAGCGGAGCATCGAGAAGGCGACGTTTGTGTGGGCGGATCAGAAACTGATCACGCTCGATCAGGACGGCAACCGGACCGTCGCCGGCACTTTGCCAATAGCCCGCGAGATGCGGTTGTAAAGTCGCGATTCGGCCCGCCCCACTGTGTCCAGGGTGTACCGTCTTCCGTTATCTTCGTCTGGCCCCACGCCGGAACCAGACTCGTTCCGAGCAAGAACGCGCCGCGTCATGCGGTCTTAGACGCCAGCTCCGGGGCCGTTGTTCCTGCTCGAAGCCAACAGTTCCGACCACACCCCGGCCAGCGCCGCTCCCGCATGATCCCAGGTGTACTTGCCTTCAACGTGCGCTCGGCC
>Ga0163150_10009294_pt1 | contig 10914 bp, 10 predicted proteins | sample OliLakLV19P2IB_FD_148628 | JGI IMG/M metagenome (GOLD analysis project Ga0163150, IMG submission 148628) | Freshwater microbial mat bacterial communities from Lake Vanda, McMurdo Dry Valleys, Antarctica - Oligotrophic Lake LV.19.P2.IB | ecosystem: Environmental > Aquatic > Freshwater > Lake >...
GTGATAATGCAGCACTGTGGTCAGGCCAGGTGCCACTCGTGCCTCGGCCAGGGACTGCTTGCGAATGCAGGAGTTGCGATGGGCCAGCAACTCGCGAATCTCCGATCCATCCTTGGTGGTGAAGCTTTCAACGCGAGCGAGATTATGAACGTCTGCCATACGAGTGTCCCTACTGCTATTTTATGAAGAATGACAGCGAGTCTTGGGAACTGCTCAATCCGCTAGCGGACCTTCGTTATTCGGCCCTCGTGGCTCTGGACGTTCACCACCTGGACCTTTGCGGGGTGGGCCTTCAAAATCAGGCCCACCAAATCCGCGACCAAATCCTGGTTCACCTGGTCCACGGTCTGGCCCACGTCCTTTATGGTCATCGTCGCGACGGCCTCCTCGGGGGCTGCCCCGTTCGTCGTCGCGACCGCCCGGCGGTCCGAATCTCTCGCCCTCGAACGGCGGAAGTGGGGGAGGGGTTCCAAAGCCTTCGCCAGGAGGTGGGAAGGGAGGTCCATCTGGCCCGTTCGGACCAGGTCCACGTCTTCCTTTGACAAAGAACGGGCTGCGTTCGCGATAGTAATCGCGCCGCAGCAGGTTCCAGAACTCGGAAGAGGGCTGGGCGGCAATCTCATTCCTCTTTTCCGGCGACAGCTTCTGATAATGGGCCAGCAGTTCATCGTTGCTGACACTGCCACGAACCGTGTCGCGGGCGCGCAGTGCCGAAAACATGATCGAGCGCAGCAGCGCCTTGCGATCGTAAGAGGATTTGGCCGCATGCAGCGCGGCAATTAGTTCCTTGGACAGCCCCTGCTCGAATTCGACGGTTTCTTCTGCCGTAACATCGAACAGCGATTCGCCATCTTGCCGCCTATGCATGTATATCAGGGTTAGCAGAGCGCGACCTTGTCGGTCCGCTGGCTGTTTGTCGAGCCAGGCCTTTTGCGATGGCGTGAGTTGCTCCATAATTGCATCCTTGCGCGCGTCGACCTTCTTTTCCAACCACTCCAAGATCCTGCGGACGTCCTCAGGGGCCAGTCTGACAAACGGGCTGCTGAACTGTGCGGCCAGTCGGCTCAGTTCCTGGTCCTTCATTTCCTTGATCTTCTCGACACGCTCCTGCGGTGGCAGCTTCAACAGGTCGGCACGATCCAGTGGCGAAAGTGTTGCCAGCCAGTCGTGGTAATGCTGCATCACCTTACGCAGCTCCGCTTCGTCGTAAGTGGAGGCCAGCTTGCGATCGAACTCGCGAAGTTTTGTCTGCTCTTCCGGCGGCAACTTTTGAAAGCGTTCAAACTGCTTGCGCAGTTCTTCCTTCTCAGTAGCCGGCAATTGCTCAACGACATTTCGACGCTGATCGAGCACTGCCCGGTCGGCGCGACCGGAGGCAATTGCTAGCGTCACCACGGCTCCGGTGACGACTACAATTGCGATTGTGAGTATGATTTTATTCAGGCGCATTACCATCTTCCTCAGTAAATCGCCCCTTCTGCTTCAGCAGTTGCAAGAACTCCACGCTGTCACTGTCGCGGTACTGGTCCAGATTCTGGATCACCGGCAGATCGACCAGCAGCGGCTCGTTTGGGTTTGGCAGAATCAGCAGCGACACGACAAAACCCAACAGGCCGGCCAGCACGACCGATGCAGCAACCGCAATCCATCGCCGCCGACGACTACTCGGAACTGCCGCCTGTTGTTGCATAAGTTCATTCGCCACCGAAGTTGTGACGACCGCCATTGTCGTGCGCGTAAACGTCTCATCCACCGCAATGCGCGGTAGCTGGTCCAGCAGATCCCACGATTTGGAAAGGTGCCTGAGGCGCAGACGTGCCGCTTCATCGCGCGATAGCCATTCTTCGACATTGCGCGCAGTCGCTTCGTCCAACTGGCCATCTAAATAGGCGACCAGATCGTCGTCGAGTAGTTCAGTGCTGTGGTTAATTGGTTCGGACATGAATGTAGTCTTCACGCTCCGCGTGAAGTTAAAACAGATCTAATTTGCACCTAACGCATTCCCTCAGTTCCCCTCGTTCGATTGCAGTCGTTCACGACTGCCACTATCCAAGTACGGCTCTAATACTTCCCGCAAGTTACCCCGGGCACGCGAAAGCAGCGACTTGATCGCCTGCGGCGTCATCTCCATCGCCTCGGCAATCTCTTCATAGCTCATCGATTCAAACTTGCAGAGCAAAACCGCCATCCGTTGTCGTTCGCTAAGGGTAGCAATCGCCTCACGGACAATGTCTCGCATCTCGGCTTTATCAGCCAGTCGAGCGGGCATGAACCCGCTGGCCGCCTGTGCCATTTGTTCGATGCCAAACGCACCGGTCGACAGACTGGCACCGGAGTCGACGTTAACCTCTTTTCGTCGTGAGCGACTGCGCCGCGAATTGGAAGCGGCGTTATTGGCAATGGTAAACAGCCAGGTCGAGAACTTGGAGCCAGGGATGTAGCTCTTTCGCGATCGATAAACGCGCAAGAAAACGTCCTGGGCCAGGTCTTCCGCCTGTTCGCGATGCCCAACCAAATGCTCCAGCACCGTGACCAGGCGATCTTGATAGCGGCGCATCAGTTCCTCAAACGCGGTCGCGCTGTCGTCGCGCACCTCCAGCATCAACCGCACGTCAGGGTCGTGCAGCGTATAACGCTCGGCGGTGGATTCGCTAATCGTCAAGGCTGATATGATTCGCGTTGGAGCATTGTGGTGCAGGCATCTTGCCTGTCAGCAGTACAACTGCGGAGGTCGGCAGGCTGGCAGCCCGCACCACAATCGCCTGTACATTAAACCCCGGTGCCGTTAAAAGGTAACGGCTCACTCCCAGGCCCGAGTCGCAATTTCCTGTGCTATCCGGTGGTCAACTGCACCACAGCGGGCGAGGAATCGACGTTTAGCCGCCGTAGCTGCCCACAGGCGGCGTTGATTTCATCCCCTTTTCGCTCCCGGACCTGCACATTGACCCCGGCCTGTTCCAAAATCTGCAGAAACCGCTCTTGCGACTTCCGCGAGGGACTCTTGTACGGCAATCCGGGCACAGGGTTGTACGGTATGACGTTCAACAGCGCCAGCCTGCCACGCAGCAAATCGGCCAACTCGCGTGCATGCTCCGTCCTGTCGTTCAACTCCCCGAGCAATACATACTCATAGGTTAGCCGTCGACCAGAGACTTGAAAGTACTGATCCGCCGCGTTGAGAATTGTGCGCAGGCCGATGCTCTTGTTCACCGGCACCAGCTTGTTTCGCAATTCGTCGTTCGGTGCGTGCAGCGACACTGCCAGTTGATAGCGGGCATCCAGCGCCGAAAGTCGCTCCATCGCCGGGGGTAGGCCGACCGTCGAAATCGTGATCCGCCGGTGGCTGATTCCTAGCCCGGTGGGGCTGGCCGCTTCGTCCAGCGCCGGCAGCAAGTTGTTCAAGTTGGCCAGAGGCTCCCCCATGCCCATGACGACGATATGGCTAAGCCGTTCTTCCGTCGGCAACAGCCGGGCCAGATGGAGCATCTGCTCGACAATTTCGCCACTGGTCAAGTTGCGAATGACGCCATCGAGTCCGCTGGCGCAAAAGACGCAGCCCATCGCACAGCCGACCTGTGAACTGATGCAGATAGTCCGGCGGGTCCCATCGCGCAGCAGTACACACTCGATTCGCTCATTATCGGCGGTTTGCAGCAGCAGCTTTTCGGTTCCGTCGGCGGCGGTGGAATGCTTGGCAATCGTCATTGTCCAGACACGCCAATCGGCAGCCAGCTCTTGTCGAAGCTGTTTTGGCAGATCGGTCATGTCCTCAAAGGAGCCGGCCTTGCGCTCAAAAAGCCATTTGCGAACCTGTCCTGCCCGATAAGCCGGCGCGCCGTGTGCGGCCATCCAGGTCGCCAACGTGGCTGGTGCCGTGTCTCCATCGGCTGGTGCGGAAAACGTAGCCGCTGGTTCTAATAAATGTGGTGCAAGTGGCAACGGTTCAGTCATGTTTCTATGTGACGCCGCAATGGCGGTCGTGTTTGTTGGACGTGCCTGCGCAATTGCGGCACGGTCCAATCCATTGTGACCCGGCGGAGGGGATGTTCCTAGCCCCGGTTGCCGGGCCTGTTGGATTGACCACAGCACTTGCTAGCGAGAGAATCGACCGTTCTATTATCATTTTATGCAATTCCAACTGGGCGATCCAATATGCCTCGCACCGTGAAAACTAATCAGACGGTCGTTAAATCGAGCGGAAAAACCGGTCGAAGTACTCCCAAGGCGACATTGTCGAGCGGCGGTATTGCCGCCGTCGCCGCTGTCGAACCTGATCTCAATCGTGCCACAAAACTGGTCCTGGAACTGCTGGCCATTCCGGGGCTGAGCGGTCAGGAAGGCAAAGTGGCACGATTCATCACGCAGCAGCTTGTTGCCGCGGGTGCCGATCGGGCCGCGATTGTTCACGACAAGGCACACACGCGAACTCCGCTGGCAGGGGAGGTGGGCAATCTGATCTTTAAGCTGCCGGGCACAATCAAGGGACCACCGCGCTTGCTGATGGCACATATGGATACGGTGCCGATTTGCGAAGGCGCTCGCCCGGTAATTGATGGAGAGCAGATTCGCTCGGCCGATCCTAAGACCGGACTGGGTGCGGATGACCGCGCCGGCGTGGCAGCGGTATTGACTGCGGCACTGGAGATCTTGCGGAATAAATTGCCGCATCCGCCGTTGACTTTTTTCTGGCCGATTCAAGAAGAGATCGGCCTGCATGGTGCGCGACATGCTGAGGTAAAAATGCTTGGCGGTCCTAAGCTGGCCTTTAATTGGGACGGGGGCACGCCAGAAAAGATCACCATCGGTGCAACCGGCGGTTATCGGATGGAGATCGATGTCCACGGTCTGGCCAGTCATGCCGGGGTGTCACCGGAAAAGGGGATCAGCGCAATTGCGATTGCCTCGCTGGCGATTGCCGACTTGCAGCGAGATGGTTGGCTGGGCCTAGTCGAAAAAGGAAAGAATCGCGGCACTAGCAACATTGGAGTGATTTCGGGCGGCGACGCTACGAACGTTGTAACGGAGCATGTCCGCATTCGCGCCGAAGCACGCAGTCATCAACCTGCCTTTCGCCAGCGGATTATACAGCAGATTGAAAACGCATTTGCCAAGGCGGCTCGCGAAGTGAAGAGCGCGAGCAACCTACGGGGTAGCGTGGAGATTCGCGGGACATTGGACTACGAGGCGTTTCGTCTGGCCGACAACGAGCCATGCATCGTGGCGGCGGAGGGTGCGCTGCATTCACTCGGGATTACACCACTACGTGCGGTGAGCAATGGCGGTTTGGATGCCAATTGGATGAACGTGCATGGCATTCCGACCGTCACGCTCGGTTGCGGGCAGGTCAGTCCCCATACCGTTAGCGAGCGGCTGAATATTGCGGCGTTTCATGTGGCGTGCCGTGTCGCGCTGCGATTAGCCACCGGGTCCGTTTAACAGTCCTTGATTACGTTTTCTTTTTGATTCAATATGACCATGCAAAGTACCAATTACTGGTTGATGAAATCCGAGCCGGACTGCTTTTCGATTCAGGATCTGGCCAAGTGTCCTAAGAAGACGACGTTTTGGGACGGGGTGCGAAATTACCAGGCGCGCAATTACATGCGGTCAATGCAGAAGGGGGATCACGTGCTGTTCTATCATTCGGGAGCCAATCCTCCGGCAATTGCGGGCACAGCTACGGTTGTCCGCACAGCGTACCCGGACCACACGGCGCTCGATCCGGCGCAGCAACACTACGACCCCAAATCGACGACAGAGAACCCGATCTGGGAGATGGTCGATATTCGGTTGGAGTCGGTCTTTGAACGTCCGTTGGGACTGGATGAGCTGCGAAAAGTTCCGGCGCTAGCCAAGATGGAGCTGCTAAAGAAGGGGTCGCGCCTCTCCGTTCAGCCAGTGACCGAGAAAGAATGGAACACTGTGTTACAATTAGCGGCAGAGGGAACTACCGCGCCAAAGACGAAGGATGCCGTCAAGAAAAGCACGCTCAAGAAAAGTATCCTCAAGTCAACATTGAAAGCCACCGCAGCCAGCAAAAGGAAATAGCATGGCCGACAAGTTCTTTGAAGAAAACGTGGTTGACTGGGAGTCGGCCAAGATTTATGCCGCCATGACCGAGCGCGAGCGGCTGCAAGTTGCCTGGGGGATGTGGCGATCCGCACGCAAGATGGTCGCCAGAATTGTTGCTGCGGAACATCCAGAACTGAGCGCGGAGGAACAGAACGTGATTGTGGCTAGGAGGATGTCCGGTGGAAGTTGATGAATTGCTGCAAGTTGTCGTAACGATCTGCGAGCGGCTGCAGCTTCGCTATTTCGTGACGGGCTCAATGGCCTCCATTGCCTACGGCGAGCCGCGGTTTACCAAAGACATTGACATGGTGCTCGATATAACGCTGGAGCGTGTCGATGATTTCTATCAGGCATTTCCAGAATCGGAGTACGACCTTAGCCGTGATGCAATCGTCGGAGCGATCCGGATTCAAAGCCAATTCAATCTGATGCATAACTCCTCGGGGTTAAAAGTGGATTTTATGATTTGCGAACCGACTGAGTTCAATCGTTCGCGTATGGCTCGTTGGCGCGAGCTGCCTGTGATGGAAACAGGCAAAGCGCGATTCGCATCGCCCGAGGACGTGATACTAATGAAGTTGAAGTATTTCCAAATTGGCGAATCGGACAAGCACCTGCGCGATATCCGTGGGATGATGCGGATTCAAGGCGACCAATTGAATCTCGATTGCATTGCCGAATGGGCCGAACGGCTTTCGCTAGTTCCACAGTGGCAAAAGGTTCTTGAGGCTACCGATAACTCTTGAGCGATTCTCGCCACCCCATGCCCCATCCGCTCGACTGGCTTGACGACGAATTGCAGCGCCTAGACCACGCGGGCTTGCGCCGGAGGCAGTTTACGCATACGGGTGCCCAAGGTCCGACGATTGATGTCCCTGAAATAGATTCTGCGAAGGCGCAAACTCTGGTCAATTTTGGAGCCAACGACTATCTGGGTCTGGCATGTGACCCGCGGCTAATTGCGGCAGCGCGCGATGCCATGCAAAGCGAAGGATACGGCGCTGGTGCTAGTCCACTGGTCACTGGCCATAGCAATTCGCACATGCAGCTAGAGCAGGCGCTGGCCGAATTTGAGCAAGTGGAAGCTGTGCTACTCTTTTCATCCGGCTACGCGGCCAACACGGGCACGATTGCCGCGCTGGTGGAGCGTGGGGATGCGATTTTTGCCGATGCAAAAAATCACGCCAGCTTGATTGATGGCTGTCGTCTTTCGCGTGCCGACGTGCACATCTATCGGCATCTCGATTCGGCGCATCTGGAAGAACTCCTTAACCAGCACCGCAGCTACCGTCGACGGCTGATTGTGACCGATTCGCTATTTAGCATGGATGGTGACATCGCACCGCTAGACAAGATTGCCGAATTGGCCGCACAGCATAACTGCATGCTGCTCGTCGACGAGGCGCATGCCACAGGAGTTTTCGGCCCACATGGTCGCGGGCTGTGCGAGCAGTTCGGCGTTTGCGAATCTCAGCAAGATGGCGCACATTCTGCCGGACTGATCCGTGTTGGTACGCTGAGTAAGGCACTTGGCTGCGCGGGTGGGTTTGTGGTTGGTAGCCGCGCATTGATCGATTGGCTCTACAATCGTGCCCGGTCGTATGTATTTTCAACGGCGCACCCGGCGGCAAATGCAGCCGCGGCACTTGCAGCGCTTCAAATTGTTCAGAGCGAACCGCAGCGCCGTACGAGGCTATTGCAGAATGCAGAATCTCTTCGCCAACGATTGAATGACGCGGGCTGGAACACTGGCCACTCCCAGAGTCAGATCATTCCGATTCTGATTGGTGACCCCGCGCGAACGATGGATCTGGCCAGCAAACTGCGCAGTGCGGGATTCTTCGTCCCCGGCATCCGACCACCGTCAGTGCCGGAGGGGGAGTCGCTCTTGCGCATCAGCCTAAGCAGCGCGCATACGGAGGAGATGCTGGAACGGCTGTTGGTGACGCTGCAAAAATCCAGGGCCGAACGGCTCGTTAGCTAAGAGATCACTTCGGCACCGGAAACTGACGATTGATCCGATCGGCGGCAGTCAGTTCCAACTGACGGATTTCCGCTGCTGCTGTGCGAATTTGCTGCTGCACACTGGCGATCTGCGTTCGCGTTTCCTTGAGCTGCTTCTCGAGTGCCTGGGCGTGTGCTTCGGCAGCGTTCGCATCATTATTGAAGCCCGCCTTATCGGCTTCAAGCTTTTTGGCGGTGGCTTCCCGCGCCGCGATATCTGACTCGACCGATTTGGTGGTCTTAATGACGGCAGCGATCTGAGCATCGACTTCGGAAATCTTGATCTGGTTCTCGGCCAACTGTCGACGCAGTTCGCGAAAAGCAGTCGGGTAATCGTTTAATCTCCGTACAAAGACCTTCTTCGGCTGCCCGTTATCCATGACCGCTTCGGCGGTTCCGTTGGCAATTAACTCGGCGGCGGTCTTAGAGTCAAACGGAGCCGTCTCTCCGACCGCAAAGTGGTCGGGGATACTCGCCTCGACATTGGCGGTTTCGCTCGGCTCGCTCAGCATATCCTCAGCCAGGCCATCCGCGGCAGGGTCCGCCGGCTGTGCGGGATCTGCTGCGGCAGTCTTGTTTGGTTTAGGGGACGCGTATTGTTTCAAGAACTTGACCTCTTGCCAGACTTGATCGGCCGGCAGATTCAACTCCTTGATCTGCTTCTCCGAGACTGGCTTGCCATCCATGCGGTACATCTGCTGGACTTCCGGCGGAAATCCACGGATATAGTTCGTCAATTCGGTATCCGTCAGATCGCTAAAGGATTCATGATTGTCGTGCGGTGGGACTTCGTACAACGCCAGATTACCTGTGGGTATACCCTTGGATTCTGGCATCAACGGCGTGAGATTGATCCCGCGTTCGGCGACCTCTGCGATTCTGTACTCGCCGAGAAACCTGCTCGCCCCCTGTGCCGCAGCGTTTTTTGGTTCATCAAAGACGAATACGGTGGTCCCCTTGGGAAGACTGATCACGTCGGCGTTTTGCGGAACGGAAGCTGAAATATCGCCGGTGGTTGCATCGGTGTTGCGAACACTTACCCCGCGGATGACGCGCCCGCGACCATGCGTGATCTCTTTGTAGGCGGTGCGAAATTCGTCCAAGGTTTCAGGTCGCTCGTCACTGGTGCGTTGACCTGAGAAGTCTCTGGCACCTTCCAGGTATTCTTTCTTCGTTTTCTCTTCGGCTTCGATATCTTTCTTGTATTTGTTGATCTCGCCGCGATAAGCAGACTGAATCTGCAGCGTTCGCGCCGCCAGATAGAAGAACGTCACATTCGCAAACAACAATAGCGTCGTGATCAGAATTGTGTGCCAGCGCCAGTTGAAGCGGCTCATCACGATCGCCGCGATGCCGACCAGAATCACAATACCAGCGACAATTGGGAGAATCATATTCGTTACTTGCGAAGAGGCCTCGAACCGGCAACGCGACACGCAGTCTGTTCCGGGCTGCGTGGCGTGCTAGGACGCAACCGATCCTAGCGATGTGCTATCACGCCGCAGGTCGGTGCTCCATTTCATGATAAATGGGGTATTTCAGGGTGTCAATTCAATGGGCTTCTCTAGCCTTCCTAATCGTCGTCTTTCCACGCCAGAACCGCGCATCTGCCGGCAAAGTCAGCGAAATCTGCGCATTCCCTACAATCGTTTAAGTGGCTTGGGATGATTGCCCGAAACCATTGATACGCCCCATATCCATCAATGTTTGCCATTGGATCGGTTTGGACTAAGTCACTGCCGAAAGAACCACGGGCTAGCGCCCAGTGGCTGATACGATCGAATGCCCAGATATGCGATCAGCCGAAACGCGCTAGCGTCCGGTTCCCTACTTTTGTGACGCTCAGACACCAGAAACAGACTTTCAAGTATCAGAATCCAGGCGGAACAAACGTCAGTCATGCGATTGTTGTCAGCACCCACATCTAAAGAAAGTAGCCAGAGCGCTCAACGGCGTTTTGCGGCAGCCCACCTGCAACGTGTGGTGGTCCTTCTTGTGTGCTGCGCTATGATGGCGACTGGTTGCACTCCGACCTTCTGGCGATTGCAGGCGGATCGCGATGCCTACCATGACCTGAGCCAAAAGACCGTCGACCCGCGTTGGAATTTGACCGACTATTCGATCGATCCCGACACGCGATCGCGCTACTATGATCCATACAATCCTGACAAGGAACCGATGCCGCCGGATGATCCGACTGCGCACCGACTGATGCACTGCATCGATGGAATGCGCGGTGACGGTGCCTGGCATATCAATGGCGACACGCCGTATACGGAGAACCCGGACTGGATGGCGTTCTTGCCGCAGAACGAAAAAGGGCAGATCGTTGTAGATATCTCTGGAGCGGTGCAGTTAGGCCTGCTGAATTCACCTGCATACCAACGCGAGTTGGAGGATCTCTATCTGTCCGCGCTCGACGTGACTTTTGAACGCTTCCGCTTTGATGTACAGTTCTTCGGCCAAAGTAACACCTTTTACGAGAGCATTACGGGAGACGGAGATTTTGACTCCAGCACTCTCACGACGACGAATGCCTTGGAAGCGCGCAAGCTGTTCGCCAATGGTGGTGAGCTGATGGTCGGGCTGGCCAACACGCTGGTCTGGCAGTTTTCCAGCGACGATACCAATTTGTCGACCACGCTGCTGGACTTCAGTTTGATCCAGCCGCTGTTGCGAGGAGGGGGTCGGGCACGCGTGCTCGAACGCTTGACCATTGCCGAACGCGGGCTGCTCAACAATGTCCGCGCGATGGAGCAGTACCGCCAAGGTTTCTATTTGAATATCGTTAGTGGACGCAACCCAGGGGGTGGGCCGCAGCGTCGCGGTGGTGTGCTG
>Ga0163150_10009295_pt1 | contig 10914 bp, 8 predicted proteins | sample OliLakLV19P2IB_FD_148628 | JGI IMG/M metagenome (GOLD analysis project Ga0163150, IMG submission 148628) | Freshwater microbial mat bacterial communities from Lake Vanda, McMurdo Dry Valleys, Antarctica - Oligotrophic Lake LV.19.P2.IB | ecosystem: Environmental > Aquatic > Freshwater > Lake >...
TCATGGCTCTCATTAGTCTGCAAGGTGTAACGCTCGCATTTGGTGGCCCCAAGCTCTTTGACGAGATGACGCTTCAAATTGAGCTAGGCGAACGAGTTGCCTTGCTTGGCCGCAATGGCACAGGCAAAACGACTTTAATGCGTGTGATTGCGCGTGAAATCTCGCTTAATGAAGGCTCAATCATTTATCAAAAAAATAGTCGCGTTGCTTATTTGCCGCAGGAAGTTCCCGTTCATCTTGAAGGCACAGTCTTTGATGTCGTTCTTTCAGGCATGGGCGACCAAGTCAAGCTGGTGAGCGATTACCATCATGTTGCGCATCTTCTTCAAACCGAATATAGCGATCAGCTGATGAAGAGGCTTGATTTTTTACAATCCGAAATGGACCGCACTAACGGTTGGGAAATTAATCAGCAAGTCGAGCAAGTTGTTGAGCAAGTGCGACTTGATCCCGAAAGTAATTTTCAGACTTTATCGGGTGGACAAAAACGTCGCGCGCTCCTTGCCAAGGCACTGATTTTAAAACCCGATTGTTTGCTGCTAGATGAACCGACGAACCATTTAGATATGGAGTCGATTGACTGGCTTGAAGCTTTTTTAAAAGCTTTCAAGGGCACGATTATTTTTGTGACGCATGATCGTATGTTTATGAATCGTCTTGCCACAAAAATTGTTGAACTCGATCGCGGCAAGCTTTTTAGCTGGTCTTGTGACTATCAAACCTTCCTCGAGCGCAAACAAATGGCGCTTGATGCTGAGGCCGCTGAAGGCGCGCGCTTTGATAAAAAATTAGCGCAGGAAGAAGTTTGGATTCGTCAGGGAATTAAAGCGCGCCGGACTCGAAATGAAGGTCGCGTGCGTGAGCTTGAAAAATTACGCCTTCAGAAAAAAGCTCAGAGAAAAACGATTGGCAAAGTCAAAATGCAAGCGCAGGAAGCGGACGTTTCGGGGCAAGTGGTGACGAAGGCGGATCATATTTATCAAGCTTATGGCGAAAAAAATCTGATAGAAAACTTTTCAACACGCATCATGCGTGGCGATAAAATCGGCATTATTGGTCCCAATGGCTGCGGCAAAACCACTCTGCTTAAAATTTTACTTGGCCAAATGCCGCCTCAAAAAGGTACGGTGCATTTAGGCACCAATTTGCAAGTGGCGTATTACGATCAGTTGCGCGAAGAACTCGATGGCGAAAAAACCGTGATGCAAAACGTCGCCGACGAAGGTGACTTTGTCACGATCAACGGCAAGCCGCGCCACGCTATGGGCTACTTAATGGATTTTCTTTTTTCGCCTGAGCGCGCACGCACGCCGGCAAAAGTTTTATCAGGCGGTGAACGCAATCGTCTTTTTTTGGCGCGGCTATTCACTAAGCCTTGCAACACGCTTGTCATGGATGAACCGACCAACGACCTCGATATTGAAACGCTGGAACTGCTCGAAGAATTGATCATTGAGTATTCTGGCACCGTGATTGTCGTAAGCCATGACCGTGAATTTTTAAACCGCGTCGTGACTTCGACCATTGTGCTGGATGGCAAAGGTAAAATCGAAGAATACATCGGCGGTTATGATGATTGGGTTAGACAGCATCAAGCCAAAGCCGAAACGCTTCAAGAGGAAGAAGAGCATGCCGCAGAGGAAGCGCCTCAACCCCAAAAAGAATTATCCCAGGCGAAAAATTCTCTCGCTAAAGATGACGCCGTTAGCAAAATGTCGATGGCAGAAAAAAAAGAGCATGAAAAAATCCCGGCAGAAATCGAAAAACTTGAAAGTGAACAAAAAGATTTGTACGAACGCATGTCAGACCCCCAGCTTTACAGCCAAAAGCCGCAGCAGTTTTTAAAATACAAAGCGCGGCTGAAAGCCATCGAGACCGAACTTCCTCAAAAATATGCACGATGGGAAGTTTTGGAAAGCTTGAAGCGGAAATAAACTGCCGAGCGGATTATTTTCCAGAGGAACAAATCCATTTTTAAAAACCCCACAAATTTAAGCCAAAAGCTCGCAAAATTAATTTCTTCAATAGACGCCCGATTTCAGCCGATATAAAGGGCGATGAAATTACTTAAGCTTCCTCTTAAAAAAGAAATGAGCCTTGGAACCTGGGCTTTAAAAAGGCCACAGTCTCTTGAGCGTTTGCGCGTTCCGGTTTATACCGATGCCCCTTTTTATCAAAAACCTTGCGTGGTTCCCGGGCAAATGGTTTCTTGCGGAATGATTTTGGCCGAGCCGCGGTCTTCTGCAGGCATTCCTGTTTTCTGTCCGATGAACGGCGTTGTTGCTGAAATCATACCCGGGCACACAGTTGCGGGAGAGTCTGTTCTCACCGTTGAAATTCAAGTTGATAAAAAAAATCCGGGCACATTTTTAGTTTCGCCTGAAAACTCAAGCTGGATGGAAGCGACGGCAGAGCGCTTGCGTTGTCAAATTCGTGAAGCCGGCGTGATGCTTTGCGGAAAATGGCCGCAACCGCTGAGCACCCTTTTAGAGAAAGGACCTTTTCATAACAAAACATTGATTGTGAATGCCTGCGAATCTGAGCCGTATGTGACAGCCGGACAAGTTTTATTGCTTTCGAGACCGCTCGAAATTTTAAAAGGCGCAGAAATATTACGCCGCGCCGCCGGCTTAAAAGAAATGATGATTACGCTTTCAGAAGATGCGGGGCAAGCGATTGATGTTTTAAAAAGCAAAATATATTTTCTTAAGTGGGAGCATGTGCATCTTCGTGTTTTTCAATCCCGTTTTCCTCAGGATGAGCCCGCGGTGCTTTTGCCTGCGATTGATTCTGAATTCAAAAAAATGGAGCCACGGAAGCTGCATACTTGGCCGCTTCCTGACTTGGCGACGGTTTATGCCGCCTATGAAGCGGTTGTTTTTGGAAAACCTTTTTTTGAACGCGTTGTGACGGTGACGGGGGAGTGCGTGGTTCAGCCTCAAAATATTTTGCTGCCGATGGGGATCATGGCCGCGGATGCGCTGAAGGCGTGCAAGGGCATTTTGCGTGAACCCGGACGCATGATTGCAGGTGGACCGATGCGCGGGCGCGAGATTGTTTCAATGAATGATCCGATTTCATCGGCAACGGACGCGCTGATTGCTCTGCCTAAAGAAAATTTAGCCGATAAGCAAGAAACCGAATGCGTTCGATGCGGAGAATGTGTGGATGTTTGCCCCGTCGATTTATCCCCGGTATTAATTGCCATGGCGGCGAAGGCGGAAAATTTTGAAAGCACGCGCGAACTTGGGGCGAAGCAATGCATCGCATGCGGAAACTGCGCCTATGTTTGCCCATCCCATTTGCCTTTGGTCGAACTGATCGAGGGGTTTGCATGATGGGCCCCTATTTAAAAAACGAGAGGTCGTTTGAGACGTTGGTTTTTCGCGAACTCGCGAGCACAATGGTTTTAATTTTTGTCGCATGCTTTTTTCGTGGAGTCCCTTTTGTTTTGATGGTCGGCATGACTTTGGTCATTGCTTTTTCAGGAGAGCTTTTCTTTCGATTTTTAAAATTTCCAAAGTCAGCGCTTGGTGATATTTCTTTTTATCAACAAGCTCTGTTGCTTGTTTTGTTTTTACCCGAAAATATTCCCGGGCCCTTTTTCGGCGCGAGTCTCGCGATACTTTTTGTTGCTTATCGTATTTTGGGCGGCGTTGCCGGCTATGTGATCCAGCCCGTTTGTCTGGTTCTTGCCCTGCTGCAGGGCGCGCGGTTTTCACCTCAGTTTTGTTTAGAAGGAGTGGCCTCGTGGGTTGAAGGAGCGCTTTTTATTGTTTGGATGATTATTCGTTTTCCCGGATCGCGAGCTCAAGCGGAGAGAGCAGCCTTTGTGCTAGGGCTCGCTCTTTTGATTTATTTTCAGCAAGGCATGCCGCTTCTTTCCGCGCTCATTTTTGGACTTGTTGCCGGAGAACTTATTTTTGATCGGGCTTTAATGCCGCTTTCTATCACAGGACGAGTTTTTTATCATTCGATCGTGCTTGGATTTTTTGCGCTGATTTCAGCCAAGGTACATTTGATGGAGGCGCTGCTTGTGACGGGGCTGAGCGCAGGATTTATTTCAGCTTGGGTTGAGGAGTATTGTTTGCAAAGGAAAGTTTATGGATCGACGAAAATCTCTTAAACGTTTTTCGGGCATAGAAGTTTTTTTGCCCTTATTTTTTTTCAATAATGAAAAAATATTTTATGTCGCCGCTTTGATTCCCATGGCGGCGGGTGCAACGCTGCTTTTATTTGAGCTTTTGAGAAATCAAGCGCGCTCGTCACTCTTTGCATTTTATCTCTTTTGGCTCGCCGCTTTGGGCGCCTGTGGATGGTTGGGGGCCGGACTTCCCCCTTATTGGATTTGGAGTGTTTATTTACTCGTGCCCGGCAGTGTTTGGGAGCCTTCTGATGCGCAGCGCGCTCAATCTTTTCTGTGGGGTCTCAGAAAATATTTCAAGCGCCGAATTTTTGAATTGATGGCAGCGCTTCTTTTTGCTTTTATTTTCGCGTGTTTCTTCATGGGCTTAAGACAGATTTTACAAGGTGTTATCAGCTGGGCGATCATTTTATTTGTAGGGCTTATTCTCGAATTTTTATTTGAAACTTTTCGGAAGCAAAAAAAATGAAACTCTTTGGCGTCATTCTTTTAGCGGGATACTTTTTGGCTCGCGAGCAAGAAGGCTTGCTTTCACGAAAAGAGGCTTTGCGTGGGCTTATTCGAAACACGGCCGTCTATTGGCTGTGCGCGGGTATCGCAACGCTTGTCGGCGGACTGAGCGGGCCGTCTTCAAACTTGTTTCAGCCCGTCGCGATATTGTTTGCGGCTGTTTTACCGGCGATTATTTTTAAAGGACGTCCGATTTGTTTTATTGCAGGCGCAGCAACAGCTTTTTGTGTTTTGCGATTAATGCCCGATGTTGGCGGGGTGGCGATAGCGTTGTTTTCTGCTGAAGTCGCGGTGCTTGTGCTAGCTTTATTTTATGAAGGGGCTTGGCGTCGGATGGGGCGCTTGCAACCTGTTTTTTTGAATCAAAAAAAATCGGCCAAATTATTTTTACTTTTCGCCTTGGCCGTTTTGATGCTTTTGGCATATCAAAGTTTATTTTTTCAAAAATAGAAATAAAAGTATCCGATCGAATGCCGATAATGATTCAGGTAACAAACAGAGGAGTCCTTATGAAAAAAACCAGCACAAAAAAAATCACAGCTTTTTTAGTTTCCACTTTTTTTATTTTGCAGTCGGCTGCTTTTTCAGCGTCCATGAGTGAATTTCCAGCAAGCCCCTGGACGAAAGGCGACAGTTACGCCGAAAAAACCGTTGGAAAGCTAGGCTTTGGTCTTGAGAATGTGGTTGCGGGCTGGACAGCGTTGGGAACTGAATACTTTCAAGAGCCTGAAACGAATGTTGCCGTTGCATTTCTGCGTTCGATTGCCCGAACGCTCACCAACACCGTTGGCGGTGCATTGCATGTCGTGACTTTCCCTGCACCTTTCGATATTCCGCTTCCCGGCGGCGGCACTGTTTTCGAATAAGTCCGGCTGATCTTAGGCGTCAAACCCTGTTGCTAAAAAGCGCAAAGCTGTCTTGAACAGCTTTGCGCTTTTTTTATGATGACTTTTCAGCGATTGTTACTTGATGGGCGTAAGTCCAACCTGCTGATGGCGAGCAAGTTCTTTGAGCATGGCTTCGTGAATCAATCCGTTAGAGGCAAGATTTTGGCGACCTTTCAAAGTAAGTGGATTGCCCGAGTAATCTGATGTTTTTCCGCCGGCTTCGGTCACAATCAATCCGCCAGCGGCTTTATCCCAGGCTTCGATATTAGCTTCCCAGTAACCATCAAATCTTCCGCAGGCGACATAACACAAATCAAGTGCGGCCGCGCCGACGCGCCGGATATCATGCGTCAAAAGCAAAAACGTTTTGATCATCGCGAGATATTCATCGATGCGCTCTTTCCTGTCGTAGGGAAAGCCGGTTGCAAGCAAAGAATGCGAAAGCGTTTTGATTTGCGAGACACGAATGCGGTCGTTGTTCAGGTAAGCGCCCTGGCCTTTTTCCGCAAAAAACATTTCATTCCGAAAAGGATCATGAACCGCGCCAAGCAGCACGACGCCTTCTTCCTCGTAACCAATCGAAACACAAGAAGCTGGGAAAGTGTGCGCAAAGTTAGTTGTGCCATCGATGGGGTCAATAATCCAGCGTTGGGGCGAACCCTCAATCGCGGCAGACTCTTCGGAAAGGATCGAATGCTCGGGGAAAGCGCCCAAAATTTTGTCGAGGACGATTTTTTCGCATTCTTTGTCGGTTTCGGTGACGATGCTGATCTCCGTTTTTTCGGAAAATCCGCCACGACTTGAAATCTTTGATTTCATATGCGCGCCGGCCGTAAGCGCAGCGTCCAATAGCACACTTTTAATTTTGTCTCTGTTCATGTAGAATCCGATCTCCTTGAGGCTCCAAAAGTCGCCATTGTAAAGCGTTGTCGGCGCATCGGCAACCTATACCAGCTTAAAAGTTAAAGGTTAGAGGTTAAAACTATAACTTCAAGGCTAAAAATGGTTCGATCACCTTTGGGCTTGAAGCGATGGTTTCTACTTTTTAGTTTTAACCTTTAACCTAAAGCAAATTGTTTTTATAAATAAACGAGGAGTAAGCATGAGCTATAAAATCACATTAATTCCCGGCGACGGCGTCGGCCCCGAAATCGCGGATGCGGCTAAAATCGCGATTGAATCCACCGGCGTAAAAATCGATTGGGATATTCAAACTGCCGGCATCGATATTATGGAAAAGGAAGGCACGCCGCTTCCTCAGCGCGTGATTGATTCGATTCGCAAAAATAAAATCGCATTGAAATCTCCGATCACGACTCCGGTGGGCAAAGGTTTTCGTTCGGTGAATGTTGCGCTTCGCAAAGAGCTTGATCTTTATGCTTGCGTGCGCCCTTGCAAAAGCTATGAAGGCGTTCGTTCGCGTTACAAAAATATTGATCTCGTGATTGTGCGCGAAAACACGGAAGATCTTTATGCGGGCATTGAGTTTCAAAAAGATACTCCGGAAGCGAAGCAAATCATCGAGCTTTCTGCGCGTCTTTCCGAGAAAAAAATTCGCTCGGATTCTGGCGTGAGCATCAAACCGATTTCAGTTTTTGGTTCTGAGCGCATTGTGAAATATGCTTTTGAATACGCGCGCAAATACAATCGCAAAAAAGTCACTGCGGTTCATAAAGCCAACATCATGAAGTTTTCTGACGGACTTTTTCTTGAAGTGGCGCGCGATGTTGCCAAGCGTTACTCCGACATCGAATTTGAAGATCGCATTGTCGACAACATGTGTATGCAGTTGGTTCAAAAACCAGAAGACTATGACGTGCTTGTGTTGCCGAATTTGTATGGCGATATCGTTTCTGATTTGTGCGCGGGTTTGATTGGCGGCCTCGGCGTTGCGCCGGGCGCAAACATCGGCGATGGCGGCATGCTTTTTGAAGCAACGCATGGATCGGCACCGAAATATAAAGGCCTCAACAAAGTGAATCCGACCGCAGTGATTTTGTCGGGCATGTTGATGTTGCGTTACATTGGTGAAACAGCTGCCGCGGATAAGCTCGAAAAAGCGGTTGCGGCCGTGATCAAAGAAGGCAAAGACGTGACGTATGATATGAAGCCAGAGCGCACGGATCCCACGGCTGTTGGAACGATGCAAATGGCGGAAGCAATTGCGAAAAAGGTTAAAAGTTTAAGCTGAAATCTAAAAGCTTATCGAGCAGTTTGGGGTTTTGGGCGATAGCTTTAACTTTTGACCTTAAACCTATTACTTAACAAGGAGTTTATGAGCTATCCAAAAGTAACAGTCGTCGGCGCAGGATTTGTCGGAGCAACAACCGCACAGCGCATTTTAGAAAAAGAAATTGCCGATGTGGTTTTGATCGATGTCGTGGAAGGTTTGCCGCAAGGCAAAGCGCTCGATATGATGGAATCCGCGCCAACTGAAAAATTTAAAACGAAGATTGTTGGCACAAACAATTATGCAGACACTGCGAACTCCGATGTGGTTGTGATCACTGCCGGTCTTGCGCGCAAGCCCGGAATGACGCGCGATGATTTGCTTTTTAAGAATGCCGAAATCGTCGGCGGTATTGTTGAAAACATCGTTAAATATTCTCCGAAAACAATTTTGATTATTGTGACGAATCCTCTCGATGTCATGGTTTATCTGGCTTGGAAAAAATCCGGCTTTGATTCCAAGCGTGTGATCGGCATGGCAGGCGAGCTTGATTCTGCGCGCATGGCGTATTTTATCGCCGAAAAAACCGGTGTTTCTGCCGCTGAGGTTGAAGCGATTGTTCTTGGCGGACACGGCGACCAAATGGTTCCGGTGCCGCAACATACGAAAGTTCAAGGTAAACCGCTTCCACAAGTTCTCGACAAAGATACAATTGAAAAAATCAATCAGCGCACACGCGACGGTGGCGCTGAAATCGTTGGCTTGCTCAAGACCGGCTCAGCTTACTATGCGCCTTCTGCTTCGGCGGTACGCATGGTGCGTTCGATTTTGCAGGATAAAAAAGAAACGATTGCGAGCTGCGTGCTTTTAAACGGCGAATACGGCATCAAAGATGTTTTTGTCGGTGTGCCCGTTGTGCTTGGACGAAATGGCGCTGAAAAAGTGGTGCAGCTTCCGTTAACTCCCGAAGAACAAAAAGCGTTGGAAGTCTCCGCCGCACACGTTAAAGAAAACTGCGAAAAGCTGACGGCTCTAAAATAAATATATCACCCGTCATCTCCGCGAAGGCGGGGAACCATGGCTGGATTCCCGCCTTCGCGAGAATGACAAGGAAATAAAAAATGAATAGTTTCAATTCAAAATCCGTTCTGAAGTCAGGTTCGAAAGATTACACGATCTATAAACTTTCCACCGTAAAAAATCTTCCCGGTCTTCCGCTTGAGCAATTGCCATATTCGATTCGCATTTTGATTGAAAATCTTTTGCGTCGCGAAGATGGCAAGTCGGTTCAAAAAGCGGATATTGAAGCTCTTCGCAATTGGAATCCCAAAGAAAAATCGCAGAAGGAAATTGCTTTCACGCCCGCGCGCGTGATTTTGCAGGATTTTACCGGCGTGCCTTGCGTCGTGGATCTTGCCGCAATGCGCGATAAGATGAAAGAGTTTGGGAAAGACCCCAAAAAAATTAATCCGCTTGAGCCCGTGGATCTCGTCATTGATCACTCCGTTCAAGTTGATGCTTTCGGAAATGCAGGCGCGCTTGCCGAAAATACACGCATTGAGTTTGAGCGCAACCAAGAACGTTATGAATTTTTAAAGTGGGGCCAAAAAGCACTTTCTGATTTTCGTGCAGTTCCGCCCGGAATGGGCATCGTGCATCAAGTGAATTTGGAATATCTCGCATCGGTTGTGATTACGAAGATAGTTGGCGGCGAAACGCTCGCTTACCCTGACACCTTGGTTGGAACTGATTCTCACACCGTGATGATTAATGGTCTCGGAGTTTTAGGTTGGGGCGTGGGCGGCATTGAAGCCGAAGCCGCGATGCTTGGACAGCCGGTTTCGATGCTCATTCCCGAAGTCGTCGGATTTAAAATGACGGGCAAGTTGCCTGAGGGCGCGACCGCCACTGATTTAGTTTTGACTGTAACACAAATGCTGCGTAAAAAAGGCGTCGTCGAAAAGTTTGTCGAGTTTTATGGCGCGGGGCTTGATTCGTTGTCGCTTGCTGATCGCGCAACGGTTGCAAACATGGCGCCTGAATACGGCGCGACGATGGGATTTTTTCCGGCTGATAATGAAACTCTGAATTATCTGCGCGTCACCGGCCGCAGCGAAGATCAAATTCAATTGATCGAAACTTATTTGAAAGAGCAAGGGCTTTTCCGCACGAGTAATTCTACCGACCCTGTTTTCAATGACACTTTGGAGCTTGAGCTCGGAAGCGTGACGCCTTGCCTTGCCGGCCCGAAGCGCCCGCAGGATCGCGTTGCTTTGACTGACGTGAAAAGTAATTTTCAAACCGCGTTGCCAAGTTTTCAAGCTGCTAAAAGTGGATCTGTTGCGAGCGAGTTCTCGACCGCTGTAGCGGTCAAAAATGTAACAGTAAAATATGCCGGCCAGGAATTTGAACTCGATCATGGTTTTGTTGCGATTGCTGCGATCACAAGCTGCACAAACACATCGAATCCGAGCGTGCTTATGGCAGCGGGATTGCTAGCGAAAAAAGCCGTGGCACTTGGATTGAAGTCAAAGCCTTGGGTAAAAACTTCTTTGGCGCCCGGATCAAAAGTTGTGACCGAATATTTGCGCGCTTCGGGACTTTTGTCCGAACTTGAAAAAATGGGTTTTTTTGTGGTGGGTTATGGCTGTACAACTTGTATCGGAAATTCTGGCCCTTTGCCGGAGCCAATCGGGAAAGCTGTGAAAGAAAATAATATCGTTGCGGCCGCGGTGATTTCTGGAAACCGCAACTTCGAAGGCCGCGTGAACCCGCTTGTGAAGGCCAATTATCTCGCTTCGCCGCCGCTTGTGGTGGCGTATGCCTTGGCCGGGACAGTTGAAAAAGATTTAACCACTGAGGCCATTGGCAATGATCAAAACGGCAAGCCAGTTTATTTGAAAGATATTTGGCCGACAAATCAAGAGGTGGCGGCTGCCGTGCAGCAAGTCACACGCAAAATGTTTGAAAAGGAATACGCCGTGGTTTTTGCTGGCGACAAAAACTGGCAAGCCATTCAAGTTGCCGAGAGCGATACGTTCCAATGGAATACAAAATCTACCTACATCAAAAAGGCGCCTTATTTTGATGGCATGACTGCCGAGCTCGCAAAAATCAACGACATCAAAGACGCGCATGTGCTTGTGATGGTGGGTGATTCTGTTACGACCGATCATATCTCTCCCGCGGGCAATATTGCCAAG
>Ga0163150_10009296_pt1 | contig 10913 bp, 10 predicted proteins | sample OliLakLV19P2IB_FD_148628 | JGI IMG/M metagenome (GOLD analysis project Ga0163150, IMG submission 148628) | Freshwater microbial mat bacterial communities from Lake Vanda, McMurdo Dry Valleys, Antarctica - Oligotrophic Lake LV.19.P2.IB | ecosystem: Environmental > Aquatic > Freshwater > Lake >...
GGCCTGCCCCACTCTCACGATTACGGCTGGCAACAAACGCCGGCACAGCACCAGCCGTGCGCAAATTATCAAGCGCAAGCGCCGCCATTTCACCCGAACCAATCACCATGACCCTCTCACCGGATAAATTTCCAAATATTTTTTCAGCGAGCTCAACTGCCGCCGAGGGCACGCTGACTGCGCCTTCGCTAATTTTAGTGCGCGTGCGTACATCTTTTCCGGCCTTTAATGCCTTCTCCACCAGTCGATAAAGAACCGAGTGAACTGCGCCGGCCTCATGCGCTTCGCGAAAAGCAGTTTTTAACTGCCCAAGGATTTCATTCTCTCCAACAACCAGTGAATCCAAACCTGAGGCGACGCGAAATAAATGTCGAATCACATCGATATTTTGAAAATGATAAAAAGAACTTGTGACGCCTAACTCCAAACCGCGCTGATCGACCCAATAAGATTTTAAAAAATGTCTCCACGCTGTTTCATTTTCAGCTTCACCATAAAATTCAACCCGGTTACACGTTGAAATAACCAGACATTCTGAAATCCCGGGCTGCGTCTTCGCAAAATTAAGCGTCGGCAAAAGATTATCTTGCGCGACATGCAACTTTTCGCGCAGTTCCACAGGACAGTTTTTATGGCTTACTCCCGCCAAGAAAAAACTCATTGCTTCCCTTCGCTTTGCGCTTGCGGCACAACCACTGCATCCAACGACATGGCTTGCACAGGAATCGCGGTTGAGTGAAGCTCAGAGCCAGAAAACGCAGCTCCGCTGTGTTTTCCTTTTAAAAACTGTCGACCCCCGACAAAGCTCGTAATCATAAAAATAAAAATAAAAAGACTCAGCAAGGCTAATCGCGATTTGCGCATGCTTGAGCCAAACCGCAATGAAATGAGAAAACCATAAAATCCGATCGAAATGAAAGTTAAAAATGTTTTTGGATCATTCATCCACGTCTGGCCATAATTATCGTGCGACCAAAGAACGCCCACCGCTACAGCGCAAACTAATAATGTAATCCCAAAAATCATCGATTGATAAGTCAGCTGGTCGAGCGATTCTAAATTGGGCAACTTATGATAAAAAGTTCCCGCCCGGCGCCGTTTCAATTCGTGATGCTGAATCAAATAGAGCAAAGCTGCCGTAAACGACAACGCTAAGCTCGCATAAGCAAAAAAAGCAAAAATGATATGCAGGGCAAAATATATTTTTACTTCCAAATGATACGCTGGATCAGAAGAGTGAATCGCCGCCATGAGACTCAGCAAAAAAAGCGCGGGCGAGAGAATCAATCCAAAAGATTGGGTTTTGATCTTTGCAAGCGGAATAAGATAAAGAAACGCCAAAGCCCAAGCAAAAAAAGCGAGCACATGCGCAAAATTTAAAATTGGAAAAGCAAAGCCATGTTCTATCGCCTCAAAGCCTAAATAAATACTCGCTGCTGCAAATCCCAATCGGACACAAACATAAGCTGATTTTTCGAGGTGCATTTTTTCACGGAAAAAGGCGGCGATATACAAAAAAGCTGCGGCCAAATAGAGGATTCCGCTTGCGATTAAGCTCAATAGAGAAAAAGTCATCGTCAGGATGTCCTTGACGAATCTTGCGGACGAAAATGCTCACTTGAAAAAACCTCAAACTCATCTTCAAGCATCAAACAAGGTACAGGCTTGAGGCGCGTGATTTGTTCAATCCGGTCAAGCAACTTGAGATCAAAGGGATCACACATCGCAAGCTTAATCATACCGTCTGTCACCTCGACTGGAATCACGCGATGCGCCCCAATAAAATCGAGCGTGAATGTTCTTAAAATCTCACGCGAAGGCTTCCATTTTTTAAGACTAAAATAAGGCACATTCAAACGCTTCTCAAGCATGCGCCCGACATCCTCGCTTGAAACTAAATTCATGCTAATGAGACATTGTCCGAGACGCTGCCCTGTTTCAAAGTGTTTTTTGAGCGCCATTTCAAGCTGCGCTTCCGTCAGTAACCCTGCGCCCATTAAAATCTGCCCGAGAGGATCAATCATTTTTTTATTGGGCCCTTGATTTTCTTTTTTAAGAAAATCCTCAATTTCTTCAATCTTCTGCGGCGGCGCCGAACGCCGATCACGCAAATAATGGCTGCCGGGTTGCGTCTTGAGATAGGACTTCACTTCGGCCGCATCACTCGCGATTTCGCCCAAACTTTGATAAGCACGATATAAATTTGTGCACGCGGCTATGGAGCAAGACATGAGCGGCGTATCTTCCATTTTTCCTGCGCGATTTTTAACACGAATGGACCCGCGTTTTTGGTCCTCGTCGTTGTAATACGTTGGCATAATCCGATCAAAGTCTTCGATAAAACGCCGCGCAAATTTTTCTTCGAGCTCAACGGGTGTCACGGCAATAAAATCATCGCCGCCAACATGCCCCACAAAACAGCTCCCTTGAGCTTGCAGTTCCTGACTTACAGCCGTCAAAAGTTTAGCCGTATGCCGCAAAGCATCATCGCCGCGTTGAAATCCGCAACGATCATTGAACGCCTTGAAGTGATTAATATCGAGATAAAGCACGGAATATTTTTCACCGCTTTTTATTTTTTTGAGCACGACTTTTTCAATCGCATGATTGCCGGGCAAAAAAGTCAAAGCATTGACTTCCACGCGTTCACGCACGCGTTCCACATTCATTTTGACGCGCAGTTGCAATACAAGCGGATTAATGGGCTTGGTCAAAAAATCGTCATACCCTTTTTCTGAAGAAAGCAAAAGATCAGGCACTTGATCCTCAGGCACTAAGAGCATAGTGGGAACTGCGGTCAGATGCGGTTTAGAACGAACCCATTGAATCAATGTTTGCCCTGCGACAAGATCCAGGTCGCGCGCCATAATCATTAAATCAAAAGACTCGCGATCCAATAATTTAATCGCAGCATCCGCGCGTTCAGCACACACAACGTCATAATGTCGGGAAACAAGGCGCATACGAATGGTTTCGCGCGTCAATTCGTCTTTTTCAACAACCAATATCCGATTTTCTGTCATTGCCTATTCTCCGTCATTGCGCGCAACCCAAGGAACGACGCAGTAATATAATTTTTACGAGGCACTGAGATTGCTTTGTCATAGAAAACTTTCTTCTTTTGAAGGAAAATTCAAGCTGCGCACATCCACTGCAAAATCACGGGCAGCATCTTTGATCTCGGTTTCCAAATGAGTATATTCCCGCACAAAGCGAGGCTTCACATTGGAACGAATTCCAAGCATGTCATGCAAAACTAAAACTTGCCCATCAGTCACGGGCCCGGCACCAATGCCAATGGTGACCGCTTTTGTCTTAACGGTTACATGCTCTGCAAGCTCCACAGGAACACATTCAAGCACGATTGAAAAAACTCCCAGTTGATCTAAAATTTCGGCGTCTTTTAAAATCAGGTCGGCTTCTTTAGCGGTGCGGCCTTGCACTTTGAAGTCTTTTGAGGTCGCGGCACTTTGCGGCGTCATGCCGATATGGCCCATGACAGGAATTTTTGCTTTTAAAATTGCTGCGACTTGTTTTTCAATTCTCTTTCCGCCTTCAAGCTTCACGGCGTCAGCGCCACCTTCTTTAATCAGACGACGCGCATTTTTGAGCGCTAATGCGGGAGTTGTGTAAGATCGGTAGGGCATATCTGCAACCACTAAAGCATTTTTGACAGCGCGCGTCACCGCCTGGGTGTGATAAACCATGTGATCCATCGTCACGTGGCGCGTATTTTCATCTCCGCGCAAAACCATTCCCAGAGAGTCGCCCACAAGTAAAATATCAACCCCCGATTCATCCAAAATACGCGCGGTCGGATAATCGTAGGCAGTCAGCACAACAATTTTTTCGCGGCGTTTCTTTTTTTTGAGAATGGCCTGAATTTTTTTCATCATCGAAACTTTATTTTTTGTGAGAATGACTTTGAATCAGGTTCGTCAGATTTTTAAAAAGAAGTGTTGTCGTGAGGGGGCCCACACCCCCCGGCACGGGAGTCACGAAACCGGCTTTTTTGCAAGCCTCTTCAAAGTCAACGTCCCCCACTAACTTTCCATTTACTTCTGTTGTGCCCACATCCACAAGTACAGCGCCGGGTTTGACCCACTCTCCTTTAACAAGGCCTGGCTTACCCACTGCGGCAAAAACAAAATCACTTTCGGAAATAAATTTTTTCAAATCTTCAGCCGTGGTGCCTGTATTTGCAATCGTTGTCGTCATGCGTTCTTCGCCCAAAAGAATCGCGAGCGGGCGACCCACAATGGCGCTTTGGCCAATCACAAGCGCGCGCTTTCCCGCGAGAGGAATGTTCGTCGATTTGGCGAGCAAGTAGGCAGAATAAGCTGTCGGCGGCACGGAAACGCGACGGCGCATCACAATCAAACCGAGTGTGGAAGGATGAATTCCCTCGACGTCTTTCTTGGGATCAAGAGCATCAATCACACGCGCCGATGAATAATTTGCAGGCAAAGGCATCGAAAGAAAAATACCGTGCACAAAAGGATCTTCAGAATATTCTCGGATTTTCATAATCAGCGAACCTTCATCCGGAACTTGCTCGCAGGAAGTTTTGATATATTCAATCCCAAGCTTTGCTGCCAATTTTTCTTGAGCATTCATATACCATTCGGCAGACGGATCTTTTTTAGTTTCAATCACTGCTAGACAAATTCGTCCCGGCGCTTGAACCACAAATTCGCGAATTTCATTTTGCATTTGTGCAGCGAGTGTTTTGCCTTCAAGTAATTGTGCGCTCATTTCATTCCCCTCATTTAAGTTTATGCTTGCGGTTGACTTTCCAGAGCCAAATTCACTGCGCGATTGAGTCCCTTTGCGCCGGTTGAAGCAAAGCTTCAGAGACAATTAAGAGAATGAACCTGTGATCCCAAAATTAATGCGGGTGGCCGCGAGTGCTTCCTCCGCTTTATTTTTTCGATCCGCATCTTTCAAATAAACAACATTGATATGCGCCGTGTGATACGCGCCCTGAAAAGCCGCTTTAAGTAAATGCTGCGCCACGATCAAATCATTCTTGATCGCGCCTTTGACAAGGCCAGCGAGTTTGCCGTTTAAATCAAGAGCCTGCGCAATTTTTTTGGCTAAATCCGCTTGCATTTGAAAAGCCCTGAGAAGAAGCGTGTCCATTTCTGCATCCGTAACTTTTTTAGCATAGCCCGCCATCACTTCATCATAAACAACCGGGTCGGATGAAACCGCTTCCATGGCTTGTTTTTTAACAATTTCAACCTGCTCAATGATCGCTTGTAGACTTGCACGCTTTTTTTCTTCTTCCGCTCTTTCTTCCGCGGATAAATCAGGTTTGATCTTGCGCTTAAGCGTAATACGCGCCACCATTTGAATCAGTCCCAAACCTAATGCCGCGGAATAAGCTGAAACACTCCCGCCTCCGGGAATCGGCGCGTCGCTTGAAAGCTCGTTTAAATATTGCTGTAACGATAAAGCCGAATAATCTTTCATAAATGCACTCCTTTGGGAAAGCGGCATTTTAGCATAATTAAGCGAGGGGCGACTATGACGTTTGGGTTTAAAAATACGTTGGCTTGGACGCCTAGGAAATGATCCGACCGCTCAGACAGTCCTCACTCCTCACTTCATTCGTCGTTGCGGAACTCGCATTTCGAATCATTTCCTAGACGCCTTCCACGCAATTGGGTGTGAGGGTTTGAAGTGGAGAAACAAATGCGCAAACCAAGTCAATCGAAGAGTCATTCATTTTATTCGTGTAAAAATAATCACGCATCGCCAGAGACAGCTTCCTATCACATCTTTTATCACTGGCGCGGCTCACCGAGCCATTAGTAAAGGTATGCTGGGAAACAATCATTCGTGTTTCTTGAAAGCTACCGCAAAAGGTAGAAATATTTGAGTCTCAATCAATTGAATAAGAACGTTTGTGTTTCTCCGCTTTAAGCCACCACCACACACTGCACGGATAGTTTAGAAAAGAGAGTTTGAATTTTCGAGTTCCGCAACGACGAACAAAGTGAGGAGTGAGGACTGTCTGAGAAAATTTGAACTCGCTTTTCTGAACCCAAGCCCGCCTCATTCACGAGAAAAAGAAAAGAGAAAGAATCTGCGCTAAAACTCTACCGCACTAAAGTAAAATTAGCTTTTTTTGAGTTCAGCGGCGAGATGACCGACGGTTTCTTTGGCTGAGCCGAAGAGCATCATGGTCTTGGGATTGTAGAAGAGTTCGTTTTCAACGCCGGCAAAGCCTGTTGCGAGGCCGCGTTTCATAAAAATAATTTGCTTGGCTTTATCGACCTCAATGACGGGCATTCCAAAAATCGGGCTACCGGGATTTGTTTTTGCGGCGGGGTTCACAACGTCGTTAGCGCCAATCACGATTACGATATCGACCTGTGGCATTTCAGGATTAATTTCATCCATTTCAATCAAATTATCGTAAGGAATGTCGGCTTCAGCCAAAAGTACGTTCATATGACCAGGCATACGTCCTGCCACGGGATGAATCGCAAACTTTACATCAATGCCACGCTTGGTCAATAAATCAAAAAGCTCACGCACTTTGTGCTGTGCTTGCGCTACAGCCATTCCGTAGCCCGGAACGATAACCACTTTTTGCGCCTCTTTCAAATACTCTGCCGCATCTTCAGCGGAAACTTCTCGGTGCACTTTTTCACCCGCCTCGCTTACGGCAGCTTTTTGAGTTTGTCCAAAAGCACCAAACAACACATTTGTAAACGAGCGGTTCATGGCTTTGCACATAATCACAGACAAGATTAATCCACTTGCGCCATCCAAGGCGCCGGCAATAATCAAAAGATGATTGCTCAAAACAAAACCCATCGCCACCGCTGCAAGTCCGGCATAAGCATTCAACAAAGAAATGACGGTAGGCATATCTGCACCACCAATCGGCAAAACCAACATGATTCCAAATAAAAGCGCGAGAGCCACAACCGCGATAAAGGCCCAGCTTTGCGTGGGGTCAATCACAAGCCAAATACCGCAAAGAATTGCGCCGGCAAGAACAGATAAATTGACAAAGTTTTGTCCGGGATAAGTAATCGGACGACCGGAAATAATTTCCTGCAGTTTTAACGCAGCAATAATACTGCCAGTAAATGTGACGCTACCAAGCAACACTTCAAAAACAATGGCGCCCGTTACAAACGGAGTCAATTCGGCGCGTGAGAAAACAAAAAACTTGCCGATACCCACAAGCGCTGCAGCAAGTGCACCGAAAGCGTGTGAAAGCGCGGTACGCTGAGGAACAGCGGTAATGGGAACGGCCGCTAAAGGCACACCCACAATGACGCCCAAAACCATCGCAATCGCAATCGCGATGTAATGATCAACGCTCGGGCTCAGTAATGTTCCGCCCACAGCTAGCACCATGGCAGCAATGCCAGAATAAACACCTTTGCGTGCAGTGACAGGCGAATTCATCCAGCGCAGAGACATAATAAAAAGCGCGCCGGCGACAATGTAGGTTAATTGGGTAATCATGCTTTTTTACCCTCTTCTTTACGCTTCTTGAACATCTTGAGCATACGGTCCGTAATCAAAAACCCGGAAACAATATTGGTCATCGAACAAAAAACAGCAATTGAACCCAAAATCGTTCCAAGCTGGCTGTGATGCTCTGCGGAACCCGCAACAATAATCGCACCCACAATGCAAATCGCACTAATCGCATTGGTGAGCGACATCAACGGAGTGTGAAGCAGTGGAGAAACCTTTTTGATGACATCCAGCCCCACAAATGTGGAGAGCATAAAAACCATCAAACCTGAAATAAAAAACTCATTCATAATGTTTGTCCTTTGCGGTTGGGTCAAAAGACCCGGAGCTAAAATTGACCGCTTTGCGGTTGAGCCAGCGGCTCAGAGCAAAAATATTACAGCAGCAGCCCTTTCACTCTTTCATTCACCACTTGTCCGCCATGCGCGACACAAGCGCCTTTTAAAATATCGTCATTAAAATCAAGGTTAAGCTTGCCTTCTTTCACAAGCAAACCAAGCAACGAAAGAATATTGCGCGAATAAAGTTGGCTGGCATGAATCGGCATTGAAGACGGCAAATTGACTGGGCCGAGGATACGTACTCCGCCCACATCGACGGTTTCTCCCGGCTTAGAACCTTCGACATTGCCACCTTGCTCCGAAGCCATATCAACAATGACTGAACCGGAACGCATGCGCGTCACCATATCGCGTGTCACAAGCACCGGCGCTTTTTTTCCAGGAACCTGCGCGGTCGTAATCACGATATCGGAAACAGCCACGGTTTCAGCAAGCGCTTCTTGCAACTTTTTCTTGGTGTCTTCGCTCACTTCTTTGGCGTAGCCGCCTTCGGCGCTCGCAACTTCGATTTTTGCTTCAACAAATTTTGCGCCCAAACTTTGCACCTGTTCTTTCACTTCCGGACGAATATCAAAAGCGCTCACCACCGCACCTAAACGACGCGCAGTCGCAATCGCTTGAAGCCCCGCAACGCCCACGCCAATCACAAGCACCTTCGCCGGCGGAACAGTTCCTGCCGCGGTCGTTAACATCGGAAAATACTTCCCAATCGAAGAAGCTGCCGCAAGCACAGCTCTATAACCGCCAATATTGGCTTGGGATGAAAGCGCGTCCATACTTTGCGCGCGGCTTGTACGCGGAATCAATTCCATGCTAAAAGCAGTCACACCCTTTTTAGCCAACTCTGCGCTAATGGAAGGATCTGCAAGCGGATTCAAGAAACTAATATGAACGGCATTGGGTTTAAGCTTAGCGATCTCGGCTGCGGAAGGTGCCGCAACCTTAACAATAATATCAGAAACATAAACATCGGCCGTCACGTTCGCGCCGGCCTTTTGATAATCGGCATCTTGGAAAAAAGATTTTATTCCAGCGCCTTGCTCAACGTTAACTTGAAACCCTGCTTTGATAAGCTTAACCACCGTTTCAGGCACAAGCGCCACACGATTTTCTCCGGCAGCTAATTCTTTAGGAACGCCAATAATCATTTAATAGAACCCTTACATTTTTGCAAACAAAACTTGAAGAAACAAAATAATAAACAGGTTAATTATTAAGTCAAGCTTTGAATGACTGCGCGCTAACTTGACCACTCACTTTACGGCAAAATTTTGCGCTTTCTAAAGCTCATCTGAAATGCGCCCTGGGGTTTACACCCTATTGATGGCTCCATTCATTTGCTTTAGTCTCATAAAGTTCTGCTTTTATTCAGAATCACTCTATCGTTCTATCTTAAGGAGACACTCATGAAACTCGTTCTTCAAACTTTTTCTTTGGCGCTTGCTTTAGTCATCGGGTTTTCCGGCTGCAGCAGCACCAAATACGCTCGTGACTTAAATGGCCTGAGCTCACCGGACGGCCAAGTTATTTCACATTTGAGCACGTCGAATGTGGCTCTGCATTTCCTTGTAGGTAAAACGCCAATTGCGGGCGATGCTACTTTGGCTAAAACAGTGGAAAATTTCACCGCGGCCGCCAAAGCAGAAGGAGCAACCAAGGTACGCATCGTTCAGTCCGATGTGACTTCATGGTATCTTGTTTTCTTTCCATTCTCCCTCTTGATCACACCTGTGACAAGCAATGTTGCTGGAGAAGCGATCAGGTAAGTATTTTTGCGGGAATACGCTCGCAAAAAAATCCGGCATCAAGCTTTGCTTGGTGCCGGATTTTTTATTTTCCTTTTTTCGATCGGAATAACAGTAACAAAAGTTAAGCCTTTTTTGGAGCTGGATATTTTTCGGAACGCGGCATGCGTTAAATCAATTTCGCGATTCAGACGTTTCGCCGGCCCGCGGTCATTCACACGGCAAACAACCCACTTTAAATTGAGAGCATTAATCACCAGCAATTTCTCATGAAACGGATAATGCCAAGACGCGCAGGTCATAGCGGCATCATCGAACACTTCATTATTGGCAGTGTGCTTATTAATAAATTTATCTTTTTCGCTATACCAGGAGGCAACCCCAAAATGCATGCGTGATCGATCCATATTGGGAAAACGGGCCTGCAAATTCATGGTGTAATGCCAACACACCACAAAAAGATTGATTAGGCCGAGAACGACTAGCCCCCAAACAATTTTTTTTTCTTTCATGCCAAATAACATAGAGGCGGTATTATATGCGGAAAGCACCCTTTTAGCTTTATCTCAAAGACTTACCCATACCGGCCAAGGAATCTAGCGATGTTGATTGTCCGTAAAAGTTCGACCGCGGTCTTGATTATCTTAAGTTCGGCAATTTTTCTCTCTCCTCTCCCCTCAAGCGCAGCGGATCCACCTCTTAAACTCATTGCCTCGAAATCAAAGTCGGTCGTCAAAATTGAAGTTTTCCAAGGCGCTCTATTCAGTGAAAAACCTCAAGGCATTCGCAATCCCAAAACAGGACAAATTTTAATTATCAAAAAAATTCGTCGCGTGGATACCGCCCAAAAAGGCATTGGCGTCATTTTGTCTCAAGATGGCATCATCGTCACGAATGCGCACACTGTAAAAAAGCCGGGCCGCATTATGGTTAACTTTCTCAGCAAAGAACGCGTCGAAGCTAAAATTGTTTATATCAATGAACGCGATGACCTTGCTTTGCTTTCGATCACGCCGCCCTTTCCGCTCACGCCGATCACTTTCGCTGACTCTGACTCCATCAAACCCCAAGCTGTCATTTATACATTGGGACATTCGGAATGGATTCAAGGCTCTGTTTCCGGAGGAAATATTCAAGCTATCGGCACCGAAAAAATAAATAATCAAGATCACATTACTTTTTTACAAATGAATTTTCGCGCCTACAAAGGCGATAGCGGCTCACCCGTTTTAAATGAAGAAGGCAAACTCATCGGCATCATCGCCGCAGGACAGCTTTTTCATAATGTCACCTACGCCATCGCATCCGATGTCATTTGGGG
>Ga0163150_10009297_pt1 | contig 10911 bp, 12 predicted proteins | sample OliLakLV19P2IB_FD_148628 | JGI IMG/M metagenome (GOLD analysis project Ga0163150, IMG submission 148628) | Freshwater microbial mat bacterial communities from Lake Vanda, McMurdo Dry Valleys, Antarctica - Oligotrophic Lake LV.19.P2.IB | ecosystem: Environmental > Aquatic > Freshwater > Lake >...
GCCCGACCCGTCACCGCCCGGCGATCCGCCGCACACGCGCCGTCGGCTGTTGCCGCGCGCCGTGCGATTTGCCGTCGACAAACAGGGGGCCGTCATCGGCCCGACCGCCAGCGTCGCCGGGCGGGCGGGAGCGATTCACGAGTTCGGCGGCCAGTATAAGGGCGAGCAGTATCCCGAGCGGCCGTATATGTTCCCGGCGCTCGAGCGGGCCGTGCCGCGCTTCGCCGGCCAGTGGAAAGGTGCAATCGGAGAATAACAAATGCCAAATATCAAGATGGGATTCGAGGGGCAAATCCTCTTTAACGCCACTCCCGGCGCGACGGCCACGACGCTTCTCACGAACGTCAAGGACGCCAGTTACAACCTTGAAGTCGAAAAAGGAAACACGACCGTCCGTGGCGATGGCACCGCACCACCGATCGAGACCGAGGATGTCACGATCCGCAAGGTCACGGTCGAGTTCACGATGATCAAGGATACGACCGACACGGCGCTTTCGGCCTTGCAAACGGCCCTCTATGCCGGCGCCGGCGTGGCCATCCGCATGAAGGACTATTCAGCCGGCAAGGGTTTTGACGGCGACTGCACGGGGACCGTGTCCAGCGGCAAGCCGCTCAATGGTGAGCAGACATTGCAAATCAATCTGACGCCCAGCCGTAGCTATGGCCGCGCGCCGCAGTTGTATATCTAAGCCAGGAGTTTCAATCAAGATGCCCACTCTCAACTACAGCGTTGCGGTTTCCGGTCTGGGCGGCAACATCGCGCAATCCCTCCCGCGCTCGGCTAACGCTGGCGGCATCCGTGAGATCGAATTGCCGGCGGGCAAAGCCGGCTCGCTCACCACGCGCACCGACAACAACACCGGCACCATCACCATGAGCGACGCGGGCCACGGTATTCAAACCGGGGCGAAGGTCGATGTGTATTGGGACGGCGGCGTGCAATACGACGTCACCGTGGGAACCGTGTCGGGCACTTCGGTGCCGATCGACTTGGGTTCCGGGGACGATCTTCCGACCGATAGCCCTCTCACGCCCGTCGTGGTGAGCCTGCGGAGCCAGATCAATCTGGACATCGACGGCGACAACCTCGTGCTGTTGGCTCTCAAGCAGAAGTACAACTCCAACACGATCACGGCCGATTCGCACATCGACTTCCAGGATTCGGCGGGCGGTGAGATCGCCGAAGTGGACCTTGAGGCCAACGGCCCTCAAGTGTGGGACATTGCCGGCGGCTCTGCCAATCCCTTCACCAGCAATCCGATCACCAAGGCCTTTGCCAGCAACGGCTCGGCGACCGACCTCGCCACGCTGCAATTGTTGTGGCTGCAGGATTCGACGCCCTAAATCGAGAAAACCATGCCAACCTTCAAAGATGCCAACGACCGCGAATGGACGATTAAGCTCGATGCGCCGACGATCCTGCGGATACGCGCGGCCACGTGCGACGTGCCGAACTGCAAACACCTGCAGGGCTGCGGATGCATAGGCATCGATCTGGGCGATCTGACAGGCCAGGTCCAGGTGCAACTGCGCCGCGATGTCGTGCTCTTGGTCAACACACTCTACTTGCTCTGCCAGCCGGAAGCGCAGCGGCAAGGGATTACGGACGAACAATTCGGGGCCTGTCTTGTGGGTGACGCCATTGAACGCGCCACCATCGCGATGGACGAGGCCATCGCCGTTTTTTTCCAGGCCGGGCCGCGAGCGATCCTGCGGGCGATCGCGGCCAAGGATGCCGAGGTACGCAAACTGGGGACGGAGCGGGCATTGGCGAAGATCAACGATCCGACGATCACCGAGCGGTTCATCGCGGCGATGGAAGCGGAACTGGACGCGGAAATGATCCGCCTGCTGACCCCGTCGAGCTCTGCTACGAGTTCGCCGGCATCATAGGCATCCAACCCGACGGCCGCACGCTGCGTGAGTTGTTCATGATGGTCAAAGGCCGGGCGCGGTTCCTGGGGGCCACGTCCACGGTCGAGACCAACACCGAAGTCATTCCCTACAACCCGGCGATTCTGCAAGCGGCGGCAGGCGCGATGTGAGATTTGGCTGGACTGTGAACTATGGCTGGACTGTGAACTATGGCTGGACGGGGCGACATCAAGGCCGGAGGCGCATACGTCGAGCTCACGCTGCGCAACAGCGCCTTCCTCAAAGGCCTGCGCGGTGCGCTGTCGCATTTGGCGAGCTTCGCCAAGGGCTTTGCTATCGCCGGTGCGGCCGGCATCGCCGCCGGCGCGGCCATCGGTGGCGTGGCGCTACGTGCCTTCATGGCGACGGGCGACGAGCTCGACAAGATGCGGCAGCGAACCGGATTCTCCGTCGAAGCACTTTCCGAATTGCGGCACGCGGCCGACCAATCGGGCAGTTCGATCGAGGATCTGGAAGCCGGTATCCGCAAGATGCAGCGCGAGCTCGGTAAGGCGGGACCGGTGAGCGAGGAGTTGAGCACAGCATTGTCGGCCCTGGGCCTCAGCGCCTCCCAAATCCAGGCCATGTCGCCCGAGCAGCAGTTCGATGCCATCGCCACAGCCATTGGCAAGGTTTCGGACCCGACCAAGCGGGCAGGCCTGGCGATGCAGTTCTTCGGCAAGAGCGGCACCAAACTCTTGCCCATGATCGAGGACATGCAAGCGCTGCGGGCCGAGGCGCGCGAAATGGGCTTCGTGATGGGCGGACAAGGGGCGGCCAACGCGGTGAAGCTGGGCGACCAGTTGTCGAACTTGTGGAAGACGGTCAAGTTCGGCGCAATCGCGATCGGCGAAACGCTGGCTCCGGCCATGATGAAGTTCGTCGACTTCGTGCAGCCGATAGCGACGGCCACGCTCAAGTGGATGCAGTCTATCCGCGATGCCATTCTGGGCGGGCAACTCGAACTGGCCGGCCAGATTGCCTTCGCCGGGCTGCGGATCGCGGCGCTGCAAGGCGTCGTGGCCCTCTCGGATGCCGTCGGCGGTGCCGTTGGCGATTTCCTGGGCTCGATCGGCAGCAAGTTCATCGGCGGCGATTTCCAGGGGGCGTGGAACGACGCGGTGGCCGGCATGCTCGAAACCTGGGCCAACTTCTCCCAGGGCATTGTCGAGGTATTTGGCGTCGCGGCGAACTTCATCATCGACCAGTGGCAGAAGATCGAGAACACGATCACCGACTTCCTACTCAAGAACGCAGCCGAAGGAGGCATTTTTGGCAAGCTGGCCCTGGCCGGAACGGGCATCGATTTCCAGAAGGAGGTCGAACGCGGCAAGCGCATTGCGGCGCGACAGCGCGAACTGGGCCTGGCGACCGGCCCCGACACGCTGACCGAAGCCCAGAACACGGCCCGCTCGATCACTGCCGGCCGCGCCGATACCGTGCGGGAAAAACTTAACGCTGCGGTGGAGGCGATGAGGGCTGCGGCCGAACAGAACGCCGATGAAGCTCGCCGCAATCGCGAAAAGCAGACCGGCGGCGGTGCCGAGCGGGCGCAAGAAGCCTTGGCCCGGGCCCAAGCGGAGCTCGACGCGCTGCGCGCCCAGATCAAACAGCAGGCCGCGCCAGAAGGAAAAGGAGTAGCCGGGGGCGCTGACGTCGGCGACCTGCGAAACCAGGTGGCCGTCACGTTCTCTGCGGCGGCTGCGGCCGCGCTAGGCGGTGGCGGCTCGCCGGCCGAGCGGATGGTCCGCACGCTCGAAGAAATCCGCCGCATCAACCGGCAGCAGTTTGAGGAGCAGAAAGAACTTCGCCGCAAGGTGGCTGAAGGAGGCGTCGTCGCTTAATGCCTGAACTGTTTGAGTTTGGCGAGCGTCCCGATTCCCGCGCCTGGACGACCGATCCGCCCAGCGTGACTTACCGCTATAAGGCCAGCGGTGAGCACGACGACGGGATCGTGCGAGCCTACGCTCTCAGCGCTACGCCGCTGGTGGTGTTTGCCGACGTGGGCACGCTGTTTCGGGGCAACGTTCAGATCGACCCGGATGGCCACAAGCAATATCTGGTCAGCGTTCCCTATGGAGCCCGTAAGCGAGAGACAGGCTCGTTCACGTTCCGCTTCGACACGACCGGCGCCACGATCAACGTCAAGGCTGCCAAGGAACACGTCGGTTCATACCCGTCCGGCGCTCCCACGAACCCACACAAGGCCGCGATCGGCGTCACCAAGGACGGAAAAGTCGAGGGGGCCGACATTGTCATTCCCGCGCTCAAGCTGATCTATACCTTCAAGCATCCGGCCGGGGTCATCAACGAGGACCATGCCCGGGCGCTGGCCGGCGTGACCGGCATGACCAACGCGGCCCCGTTTCGTGGGTTCGCCGCCGGCGAGCTGCTCTATATCGGCAGCACGGGCGAGGACGGGACCGAAACGGAGGCATCGGTCGATTACGCGCTCGTGGCCAGCAAGAACGTCACGGACTTGCGCGTGGGCGACATCCTAAACATCGTCAAGGGCGGCCATCATTTGCTGTGGATCGAGTTCAAAAACGAGGTCGACGGCGGCAAGCCGGCCGTGCAGCCTGAGCGGGTGCATATCGAGCGTGTCTATGATCCGGTCGATTTCGCTGCCGCATTCGGCTGGAGCTGAGCATGGCTTGGGACAAAGTTGCCAGCGGGCAGAAGATCAGGCAGACGCCGATCCACCGCGCCGGCTTCATCAACGACACGATCGACGTTGTGAATGCCCACAAGGAAGGAAGGCTGCAGCGAGCCGGCGAGGCGCTGCAAGGGTCCCCATCACGTGTTCAAGTCGAGGTGCGCAATCTCACAGGCAGCGACCTCGGGCGTGGCCAGCTCGTTCAGCTTGGGTCACACCTGCTCACCGACGTGTCGGAAGAACATCCCTGGTTCGAAGGCAACATCGTTGCCGATCCAGTGCGCAGCAAGTTCGCGATCCTCCAACGGCCGGTCAAAGCCGGTCAGATCGGGCCTGCACAGGTTGCCGGTGTGTGTCTGGCTTACATTTTCGTTCTCGACCCGGCTCACAAGCACGCCGTACCGTCGTCGGGCGCTACCGTACTGGTGACGAGCAAAGTCGGCCCGGTGGAACTCCTCATGCCGGCGCCCGGGCTGGGCCTGCGGCACGTGTGGGTCAAACTCGACCACAAGGAAAACTACTGTTACCACGTCACCATCGGCACGGGCATCACCGCCGGCGGCACGGGCAGCGTGGTTCTGCCCGACAGCTCGACGATTACGGCCACGAATTGGTCGACTGATACGCTGCTCTTGCCTGGCGACCGCTGCCTGTGCTTCAAGGACCTGGTCGACGACACCTACTACCTGATCAAGACCGGCGGGCAGCCGCAGACGAAGATCTGGCATTCGACTGCCAATGCGAATATCGCGGCCGGCGGCAGCGGCAACGTCACGCTCTCGACCGGCACGATCGTGAGCGCGACCAACTGGTCCAACGCCGTGGACATTTCCTCTGGCGACAAGATCCACGTGTATCAAGACCCGTTCGACAGTTTCTACTACGCGATCAAATCAGGCGGTGGTGGAATACGTCGATTCAAAGGCAATCTGTACTCGAATCTCGCGCACACGGATGCCGCGGCCCAAGTAGTGAACCTCGCGGCGCTCGACGGTGGCAGTGTTTCCCTGGCCACACCTTTAACCGTTCAAAACCTGTTCGACCTGGCTGGCGTGACCGGAGACGACGTATTGCTGACGGAGGACTTGTCTGGCGAAGGCACCCAATACCTTTTGGAGCAAATCAAGCACAAGGCTATCGAAGATGTGATTGACGTTAAGACGGATGATGATTTTGAACCAACCAAGATCGAGCAGACGAAGCGAACGATTCTGGGCGTGGCCGGCATGGATGATTCCGAGGATGAGGATGTCTTGGAATGGAGCACAATCAATATTGTTCAGAACGTGGCTGTCGATAGCACCAGCGATCCGACGAAGCTTTACGAAACCATCGTGATAATTCCCGTCCTGCCACGCACCACCTACAGCCCGAGCAATAGCGACATCGTCGACCTGGAGGACGTCGAGGTCGATACAAACGTCAAGACGGACAGCGGAGGCAACCCGACCAAGCTGCAGCAGACCAAACGCACGATCAAGTCGTTCCCGAAGCCCGACGATTCGGCAGACAGCGACATTATCGGAATCGAGACGTGCTAAGATGGTCGCCCTCAAGCGAAAGAGCAACACGACCAAGCTGCTGCGCAAGACTTCGAGCGCGGCTCTGACGACCGACCCCAAGTGCTGCTGCGGGCCGTTCGTGGCGATCAACATCTGCAACTTCAACAAGTGGTCGGACGAGATTCACGACGCCGTGCTCAACGGCAATACGCTCACCCGACCGACCGTCCACGCCGACGGCCAGTGCGGCGGTGGTTACTACGCCAACATCAGTCCGCTGCCCGCCTATTGCGGCCTGCAGACGACCGGCGGCACAAAGTTCCAGTGCTGCGGAACGCAAGTCGGCGGATTCTGTGGCGGCACGAACTATCCTTCGGGCGTTTATCCCGCGACCGGGGCCGCCAACGAAGACACGTGCGCTTCGCCGAAGTCCTCGAACCAGCAGAACTGCGGCCAATACGGCGATTGCAGCGGCGACCTGATCACACAGTCCTTCCCCTCGTCGTACCTGGTGACCGGCACGAACACGTTGACCGTGAATCGAACCGGCTCAACACGCTCGGCCGGCAGCTACGGTGTGATCCAGGTCGCCAAGCTGGAGCTCGTCTCTGGCGTCTGGCGCATCAACTCGTTCCTGGCCACAGGCACCTACGGCTCGGGAAACCTGACCCTCACCTGGAATCTCTAGCGATGTCGACATCCTGGCAGTGGTTCCCCGACACCAAGACCGCAGTGTGCTGCTACTGCGGCTTCAGCACCACGTATGCCGACGAGTACGTCGGCGACATCGAGCATGATTGTAATCCAGACCAACACCCACCGATCGTGACGCGCCAAGGACTTCAGGTGGGACGCAGCCCGCGGCCCGAGGCGATCTCGCGGATATCGCTCGATCGGCTCCTCGGATGCGTCCATCGCGGCGCAGAACTTCGCCAGGAACCGTGCGAGACCTGCGGCGGCACCCGCATCAAGATCTTCGCCTGCGAGATCCACAGCGAATGCCAACTGGACGACAAGATTGCGGGCGTGAAGTTCTGCGGTGCGTGCGCTGAACGCACACCTCAATAGCCGAGACGGCCCGAATCAGCGGGCGACCGGCGTTTCCGTCATGCTCGTCATCGGCGTCACGCACCACGCATTCTTGTGGCCGCTTCCGTCACGCAGCCGCGCGTTCGCGTCACAGTCGAACGGCCAGCGTCATGCGAAGGACCGTCGAACCGCATCGCTTTGCAGCGGCTTGCACCATACGTAGGCAGGGATGACGGCAATGACGATCTTGACGGAAGTGCCTGGGTGCTGAAGGTGTTGGTTACTGGAGGGGCTCGAAACTTGGGCGTCGATTGGTGATACTCATAACATGGTGTAAATAAACGATTTGCGGATCGAAACGGTGGACCGTCCGATTTGACAAGCGGCGGTTTATAGTCCAAAATACCTCCAGATGTTTATTTGTGGAGGTAATTTGGACATTACTTCGTCAGGACCGGTAACCAAGCCAACAGCCATCCAGCGGGCAACGGCTGTATTCAAACAGCGAGGGGGGCTCCTGCGCATGGTCGACGCGCTTCAAGCAGGTATCCACCGGACCACGCTAAAGGCGATGCTGCGCGAAGGCGTTATTGAGAGGATGAGCCGCGGCCTATACCGACTTGTCGATTCGGTCCCGCCGTCACATCCCGACCTAGCCATCGTCGGGGCCAAGGTTCCCGAGGGGGTCATCTGCCTGATTTCCGCTCTCGCCTTTCACGAGCTCACCACCCAAATTCCCCACGAGGTCTATCTCGCAATCGGCCGCAACTCCGAACCGCCGCGGTTTGTCTACCCTCCGGTCCGCAGCTTCCGTTTTAGCGAAAAGGCGTTCAGCGAAGGCGTCGAGACACATCGCATAGGGTCCGCGCCTGTACGAATCTATTCCCGCGAAAAAACGCTCGCCGACTGCTTCAAGTTCCGCAATAAGATTGGACTCGATACGTGTCTTGAGGCACTTCGCGCCTACCGAGAGCAACGCCGCTTCAATGCCGACGCGCTGCTCAAGTTCGCCGCGATCTGTCGCGTCGACAAGGTGATGCGTCCGTACATCGAGGCGGTCCTATGAAAGACCGGAAGGTCAAGAACGTCGCGGCCACCTCCGGTTAATAGGACGTCGATTCAACTCCTCAAATCGCCGACGAAGATTTATATTACTCGACAATTAAATTCATAAGTCATTTATTATCAATATGTTGAGAGCAATGCAAAGCCGCAAATTTGACGCTTAGCCGGCAAACTTGCCGGCTAAAATAGTAGGTTACTTGACAGCATGCCTCGCGCCCGCTATAGTTCATCGTAATCAGGTTCTTTGGCGTGGGGTCAAATGGTCACCGGTCACTCAACTCACCGTCTCTTCCTCAACGGCAGTTCCGCAGAGAATGCGGCGGCGGTGGTGGGTTTTCGCTTCGGTGCGAAGGGAACTCACAGCAGTCGGACCATCATGTTCGAGGAGTTGTCGGCGCTCTTCGGCGCCACGACGGCCACGTCGCGACGGGAAGAGTACGCATCTGCCATCGTCGACATGAACTGTTTGGCGAAGCCGACAGCAGCAAGTCGCCGGCAGACCAACCAGCGAATTGGCGAACTTTACTCCCTCGATTTCGGCCTGCCCATCTTTCGTGTATTTCGCCGCCTTTGGGATACAGAAAAGACGGGACGCCCACTCCTGGCTCTTATGTGTGCAATCGCGCGCGACCCGTTGCTCGCGGCCACCGTACCTGCGATCCTGTCGCTTCCGGTCGGCGGCGAGTTCTCGCGCGACGAGACGGCCGCGGCGGTTCGCGATTCTGTTGGCGATAGACTCAACGACAGCACGGTCGGAAAGGTCGTGCGGAACGCTGCAAGTTCGTGGACGCAGTCCGGCCACCTAAGCGGCCGCACCTTCAAGAAACGCCAACAGGTCATCGCAACAGCGTCGTCGGTGGCATTCGCCCTTTATCTTGGCCATGCCGTTGGTTTTCGCGGCGTGGATCTCTTCAGCTCGGCATGGATGGCGGTTTTGGATTGTTCGCCTTCCCTGGGTCGCCAACTCGCGGTCGAAGCAAAACGGATTGGACTGATCGACTTGCGCATGGCGGGAGACGTGATCGAGCTCAATCTAGATCGGCTCGATCCGGCCAACGCAAGGAACTAATCCATGTCTCGGATTGAAGAATTGGCGGAGCGGTACGGCCAACACATTGCCACTCCGTGGCAACGAACAATCGCAGGCGCTCAACGCGTAATCATGATCATTTATGACAAAGAACTCGAACGGACTTTGCGGGCACGAAAAGTCGCCTTCGAGACGGCGACGCGTGAAGCAGGGCATGACTGGCACGAGGTCGATGTGACCACTGCCTTTGCCGGTTGGATGGCGCGCGAAGAATACCGCGAGCAGTACTTCGCATCGCCGGATGATCTGCAGTTGAAACTGGAGGCCGAGTTACCCGAGTTCGTGGCCGACCGAATTCGCGCGGCGTTGAATGACGCCAGCGTTTCAGAGTCGTCGGTGGTCGCCATCTTTGGCATTGGGGCTTTGTTCGGCCTAACCCGAGTGTCGCAAATCCTGAAATCAGTCGAGCCGGACATTCGTGGCCGGCTCGTTATCTTCTTTCCTGGCCAATTGGAAAAGAATGGATACCGCCTGCTCGACGGCCGAGCGGGTTGGAATTACCTGGCTGTACCGATCACGTTGCACGGCGGGGAGTAACAGCATGAAAATCGGCGAAATCCTTCAACGCGATCCTGCCGCGCATGGGCTGGTCAACCAGGGCCAGGCGCGTATCACGGACCGGGCGGGCGAGAAAGAACTCCAAGAGTTGCGGGGGGAGTTGTCCACATTCGTATGCGAGGGGCAGTTTGCCGACGGTATCCAGAAGATACTGCGGTCATTTCTCGACAACCTTGGCCGCACGAGCCAAAAGGGCGCGTGGGTCAGCGGCTTTTTTGGCAGCGGCAAGTCTCACATTCTAAAAATGGCGTGCCACCTTTGGCAGAATACGGCATTTCCCGATGGTGCCACGGCTCGATCGCTCGTTCCACACATCCCTGAGGAGATCCAAGCTCTGCTCCGCGAGCTCGATATTTCGGGCCGCCGCGCCGGTGGTGTTTTGGCTGCGGCCGGCGCTATGCCCAGCGGGTCGAACGACAACGTACGGCTTACGATCCTCAGCGTCATCCTCCGCGCGGTTGGGCTACCGAGCGCCTACCCGCAGGCTCGGTTGTGTCTCTGGCTCCACGAACATGGCTGGCTCGAACAAGTGCAAAAGGACGTTGCCGCTGCTGGCAAGGTATTCGACCGGGCGATCAACGACATGTACGTCAGCCCGGTGATCGCACCGGCTATTCGAAAGTGTTCACCGGGGTTCGCATCCTCGGACGCCGAAGCCGGACAAACCTTACGCGCTCAATTCCCGCCGCAGTCGGGCGACATTACTACCGAGGAGTTCTTGCGGACTGCGAAGGACGCCTTGGCTCTGGCAGGCAAGGACGGGCGTATTCCTTGCATGCTGCTGGTCCTGGACGAGCTACAACAGTACATCGGTGATTCGCATGACCGTTCCGTGCTAGTTACCGAAACTATCGAAGCCGTCTCCAAGCAGCTCGATAGCCATGTCATCGTGGTTGGTGCCGGACAAAGTGCGCTGACTGAGGTGCGGCAGCTGCAAAAGCTGATGGACCGCTGCACAATCCGTGTTCCTCTGTCGGACTCGGACGTCGAGACAGTCACTCGCAAGGTTTTGCTGCAGAAAAAACCCACGGCGGTGGACGAGGTGCGGCAGCTACTGCACACCCACGCCGGCGAGATCTCGCGCCAACTTCAGGG
>Ga0163150_10009298_pt1 | contig 10910 bp, 8 predicted proteins | sample OliLakLV19P2IB_FD_148628 | JGI IMG/M metagenome (GOLD analysis project Ga0163150, IMG submission 148628) | Freshwater microbial mat bacterial communities from Lake Vanda, McMurdo Dry Valleys, Antarctica - Oligotrophic Lake LV.19.P2.IB | ecosystem: Environmental > Aquatic > Freshwater > Lake >...
TGCAACGCCAGCACCGCCACCGACCGCGCGCCGCGCGGCAGCAGCGAGACCGCCGCTAGCCACGCTTCGACTTCGTCGTTTGACGAGGCTTTAGCCTGCTCGATCGGCGCCTGCCCAACCTCGCGCCGTTTCCTGCGCCCGGCCGAGCGGGCTTCCATGAGGGCCGTGTTGCGAATTACACCAACGAACCAGGCGGCGTTGGCGGCATCGGTCAGATCTTGTCGGCCGGCGGCAATGGCGGTGATGAGTGCGTTGTGAAGCAGGTCGGCGGCTTCATCGGCGCGCCAGGCATGACGTCGGGCGACGGCGAGCCAATGGGCGTAGTTATCCGGGGTTATCATGCGAAACAGTCCGCGCGCTGCTTAATTTCAGTTCGCAGTTTGCCCAATCTAACAGCCAAAAGCGATTTATCGCGCAAGTCTTATCAGAATTGTATTGACTACGACCCCCATCTGGGGTTTACTAGAAGGTTGAGAAATGTTCATTCGGTGCCGGCATGTCTCCACGTCTTGGCCGGACGATTGAAGTTTGAGAACGACACTTCTTTTGATTGGAAGGGATAATTATGCAGAGGTTTACGCGTACCCGTGCGCTGTTCGCAGCCACAATCGGTATTTTTGCGGCGGCCAACCTGGCTTTTGGGCAGGTTGTGATTAACGAAGTCGTTTACGACGACGGCAGCACCGATGACCGCGAATTCGTTGAGTTGTTCAACCCGACCGCCAATCCGGTGACGATCGGCGGCTGGACTCTCGGCGGGCGCGACCCGACAGCCGCCAACGCGACGGTGACCATCACCGCGGGCACCGTTCTCGCCCCGGGCGGGTATTACGTCATCGGCAACACCGGCGTGCTAAACGTAAACCAAGTGGTCGCCGCGAATGCGTTCGAAAACGATAACGAAACGCTTGAACTGAGCAACGGTGCCACCCTCGTTGATGCGCTGGGCTATGAAATCAACAAAGGCGCGGCGTTTGCGGCGCCGGTCGCCGGCCAGATCGGGCCGGGTTACTGGGGCAACACGCAGGCGTCCGACATTGCTGGCGCTCCGCTGAATGCCACCGGCGGCCTCGCTCGCTGGGTGGATGGACGCGATACCGATAACAACGGTCGTAATTTCGGTTTCCGCCCGTCGACACCGGGCACCACCAACAATCCGACCAACATCACGGCTTACATCGCTCCGGACGTAACCGGCGGCACGGTGGGCAGCGTGGTACCGGGTTTTGCCTTCTCGTTCGTGGCTCCTAAAGTGGTCGATCCGACGGTAGTCGACGCCGCCGTTCCCCCCATCAATCCCAACGTCATTCCCCCGTCGCCGGCCGGCAACCGCGCCATTATCGCGTGGGATCCGAGCGGAGGCGGCAACGGCGTGGCGGCGGCTGAAACCTTCAATACGACCGCCTCCAGCTTCAACATCCTGGCTTACTTGGACACCCGCGATCTTCCCTTGATGAGTAACACAGCCGGCGCGAGCTTCCGCGGGTCGGAATTCACGTTCTACGGCATCGGCAGCGGCGACGCCCTCGCCAACCCCACCAACCTCAGCGGTTTCACCGGTTTCACCACGGTGCGGGATGCCGGTATCACCGGCGTGCACTGGGTTTATGAAAAAGTCGGCGAAACCGGCGCCGCTTTGGGAGACGTATCCGAGAAACTCTACCTCGTAGATGCCAACGACGGCGGCGATCAAAACGCCGGCGATTGGACTATCCTCGCCACGCTGGATCTCGCGGCTCGAAGCTCGGCCTGGTTTAACCTGGGCATCTCCATCGATGCCAGTGGCAACGGCGTGGCAACTTTCGACACGACGACGGTCAACTTCACGACGTCGACTGCGCTCAACGGCGCTTCATTCGCGGTGGGTTACCGCGAGAACACGCAGATCGGTGCCGATGGCACGCCGGATGCAATCCTGCGGCCGGCAACCTTCAGCGCGGTTCCCGAACCCGCAACCGCCGGCGTGCTGGCGCTTGGCGCGTGCATGTTGGGTCTGCGTCGTCGCAAATAATCGACGAACGCCCAACAGTTGTTTTGCAATCAGAGCGTGGCGGTCAGATATGGCCGCCACGCTCGTTTTATTTTCCAAGACACAGGGCAATCGCCGCGCCGGCGTCAACCCATCGGTCGTCAACGAATGCCCGGCGGCGAAGTGTGGTTTCTTTGACGGGAGTGATCTGCAAGACGTTGTACGCGTTGCACTGCTCGCGCCGCCGCGTGCTGATCGCGCTGCCGGCCAGGATATTCAGCATCGGTCGACGCACCTGCGGATGCTGCAAGCACACGTCGCCGCGATAGCTCATGTGCACGTGCCCGCCGAGGATCAAGTCGATGCCGAGTTGCTCAAGCACCGGCAGTGCATGACGCGCGCCGTGGATGATTCCGTGACAATGGCCTCCACCCGGCTCGATGAACGGATGATGGGCCACGAGGATTCGCATTTGATGCAACGCTGCCTCCTCCTCCTTGTACTCGGGTAGGGGGCCGGAGGGAGGGTCGTCGGCTAACGGCGCATTTCTCGCTTCGGCGCTCGTATCACCCTGCCGGACTACTGAGCGTGGGAGGATGGCACGATCCGGCGTGAAGAGTTGTTTGAGTTTTTCCAGGTGACGCGCGCGAACCTTGCCGTCTTTCCAAAACCCACTCAACCGCGGCGCGATTCGGCAGGCGGTGTTGATGCCTACGACATGCACGTCATCATTCTCAAATTCCGGATACTCATCGACGGTGATGAACTGCCTGAACCGCCCGAACGGATCGCGCAGCCGGCGGAGTAAATCGTAGAGCGGCACGTCGTGGTTCCCCGGCACGATGATCTGCGGAATCGGCAGCCGATCGATCAGCGCTCGCGCCGCTTTATACTGCTCCGGTCGGGCGCGCTGGGTCAGGTCGCCGCTGATAACGACCAAATCCGGGCGGAGCAAATGAAGATCCCCCACCAACGCCTCCACCGCCGCCGAATCGATTCGACCGAAATGCAGATCGGAAATGTGGGCGATGGTGGTCATTGTCTTGTTCCCCCTCCTGGTACTCCGGGAGGGGGTTGGGGGGAGGGTCGATGCGCGAGCGACACATTTCGCCGTTCGACCCTCCCCCTGCCCCCTCCCGGAGTACAAGGAGGGGGAAACGCTAACGCGACATGAAGTACACGATCGTTCCCACCATCGTCAAAATCATCAGTACGAATGCCGTGATCTTCATTGCGCTGTACGGCCGCTGACCCTGCACTTCGCCGGTTCGGCCGTTGACGAGGAACAGGTAGCCTTTGTTGTGATAATTGTAGGCGCTGATCCACACCGGTAGAAGGATGTGTTTGAATGCCATGTCGCGGTGGGCGGTCTGATACCAGTCGATGCGTTGATGATCGCCGCCGATGTCGCGGTGGATCATCTGCTGTACGGCGGCATCCATGATTACCGTGCCACGCTGCCAACCCTGCGGCAAATCGACGTGATACGCCTCGGCGATGAAGCCACTTAAGTACCGTTCATCAAATGGAAGGAGATTGCCCAGATCCCACGGTTCGAGTTCTTCGCCGTAGCCTTTGGGAAGAGACGTGGTGGCGAGGACCAGCACATCGTTGAAGAAGTGATGGATGGTTCCGCTGGCCGGGTACCAGCGGATCTTTTGAACTTGCCGCGTGCGCGTGACACTCTTGCCGTTTTCAATCGTGGTGTAAGTTTGCGTTTCGAAGTAATTTTCGCCGCGTTGGCCGCGATAGGGGCTTGTGGTGTTGCTGTCGAACGTCCACGCCGGGAGGTAGGTTCCGCCGATTTTTTGTTGTTCGGCGTTGCGTTTGAGTGCGCCGGGCGCGAACCACCGTGAATGGATCCATCGCTTGAAGCTGTCCGCCGCCTGTTGTTGCGTGATGTGAAACGGCAGCAAAGATTGCGGCTTGATCAACCGCTTGCTGATCGCCTGCGCCACAATCGCCTTGCCGCAGAACACACACTCCGCCGCCGTCACACCTTCCTTCATGGTCTGCTCGGCGCCACAGCCGACGCAACGCACCAGCAGCGTTTCAACCATGCTGGCATTGGATTGAAGCTGACGAAGATGCTCCTGCAAATCCAGTTCATCAATCGCCGCCGCGGCATTGGGAGCGATCTCGTTGAGCCAGCCACAGTAGACGCACTTGAGCGACGTGGTGCCCGGATCAAACTCCAGCATCGCGCCGCATTGGCCGCAGGGGAATTGCCTCCCCCGCCCAGTACTCTGGGAGGGGGCTGGAGGGAGGGAGGAGTCGTGGTGCTCACTGGTCATCCGAACTTGACTCCACACAACTCTGCAATATGGTCAACGACTCTTTCAATGTCATGATAAATCTGTGCGTTCGAGAATCGGACCACGCGCAGTCCTCGCCAGTCAGGCTCCTGGACGCGCAGGTCATCTTTTTCGACCTGTGTTGGATCATCGTGTGATGACCCATCCAGCTCGATAACTAAATGGTGCGCCGCACAATAGAAGTCAACGATGAAACTTCCGATGCGGTGCTGCCTGCGAAATTGGTTGCCGCCAATCTGACCGGCGCGAAGCCGACTCCACAACTTGACCTCTGCCGGCGCCGAAGCGCGCCGTAGTTGACGGGCGTTGTCGCGAAGCACTCGGCGTAACTCTGGATTGGGCTTTCGTTGAAATCGCATGGCGCAGGCTCACCCAACTAAGACCGAACAGCCCTCCCCCCGGCCCCCTCCCTGGGTACAGGGCGGGGGAGTCACGGTAACGCCGGGGGGCCGAACAGCTGCTGCAACTCCGCGATCGTTTCCGCCGCCGTCCAGTTCGTCATGCCGTGTTTCCACACGAGCGTTTGCCGGGTGATTCGGCCGGCGCCGATCTGTGATTGAACGGCGGCGGCGTCGAACGGGCCGGTTTGCTGGTTATCGATCGCGACGAAAAACTGCACGCCTTGTGATGGCAGGGGAGGGGGCGCGCCCTTTGAAGAAACACTTGAAGAACCGCTCGAAGAATCCGGGGCTGAAGCGCCCGGCTTGGTTTGCAGTGCAGCGCCCATCTGGTTGGCCATTGCCATGCCCGCGCCCATGCCGGCGCCGATCCCGGCTATTCCACCGGGATTCTGCGCGGCTTCGCGAATCGCTTCGGCGCTTTGGTACTGCATGTACTTGTTCAAGTCGCCCAGCACGCCCATGCTCGTGCGCTTGTCCAGCGCCTGTTCCACCTCCGGCGGGAGGCTGATGTTTTCGACGACCAATTGCGTGACTTCCAAGCCAAATTGCGCGAAATCCGGATTGATCCGGCCCAGCAGCACTTTGCCCAGTTCGTCCTGATTGGCGGCCATGTCAAGAACCGGAATTTTGCTCTCGGCGGCGGCGTCGGCGAAGCGCGCAACCATCAAGTCGCGCAACTGATCGCCGATTTGGTCGATCGTAAACCGCGCGTTGGTGCCCACGACGGTTTTCAGGAACGTGCCGATTTGATTCACGCGCACCGCAAACGTGCCGAAGGCGCGCAGCCGCACCGGCCCGAATTCCGGGTCGCGCATCATGATCGGGTTTTTCGTTCCCCACTTGCGGTCGGTGAACGTGCGCATGCTGACGAAATACACCTCGGCTTTGAACGGCGAGTTGAAGCCGTACTTCCAGCCGCGCAACGTAGAAAGGATCGGCAGGTTCTTCGTGTCGAGCGTAAAGGTGCCCGGAAATTCAAACACGTCCGCGATCGCGCCTTCGTTAATAAACGCCGCGGCCTGGCTCTCGCGGACGATCAGCTTCGCGCCATTCTTGATTTCATTCTGATACCGCGGGAACCGCCAGACCATCGTATCGCGCGAGTCGTCCAGCCATTCGATGATGTCGATCAGTTCGCCGGTGAGTTTGTCCCAAATGCCCATGTTGTTGTCTCCAATACGATCAAGCATAACCGGTGTAAATCAGAATGACGAACGCGGTCCCCGCCTGAAGGTGGGGCAGATAAGAATGTCTGCCCCACCAAAGGTTGCATTCGGCATTCGTGCTTCGGATTTGATTCGGATTTCTGATTTCGTCATTCGGATTTACAAACAAGTTTCATCCGTTGACCTTTCACAACTGCGTCAGGTCCTCCACGATCGCCATTGGCCTCAGGTTCTCGGGCACCATCATCACGTCGCGGCGGCGCGATACGCCGGTGAGGGTGAGGATGCCTGAGATGCCCACATTCAGCCCGCCGGCGATGTCGGCTTCGAGGTTGTCGCCGATCAGCACGCACTCATTCGTATTCACCCCCAAATGCTTGCAGAAATCAGTGAAGAATTCCGCCTGCGGTTTGCCGCAATAACTGGGCGTAGCGTTTGCGGCGTAGGCGAGCAGTTGCGTCAGCGCGCCGCTACCGAACTCAATGCCGCGCCTGCTGGGGAACACGCGGTCGCTGCACAGCCCGACGATCGCGGCGCCGCCGCGCGCCAGTTGAAGCGCGATGCGGGCGCGGTCTTCGCTGTAGTGCTGCGAGGTGGGCGCGGCCACGGCCACCACGTCGCACGGCTCGCCGCCGGTTTTTACCCAGTCGACCCGGCCGTCGAGCATGTCGTGAATCGCCAGCGTGCTGAGGTTGAACACCCGAACGCGCCGACCGAGCTTTTCGGGCGAGAACCGTTCGAGCACATGATCAGCGGCATGGGCGGCGGCGGTGTAGATGCGCGCGGCGTCGACCTCGATGGCCATCCCATGCAGCCGCATCTGCACGCGCAGCGGCCCGGCGCCGGAGTTACTGATCACGCCGACAATCTTGTGCATCGCCTGAAGCCGGCGAACCAGGTCGGCGGCGCCGGGCAGGGCGTGATCGTCGTGGGCCAGCGTGCCATCGAGGTCGAGCAGCACGGCGCGGAATGGACTAAAGTCAAAGGGTGTCACGCGACCGACTCCGATGCGGCGATTGCTCTCACACTTCCCCTCATGGTAGTTTTGGAGAGAGTCCGATGGCGGGCATTTCTTGTTTGGGCGACCGACTCCATGGTGATAGACTACCGGACAATGCCACGCGCACCAGTTCATCGTGGTCAAACCATGATCGCCCTTCGCTCGCGGCGACAGGGTTATCAGATTGCCAGCCAGATTCTCAACCCGCACATTCACCTTGTTGACGCTGTGTGCAAGCAATGCCGACATAAGAGCATCGAAACAGCCGCGACGCATCGGCCTATGAAATGCCCACTTTGTGGCGGGTCGTTGCGGTGGGCCGAGCAAACGCGCGATATTTTTCCACCGTCGCGAGAAGTCGCATTCGATCCATCGCTGTCGATGGCGCTCATGCCCGACGATGCGGTTGAGCTTTCGTGCCGGGAATGCCGCACAAGGCAGTGGTTTTGTCCCGATTCGCAACAATACGGTGTCTGGTGCGCGCAGTGCGATGCCGAACTCATTCCCGCCGAAGACTGGTTTCGCCAACACTGCGAAGCCGCCCCAACGAGGCAACGCATTCGCCGGGAGACGATGGATTGGATCGCGTTGTTCGTGTTGTTCACATTTGTCATTGTCCCAATGGCCGTGATTATCGCGCTTCTTGTGGCGATGCGCTAAACTGCGGGTGTCAGTCGTTCGCCTTTCCATCTCATTTCCAGTAAAATGCCCTATCATTTTCAACTGGAAATAATGTCCGAACAAAACCCGATAATAGAACGCATCGAAGACCTGCAGATCGAACAGGAACTGCAGGATTCTTACCTTACCTACGCGATGAGCACGATCATGGATCGTGCCCTGCCCGACGTGCGCGACGGCCTCAAGCCTTCGCAGCGGCGCATTCTTGTCGCGATGAATGACCTCAACCTCACCCCCGGCCGCAAGCACATCAAGTGTGCCAAGATCGCCGGCGATACGAGCGGCAACTACCACCCGCACGGTGAAGCGGTGATTTATCCGACGCTTGTTCGCATGGCCCAGGAATGGAACATGCGGCATCGGTTGATCGACGGACAGGGCAACTTCGGCAGCACCGACGACGACCCGCCGGCGGCCATGCGATACACCGAAGCGCGCATGACCGCGCCCACGGTTGACATGATGGCCGATATGGATTTGGACACTGTCGATTTCCAGCCCAACTATGACGAACGCCTGATGGAACCGATGGTTCTTCCATCGAAGTTTCCCAACTTGCTGGTGAACGGCTCGACCGGTATCGCCGTCGGCATGGCGTGCAACCTCGTGCCGCATAACCTGCGCGAGATTTGCGATGCCATCGTCGCGGTCATCAACAAACCTGAGATCACGCTGCCGGAATTGCTGACAATTGTGCCCGGGCCGGACTTTCCCACCGGCGGAACCATTTGCGGGCGCGACGGCATCATCGAAGCCTACACCGCCGGCCGCGGGCGGTTGACGCTGCGCGCCAAGATTCATGTGGAAGAGAACAAGAACGGCCGCAAGTCGATCATCGTCGACGAGCTGCCTTACAACGTCATCCGCAAAGACATTCTGCAGCAGATTTCCGACGGCGTGAAAGACGACCGCATCAGCGACGTGAGCGACGCCAACGACCACTCCGGCCGTGAGCACAAATGCCGGATGGTGGTTGACCTGAAGCGCGACGCCGACCCGGATATCGTCATCAACCAGTTGTACCAGTTCACCAGCCTGCAGATCACGGTGAGCATGATCAACATCGCGCTGGTGAACCGCCAGCCGCGCACCATGGGGCTGAAGGAACTGATTCAGCACTTCATCGAACACCGCAAAGTGGTCATCACCCGGCGGACGAAACACCTGCTCAAGAAGGCCCAGCAACGCGGGCATATTCTCGAAGGCCTGATCTTCGCGGTGTGCGATATTGATGAAGTGGTGAAGCTGATAAGGTCGAGCAAGACGCGCGACGAGGCGATCGAGAAATTGCGCACGCGAGCCTTCCGTATCGCCCCCAGCCACCCGGCGGCGGCGCAGATTCCCGAAACGCTCATGCAGCGCGCCCAGCGCGATATACTGCTCACGCAGGTGCAGGCCGAGGCAATCGGTCGCTTGCAGCTCATCCAGCTCGTTGGGCTTGAGATTGATCGTCTGGTGAAGGAATACCGCGAAGTCACTGGCGAAATTGAGGGATACGAAGCGATTCTGGCCGACCCGAAATTGGTCGAAGACATCATTCGAGAAGACACGTTCGAGATCAAAGAGAAGTACGGCAACGACCGCCGAACCGAAATCACCGGCGCGGTTGGCGATATGAACATGGAGGCGCTGATCACGCCCGAAGACGTCGTCGTCACCTTCAGCCACGAAGGCTATGTGAAGCGCATGCCCACCGGCACCTACCGCAGCCAGGGCAGAGGCGGCCGGGGGATCAAGGGGACTGAATCGCGCGAGGGCGATTTTGTCGAGTGCCTGTTTATCGCCAACACGCACGACCACCTGCTGTTCTTCACCAACACCGGCCGCGTGTACGACAAGCGCGTGTTTGATGTGCCGGAGATGAGCCGCACCAGCCAGGGGCGCAGTGTGGCCAACCTGCTTTCGCTTCAAACTGGCGAGAAGGTGCGCAACGTGCTGGCGATCAAAGACTTTGCCAAGGAAGAGCAGTTCCTCGTGTTCGCCACCGCCAAAGGCGTGGTGAAGAAGACAGCGCTGAGCGCGTACGAGAACATCCGCCAGACGGGCATCATCGCCATCGGCCTGGAAGAGGGCGATGCGCTGATTGGCGTGGCCGTCACCAGCGGCAAGGATCACATTATGCTCGGCACCAAGACCGGGCTGGCCGTGCGGTTTGAAGAAGATCAGGTTCGCGCCATGGGCCGCCCCGCCGGCGGGGTGACCGGCGTGCGGTTCAAGCGCGACGGCGATGCGGTGGTCGATATGATCGTCGTGCCGTCCGGCCAGAACAACGGGCAAGTGCTTACCGCTTGCGTGAACGGCTTCGGCAAGCGCACCAGCCTCGAAGACTACCCGCTCAAAGGCCGCGGCACGCAAGGCGTGATCAACATTGACGCCACCGATCGCAATGGCGAAGTGGTGGGCATGAAGCTGGTTCATCAAACCGACGAACTCATGATGATCACCGAGAAGGGCATTCTCATCCGCACCAAGATTGCCGAGATCCGAGAAACCGGCCGCATCGCCTCGGGTGTGCGGCTGATCAAAGTCGACGACGGCGACAAACTGGTGGCAATGGCGCGGGTGGAGCCGGAGGATGAAGTGCCGCCGGAGGTGGCCGATGATGGCGCACCACCGAGCGATCCGTCGCCCACAGATTCCGCGCCGACCGATCCGCCGGCGGCGGGGTGATGCGCCTCGCACTTGATACGGATGCCCGAGTTTTGCCGGGCGGAAACCAACGCGCCGAATGAACGCCGAGGCGCGGTATCGCGACGAAAACGAGAGTGGCGGGTGCCACGATTGGGCTCTCAGGCCAAGTCGTGCGGAGTCGGATTGCGTTAAACGAAGCGATACCCTCCACGCACTACTTGACCTCAGAGTCAAGTAGTGGCACCCAATCGCCGCTGCGCACGCGGGAATCATGCGGGATCCGCATGATTTTGTTTGTCGATTCGTCAGCCTTTTTTGCGATAATGCTCTCTTGCCATGACCGTGAACGTAACAGACGAATCTTTCGGCAAGAAGCGAGGCAGCGAGAAGGTTAGGCGGTCGGCTCGTGAGCAAGCTGGAAAACTTCGTCGGCTTGAAGATGCGGTCGATCTCAAGGCTGCCCATAAAGCCCGCAACGAAGTGGGGGCGCTTCCGCTGTCGATTGTCAAAGCTCGACTTGGTTTCGAATAACGAACAGCATCGATCGGCGTCGGTGAGGATGATGTTCGTGGTCACGCGCTCCCGCCGCCGCGTATGATCCGCACGAATGACTCCCCCGACCCCGCCGCCGCCGTCGTCTGGTGAACCCATTTTCCAACCGTCGCTGCCAGACGCGGTCTTGTTACCGGCTAAATTGGTCGAGCCGCAATCGCCGCTGCGCGCGATCATGAGCTGGCTGGTGATCGC
>Ga0163150_10009300_pt1 | contig 10909 bp, 6 predicted proteins | sample OliLakLV19P2IB_FD_148628 | JGI IMG/M metagenome (GOLD analysis project Ga0163150, IMG submission 148628) | Freshwater microbial mat bacterial communities from Lake Vanda, McMurdo Dry Valleys, Antarctica - Oligotrophic Lake LV.19.P2.IB | ecosystem: Environmental > Aquatic > Freshwater > Lake >...
GTGGTGGCGGTGGGCGGGGTCAAGATCGGCGGCGGGGGCTTCGTCGTGGTCGGCGGCCCCTGCGCCGTGGAGGACGCCCCGACCTTGCGAGCCATCGGCGAGGCGGTCAAGGCGGCGGGCGCCGACCTGCTTCGTGGTGGGGCCTACAAGCCGCGCACCTCTCCCTACGCCTTCCGGGGCCTGGGGGTGGAGGGCTTGAAGCTGCTGCGGCAGGTGAGCCAGGAAACAGGGCTCCCCACGGTGAGCGAGGTCACCGACCCGCGGCATGTCGAGGCCTGCGTCGGCCTGGTGGACATGCTCCAGATCGGCACCCGCAACATGAGCAACTTCGACCTGCTGGTCGAGGTGGGCAAGTCGGGCCACCCGGTGCTGTTGAAGCGCGGCCAGGCCGCCACGATCTCGGAGTGGCTGCTGGCGGCGGAATACGTCTTGGCCCAGGGCAACCCCAACGTGGTGCTGTGCGAGCGGGGGGTGCGCGGCTTCGACCCCAGCACCCGCAACCTGCTCGACCTCTCGGCCGTTCCCGTGGTGCGCGCCCGCACGCACCTGCCCATCCTGGTCGATCCGAGCCACGCGACGGGCCATGCCGGCTACGTGCCGTCGATGGCCCGGGCCGCCTGCGCCGCCGGGGCCGACGGCGTGATGATCGAGGTCCATACCCATCCGGCCACGGCGCTCTGCGACGCCGAGCAGGCGCTGCTGCCCGAGGCCTTCAGCGAGCTGGTCGAAGACCTGCGCCTCTTGGCCCAGGTGACCCGCTCTGCCCGCCCGGTCCGCTAGGAGCCCGTCGGGGGCAACCCTGCACGCTCCGCACGAGGTATCCCCGGGCTCCTAGATGTGGAAGGTAGCACTCCCTGATGCGGGCTTGTGCGGGGTCGGGGCCTCCGACTGCCGGCCGGAGGACATCTGGGTGTGATGGCGTGGCTTCCTGTCCTCAGAGACGCTTCCTGTTCTCAGTGACTAGGAGCCGAGGGGACAGGCCGGCTCGACGGCCTCTTCCCCCGACAGGCTCCTAGCCTTCGCGCATAGAGAACTAGTTCGGTCCTGATTCCGCTTCCATCGAGTCGCAGCGCACTCAGCTTGCTCGCGTTGCGACGCGTGCGCTTGGGCGCGCAGCAGAGATTCGGCGCGGTTCCTCCCCGCCGAATCTCGCGCCGTGATTCTCATTGGTTGGTGGGGTTGAGCGTCCCTATCCTCTCGCGCGACCGACGATTTGCGGGCGGCGCAACGTTCCCGGTCGTGGACTGCCGAGTGTGACCCCTTCTCCTTCCCATCCCCACGCGGACGGGGCGGACCCCACCGGGTCTGCGGGCGGGCCCGTGGGTGCGGGGCTCGATCCGATCTTCAACGCGGCGGAGCCCGAGGATCAGGTCACGCGCGGCGGAGCGCTGCTCTGGCAGTTCTTCTTCTTCCCGGTGCTCATGGTGGCGGGCGCCGTGGGGGTGTTCGTGCTCTTCGGCGCCTGGGGCAACGACGCCCCCGACGAGAAGGAGCTGCTCGAGGCGGTCATCACCGGCTCGGAGAACGGCCAGAAGCAGGCCGCGCAGCAGCTCGTGATCGCCATCGCGCAGGCGCGCTCGAAGGCCGACCGGCAGGCGGCCGCAGGGCAGCCGGTCGATGCGCCGTTCTACGTCGATCCCGCGTTCGGACCCCGGCTGCGCCACGCCTACACGCTGGCCCAGAGCGAGCAGAAGAGCGAGGAGCGGCAGCGCTGGCTGGCCCAGGCCCTGGGCCGCACGGCCGACGTGCTCTCGGTGCCGCTCCTCGAGGACACGCTCTACGCACCCCAGGAGGCCCAGCCTCGGCCTTCCAGCGAGCTGCGTCGCGCCGCGGCCTTGGGGCTCCTGTTCATGGAGTCGCGGGCGGCCGAGCCCGTGCTCGTGCGCGCGCTGGCCGACCCCGACGACGGCGAGATCCGTGCCATCGCCGCCAACGCGCTGGCCCTCTTGGCCGCGCAGGACGGCGGCGCGGCGGACGGCGCGGGGACGCGCGCGGCGCTCACGCGCGCGCTCGCCGACGCACACAGCGGGGTCAGCCTCAACGCCGCCGTGGGGCTTGCGTTGCGCGGCGACGCGGCCGGGCTCGACCTGCTGGGTCGCGCACTCTCACGTCCGGGGCTCGCGGCGCTCGGCGTGCGCGACCTCGACCACCAGCGCAACGCCCTCTTGAACGCCGTGCGCGGCGTGGTCAGGCTTTCCTCGCTGGCCGCCGGCGAGGGCGAGCTGACCGGGAAGATCGACGCCCTGAAGCCCGCCGTCGAAGCGCTCGCCACGAGCGACGCCGACGAAAACGTGCGCGCCATCGCCCGCCAGGGGCTGGAGCGCTGGAGGAAGAACGGATGAGCCCGCAGCCGCTCGAGAAGCCGGCCCAGCAGTGGCCGAGCCCGTGGCCCTACGACTTCCCGGTGGCGGGCAAGGCCGTGACCAGCGCCGACAAGGTCGCGCGGCTCTCGGGCCGTGAGGAGGGACCGGTGCTCACGGTCACGCGGCGTGGCTTGTTCCTGAGCGCCATCGCCGGCTGGGGCGCGTTCATCGGTGCGGCGCACATCGGTCTTCTCGGCACGGTGCGCTTCCTGTTCCCCAACGTCTCCTTCGAGCCCGCCCAGATCTTCCGCACCAAGGCCAAGGCCGAGTTCGGCGAGAACCAGGTGGACGAGACCTGGAAGGAAAGCAACCAGGTCTGGATGGTGAACGCGGGCGGCAAGCTCATCGCCATCTCCACCGTGTGCACGCATCTGGGCTGCACGCCCAACTGGCAGGCCGGTGAGAACAAGTTCAAGTGCCCCTGCCATGGCTCGGGCTACTACATGAACGGCGTCAACTTCGAAGGCCCCACGCCGCGTCCGCTGGAGCGCTTCCGGCTCTACGTGGACCCGGTGGACGGCAAGGTCGTGGTGGACAAGACCGTGAAGTGCCAGGTCGAGCTGGGCACCTGCGAGGGCGACCAGTTCTCGCTGTTGGCCTAGGCGCGCGGAGACGACATGCTCAGCTTCATCCGCAACTCGCAGTTCTGGAAGAGCATCTTCCGGCACGGTCCGCCCACCACGGCGCGCAACCGCGCGCTGGTGATGCTCGCCAACGTGTTCCTGCACCTGCACCCGGTGCGCGCGCGCTCCTCGGGCATCCGCCTGTCCTTCACCTGGTGCATGGGCGGCGTGACGTTCTTCCTGTTCCTGGTCGAGACCGTCACCGGCATCCTCCTGATGTTCTACTACCGGCCGGTGGCCGCCAGCGCCTACGCCGACATCATGGCGCTGCGCGAGGACGTGCCGCTGGGCATCATGCGCGAGATCCATCGCTGGGGCGCCCATGCGATGGTGATCACCGTGTGGCTGCACATGTTCCGCGTCTTCATGAGCGGCTCGTACAAGCCGCCGCGGGAGTTCAACTGGGCCATCGGCGTGGTGCTGCTGTTCCTCACGCTGTTCCTGTCGTTCACCGGCTACCTGCTCCCCTGGGACCAGCTGGCGGTGTGGGCCGTGACGGTGGGCACGAACATGGCCCGCGCGCACCCCGGCATCGGGCACGAGGGCCCGCTGGCCAACGTCCTGAAATGGGACGACATCCAGTTCGTCACCTCGGGCAACGACATCCGCTACGCGCTGCTCGGCGGCCGATTCGTCGGCGAGGGCACGCTCATGCGCTTCTACGTGCTGCACTGCATCATGGTGCCCGTCATCGCGATGGTCCTGATGGCGGTGCACTTCTGGCGCGTCCGCAAGGACGGCGGCATCTCCGGGCCTCTCTAGGCGTCGAGCACCAGGAGGCACCGCAGGAAACACAATGGAAACGCTCTTCCGCTCGATCGACGGGCTGTTCAACTTCCTGACGCAGCCGCACTGGCTGTTCGGGCTGAGCATCGTGCTGCTCGTGGTGCTGCTCAAGTTCGCGCGCGTCTGGACGCAGCCCAAGGTGGCCGGCCTGCTGGGCATGTTCCTGGTGCTGCTGGGCATCTACTCCTGGCGCGACTGGCCGGGCGTGAGCCACCACCAGTTCCGCGAGAGCCTGAGCAAGCCCGACAACATCCCGATCGTGATCATCCTGGGCTCGTTGGCCTTCTTCACCTGGCTCTCGCTGCGCAAGGCCGTGCAGAACGACGCGCGCATCGCCACGGGCCTGCCCCCGCTGGAGGCCGACGAGAAGAGCCGCAAGGTGCTGGTGTGGCCCGATCTGGTCTACACCGAGCTGATCGCCATGGTGGTGGTGTCGGTGATCCTGATCGTGTGGTCGATCCTGCTCAAGGCGCCCATCGAGGAGCCGGCCAACACCTCGCGCACGCCCAACCCGTCCAAGGCCCCCTGGTACTTCCTCGGCCTGCAGGAGCTGCTCGTCTACTTCGACCCGTGGCTGGCCGGCGTGCTGCTGCCGGGCCTGATCATCATCGGGCTGATCATCATCCCCTACGTGGACCGCAACCCGAAGGGCAACGGCTACTTCACGCTGGCGGAGCGCAAGGGCGCGATCTTCGTGTTCATGTTCGGCTTCTTCGTCCTGTGGGTGCTGGGCGTCTTCATCGGCACCTTCCTGCGCGGCCCGGGCTGGAACTTCTTCGGCATCTTCGAGCTCTGGGACGTGGGCAAGGTCGAGCCGCTCAAGAACATCAACGTGAGCGAGATCGTCTGGGTGAAGTGGCTCGGCCAGCCGTTGCCCTCGTGGTGGCTGCCGCGCGAGATCTTCGGCATCCTGCTCGTGGTGGGCTACTTCACCATCGTGCCGGCGATCTTCGCGCGCACGATCGGTAAACGCCTGTTCCGGGAGCTGGGCGCGATCCGCTTCGGCATCGTGGTCAACGTCGGGCTGATCATGCTCGGCGTGCCGCTCAAGATGCTGGCGCGCTGGCTCTTCAACTTGAAGTACGTCGTCAACCTCCCCGAGATCCTCACGAACATCTGAGGCTTCCGGCCCCCGCGGCCCCCTCTCCTTCCTGGTCCCCTTTCCCCCGGAGCATCCGATGGCTGCGCAGAACCGCGACCAGGAACGGCTCTATCGCCCCGGCAAGCTCTCGTTCCACTTCGCGATCTGGAGCACGTTGCTGCTCCTCGTGCTGGTCTGGATGGTGTGGCAGGACCACGCCCGCCCCTGGAAGGACTACCAGCGCGCCTACCGCCAGCGCGAGATCGAGCTCAACGTCCAGAAGCGCAAGAACGTCGAGACGCAGCTGGGCGGCGCGGCCACGCTCGAGGCGTTGCTGGCCGACGAGGACGCGGCGAGGAAGGCCCTGGCCGGGCTCGCGGACAAGCACCCGGAGCTGCCGAAGCTCGAGGAGGAGCTCGTCGAGCTTGGGCACGCCCTCAAGGTGGCCGAGGATCACGAGAAGGAGATCAAGGGCGTGCATGCGCCCGCGCGCTACCAGTACGAGCTGGCCGTGGCGCACGAGCACGAGGGTGAGGGTAAGGGGTCGCTGGCCGCCAGCGAGGCCGCCCGCGAGACGCTGAACAAGCTCTCCACCCAGTGGCTCAACGCCGTGGACGCCTACAAGACCGCCCAGGCGAACTACGACGCGGTGGAGCGAAAGATTGCGGCCATCCGGGGGCCTGCTGTCAAGGCCGTCAAGGCTGCGGAGAAAAAGCTGCAGGAGTACCGCGGAGCCCAGGCCGCCGTGCTGGGCCTCGAGCAGAAGTACACGAACAACCAGTGGCGCAACGCGCCGGTGATCGACTTCATCGCCCGCTCGCTCGAGGTGCGGCAGGTGGTGGTCAAGAACATCCACGACAACTGGAACTTCGCCACCAACGCCAAGGTTGACCGCTGCATCACCTGCCACGTGGGCATCGACCAGCCTGACATGAGCGACGAGCGCATCGGGCAGATCTTCGCCAGCGAGATCGCCAAGGCCTACGGCGTGACCGATCCCTACCCGGAGCCGGGCTCGCAGGAGTCCGCCGCGTCCTCGGCGCCGCCGTCGGCCGCAGCGCGGGTCGAGTTCGACCTGGCCGTGCAGAAGTTCAAGGCGGAACACGGGTTCGAGAGTTGGATGCAGCCGCACCCGGGCCTGGACCTGATCTCCGGCCCCAGCAGCCCGCACAAGGTCGAGTCCGTGGGCTGCAGCGTGTGCCACCACGGCGTGGGCTGGAGCACCGACTTCTCGCGCGCGGCCCATGCGGCCTCCAGCCCCGAGCAGCTCAAGCGCTGGAAGAGCGAGCGCGACTGGAAGAAGCCCGAGTTCGTCGACTTCCCCATGCTGGCGCGCGAGTACGTGCAGGGCATGTGCTTCAAGTGCCACAAGCAGGGCTTCGGCTGGCCCACGCCCTACGTCGAGTCGCTCACGCACGGCTGGGTCAAGCAGAAGCACGAGGTTTTCGCGGGCCGCGGCGTCGTCGAGATATCGCCGTTCGACAGCTTCGGGAAACTCAAGCTGCCCTCCGCGCCCGGCACCGTCGAGGGTTCGCGTAGCGAGGTGCTGCGCGTGCGCCGACTGGCCGAGATGTACCGCCTGCGCGACACCGACCACGACGAAGAAGACCCTGAGGCGGAGGTCGAGGACGCGAACCAGTACGGCCAGCTTGTGACCAAGCCCCAGGGCTACGACTGGGAGGCCACGGCCTACGACAAGGGCGAGGAGTCGATCGTCCGCTACGGCTGCCAGGGCTGCCACAAGATCAAAGACTTCGGCGACCAGGTCAGCTTCGACGGGCCGCCTCGCGTGGGTCCCAACCTCAGCTATCTGGCCGACAAGGTCACGCTCGGCTGGCTCGAGCGCTGGATCAAGCACCCCGACGCCTACCGCATCGACACGCGCATGCCGTCCTTCTTCTGGTTCGTGCCCAAGAACGGCGACTGGAAGCCCATCGGCCACGACGGGCAGCCGTTGCCTGACGGCCGCCTGGCGCCCATGGCGGTCATGGATTCGCACCTGCTCGACAAGGACGCGCACGTCCGTGGGCTGGGGCAGCTGAGCACGCCCGACGACGTCGTGCGCATGAACATTCAGGTGGCCTGCATGTCCGCCTACCTGATGAGCCAGCGCGACAAAGTTCGGCCCCGTGAGCCGCGCAGCCGCGCTCACCCCGAGGATCCCGAGTTCAACGAACTCTACGCCAAGGACCCGCTCCCCGGCGACTGGGAGAAGGGCCGCGAGACGGTGGAGGCCTACGGCTGCGTGGCCTGTCACGTGGTGCCCGAGGTCAAGGACGGAGCCGGCGAGTGGGTGGGCGACGCCGGCGCGCGCTTCCTGGGCGAGCCGGCCTTCGGCCCGCGCATCACCACGCTCGGCAGCAAGCTCAAGGACGCACGCTGGTTGAACGCCTGGCTGGCGCGCCCGCGGCACTACACCGCCACGACCGCCATGCCCAACATGCGCTGGAAGGACCAGACGTCCAATGACGGCACCGTGCTGCGTACGGCCGATCAGGTGCGCGCCGACGTGGTCGCCTACCTGCTGCGCTACAAGGACGAGCGCTTCGAGGCGCTGGCCGGCGCGGGCTGGGACGAATCCTGGCAAGGCAAGTTCAAGGACATGTACGAGGAGTACTTCGGCCGCGAGGCGGGCAACCTACGCCGCCCCAGCGAGGTCGACGGGGAGCTCGAGGGGCTCGGCGCCCAGGCGCGGGTGCTGGTGGGCGAGAAGCTGATGGCCCGCAACGGCTGCTTCGGCTGCCACGAGGTCAAGGGCCACGAGGCCGACCAGCCCATCGGTACCGAGTTGACCAAGGAGGGCATCAAGGACCTCCACCAGCTCGAGTTCGCCATGGTGCACGTGGTCCCACACACGCGCGCCGGCTTCTTCCGCACCAAGATCACCCACCCGCGCATCTGGGACCACGGCCGCGTGCGTCGCTGGACCGACCAGCTCAAGATGCCGCGCTTCAACTTCCGCATGGACGACGGCCTCAAGGGTGTGGTTGCCACACGCGGCGCGGTGGCCGGGATCGTGCTGGGGCTGGTCGACGAGCCGATCCAGGATGGCGCGCTCTACAGGCCCTCCGAGGCGGCCCGCGACCTGATCCGCTTCCGCCGGGTGGTCGAGCGGTACGGCTGCAACAACTGTCACCCGCTCGAAGGGCAGATGAGCGTGATGTGGCGCTACCTGGGCGCGCCCCAGGAGTTCGCTCCGGGCGAGATTCCCGAGGACTACAAGCCCTCAACCTCTTGGGACCTCAAGTTTTCCGTGCCGCCGCTCTTCGCCCAGGGAGAGCGCACGCAGGCGGGCTGGCTGTTGAACTTCCTGCAGGATCCCCAGAACCTGCGCCCGAACGTGCGCCAGCGCATGCCCAAGTTCGAGCTCAACAGCGAGGAGGCCGACGCACTCGTGGCAGGCTTCCAGCGTCTGGCGGGCATCGGGATGCGCAACCGCTACCAGCCTGAGAGCGCGCTGGCCGGCCGCGACTACGCCCGGCCTCTCGAGCTCGTGGTCACCGACGACCAGGGCAAGGTGACCGATTCGCGCCCGATCCGCAGCGCCGTGGAGGAGGCCGAGTTCCTCTTCGACACAATCAACTGCAACAAGTGCCACCTGCCCAAGGGCTCTCCGGGCGCCGACAAGGATGAAGGCGGCGTGGCGCCGTCCTTCCAGCTGGCCGCGCGGCGCCTGGGCCGCGACTGGGTGAAGGCGTTCTTGAACAACCCGGAGCACCTCATCCGCGGGACCGCCATGCCCATCTTTTGGGGGAGCAGCGGTTACGGGCGCATTGTCGACGCCAAGTACCGCGCCTTCCAGCTCGAGCTGCGCGACGACCCCGAGTGGCAGCGCCTGTGGGCTGCGTCCGAACAGGGCAAGAAGCCCGGCCCGGAGCGCGACGAGGCCACGCGCCGCTTGGTCGAGGTGCAGCGCGCGGCGCTGGCCGACTACGTGCTGCACCACTACCGCGGGCCGCGCCAACAGCCGGCGGAGCCGCGCTAGTCCCCATGCGCGCTCCCACCTCCGCCACCGTGCTGGTCGTGGGCCTGCTAGGCGCCCTGGGGGCGGCCTATCTCGCCTCCAGGCTGTTGGCAGCTTCCCCCCCCCGCGCCCAGGAGCCGGTCGCTCCATCCGGGGCCGTCGCGCCTGCGCCGAGCCCGACGCCGCTCGCGCCCGCCAGACCCCGCAAGCCCGGGGCCTACGAAGTAGAGGCCGTCGAGAACGGCGGCACGATCCGCGTGTTCGCCAAGCTCTCCCAGGCCACCGAGGTCCAGCAGTTCCCGCTCAACAAGGACCAGGCCGGCTGCGGCCACCCCTCGATGTCGAGCGAGCGCTGCCTCTTCGATCCCCGCACCCTGGGTCTGTCGAACTGCATCGCGAGCTTGACCGACATCCAGAAGGGCAAGGACTTCGAGGGCGAGCTGGCCGAGAAGGGCCGGCTCGTGACCTACGACCACAAGCAGTGCCGCTACCTGCCGCACGTGCTGCTCATGCGGACCGGGCAGCAGGCCCAGCTGCGCAACTCCGACGGCGTCGAGCACAACGTGCACGGCTACTTCAAGGGCGAGACCAAGTTCAACGAGATGATCTCGTCGAACTCGACCTTGCCGCCGGGCGACTCCACCATCCTGACCCAGCCGGGCCTCTACCCCGTCAAGTGCGACATCCACTACTGGATGACCGGCTACATCCAGACCATCCGCCACCCCTACCACGCCATCTCGGGCGCGGACGGCCGCTGCGAGCTCACGAACGTGCCGCCGGGCCAGTACCGCATCGGTTGCTGGCACGAAGGCATGCGCATGAAGCTGCAGATGAACGGCGCCGAGGTGAGCGGCTACGAGTTCTCCTCCGACATCACGCTGCCCGAGCAGGTGGTGAGCGTGCCACCCAACGGCACGGTGGACGTGACGTTCATCTTCGATCCCCGCTGACGCGCCCAAGGAGCCCACCATGCGAACGCCTCGCCTCTACCTGCTGCTGCCGGCCGCCCTGCTGCTCGCCTCGTGCGGCCCGAGCGAGATGGAGATCCTGCCCGAGGGCGTGGCCCGCTACGGCGCGTTCCGCTACGAGCAGGGCGCCACGAGCGGCGCGACCAGCGGTACCGGCGGCGGTGCCGCCGCTGTGGCAGCCGTGAGCCCGCCCGTGCGCGGTGCCGGCCCCGTGGCGGCCGTGAGCTCGCCGGTGGGCCGTTCCGCCCCCGTGGCCGCCGTGAGCCTGCCCGCCGGCGGCGGCGTCCCCGTCGAGGCCCCCGGGGCCTCCGAGCCGCCTGCCGCGCCGGGCGGCGCTCCCGCAGGCGGAGCCGGGGCCAAGCCGCGCGGCAAGGCTCCCAAGTACGAGGTGATCGAGGTGACGGACGGCGGCACCATCAAGATCACCTGCAAGGTCACGAAGGCGCTCGAGCCTTTCGTGTTCCCCCTCAACAAGAACCAGGAAGGCTGCGGCCACACCACGATGCCCAGCGAGCGCGCCGTGATCGACCCCGCCACGCTGGGTCTGAAGAACTGCGTCGTCTACCTGGTGGACATCGCCAAGGGCAAGGACTTCGAGGGTGAGATGGCCAAGGGCGAGCGCCTCGTGATCCTCGACCAGAAGAGCTGCCGTTACGTGCCGCACGTGGCGCTGGTGCGCACGGGCACGAAGATCTCGGTCAAGAACAGCGATCCTGTCGAGCACAACGCCAAGTCGTTCTTCAACAACCGGGCCACCCTGCAGTTCAACGTGATGAGCTCCTCGGGTTCGCTGCAGGAGCCCAGCGACGAGACCACGCTCAAGAAGGCCGGCAACTACCTGTTGCTCTGCGACATCCACTTCTGGATGACGGGCTACATCCGAGCCGTCTCGCATCCCTACTGGGCGGTCACGGCCGAGGATGGCACGGCCACCCTCACGAACGTGCCGCCGGGCACCTACAAGGTCGCCTGCTGGCACGAGGGCATGCTCATGAGCCTGGAGCAGAACGGCGCCGAGGTGAGCGGCTACAAGTTCAGCCCCGACTTCGACCTCCCGCCGCAGGACGCCACCGTCACGACCGCGGCCACCTGCGAGGTCGCCTTCACGATCGAGCCCCGCT
>Ga0163150_10009303_pt1 | contig 10909 bp, 12 predicted proteins | sample OliLakLV19P2IB_FD_148628 | JGI IMG/M metagenome (GOLD analysis project Ga0163150, IMG submission 148628) | Freshwater microbial mat bacterial communities from Lake Vanda, McMurdo Dry Valleys, Antarctica - Oligotrophic Lake LV.19.P2.IB | ecosystem: Environmental > Aquatic > Freshwater > Lake >...
ACGCTCTTGGTGCAGGGCCTGCTCTCGGGAACAATATGAATGTATTCTTATTGTGTCCCTCGTTTGCCCCTGTATAAAAGAAGACAGTTTATACAGAGTCTTCGCTCGGAAATTATGTGAACAAGTTCACGCAATGTTCCTCGCTTGCCCCTGTAGTTAAATGGATATAACTGCGGACTTCTAAGCCGCTATTGTTGGTTCGATTCCAACCGGGGGCACCAGATAGAAAAAAGCGAACTGCTTTGCTTTTTTCGTTACTGGTGCCAGGCGCAGCTATATCGACTACAGCAGTAGTCGATAGCGAGCCGGGGTCAGCGGAAATTCAATTGCGACGGCAATTGAATTATCTGTGACCACAAAGTATCGGCCGAATTCTACCCCAATAAAGAAGGATCATCATACTGAACAATAACCCCATTGACGTTCCCTGTGGCTAATGAAACACATGCCGCGCCGATTGCAGCAATTTTTTTTGGTTGGTTCGTAAAATAACTTGGCGATACTGCATTTATTCTCATACCATATTCAACACTCTCTTTAGCGGCAGCCACAGTAAACATTGCAAGGGCGGCTTTACTTATCGAGTAGACTCCCAACAAACGATTGCTCGATCTCGCAATCTCTGGGTACATAGACGCACTAATGACATTCACAATTGAGCGATTTTTAAAACCATTTTTAAATACTCCTTCTGCTTTGTAATGTGTATGCAATGCCCTTAAAAAACGAAAGGGAATCTCAACATTTATAAGTAATATATGTTGATATTCTTCAAGTGTCGTTTCGACCACTTTCTTATCAGTGTAGGCAGCCGCATTGTTGATAAATACATCTGGTAGACCAAAGCGCTTTACAATCTCATCAATAAGTTCTTCAGGGTTCAAAGCGATGTCCCGCTGTATATGGTGATAATTTGCAACATCCACGACACCCTCAACTTTTCTTGAAATACCTACCACAATAAACCCTGCAAGAAGAAAATCTTTCGCAAGCCGTCTACCCAAATTGCTGGTATCTCCCGTAATCACCGCAATTTTTTTCATTTTAAAATCTGTAGGCGCGAATCCATCACCTCCATTGGTTCATGGAACCACTGAGCGACTGAATTTCTCAATTTAATTCGATTGGTTTGGTAGGCGTGATAGGAGAGAGGGGAGATTTGAAAGGCAAGCAGTCGATTATTGATTGGCTCAACTCGCTTTACGAGCGTTTTACCAGAGGCGTCGAAAAAAGCAGTTTCCCCCCCGTCGCCCTCTCTCCATGTGTCTTTGCCCATATAATAAATAAGTGCAATTGATCGGCGTGTAAATGACACACTTTCCTGGTGTTCTATATCAATTAGATTTCCGTGCTTTCCTCCACCTTGATATATGCTATTGAAATTCCATTGATTCAATAAATTGCTCATCGGAGCATTTTTAAAAGCAAATTTTCCATAATCATTATGCACCCAGCCAGACTCGCTATTTATTTTATGATGATGCAACACGGACATAATGTTTTCATCAAGCGCAAATCCGGAAAGGTTTTTGAACAACTCATACCACTCTCTTGAATAAAACACTCGAAATGGACCTGTGAGGCTTATCTCTGGGTGAAAACTATATGCGTCGTAACCCCCAATGCGTGAGAATCGATCCCGCGCACGCGTCTCGCTTGGCTCCGCTTTTGTTAGAATTGCATCGGTTTCGCTGCTCAATTCTTCTGCGTATTTTTTTGTAAAGAAGTTATCAATAATCAAATGGGGTACAGGAGATTTCTCCCACTGAGCTTTTCGTACCGCATCCAAATTTTCTATGTATTCATCGAGAAAAATCCCATCATTTTTTTTAGTCCATTCAAAAAGTTTTTTTAACATACTCATATCGGTGCTATATCCTTTCCCCTTGGGTACTAAACTGTATTTTTCCACGCAGCATCCTTTTGCATACTCTCCAGTACGACCCTAAGGATTCCACATCAAATATAAGATGTATGCGCTCATGCGCACCATCGTGGGTGGCTTCGTGTTCTTCTTTGTTATTAAACCACCAAAGCTCGCCTGTGTGCCACACTACTCTCTCTTCTCCGCAGATCATTTCGCTCCCCTCGCTCTGCAGTACCAAATGGTACCGATCACTCCACTGATAGTATTCACCAATATCGGCATGCTTCGCTACATGTCCGGAAGGCCGCATTTTGACAATTTGTGCGCGACGCAAAACTCCTCCCATACTTAATACAAAAGATTCCAACCACGAAGTTACATGTGGGAATTTCGTATACCTAAATTTAGATTCAACTTTACGGGTGTTTATGATCGCGACACCGGGCATTTCAACATGAGAACGCAAAATAATGCTAACCGTATCTTTATGAAGGGGAATAGCTTTTGCCCTAACATCACTCCATTCTTTTTCATTTAATGCAATTTCTTGCATAAAAGATGACACGTCAATACCAGTTTGAATGCGTCTAAAATTTCTAAGTTTTGCCTTCATACCACTTTGCTCTTTAAGTATTTTTTGTAAGACAATATATTTCGTTTGTCGAAGTTGGGATGAAGATTTTACCGGTCTTCTCATTGTAGGCAATAGCGTTCACAATCCTTTCTGTGGCCAGAAAAAGCGCCGTATTTTCTCCCGTATCTGCATTAATTTCATATAACCAGCCATCGTTTGATCCTATATATATTGAATTTCCTACTTTAAGCGGGCTTGAGAAGATGCGTCCAAGTGTGTGAAAGCGCCAAATTTCTTTCCCAGTTTCCGTGTCAACGCAGTAGAGATATTTATCAAGCGAGGTAATATAAACCTTTTTGCCAATAATCAGGGGAGTGGAATACGATCCTGCCATCATTTCAAAGGTATGGCGTACTGCGCCAGTTTTGATGTCTATAATATATGCCTTGCCATCCTCAGAACCGAAGACTGTCACACCCCCCTCATCACTGACCGCGACAGAGTATCGAACCGGAGCTCCTGTCCCTATTTCCCAGAGTGGATCGCCATTTTTCGCGTTAAACGCTCGCACTATGCCATCGTTTGATCCGCATATCACAATTTGATTTTTTTTTGAATATGCGGGAGATGCATGAGTTAGTTCTGGAAAAAAATGCTTCCACACTTCTTTCCCCCTTTTTACATCAAGCGCAGCGAGCCCTCCTTTTTTCGTAAAGAGACCATACTCAAGTCCTATATATAGCAGTCCAAGGTCCTGCGCAATGGCTGGAGAAGACCCGATCCAATCTGCGTCAAAATAAATCCATTTCTTAGTCCCAGTTTTTGCATCAAGTGCGTAAACGTTACCGTCATATGCCCCAAAATACACAACGCCGTTATGTACGCATGGAGTAGAAAAGATCATTTTCTCACCAGCCCCAAAGAGTACTTTGTGTTGCCAGAGTGGCTTACCATTTTTCTGATCAATTGCCCAGAAAATCCCTGAATCAGAACCCATATACAACGCACTCTCATCAATCGTGGGGCCAGATTTTGGCATCATAAACTGGTGACGCGCGCCTTCGCTCTTGAAATACCAATCGACAATGAATGGACGGGGGATTGCATTCTCCGCTCCGATCTGGATATTTTTAAGCGAAGTGCTTCTGGAGAAATCATTTAAATCAAATAATGAAATTATTTCAATTCCGCGCGAAGTCAGAGGCTTATAGTACGAGAGATCGCGAAAACGCAAAATGGTAAAAATTTTTGAAACAGCGCGCCCTTCTTTTTCAAGAAGTTCTACTTGCAATTCAGCGCTGCGTCCTCGATTCAGAATATCGTCCACGATTATAATTGGGATATTTGGCATCAACGCTCCTTCAATAGTTTTTTGCAGTCCCTCTCTCTTCCTCTCTTTTCGAATAAAGAACCCATTTACTGGTTTTTGAGGTGATCGAGCTGTTGAATCCGCCACGATAGCGCCCACGAGCGGTAGGGCGGTAAGTTCGAGCCCGCCTACTTGAAATGGGTAAGAATGTTCCATTTTCTCCCAAAAAAGGTCAACATATGCGCGTAACACTTGTGGTCGAAGTAATACTTTTTTGAAATCCATAAGCCAAGCGCCTGCATCAAACGGGAAATCGGCAATGTAAATACCGTCTTTTGCCCATACTAGGACATCTTGCTCTATCGTATTTTTTAAGAATAGTGAATTATCTTCAGGCATCTGAATGTGGAGCTCCTTGTTTGATGAGAAAAAGCTCTCACAAGTATAACAAGTGCGTATTTTTGTGCATTTCTTGTCTTTTAGAGAGATTATTGTAAGGCCTTTCTATCTACAGGGCTTATGATCGTCTCTCCAGATGGTGTACAATTGGTCGTATGTTACATAAGGTAAAAAGACGAGCATTATATTCATTAGGACTTATTTTAGGATTTGTTTTAACGTACGTATACCGAGACAGTGTTCCAGATACACTTAAAGCAACTCTCGATATTCCAAAGGCAAGCGCAGACGTTCCATACTCACAAGGGGGTTATATAGCTTATGAACTAGGTCCAGCGACTGATGGAGGCGGTCCAGGAGGAGGACGTTAATCGTAGATTTTAAATAAAGTGGAACCTGCAAATATCTCATCTGTAAAAGAGAGCGATAAACCAGTCAGAAAGATGGGCCCCTTGGGCGGCTTCATCATTTTTTTCATTGCGGGCGCTATAATTGCGTTCGGCATTTACATGTATGAGATGAGGACGAAGTACGCGTATCTAACGAATGCTTTTCACCAAAAGGTAGATAAGGACACGTGGACAAATCGAAATGCTGACTCTAGTGTTGGAGGACTATCAAATTACATTAGTGAATTGGATACAGAGATCGCAGATGCGAACACTCTTGAAACGACCAAAAAACTTCTACTGCTTAGAAAAGCAATTGCACTTTCAACTATTCGTCAGACTGGTACACCTTTGGATCAAGTAAATCAAGCAGCGGTAACACTAAGAAGCATTTTTGAATCTAAAGCCAATAATCCAAAAGAGGAATCGTACCGGGTTGCTACCATACCAATATATATCTACATGCTGTTCTCTTCCTGCTACGAGCCAACTCTCGGAGAAGAGCTTCCTGCACCTTATAATCAGCACTATAGAGATTACCTAACTAAGGGATACATGCCGCGTGCAGCAGTCATTCTTGCGTACAGGGATTTTGCATATGGCGCACTCCCGCCGGAATATAGCGACGACGTAACGACGCTGATGGGTAGATCCTTTATTAGTGCTATATATCTTTATTCATTTGGCGAAGATAAATCGAAGCCAGAAAATCTCAAAATATTTAATGACTTAAAGAAAGACGTGGACATGCGCGCAACGCTGAAGCCTAAATCACTTGGCGGGTATATTCAGTCAAAAGTGGATGTTGCAAGAAATTATGCATTCGCGTTTGATATCGCCACATCGTATATGGGTACTTCTACACTCAAAAAAGAAGAGAATGATCGAATTAATGAGAATTACGACAACGCAATTTCGCTCGCTAATCAAATTGAAGGCGATAACAACTCACGCTATGCGATCAACACGCTCAACTCGATTTACTATCTAGAATCTCTGTATAAGCGATATCCAAAAAATAAACTTGACCGAAAAAAGGTTGAAGAATTAATTGATATCTTTGAGGAAAATATGCTTTCTTCGAAAGAAATGAAAGGTTTGTTTACTGGCTTCTTTATTGAAGGAAGAACAGCAGAAGGGCAATTCAATAAAGTGAGGTGGTACTTCTATATGGTGGCTAAGAATGAGCCAAGAATCAATAAAATACTTTCTGAAAATGCGGGTATCAAACTATAAGGATTTTGCGGAAAACAAAATAGGTGCAGGAATCGGGGCACTAATTCTTATTGGCGCCCTCGTTTTAATTGCTGTTACTGCGAACAGATTCCGTACGCTCACTGACGACGTGCATCCTTTGTGGCACACGTATGAGCGAAGTGAGAACGCAGTACTTGGCTATTTATATAAGCTAGAGAACAAAGACGCACGCGTTTCAATTTATGTCTCTGTTGATAAAGAATTATTGCAGAAAGATTACTCACTTGCTGATGGCTGGAGTATCAATCAAGTTTCAAGCGAAGAAACATGGAATCCCAGAGTGTGTGCAAGAATGCCAACTATTGTCGGGAGCGACGGTAGCATTGTGATGGTAGATGTTCGGCGTAATGCGACAAGAAAATATACATCTGATTTAGTACTTTTTTCACCAAGTTCAAAGCAAGTGCTTGCCGCTGATATTACAAAACTTGGATTTAAGGGGTTTTTGTATTCAGATGAAAATAATGAACCATTCTTTTTTGCACAAAAAGATCAATCGCTCTACACCTTTACGATACATAACTTCAAAACACTCGAAAAAAGGAGAGTAGAAAAACTGTCGTCAGATAAAACTGCAACAATAGCAAGGGATCAGAACTGGGAGCCAATTGTTGAGATTTACGATGGGAGTGAGTTTAAACAATCAAATTATCGCTTTAACGAAAACAAACTTATCCCCACCAATCTGGACGGCATACCTCTTGGCATTTATCGATACAGTGATGATAACCATAGCGAATATAATTTAGGAAACGAAATTAAGGCGACGTATACTCTTGATGATCCCTATATAAGCAGGGTGGATTTCAAGGGATCCCAGATACTTGCGTTTAAAAGAGAAGCTCAAGTATATTCTTATTTTGTTGGGGGATACTTATCGGATACACATTAGTATGAAAAAAATTACTGTAACTGTTGCGCTCGTTGTTGCTGTCTTTGTAATTGGATACTTTTTCCCTCCGATTAAAAAAGATACTTCTGCAGAGAATGCAAACACTCCGGCAATAGTTCTTCCTTCAAACCAATCCCGTGTGTGGATGGAGTATGCAGAAAATATTGTGAGAGAGCTTCCGCCTCCTCCTCCGACTTCTGCTCGCTTGTATGCATATGTTTCAACTGCGTATTACGAGACACTCAAGGCAACGCGCTCTGAGGATGACGCTAGTATTGCGACACGAAATGTAATTGATATGTTGGTACCGTCATACATAGCAACCACGACAAGGCAATTTGAGTCAATGCATATCGCAAGTTCCACACTCTCTGAGGCAGCACTAAAAATTCAAAAAACTATGTTTAATCGCATGCAGAATGATGGATTTGATGTGAAATGGGATGGAAAACGTCCGACAGGTCTGCAGTATTGGGATGCAAAAGATCCAATTGCCCCTCAGGCGGGTTCGTGGAAGCGTTGGCTTGTTTCAAGTTCGGACACGCTTACTGTTGCTCCTCCTCCTGTGTGGGGAAGCCTAGAACAGAAAGTAGGACTCGTTGAAACAAAAAAAGCAGCCTCAGAGAGAACCTCTGAGCAATCAGCAGCAATCAATTTCTGGGGCGGTGTGCCAGGTACGGAGGCTCCTGCAGGAATATGGCAAAATGTCTTTTTTGCGGAAACAAAAGACTATAATCTCTCCAACGAAAAGTATGCGTACGCGCAGATGGTTCTTGCTCAAACGTTAGCTGACGCATTTATGGAGTGTTGGAAAATTAAATATTCGTATTGGACAAAGAGGCCATCAATGGAAGATTCTTCTATTGACCTAGCTATGAATAATCCGAACTTCCCATCATACATTTCGGGGCACTCAACTGTTTCAAGCGCCGCCGCAGAAGTACTGAGCGCTCTTTTCCCTGACAAGAGCGACACGTGGCTCGCGGATGCAACGGAGGCAAAAAATTCAAGACTCTGGGCCGGTATTCATTTCCCATATGATAACGACGAGGGATTCTCACTCGGAGAAAAGGTTGGAAAGGCGGCGGTCGCGCAATTGAATGTTGAGGCACTCCGATAGTAGCTGGTTCAAAATATAAAAGAGAAAGCCCGGACTCTAGATAGTCCGGGCTTTTTTTCGGTGACCTGACCTTTGTTACTGGGTGAGGGTACCCGTCTGGATGTGAGCGCCCTTCGTCCATTTGACGTCGAGGGTTCGCCCCTTCAGCGTGTACTGTGCGGCGGCAGTAGTACCCAACGGGACGGTCAGGACGTTGCCGACGATGTGGCCTGTGGAAGGGATCTGCTGGGCACTGAGCTTCCATGCAGGATAGTCGCCGACGTGATAAACGACTTGGGCGATGCCATTTGCGTCAACGCTCATCACCGTAAGCCCCGTGACGGGGCCTTGATTGTAGGCCCCCTTCCAGGTCCCCGCGAACACCGACATAACGGCGTTGCCGGTTGCTGCCGGAGCAAACTGGCTGATGTTTTGCGCTTGGACAACGGGGATAGCAACGAATGCAGCAGCAGCTATCATTGAGGCGAGCATAAACTTCTTCATGGTACTTCCTCCGATGGAGGGCAGGGTGGGGTTGAAATAACCCCATTCCCATGCTCTAATAACATCATAGAACAAAGCAAATGTTTGTCAAGGAAGAGATGTTAATAAAAAAATTTCGTACTTATTAGTTGAATTGCAGAATGTGTTTCTTTGTTAAATAAAAGCATTAAGAAGCTTACTGAAGAGTTTATAGAGGACAATTACCAAAAAATATAGTACGGTACACTGTGTTACATAGGGGCGATTAGCTCAGTTGGTAGAGCAACCCATTTACACTGGGAAGGTCGCAGGTTCGAGTCCTGCATCGCCCACAAAAGACACGAGATCTCCCCTGCGGGAGATTTCGTGCTTTTGTGGGAGCCACAGTGATGTTTTTGTTTAAGCGAAGCTGAAGGCAAAAACCACGAGGCGGGGTCGCGTAAAATTTCCGTCAGGAAATTTATATGTGATCTACACATAGTGAACGCAAAGCGTACAAATTTATTTCTTCCTTCTCCTTTCCTCAAAAACCCACTACACTGCAAATATGAAATTGGTCCCAATAGTCCTATACGAAGATTCCGATGTGGTTGTCATAAACAAACCAGCCGGCCTTATGGTGCACCCGGATGGAAAAACCAAAGAGGAGACGCTGGTTAATTGGATTGACGAGAAGTATCCAGAGATGGACGGGGTGGGGGAGCCTTTGATACTCGCAGACGACACTATTATAGAGCGTCCAGGTATCGTACACCGCTTAGACCGCGACACTTCAGGCGTTTTGATTCTTGCAAGAAGTCCCAGAGCGCACGAGTTGCTTAAAGAGCAGTTTATGGATCGCGGTGCGCATAAAATATATAGAGCATTTGCATATGGAAGCATCGCGCAAGAGCGAGGAACGATTGATAGGCCAATTGGAAAAAGTAGAACAGATTTTAGACAATGGTCTGCGTCCCGTAACCCTCGCGGTCTTATGCGCGACGCACGCACAGATTTTAGAGTGATTGTGCGAAGCCCCTTGGCAACCTATCTCGAACTTTTTCCACTCACTGGCCGCACACACCAGATTCGTGTACATCTTAAAGCCATACAGCACCCCGTTATTGCCGATGCGCTCTATGCAAACGGCAGGCCATCGCTATTGGGGTTCAAGCGCTTAGCACTCCACGCGCTTTCATTGAGATTAGTTCTACCTTCGGGTAAGGAGGCGACCTTTGAGGCGCCGCTTCCCCAGGAGTTTATTGAGGCAGAAAAGGAACTGAGGGCAGGGCTCATATAATTGCGCCTCGTATAGTGCTGTGTTAGAGTACCTCGGCATATGAAAAGCCAAGTTTTAATTTCCCCAGTCAATATGGAAGAGCGCAAAAACCTCGGAATCCGTTCCGGGGACACTGTTCGCGTCTGGCAGAAGATTGAGGAACTCAAAAAAGGTAAGGCTGCTAACAAAAAAGAAATTACAACAAAAAACGTACGTCTCCAGGCATTTGAAGGATTGGTCCTTGCTGTTAAACACGGCACAGAGGCGGGAGCCACTTTTACCGTACGAAAAGTAACTTCAGGCGTTGGCGTTGAGCGTATTTTTCCTCTCTACGCGTCGACTATTGATAAGGTAGAAGTACTTCGCCGAGCACGTGTGCGCCGATCGAAACTCTATTACATTCGTGATAAGGCAGCTCGCGAAGTTCGCCGCTCAATGCGTCGAACAAGAGCCGCTGAACCGGTTGCCCTCGACGAAACTCCATCGTCTGAGCCTCAAGCAGAAGCTGCAGAAGCATAATCATCAAACAAACTCCGGCACTCGCCGGAGTTTGTGTTTACAGAGGGGAGAAATAGGTTAGTATAGGTCGTGTTCCCACCCATGCCCGGGTGATGAAATTGGTATACATGCAGTCTTGAGGTGACTGTGCCGAAAGGCGTGGAGGTTCAAGTCCTCTCCCGGGCACTAATAAACAAATGACCCCAACACGAAGTGTTGGGCGATTTTGTTTATTGCCCGGGAGAGGACTTGAAAGCGAGCGCGGGCACCTTCTCAGCAGAGAAGGTCGTGCGAGCAGGGCCGAGAAATTTTTGCTTGCGACGGCAAGTAAAAATGTTCTTGGCCAAGCCTCTCCCGGGCATAAAGCATAAATTGCCGCTCTATTGCGGGACATTTGTGTCCCGGATATGAAAGCAGTACAATTTTAGTATTAGCAATAGATATAAGTACAGCCCATTTATATATGAAGAATTCTAGTGCAGAGGTCAATTATCAAAGCGGTAAGTCGACGATCACCATAGTGGTTATCGTTCTTGTAGTAGGTGCGCTAGGATTTTGGTATTTCAGCAATCAATCAAATAAGTCTGCGACACAGTCAAATACTGTAGAAGAATACAATCCTCAATTGAATCCAGTAGACTTTACGACCGATATCACAAACAAGTTTTTTAGTGTTGCACCGGGAAGAAAACTTGTGTACGAGGCAAAAACGTCTGAAGGAATCGAAAGAATTGAAATAACTATTGAAAAGGAAAAGAAAAACGTTGGAGGTTTTGAAACCCTCGTGTACCGCGACCGTGTGTATAAGGGTAATGTACTTGTTGAAGACACGAGAGATTATTTAGCGCAACAAAAAAGCACTGGTGATATCTGGTATTTTGGAG
>Ga0163150_10009306_pt1 | contig 10908 bp, 8 predicted proteins | sample OliLakLV19P2IB_FD_148628 | JGI IMG/M metagenome (GOLD analysis project Ga0163150, IMG submission 148628) | Freshwater microbial mat bacterial communities from Lake Vanda, McMurdo Dry Valleys, Antarctica - Oligotrophic Lake LV.19.P2.IB | ecosystem: Environmental > Aquatic > Freshwater > Lake >...
CATGGGGGAGGCTCGGACCCCGCTGGCGGGATCGCTCAGGTGTGCTTGGTCCGGGCTGGGGCGCAATCACCTGGTTCCCGTCCGAAAACCATTGCCGCGGGTCCCGCTGCCACTGGTAACGTGCAGGCTAATGAAATTGGTTTCCTGGAACGTGAACGGCGTGCGAGCAGCGCATAAGAAAGGGCTGGTCGACTTTATGGCCACGGCGGCCGCGGACGTCGTTTGCCTGCAGGAGGCCAAGGCGCATCCGGGTGATGTGCAGCACATCGTGTGGCCAGCGGGCTATGAGGCGATTTGGAATCCCGCGGTGAAGAAGGGCTACAGCGGTACGGTTGTGTTTACCCGCGTGAAACCGAAAAAGGTGACCTTGGGAATTGGAATGAAGGGCCACGACGATGAAGGGCGCGTGATCACGGTGGAGTACGCGGACTTCTACCTGCTGAATGTCTATCAGCCGAACTCCCAACGCGGGTTGACGCGTCTGAAGTACCGCGTGGAGGAGTGGGATCCCGCGTTCCTGAGTTACCTCAAGAAGCTCGAGAAGAAAAAGCCGGTGATCTTCTGTGGCGATCTGAACGTCGCGCACACGGCAATCGATTTGAAGAATCCCAAGACCAACCGGCGCAACGCCGGCTTCACCAATGAAGAACGGGAGAACTTCTCGAAGCTCCTGGCGAGTGGCTTTGTGGATACGTTTCGCGTCTTCGAGCAGGGCCCGGATCACTACTCATGGTGGAGTCAGATGATGAATTGTCGCGGCCGGAACATCGGGTGGCGCGTGGATTATTTTGTCGCCAGCGAAAAGCTGCGGACGTCCCTGAAACGCGCGTGGATTTCGCCGGAGGTCATGGGCAGCGATCATTGTCCGGTCGGGCTCGAACTGAAATAGACTCGGGCCGGGTCGCCTCCCCGCCGTGGCAGGTGGTATAATTGAAAGTGAAGTCAGATGAGAGAAGGCCGGCGTGGTGGCACAGGCATTCCTGCCGGTGGGGCTTGAGCGCCGGGCCAGAGTCCAAGCCACAGACAGGAATGTCCGTGCCACGGCGGACTGACTTCACTTTCAATTACACCCCCATGATGGGTGGGACTTGATCGGGCTTTCGTTTTCCGCCGGGTTGGCTCAAGCTGACGGCGATGCGCTTTCTGCCGATTCTTCTCACGTGGTGGATGATAACAGCCGCGGCTTTGACCGCGGGGAGTGCCGCCGAAACCAAACCGGCGGCTCCCGCACCCGCGGAGCGATTCACCTTCGTGGCGCTCGGTTGTATGCCTTACGGGGAGGCCGACTATCCCAGTTACGAGCGGCTGCTGGCTGAGATCAGCCGCCACCATCCCGCGTTCACGGTTCATTGTGGTGATACGAAAGCGGGAGCCGCGGCTCCGACAGACGACTTTCTGCCCCGCGTGCGCGACTGGTTTAATTCCGTCGCCGGCGCGGTCATCTATACTCCGGGAGACAATGAGTGGACCGACGTTCACCGCACCGGTCAGGATCCGCTGGTCTGGTTGAACAAGATTCGGGAACTGTACTTTGCCCAGGAGCGCAGCCTCGGGCAGCAGCCGATTCCGCTGGTAACGCAGCGGCGCGATGCCGCGTTTGCGAAATTCGTCGAGAACGCGCGGTGGAGTCGGGGCAACGTCGTTTTCGCCACGCTGCACATGGTCGGCAGCAACAACAATTGTAACCCCACCAATCCGGTCGCGATGCAGGAATTCCGGGAGCGCGACGCCGCGAACACGGCGTGGATCCGGGCGACGTTTGCGGAGGCGCGTGCAACGCAGGCGGCCGGCGTGGCGTTGTTCTTTCAAGCGCAGCCACTCGGTGGCGCCGTCGCGGGCCGCGAGTCGGGGTTTGCGCAGTTCCGCGCGACGATGGAAGAGGAGGCGCGCGTATTCGCCCGGCCAGTACTGCTGGTGCATGCGGACGAACATCGCTACCGGCTGGAGACGCCGATTCGCTTCCGCGCTGGGGCGGAAGCGGTGGCGAACGTGACGCGCCTCGAGACGTTTGGCGCGAAGGACCTCCATGCGGTGATCGTTACCGTCGATGCGAATTCGCCTCAGGTCTTTCTCGGTGGGCCGCTGCTGGTGCCGGGTAATGCGCTGCCGGTGTTGCCGCTCAAATGAACGAGGCAAGCGAACTCAAGTCGCTGCTCATTGAGGGTCGTCTGACCCTGGCCGCGGCGGAGAGCCTCACGTGCGGACGCGTGCAGGCGCGCATTGGCGAGATCTCCGGCGCCTCGCATTTCTTCCTGGGTGGAATCACGGCCTACACGCTCGAGCAAAAAGTGAAACTACTCGGCGTGGACCGAGCGGAAGCGGAACGCTCGCAGTGCGTGTCAGCCGCCGTCGCTGAACAGATGGCCTTCGGAGCGTGCCGCTTGTTTGGCGCGGACCTCGCCGTGGCAACCACCGGCTATGCCGAACCGTCGCCGCAGGATGGCGTCGCCGAACCGTTCGCATGGTGGGCGGTCGCGCATTGGGGCGCGGATGGAGCGTCCGTGATCGCGCGCCGCAGCGGGCGAATGGAGTGTGCGGGAGCGTCGCGCGTCGACGTGCAAATCCGGGTGGCTGAGGTGGTGCTTCAGGAATTAGTCACGTACCTGAAGAGCCTGCCGGTTTGAGGCGGGCTTGATGGTAGGGCGGACGGCGGGGTTTCATGAGTGCGGCCCTCTGAAAGGTGGAGCGTGTTGTCCCTAACGCGCTGGTTTTAAGGTCTTGGCAATCTGGGCGCGGCGAGCCGCGTCAGCGGCTTAGGGACAAGCCGCTCCACCTCAATCGCGTTAGCCTGGCTTAGAAGTCAGCTGTGCCGGGCGTACGGGCGAACGGGATCACGTCGCGGATGTTCGCGATGCCGGTGACGAACATCAGGAGGCGCTCGAAGCCCAAGCCAAACCCGGCGTGAGGCACGCTGCCAAAGCGGCGGAGATCGACGTACCACCAATAATCCTTCTCCGGTAATTTATGGTGCGCCATGTTCTCGCGCAGCACCTCCAGGCGCTCTTCGCGCTGGCTGCCCCCAATGATCTCGCCAATGCCGGGCACGAGCAGGTCCATCGCGGCGACCGTTTTGCCATCATCATTCACCCGCATGTAGAACGGCTTCAGCGTGCGCGGATAATTGTACACGGTGACCGGGCACTTGAAGTGTTCCTCGGCGAGAAAGCGCTCGTGTTCGCTCTGCAGATTGTCGCCCCACGTCACCGGGTGCTCCCACGTTTTTCCGCTCTGCTGGAGGATGGTCACCGCGTCGGTGTACGTGCACCGCTGAAACGGCCGCTCGAGCACGAAGTCGAGGCGGGTCAGCAGGTCCTTGTCGACGAACTTGCTGAAAAATTCCAAATCCGCTGCGCCGTGTTCGCGGGCGTCGCGAATCAGGTACTTCACGAACTCCTCCGCGAGGTCCATGTCGGCGTGGAGATCGCAAAATGCCATCTCGGGTTCGATCATCCAGAATTCTGCGGCATGTCGTGACGTATTTGAATTCTCAGCCCGAAACGTCGGCCCAAACGTATAGACGTTCGAAAGCGCGCAGGCGAAGATCTCGGCCTCGAGTTGTCCGCTGACGGTGAGGTAGGCTTTCTTGCCGAAGAAATCCTTTTTGAAGTCGACGTCGCCTGCCTCAGTCATCGGCGGGTGCGAAGGATCGAGCGTGGTGACGCGGAAAAGTTCACCGGCGCCTTCGCAATCGCTGGCCGTGATGATTGGGGTGTGAACGTAGATGAAACTTTTCTGCTGGAAGAACTGGTGGATCGCAAAGGCCAGTCGGCTGCGCACGCGGAAGGCCGCGCCGAAGAGATTGGAGCGGGGGCGCAGATGCGCGATCTCGCGGAGAAACTCCAGCGTATGGCCCTTTTTTTGCAGCGGGTAGGTCGCATCCGCTTCGCCCACAATCGTGATCGCGTCGGCCACGACTTCCCATTGCTGGCCCTGGCCTTTTGACGGTACCAGTTTGCCTCGCACCTCAATGGCGGCGCCCGTGTGCGCCTTCGCGATGTCAGTCGAGTAATTCGGCAGGGCCGCATCCGCGATCACCTGAATTCCGCGGAGGCAGGAGCCGTCGTTCAGCTCGATGAACGAAAACGCTTTCGCATCGCGGCGCGTTCGCACCCAGCCTTGCAGGAGCAGGGTGTCGGTGGGCGCAGTGGCGTTGAGCGCGTCTTTGACGAGAGTGCGTGACATAGTGGTGTAGGAATGAACGAAGCCGCGGGTGCGGCGTGACGCAAACCTCGAACAACCCTTCGTGGTGGGCCCGGATTGCGCGGCCGCGCCGTGGGAGAACCGTCCAGCGCTGGCGGTGGGAACCCGGGCTGGTCCACACCGCCCTGGAGCCGGTGGTGCCGTGCGGAGGGTCCGGGGGCTCGTATGGGGTGAGGAACCCGTGTTACGTCTACCTCAGCCGGCGAACTAACTCCTTAATTACGAGTCTGCCGGAGGGTATGAAAACGATGATTCCTGTCCGCTCTGACGTCACCCGGATGCCGTCGATCGCGCGACTATTAACACTCTGCGGGGCCGTCGGGCTTATCGCCGGCTGCGCCTCAGAACCGTCTTCCCATGTAGTCTCGGCGCCGCCTCCGCCTCCGCCTACTATTCCTGCAGCAACCGTCTATTCGACGCCTGCGCCCATCCAAGCGACGGTTCCCGTGGCCGTGCAAACACCCACTGGCGTCGCGATGGTGCAGACTCCCGTCGGAGCGAGTTCCGTCGTGGTCATGCAAGCCCCGCCCTCGGCGCAACAGGAAGTCCCGTCCGCACGACCCTCCGCGAGTCACGCCTGGGTTCCCGGGTACTGGACTTGGCGCAACAACCAATACCAATGGATGGCAGGTCGTTGGGATGTGCCACCGCGTACCGGCGGTGCGTGGATCCCGCCGCGTTGGCAGCAGGAAGGAACCTCGTGGCGTTTCTACGAAGGGTATTGGGACTAACTTTGAGTGAGTTGATTTAGAGTTTACCTGCGCGCTGCGGATAACGCAGCGCGCTTTTTTTGGGTCTGCTGTCTCTCAAAAATTGGTATTTTACGGAGTAGGGCCCGACCTTGGTCGCGGCCAGGAAGGTCGTGGGAAGTTGAATCGGCCACGAGCAAGCTCGGGCCCTACTTACGAGGCCGCATCATGGCGAACGTTGAAAAGCGCTCATAAACGCGTGCACCGGCATGGCCTCGAGTTGAGTGCGGTCGGCAAACAGGGCCATCAGGTCGCCGGCTTTCTTTGCGTCGTAATGGGCGAGGAACGCGGCTTCGGCTTTTTGCTGCAGCACGGGAATGCTTTCGGCGCGGCGCCGCCGGTGCCCGAGCGGATACTCGACGCTCACCTTTTCCGTGGCGCCGCCGTCGCGGAAAAAAACCTGCACGGCGTTCGCGATCGAGCGCTTGTCGGGATCAAGGTAGTCGCGCGAGTACTGCGGATCTTCCCGGACCACCATCGTGGCGCGTAAGCGGTCGATGCGCGGATCGGCGGCGATGTTGTCCTCATAGTGATCCGCCGTCAGTTCGCCATAGATCAGCCCGATGGCAGTCATGTACTGCAGGCAATGATCGCGGTCCGCGGGATTATGGAGCGGCCCCGCCTTATCGATGATGCGAATTGCCGACTCGTGCGTCGTCAGCTCGATGCGTTCGATGTCGTCCAGCCGGTCGCGCCCGAGCGGGAATAGTTTCAGTGCGCACTCCACCGCCGTTTGCGCATGGAACTCGGCGGGAAACGAAATCTTGAACAGAATGTTTTCCATGACGTAGCTGCCGAGCGGGCGCGCCAAGGTGACCGGCGCACCGCGGAAGGAGACGTCCTGAAATCCCCACGTTTTCGCCGACAGCGCGGAGGGATAACCCATCTCGCCCGTCATCGTGATCAACGCGAGCCGGACAGCCCGGCTGGTGGCGTCGCCCGCCGCCCAGGATTTGCGGGAGCCGGTGTTGGGCGCGTGCCGATACGTGCGCAACGCCGAGCCGTCGACCCAGGCTTGCGAGAGCGCGGTGATGAGGTGTTCGCGAGTTCCACCGAGCAGCGCGGTGGCGACTGCCGTCGAGGCGATGCGCACCAGGAGCACATGGTCGAGCCCGACCCGATTGAATGCATTGTTCAACGCGAGCACGCCTTGAATTTCGTGGGCCTTGATCATCGCGAGTAGCACGTCGCGCATCGTGAGCGGTTGGCTTCTGCGCGGCAGCGGAGTCTGAAAGGCGACTGCGCTCCCACCGGCCTGCTGCTGGCGGCTCAACCAATCCGCCACGCCGAGAATCGCACCGAGGTTGTCGGAAGGATGGCCCCATTCGGCCGCAAGCCAGGTGTCGTTGAAATCCAGCCAACGCACGATGGCGCCGAGGTTGAAAGCGGCCTGAACGGGATCGAGTTCGAAGGCCGTGCCGGGGACTCGCGCCCCATTGACGATGCTCGTGCCCGGCACGACAGGTCCGAGCAGCTTGGTGCACGCGGGGTAGGCCAGGGCCATGATGCCGCAGGCGAGCGTATCCGCGAGACACCAGCGAGCCGTATCCAAAGCTTCGTTACTGGGCGCCGCGGGTGAGAGCGCGTAGTCCGCGAGTGCAACCAGGATGGAATCAGAAGGCGGGCGAACGTTGCTGATCGGGGATGACATAGGGTCACGTACGACACAGCGATCCGGCCGGCGGAGCAATCCTATCGGGCAAAGAAGAAATTAGCGGGAAAGAAGAAAGCTGTCGGGCAAAGCAGAGATGATGCGAAAGAAGAAAGCAGAAGCTAATACCAGCGTCCCTTGATAGTTAGACTGTCATTGCGCGAAGCGGAGCGACGAAGCAATCGAGCTGGATCACCACGGCGCTCTTCGCGCACCTTCTACTGAACTCCTGGGTTGTCATCACGAGCCCGGCTCCGCCGGGTGTGGTGATCCAGCTGGATGGCCACGACGCTGCGCGTCTCGCCATGACAAGGATGGGTTTATTGGCCTTTCCCTCCAAGCGCTTGGGCTTGGTTCGCCGTCTCGTGACGACAATCGTCTACATTATACGGGCGATTGGTATAAGACATTGTCGGGCGAACGGTCTGCTGGAGGGCCTGCCGCCGTGCGGCCCGGGGGAACGAGGGTCGTAATGTACGGACGGCACGGCGGCCGTCACTCCAGGAATGCCGTCGCCCGCGGAACTAATTGGATGCTGCCCCGCGTTGTTCGATCGGCACGAATGGACGCTCCGCCGGGCCGATGTAATTCGCACTCGGACGGATGATTTTTCCATCCTGGCGTTGTTCGATCACATGCGCGCACCAGCCGGTGGTGCGCGCGATGACAAACAGCGGCGTGAACATGGCGGTCGGCACGCCGAGTTGGTCGTAAGCAGGGGCGCTGAACCAGTCCAGGTTGGGAAACATCTTCTTCAGATCCCACATGACCTGCTCAATGCGCTCACAGACGGCGAACTGATCGGGCCGCCCGGCCGCGGTGCACAGTTCGCGCGCGATTTCCTTGATGATGGCGTGGCGCGGATCGCTGATCGTGTACACCGGATGCCCGAAACCGATGATGATTTCTTTGCGCGCCACGCGGGCGCGAATGTCGGCCTCGGCTTCTTCGGGCGTGCGATAGCGCAGCTGGATCTCGTGGGCGACTTCGTTCGCGCCGCCGTGCTTGGGTCCGCGCAACGCGCCGATCGCTCCCGTCACGCACGAGTACATGCCCGAGCCCGTGCCGGCGATTACGCGCGCGGTAAACGTGGAGGCGTTGAATTCATGCTCGGCGTACAGAATGAGCGAGCGATCAAGCGCGCGAACGTGCGCGGCAGATGCCGGGCGTTGGTGGAGCAATTGAAGAAAATGGCCGGCAACCGTGGGCGCGTCGGTTTCGACCGCGATGCGTTTGCCGGTGGTGGCGAAGTGATGCCAGTACAGCAGCATCGAGGGAAACTTGGCCACGAGTTCGTCCGCAATGTCGCGGGCAACCTCGACATCGACCGGTCCCGCGCTGCCCGGGGCGGACGGCTCGCCATGGAGCGCACCGAGGGCGGAGCACCCGGTGCGAAGCACGTTCATCGGTCGCGTCGAGGCGGGTAGCTGCTCGAGAATCGCGCACAGATTCGAGGGCAGGCTCCGGTAGCCCACCAAGCGCGCGCAATAGGCGTCGAGTTCGCGCTGGGTGGGTAACCGTTCGTGAATCAGCAGGTGAGCGACTTCCTCGAACGTCGCGTGGCGGGCGAGCTCTGCGATGTCGTAACCGCGATAATGCAGATCGTTGCCGGTGTGACCGACGGTGCAGATGGCGGTGTTGCCGGCCGGAACGCCGGAAAGCGCGACCGACTTTTTCGGGATACGATGGACGGGGGTGCTCATGGGAGGGAAGTGAGCACGATGACAATCCGCGGTGGAAAACGGGCAGGCGGATCAGCCTTGGTGCCGGGGAGAAGCTTTGAACAGGGCGTCGAGTTTTTGTTCGTAGGCGTGGTAGCCGAGTACGTCGTAGAGTTCCGTGCGGGGTTGCATCCTGGCGACGACCGACTGTTGCGTGCCCTCGCGGCGCAACGTGTGGTAAACGTCGTTGGCGGCGGCGCTCATCGCGCGGAACGCAGAAAGTGGATACAGCGCCATCGCAATGCCGGCGGAGCTCAGTTCGTCCACGGTGAACAGGGGAGTACGGCCAAATTCGGTGACGTTGGCGAGGACCGGAACCCGGATTTCGCGCGTGAACTCGCGATAGTCGTCGAGCGAAGTCAGGGCTTCGGCGAAAATCATGTCGGCGCCCGCCTCGACATACGCGCGGCTCCGCGCGATGGCGGCGCCGAGGCCTTCGCTCGCGGCGGCATCCGTACGCGCCATGATCACAAAGTCGGCGTCAGGGCGGGCATCGACCGCGGCGCGGATGCGATCGGCCATCTCGTCGACGGCCACGAGTTCCTTGCCGGGGCGATGGCCGCACCGTTTGGCGGCGACCTGGTCTTCGAGGTGCACGGCCGCGACGCCGGCGCGGGCGAGCTCGCGAATGGCGCGGGCGATGTTGAAGGCGTGGCCCCAGCCCGTATCGATGTCGACCAACAGCGGCAGGTCGACCCGCGCGGTGATGCGGCGGGCGTCGCAGAGAACATCCTCCAGGTGCGTCATGCCGAGGTCCGGCAGGCCATGAGACGCGTTGGCGACGCCCGCACCGGAGAGGTAAAGCGCCCGAAAACCGGCGCGTTGGGCGAGTAAGGCCGAGTACGCGTTGATGGTGCCGGCAATCTGCAGCGGGCGTTCGGCGGCGAGCGCGGCGCGAAAGCGGGCACCGGGAGAGGGGACGTAGCTCACGGTCAAAGGTGAACCGAGAAACCTCCGCGCCGCAAGAATGCGTCGAATCAACAAGAAAAGATTTCCGCTTTGGGCGTTTTTGCGCCTTCTTCGTAAACCTACCTCGCGTATGCTTGCCGTTTCCGAATTAAAGAAATCGTTCCTTTCTCCGGAGGGAGATCGGGTCGAAATTGTGAATGTGGCCACGTTTGCACTCGCCGCGGGCGAGCAATTTGCGCTGCGCGGCGAAAGTGGCTCCGGCAAAACCACCTTCCTGAATTTGATTGCCGGGATCCTGGCGCCGGATTCCGGGCGCGTGGCCATCGATGGCGTGGAGATGAGTGCGTTGAATGAGCCGAAGCGTGACCGGCTGCGCGCCGAGAAACTCGGCTATATCTTTCAAACCTTCAATCTGCTCCAAGGCTTCACGGTGTTGGAGAATGTGATGTTGGGCATGAGTTTTGGTCCTCGCGGCGCCGACAAAGCGCATGCGCGTGACATGCTCGAACGCGTGGGACTGGCGCATCGGTTGCACCACTTTCCGCGTCAACTCTCCACCGGGCAACAACAGCGGGTCGCCGTGGCCCGCGCGCTGGCGAACCGGCCGAAACTCGTGCTGGCCGACGAACCCACGGGCAATCTGGATCGGAAGCACGGCCGCGAAGCGCTGGCTTTGATTCGCGAAGTGTGTCGCGAGCACCAGGCGGCGTTGCTGCTGGTGAGTCACGACGAAGATGTACTGGGACAATTCGAAGCCAGGCAGGATTTCGGCGTGATCAACCGGGCGGTGCAGGAGGTTGCCCGATGACCCTTCCGTTGATCATTTACCGGTCGCTGCGGCAGCACGCGCTGTCGACGCTTGTCACGGCCAGCGGTATCGCGCTCGCGAGCGGCTTGCTGATGTGCGTGTGGATGGTAAAGACTCAGGCGCAGGCAACGTTCACGCAAACCACGTCGGGTTTTGATGCGGTTCTCGGCGCCCGGGGTTCAAAACTGCAGCTGGTGCTGAACGCGATTTTCCACCTCGAAGCTTCGCCAGGAAACGTCGCGGCGGCGGATTACGAAATGGTCCGCAAACATCCGCTGATCAAGACGGCGATCCCGATTGCGGTGGGCGATAATTTGCGGGGCTTCCGCCTCGTGGGCACGGCTCCGGAATTGTTCGACGTCCAATATGCGCCGGGGAAGAAGTTCACCGTCCGCGCGGGTGGGCGCATTTTCGCGGGCGATGCGAAAGAGGCGGTCGCCGGCAGTTTCGCCGCGCAGCGACTCAAGTTAAAGGTGGGCGATACGTTTCGGCCGTTTCACGGGCTGGCGTTCGATCCGAAGGCCGAGCATGCGGACGATTTCGTGGTGACGGGAATTTTGGAGCCGACTAATACGCCGGTGGACCGCGTGGTCTGGCTGCCGTTGCGCGGACTGCAGACGATGAGCGGGCATGATCCTAAAGCCGCGACGGATGTCAGTGCCGTGTTGTTACAACTGCGGACGCCGATCGCCGGCCTGCAGATGGACATGATGTATAACAAGCAGGGCAATCGCCTCACCTTCGCCTATCCGGTGGGCGCGATCGTGGCCGAGCTGTTTGGCAAAATTTCCTGGTTCGATCAGGTGCTGGCGTTGGTGGCTTATCTCGTGGCGCTGGTGGCGGCGGGCTCGGTGTTGGCGAGTATTTATA
>Ga0163150_10009309_pt1 | contig 10905 bp, 15 predicted proteins | sample OliLakLV19P2IB_FD_148628 | JGI IMG/M metagenome (GOLD analysis project Ga0163150, IMG submission 148628) | Freshwater microbial mat bacterial communities from Lake Vanda, McMurdo Dry Valleys, Antarctica - Oligotrophic Lake LV.19.P2.IB | ecosystem: Environmental > Aquatic > Freshwater > Lake >...
TGACAACCTAGTATAAATTGAGTATAAAGAACATTATGTTAATTGCAAAATCTTCAGTAAAACACGACGGACAGCTTTATAAAGCAGGTGAAGTTATTCAAGGTATCTCTGAAGATCAGGCACAAGTTCTAATCGATGCAGGTGTCGCTCAATCAAAGTCAGAAGCTAAAAGTCTCCAAACGCTTGAAGGTGATTCCACAGAAACTGCAAAAGAAAACACAGATCCAATGGAAGGTGTTGAACCAACCGTAAAATGGTCAAAAACTCGCTTACTCGGATTTGCTCGTGCAAAAAGTGTTGAAGTAGAGGACACAATGACTCGCTCAGAAATCTTTGAGTTAATCCAGGCCAGTGCAACTGATGAAGAAGGCGAAGATTCCGAAGAAGGCGGAGCAATCGGTGGCTCACAATCTCCAGCTTCAACCTCAACTCCAACTCCTCAAAAGTAATTGACTTCTTTTCAATATTCTCGTATCATTTATCCATAGGCTAATTTGAAGTGCCTGCTATACGCAAACAACTAATATGAAATATCCAGTCAAACGATACACACAAACAATAACTATCCTTGCTGACGGCACAACCGCCAATGCTGACACAACCGCTTTATATGGCTTCCTAGTAGGTGTAAAAGCAGTCGTTCCGGCTCTTGTTGGCACCACAACCCTCACTATCACGATTAAAGACACCAGTAGCTCAGGCGCAACCATTTACACCAAAGCGACAATCGCTGAGGGTGCATCATTTGCAGCTTTTATTGATGCAAATAACTATCCCTTGAGAGTACCGCTAGATGGGGTTCAAAATATTACTGTTACGGCAAGTAATGCTCAAACAGCAGCAGCAGCACCAATTCCAGTTGTTTTATTGCTTGAAAGATAAAATTATGTATACAGCACAAATTACAGACATAAAAAAAGATGAAGCTAATACTATTGTTGGGTTTATTTTAGAGAGTGGGGATATTCAAGAAGTTCGCTCATTATCCTTTGATGGATATATGAAAAGTGCTGAAATTAAAAGTGAAATTAAAAAGTATCTTGATTTATTTAACGCAGAGCAGGAAAGTGCTAAACTAGATAGCAAGCGTAATACAAAACAGTTGAAAGAACAAAAAAAACTAGATACAATGAGAGAGGAACTTGTAAACGAAGTTATAGAATAATATGAACAATAATACACTACGAGGCAGATTTCAATTAAAGCTCAATGTTCTTTATGAATTAAAGGACAAAGACGGTAATGTGAAGCCAATTTTTACTGAGAACAAACTCGGTCAGTCTATTCTTCGTTTTCTGCGCAAGTTCATTTCACCTATTGATGAGAATGCACAGGTAAAAGCAGGATTTTTGAATCATATTGCAGCCTATGGTATCCGAATCCCAATGATTACTGGAAGCTGGGGCAATTCTCGATTAATTTCTAACTTGACTACCACTACTGGTAAAGCTGGCGTAGCTTCTCGTATCAATGGATCAGGTGCAGAGGCAGCCTTTACTTTTATTGCAGTTGGAACAGGTGCAACCGCAGCAGCAATTGGTGATACAACTCTACAGACAGAACTTGCTGCATCTGGTCTATCCAGAGTTGCAGCTAGTGCTTCCCGAACAACCACAGACACGACTAACGATACTGCAACTTTAGCCACCACCTTTACTGTTTCAGGAACGGCTGCAGTTACCGAATCAGGCGTACTAAATGCAGCTTCAGTAGGCGTATTGTTAGCACGTCAAGTATTTTCCGCACTAAATGTAGTCAACGGAGACAGTTTGACTATTACGTGGAACTTCGACGTAGACTAATAAAATGCTTTATCTAATTCCTAATGGACCATCACCAACAACCGCAGCTCAAGTTGTAGTTACTACCGGAACTGCAATCAAAACACTTCTTCAAATAAAAGCAGGTGCTACTAGCGTTCTCAAAATAGTTGAATGGGGAATTTCTTTTGATGGTTCCGCAGCAGCAGCTCCTATCAAAGTTGAACTTTTAGAAACAGATGTCGCAGCTACCGTCACAGCTCACGTTGCAGCAGGTATTGTTAAACTAGACAGCGGGGCATTGATGGCTGGCGACCCAACAACTGACCACTTTGAGGTAGGAGTAGCGGCTACAGGTTATACTGCTACAGCAGAAGGTACAATAACTACTTCCAGAATGTTTGACCCACAACTCATTGCTCCAACAAACCAATATGTAAAACAATTTCCACTTGGCAGAGAGCCAATTATCCAAGCAGGAAAGTTTGCAAGAATTAGAGTAACAGCGGGAACAGCAGTAAATGCCTACGCCTACATTTTATGCGAGATTTAGGCATATTGCTATTTCCGTATGGCTTGAAATCTAATCTTCCTGACATACTCCCACGGCTAAAGCCGATGGGGTTCTTCAAGCTACGCTTTGGCTATTGCCATACGTTAACGCTTGACGGCTCTGTCCGAGCCGAAGAATGTTTAAACTAGCATTTGTGTCACGGTCGGCTGTGAAGCCACAATGGGGACATAAATGAGTACGAACACTCAAACTTTTCTGCACCAACTCTCCACAAGCACTGCATTTCTGACTTGTATAGTGAGCAGGTACAAACTCCAATGTCCCAGCCAGCATTTTCAGCTTGTACTGCAACATATTCAAAAAAATATTCCAGCTCGCATCGCTGATACTTTTAGCGAGACAGTGATTTCTTAACATTCCAGCTATATTTAGATTTTCTGCGTAGATAGTCCCGTTTTCTTTCGCATACTTATGACTTAGTTTGTGCAACCAGTCTTTTCTTTGATTAGCGACACGTTCGTGCGTCTTAGCTATTTGCCAACCTTGCTTTTCCCACCGCTTGCTAAACTTAGTTTTGTTTTTCAATTGCCTCTGTTGAACCCTAAGCCTCTTTTGTGATTTTCTAAAAAACTTAGGGGCTTCAATTTTATTACCATTACTGTCTGCTACAAAATATTTTAACCCCATGTCTATTCCAACCTGTTTATTGTTTTCACTTATTTGTTTATCTTCAACTTCGTCCATTACTTGGATGTACCAGCCAGTCGCTCGCTTTACTATTCTTGCCCCTTTGGGATTTTCTAATTCCTGTAAGCCTCGTGTTTTTATATGACCAATGCCCTTCCAAACAGATAAATACGTGCCCTTGATACGATAGTCTATGTTGTGTTGTCTCAATTCTATACTTCTTAGTCGGTTACTACTTTTAAATCGTGGGAACTTATTTTGCTTTCTAAAAAACCTATCATAGGCGGTATTAACTCTACTTGCGATACTTTGTTTCAGAGTAGCGGGAATGTTTGCATTATGGTCTTTAAACATTTTATGCAACTCAAATCTATGGATAGTCTTTTTTTCTTCCTCATATGCTTTGATTTTTGTTTCTAGGATGGTGTTATACAATTTTCTGCAATCTTCAAACAAAACAACTAAAACCTGTTCTTGTTTTTTAGATGGATATAACTTTGCTTCTCTTGTTAAAATTTGCATACAGCTATATTAACAGGTGTTAAAGTATAAAGCAAGTAGACGCTTTCATCCCACCTCTAAAGAAGTGGGCTTTCCCGCTTTTTGTCGTAATTCTTCTCAAATGGCTAGTAAACGTGTAAACTAAACACATGGCAATTGTAAAAGAACAGGTGGTTAGTGAAAGAGGCTCAGGTGGAGATAGAACCGCTGCCTCATTAGTAGTCGCAGCAGGAGACATACTGATTGCCGTTTGCACTTCTCAAGACTCAAACACAAACAATCTTCCATTGTTTAGTGTAAAGTTCAACACCACCGAAGCCTTTACCCTGGTAATAGCAGCGGGAGGCAGTGGAGGAACTGGACAGCCAAATAGAATTGAAATCTGGAGATTAAACGCTCCAACAGCTACTACCGCAAGCGTAATAGCAGACTTTGCTAGTGGTATAAACGAGTCAACACTAACTGTATATCGCTTGTCAGGAGCCGACACAACAACCCCAATAAACGGAACACCAGATAGCGATACTGCAAATGGATATGCACCTGCCATGAGTATTACAACTGATGCAGATAGTTGTTTTTTAATTGGTGGACTTTGTACAGAAGCAAGTATAACTGGCATGGGAACTGGACAGACGGCAGATGCTACCCTGACTGATCAAAGCTATGAAAATACAAGAGTGTCCTCGGAAGCTGGAACGTCAGCCGGAGCGCAAGCACACTCATATAATATGGGAAGTGGAGCACCTCATGCTCAAGCCTTTGTAGCGATTAAACCCACTAGTAGCCCAGCTGCAACGCTCTTTTTCAAAAGCAAATTTGCACGTCAAGCAATACATAGAGCAAGTTATTATTAATATATGAGACATGGCAGAGCTTTTCCAATATCACCTTTGATTCAACGTAACCGACCAATAGGAATCGGAAGTTTGTTGGTGCAAACATTTAATGAAACTTTGACTATTGTAGATACCATTGGGAAGCGTCCAAATAAAATACTGAATGAAACTGTTACTTTGGTCGATACAATTTCAAAATTAGCCTCAAGGACACTTGCCGAAGTAGTAACAGTTGTTGATAATATTTCAAAAAGACCAAGCAGAACATTTAATGAATCATTTACTATTGTTGATGTGATTAGTAAAACTGTTTCAAGAACTTTAGCAGAAGTCGTTACAATCGTTGATTCTATTGTTACTCAAGCAGGAAAAGCTATTGTTTTGAACGAAACTATAACAATAGTAGACATTATTACCAAACAAAACTCTCGCTCCCTAAATGAAAACGTTACAGTTGTTGATAGTATTTCAAAAAGACCAAGCAGAATTTTTAATGAGAGCTTTACGATTGTTGATACTATTAGAAGAGCTATCAGTCGCAGTTTGAATGAAGCTGTGACCATTGTAGATACTATTAGAAGGTCTGTTAGTCGAATCTTTGGGGAAAGTGTTACTGTTGTGGACAGAGTGGCTAAAAACCCATCTAGGAGCCTCACAGAGAGTTTTACTGTTATTGATACCAGAAATGTTGCGGTGAGCAGGAATATTAGCGAAAATATAACTGTTACGGATAGTTTATCAAAGAATCCAAGTAAAATATTTAATGAGAGTTTTACAGTAGTAGATACAATTGCTCGTGCAGTATCAAGAGCATTAAATGAAGTAGTAACAATAACCGACCTACTCATTGCTGCTATTCCTACCCGACTGGGTGTATTCAAAACAACATTAATGCAGAGTAAAACTATCACAGCTCTCAAGCAAAGAGTTGGAAGTGTTATACTAAAACAGAGGAAATAACTATGGCAAGCGAAATAATTCAGATTGAAAACTTCCCAGCTTCAAACATAAAAGAAGTAACAAAAATTACTGCTGATGCTAGTGCTGGTCAAGCTATCGTAATTGTGGAGAATACCGACAATATAGCAGTTGATGATTATGTCATTCTTGGAGTTGTAGGTGGAGAATCAGCACAACTTGCACAAATTGACGTTATTTCTGGGCTATCTATTACTCTTGATGCTAACCTCAGCCTCAAACATTTTGACAATGAACCGCTTACCATTATCAAGGCGAACCAAGCCAAGATTTATCGAGCTACAAATGTTGATGGCACAGTTCCAGTAGACGCCTCTTTTTCTAGTTTAGTTGCCACTGTTAGCCTCCAAGCTGACCAACTTTATACCGAAGTAACTGATACAACTGGTGGTTCAGGTTATTGGTGGAAGTATATTTTTTATAACTCAACAGCTGTTAGCTCCACAAATCTCTCAGAAGCACTTGGTTTTCGTGGTGCTGGCTATGGTTTATATGCCAATACAGTTGATGTGAGGGCTGAGGCAGGGCTGAATAATAATAAATGGGTATCTGAACAAACTGTCTATGGAAAGCTCGTTAAATCTCAATCAGAGGTCAATGCTTCACTGTTAATTGGTGGATACACACTTCCTCTTGATTCTCCCTATCCAGAAGTTGTTTCCCATGCGGTAATTCTTTTAGCAGCAGGGTATCTGTTAACGATGGATTATGGACCAGAACATAACGGAACAAATAAAGATGGAACATTAAAGATTAAACAGGCCAGAGATATTCTTGCCAAACTTGAAAGTGGTGATACTCCTCTCATTGATGGAGCTGGTGGTGTTTCTGTTACTCAAACCTCCAAGGTTCGTGGCTATCCTGATGAAACAGCAGAGAACGCTACGCCTAGTGAGGCTCGTATGTTTTCAATTACGGATAGATACTAATGTCAAGCGTACTCAAGATAGATATCAAAATTACTGGTGATAAAGCATTGATGGCTTCACTTCGGAGGCTCACCAATGACATGAGGGACTTCAAGCCAGAACTTCAAACAGTTGGTGATTTTCTCAAAGATTATTATGGATCATTACTTTTCAAAACTGAGGGTGCCATTTTAGGTTCAAGATGGGTAAACCTCAAACCCTATTATGAATTGCAAAAACGCAAAAAGTGGGGAGGAAAAGGTATACTTGAAAGAACCGGTACTCTCAAAAGAGGGTACGAGTACGATGCTGAACCAATGGTTTTGACAGTGGCCAATACAACAGACTATGCAAAATATCATCATTTGGGTGGACCAATCATTCCTCAAAGAAAATTGATTGGTTTCTCTGGTGACACTGAGAACAGAATTATTTCTGTCTTTACCAAGGCGGTTCTGGTACGATTAAATAAATCATAATATTATGCCACAAGAAGCAGGACAGAAAAAAACAGTTCCACAAAAATTACTCCAACTATTCATGGACAAGTTTGGGGATACTTTTCATGGCTACTACGAGGGCGATCCCATAATACTTCCTCAGTCAAAAATGCCTTGTCTGGTTATTTCTGAACCTGAAACACTCTATGACACAGGACCAACCGGCATGGATGAGGTTACACATCAAATACTCATTCAGATTGTGTATAACAAGAAAGATGATTTTGGAAAGCCAGATAGTGTTGCAACACTTGAAAATACAGTTGATACCATTGCTCAAGGCAGAGATGAAACGACTGGTTATTTTTTAACCAATTCGTTTATGGGAATACTCAGGGGAAACTTCACACTCGATAATTTAATGATTGAGAACGTTGGATCAGTCCGAAAAGGTGTTGTACCAAGGACGGAAGAACTTTTGACAGTAGAAGCACATATTCAAGTCACATTCAAAGAATTAGTAGCAATTGATGCTAGGACGTAGTAAAGTGAATTGACTTTGAGGAAGATAACTCATACAATTTTAATATGGCAAAATACATATACAAGAATATTAGCGACACTACTCAAACACTCATAGGAGTTGGTATAATCAAGGCAGGACAGAAGTTTGAGGTTAGCGAAAAGGTAGTTAACGGAAACTTCGAGCTACAATCTCCTGAGAACGATAAAAAAACTGAACATAAACTAGGAGTTGAAGCTAAACCAGAGTTACCAAAGGTAAAATAATATGGCAGAACAACTCGCAAACAAAGGATATTTCGCAGTAAAGAAGCAGTCAGCAAAAGCTACTGCGGTTATTCCTAATGTTTATATTCCTCTCTATGATGAGAGTTTCGCGACAGATGTCGCACTTGATGAAGATAATCCAATTATCGGAAATAAATCTGTTCGTTTCCAAACACTTCTTGGTATGAGAAAGCATCAGGGGGAAGCAACCCTTTTGGCCGAACCAAACACAGCAGGATATCTTTTTGATATGTTCTTGACCAAAGGTACCACTACAGGTTCAGATCCATATACTCACCCATTTACCGCTTCTTTGACAACTGATCCAAATGCCTACACTATTGATATTCAAAAAGGTCGAGTTGTTGAGCGTTACTTTGGATGTGAAATTTCAGAGATTGAACCAGATTTTGACGATAACAAAATGGTACTCAAACCTAAATTTTCAGCGCTTGGTTCATTTATCGCTCGTGAAATTGCCTCAGTTAGTACCGCAACTATTACGCTCAAAACAAATTATGATCCGGCACCAACTACTGGTTTAGTTGCTGGTGACATTATGACTATTTATGATGTTTCAGCTGGAACCTATGAGAACTTGACTGTTAGTTCTTTGACTGCAACAACTATTGTATTTACTGCTTCACCAACTGGAGTCGCAGATGGGGACATCGTTTTCATTAGAGCTGCAACACCAAGCCTTTCACTCAAAACACCTTTCCTGTGGACACGCTCAGAGTTTAGGTTTGGCGCAGATATTACCGCAGCGTTATCAGCAGCTCAAACTAGAGTTGAGCAGGGTTCAAAATGGAAGCTCAAACATATGTTTGAATCAGACGAGGGTTCACAGCGCTCGGGTGCGTACGATCCAGCTTCTTTGGTTCGAACACAGGTTGATTATGAAGTTGAACTCAAACAATTCTTTGATTCTCCTGAGGACATGAATAGATTTTTGACCAATGCTGAAAAAGTAATGATTATCCGTCATTTCTCGGAAACTGGTTACGAACTCAGAATCACGCTCAACTCTGCAAAGTTTCAGGAGCATCCAGTACCAATGAAATCAGGTGAGATTCTGTATGCAGAAGGTAAACTCATTGGACAATATGATGCAACTGATGGCGCCATGTTTGACGTTAAAGTATTAAATGCAGTTGCAACAATATAATATGATCTGGACTATAGTCGGTATTCTTCTCATTTTGTATCTTCTTTCTGTGCTATTCTAGTCCTCTTGTGTAGCAGGTTAAAAAGCGTTATACTTTCTTTATGCCAGACCTTTTAGCAAAACGAAAAACAAAAAGAATTGTCCTCTGGACTGAACCCGAAGAAGCTTGGGTTGAGATTTACGAAGATTTAATGACACAAGATGTCATGGATATTTCAAAGCTCACTGACCAATCCACTCAAAATTTTGAAGTTATTGTTAAAATTCTCTTTGACTGGAACTTCACCAAGGGTACTGAAAAAGCACCAATCAATTTAGAGACTGTTGGAATGATTCCAATGAAGTATTGGTTTATAGTTCTTCAAGACGCCACAGCATTCAAAGAGCTTCAGAAAATGTCTGACAAGCTCACAACCACGCAAAAAAAAACCTAATTTTATATTTCTCCGCCGAGCACGATCTTCAAAACGGTAAAAAAGTCTCACTTCCAGAAATGCCACCAGAACTTGTATCATTGAGATACAGAGAAATGTTCCACCTCACATGGTGGGAGTTTATGGCTACACCTTGGGATGTTGTCATGCTTGATTTAGCAATTTTGCATGAGCAGTCTAATGTAAATAAATTGAAAAAGAAGTAAACTAGTAGTATGCCAAGTATTTCAGATGCACAAGTAAAAGCAAAAATCATTATCGAGTCCGATACGAGAGGTGTGGATGATGCTGAAAAAAAGATCGGTGGCTTCTCTCAAAAGACAGTTCAAAACTCTCAATTTATTGCAGGTGGTCTACTTGGTGCTGGCGTTGCTCTGGGTGGTATAGGTATCAAAGCTATTCAAGCGTTTGGTAAAATTGAACAATCTACAATCGCATTTACGACACTTCTTGGCTCTCAGGAAAAAGCTGCTGCTTTTGTGAAACAACTTCAAGATGATGCTATTGCCACTCCTTTTGACTCTCAACCACTCATCGAAATGAATCAACGGTTGATCGGTGCAGGAATGAGTGCCGAGATTGCCAGAGACACCGTTTTGAAGCTCGGGGATGCTTTATCTGCTTCTGGCTCAGGACAAGCTGAAATGCTTCGTATCGGTAACACTATTAGTCAGGTTTATGGAAAAGGAAAAGCTGATTCACGAGACTTTATGGAAATGGTCGGCGCTGGCTGGGTTAGTGTGAGAAATGATACTGCTGATGTAATGGGTGTCACAATGGAACAGTTTGAGGAATTAGTCTCTGCTGGTGAAGTTGATTTTGCCATCTTGCAGGGAGCGCTTGCCAAAGTAACTGGTGAGGGTGGAAAGTTCCATGGAGCAATGGCGTTACAGTCTGAATCAGTCATGGGTTTATGGTCTACGTTTAGCGAATCAGTGACGAAAACGTTGGCTGATATTGGAAAAGAATTATTCACTACATTTAATATTCCAGAATTACTCAAGGGTGCAACTGATGCAGTCAAAGGGTTTTCTGGATTTTTAACTAATAACTTGATTCCGTTCCTCAAGGAAAACAAGGGGTTGATTCCAATTATTGCAGGTACAATTATGACGCTTTTAGTTCCATCAATTGTTACGCTTGGCGGTGCAATTTTGCTCGCACTTTCACCGTTCACAGTCATTGTTCTTCTCATTGGTCTTGCCGTAGCAGCGCTCTATTTAGCTTGGAATAATAACTTTTTAGGGATTAAAGATATTGTTGCAGGAGTATGGGACTTTTTGAAGAATAATGTTTTTGCTCCTATGCAAACTGTTTTTGAGGTTATCAAGGTAGCTCTGATGGTCCTCAAAAATGTGTTTGCTCTTGTTTTTGAATTCGTAATCAAACCAATGTTGGCAGCTTTTAGTAAATGGTTCAATGAGGGTTGGGGTAAAGATATAAAAATTGTGTTTGCTGTAGTTAAATTAGGTTTAGACCTCATGAAAAAAGCATGGGATTCAATCATGGGTGGGATTCAATCCAAGACTGAAGGTGTTTCAATCTCGATAATTTCAACAATTAAAAGTATGGTCAATTCAGTTATTGGCTTTTTCAATGGTCTGATCGATGGTGCAAATAAAGTCGGTGCCAAAGTACCGGGCTACACTCAAATGCCAAAAATCTCACCACTTGCCGAAGGTACTAATTATTTCAGGGGTGGAATGGCACTTGTTGGGGAGCAAGGACCAGAATTATTAAATCTTCCACGAGGCAGTTCTGTTACTCCAAATGATAAACTAGGATCAGTTGGTGGAAAAGAAATCAATGTGACACAGAATATCTATTCAGGAGCAGACATGGATTTTGCTTTTAGAGAAATGGCTTTTGTCTTGAGAACATCATAAT
>Ga0163150_10009310_pt1 | contig 10905 bp, 3 predicted proteins | sample OliLakLV19P2IB_FD_148628 | JGI IMG/M metagenome (GOLD analysis project Ga0163150, IMG submission 148628) | Freshwater microbial mat bacterial communities from Lake Vanda, McMurdo Dry Valleys, Antarctica - Oligotrophic Lake LV.19.P2.IB | ecosystem: Environmental > Aquatic > Freshwater > Lake >...
GGTTGAGGGAGGCTATTCATTGCCTATCAAAGTAGGCGTAATGGTTGGTTATACAACATCAAAGCCTACTAAAAGAGGCGATAATATAAAATGCTGCCACACCCATCCTTAAGGCCAAAAGAGCGATATGGGCACGAAGGCTCGCAGCATCGTGCCCCTATTCGCCTCTGGCGGCTTTGGGCGTTGCGACTTCTGCGCTCGCTCAAGGTGAGCAGCCGTTGCCGGACGGAGGCGGGCAGATTCCGTTTCGGTTCGAATGTCATAATGTCAGGCTTTCAAAATAGGGGCGCATCACCTTGGCCACGCGGTCAACCCGCGCAAAATGATCAAGGTCTTTCATCGTGGCGCGGCGCGCGCGCCAGGTCTCGCGCAGGGCTTCGAGCGCCACATCGAGGCCGATCTTGTGCCGGAATTTGAAACAGTCTGCCACGGTTTTGGCGGGACTGTAAACCCGCAGGGTAACGCCCTCGACGGTGTGGGTTTCGACACCCTCATGCAGGGCGGGGCCAGAGAGACGGACAATCCGCAGGCCAACCTTGTCCGCGCGTGGACTCCACGTCTTGTGGCCGAGGGCCAGCCAGACCTCATGCGGATTCTGCGTCGTCAGCCGGTGAAAATTGAGGGCGGAGAGCAGGCAGATGATGCCATGAGGAATCTGTTTGCCGACCTCGGCCAGCGTGTGGTTTTCGGTGATGTCCGCACCGGGCGGACGATAAAGCCCGCGACCGGCGCGTTCGAGCAGGCCGGCTTGCACTGCTTGCCGCAGGTGGACACGGTTGAACCCTTGCGCGGTCAGATCGCGTGAGCGCAGGAGGGTGGTGCCACTGAAGGCGTCCCTGAGTCGTTTTTGGGTGGTGGCGGTCATAACAGAACCTCGGCATTCATTCATATTCTCCTAGGTTTTGTAAATCCGATTCGTCCTCGGCTTGGGCTCTGGCATCTTAACTCATTTACGAGTGGTTGGTTCTACGGCTAGGCCCAGAACCCGCTCTATGCCTCCCGGAATTGCTTTGAAGGGGCTGTTTGGGGAGGTGGGCTAGGCTTGGAGGGTGTCGCCGGAGCTTCTCGTGCCGTTCCCTGCGGCACTCTGCCACGGCGCGCGCGGCTCCGAACGCCGCCAGCGCCTATCTGGGGTCGAGTCAGCGTATCACCTCGGCAAACCCCGCTTCGCGCTCCCGTTTTCCCGTGGTGGAGCCCAGGCATGCCATCCGCAAGTTGCGTCCCATTCTTCCCTCTACGGTCCAGCGCTCCGGGGAAACCGGGGCGTATTTTTTATGCCTCTTTTCCCGCGAACCGGACCGGCCAAAGACTGTTGCAAGGATGGGTTTGGGGAACCGCTCCCGCTGGTCGCGGCTGAAGCCCGGTGCTATGAATGAGGCTGAACGAGGCTTCGCCATTTGCGGAAGCCCAGCGACCGGTCAGGTAGCGCCGGTCTTGGATGCGCCCGCAGCGAGCGTGCGAATCGGCTGCATGATCGTGCTGGCAACATTAATGCTCAAGGCCGGTTGAGCCGCGACTGCGAGCTTAGCAATATGAGCGACAGTGCCTTCAGGAGCCGCCGCCAATGCCCTGATGTCGGGAATGAAAAGCGTCGGAGAGCTGAAACGAAAGCGTTGTTCGCAGGCTTGCCGCCAATGATCGGAGATCACCTTGTCGAGCTGCTTGGCCGCCTCGCCGAGCCAAGGAAAAAGTCCGACCGGCCATTGGAAGAAGGTGAATAAAATCGTGGCAATCAGTAAGGCGTCGGGCGCGAGCCGCGGTTCACGGAGAAGTCGGAGAGCATGCGCCCAGCGGACATATTTATTTGATTCGGAAGCGGCGCCGTTCGACGCTTCATCGGCAGTGCCGGCGAACGCGCCCACGACGCTTTGGAGGAAAGAAAAAAGTTCCACCTCGAGAGGTGTGCCCTTCGCGGCCTTCCGCCACGATTGTATGATGACCGACAGGTCACGGCCCGCCAGTTGCGCCAGCGTGAGGCCACACATAAGGAGCATCGGAATCGGGAACGGTCGGTCGAGCGTGATTGGACCGATGGGCTCGGCGGTTGCTGTTTCTGGTGACGTTTCGAGCCCCCCCGAATTCAATTGGTGGCAGATTTGCACATTAGTGGAAATCGCCGCCGCACATTCCATGAGTTTCTCGAAATCCCCTGAACGCAGCAACCGGCGGGCATGGAGTTCTAGCCCAAAATACCGGGCCAGCGGGTTATCGCCTGCGAGGATTTTAGTGAGTCTGGGTTCAAGCAGCGGTGATTGTGGGAGGTGTTGGAAGACTAGGGTCAAGTAGATGACTTCCTGGAGTGCGACGTCTGGGACGGTAAGCTTAGGACCGCTCACGTCGTCTCGGGCTTCGCTGCACATGCCCGGACTGACGGACGTCGGGGCAGTTTGGTCGCTCCGTCCGGTGCCGTCCCAGGCGAGGTAGGTGAGCAGATGCCCGAAGAAGCGCATCGTGCGCCGTGCGCGCAGCTTGGCTGCCGGATCCGGCAGTGAAGGGATCATGTCGAAAGCCTGACCAAGGCAGGTCACGGCGATTGATTTGTCGCCGCTTTGCCACGTCGCATATGCCGCGTCGGCTAGAAAACCAAAGGCTGAGATCAGGTCATCGTCCTTGTTTGCCAGTTGGCTGCCCGCGAGAAAATGCTGCGCTGAGGCGGCCCAATTGCCCGCTTTTCCGGCGGCGGTTCCGGCGTTCTGATAGAGCACCACAGTGCCAGAGGCAGTGAAGCCGATCCAAGGGCTGTTCGGCATGGCCGCCTCAAAAAGTTTCTGCGCCTCCCCATATTGTTTGGCAAGCATCGCGCTCTTCGCGCGGCGCTCCGTGACAATGGCCATGATAGCCGGGTCATCGCTGATCACGCGTGCCAGTGCTTTGTCCGCGTCCGGCGTGCGATGCTGATATTCGTCATGGATGACTGAGATGCCGCGTGCGGCGCAGGCGGCCAGCAGGCCACACTTCCATTTTTCCGCTGCGGCAAGGAAATCGTAAAACAACGCCAGCACCGGCTCCCAATTGCGCTGGGCCTTCTTGTCCTCGGCAAGCCACACCTGGTCGAAGCACACGATCGCCGCAGCTTTCACGCGGCAGAGGGCCTCGAGATACTTAGCGCGAGGCGCGTCGTCCGCTCGCTCGAGAGTGCCGAGCAGGCTGCGCAGACCATCAAGGGTTCCGGCGCGGTTCCATATCTCGAGCACGACGAACACCTCGGATTCGTCCTCGTGGCCTTCGGGATTGAGCTCCGGGGGCAGAAGCTTGGCCGGCTTGGCGGTGCCCTCCTTCAGCATGTCGGCCATCGACTGTTTGAGGATGTCGATTGCCGCGAACAGCCGCTCAAACGCCACCGCGGTCTGGTTGGTCTTGATGAGGCTGTAGGCGAGCAGCGTGCGGTAACAATAGGCGGCCTCGGCGTCGGCAGCGGCGATCATCCCATCGCACAGTAGGAGGAAACGATCCGCTTTCTCCGGCGAGACGGAAGCGGCGACCTCGAATTGCAGGAGGCGGAACATGAAATCCACGAAAGGGAAGCCGGTGAACACCGTCTGGCCTTCCGTGGCATACATGGTAACCCACACCAAATGGGAATGGAGCGCCGTCGAATGTTCGCGCGGCGCCATGAGGAACTTTATGAGCAGCTGCGCGGCCCAATCCGAGGCGTCGCCCAACACGGCGTTGAGCAACGCGCCGGTGGCGTCACCGGCTTCGACGGACTTGCCTGAAATCACGGCGGGAATGGCCGCCCGGTGCACCTCCATGGCCCGGGCGGGTGTCGTGCCGTTGAGCAGGGTCTTGCCGAGCAACGGAGAAAGTTGATACCGGTCCTGTGAGAACGGTTCGATCCACGGGCCGAGCAGGTTTTCGAATGCGACACTGGCGCCGACGATGCGTTCGAGCTCTTCAGCGATGGCCAATGCATGGTCGCGCCGGAACGGCCCGAAAAATGCGCTCAACCGGGTGAGCAATTCGATCTCCTCGGCCCGCCGGTCGGCCAGCAAGAGCTGAGACTCGTCGCGGGTCTGTTTGACACTCTCGTTCGCGGCCTGAAATTCCATGACGGAAAATGCAGGCCAGCCGCGCGCTTTCCATCCGATAAGGTTCGCATGGACGAGTCGCGGGTGCCCGGAAGAGAGGGCGACCACGATCGGAGCCCAACTGATTGCCTTATCGGCGTCGGGGCAGCCGAGACGCGAGGCGACCTCGACAATTTCTTCCTGCTCCATCACGGGAGCCTTGAACAATACCACGTCGGCTAGGCCGGCCGCAGCGAGGTTCACGGGGGAAGGAGCCCGTTGATTTGTGAAAACGAGCCGGGCGCCGTGAAGACGAGCGGCGCGAACGAGGCCGCGCAGCACACCTACGGCGGTGCCGTCCATTTGGGGCCACGGCAAGTCATCGATGATCAGACGGAAGGGTCCGGGGCCGCGCGCGATAACGGCGGTGAGGAATTGGAGGCCGCGCAGGATTAGGAAAATCTCAATATCCCTGGCCCGAAAATGCAGCCAATGGCCGCCGGTCGTGGCCCCATAAATTTGGGCTAACGTGCTCTTGCCCATGCCGCTGGATCCTTCGATCAGGAGAAAGCGCGCATCCCCGGCTGCCGTGACGAGCGCCTTGAGGGCTGGCTCCCGGCGGGAATAGTCGTCGGCCAACGCCAAGGGCGGAACTGCGTCCGTGAACTTCCAGATGGTGGTGAGGTTCGATGCGCCGACAACCATGCCGCCCAAGACCTCCTGACGGAGCGCCGCTAAGGCTGCCTCTTCGGCGGGAATCAGGTGCTCCTTTACCGTGACCAGAAGTAAGTCGCGACTCAGGGGCGGCTTCTCCTTGGCCGCGGCGACCGTATTGATTCTCGCGAAAAGCGTGTCGGCCAGATTGTGGCGGTGTGTCGGACTGCCGGCGAACTGGGTTTCGATCAAGGTCGCGAGCTGGTTCTCGATCGACTCGCGGACGCCGACCATGTCGGTGTGATTGGTGTCCCACAACATCGGCCTAACCATTTTCTCCAGGAATTCTTCCTCGGTCACGCCATTGAGGAAGTCCAGCACTTCGGCCGACAGTTTCTTCGAAGTTTGCGGGTCCGTGCACAGGAACTGCCGCAATTGCTCGGCCTTGCCGAGATGGCCGCTGATGGCCACTTCCTGCCAAAGGGCGACTCCGGCTATGCCGCCAAAGGGATCACCTTGCTCTGTGGTGATGCCGGACGTGGTGAGAAAGCTGTAGCGGACCTTGTCTGAGACCGATTTGAGGTGGAACGCCCAGTAGTGGTTGATGGACTCCGCCACATCCTCGCTGCGCAGTGTGAGATTGGCTGCCGTTGCTTTCGCTTGGGTCACGTTGGCCTCACCGCCGGCGGTGAACGACGCGAAATCCTCGGCACATTCAACAAACAGCGCGTCCCCCGGGCCCAGTTGGAGCCAGGCTTCAACCGTCAGCCAGCATTGATAAGCATAGCCCCGGATTTTGTCATGGGCTTGCTGGTTGGCTGGAGATTGAAGCGGAGGCTTATCCATCGGGCACTCCACGCAGACTGCAGTAAATGCATAGCTGAAGCACTCTTATAGTTCGAAATGGCGCGGTCGTTTACACCGACTAGCAGTGCAATCATGATTCGAAACGGCTGAAGGCTTTACCGGCGACCTGCTCGACGAGAGCGAGATCGGCACGAAGTCCGCCATCACAGCCACATTAGAGGGCTGGGAATTGCATACCCAATAGTTGGGACACGGCGGGCAAGCCGTGATGGCAAACCGACGGGGAAGCTTGCTTGCAGCCGGCCCCCTCCCGTGGCATTGGATGCCGGGAACGGCCGGCTGCGCGGCCGTGTTGCCCATGGTGAAAAAACGACCCCAGCCCAATCCTGCCCCGGCCGTGTCCATCAGTGGCGGACCCGTCTTCGATTGGAACCGGCTGTGGGTCCCGCAGACCGGAACGATCCAGATGGGTTCGAACTGGGACAACGCGGAATCGTATCTCGCCGATCCGGAGGTCAAGATTTTGGGGACGCGGCAGAATACCCAGCTGAAGAAGACCGAGGAATTATTGGTGCGGCAGGCCGGCTGCGTGGTCCTCACCGGGGACCCGGGCATGGGCAAAACGCAGACGCTGGCGCGCTTTTTCGACGCGCAGAACGCCGGCGCGTTCCTGCGGGTGGAGTTCCGGGACATCCCGGATGCGGGCACATTCGCCGACGAGACGACCAAGTCCGCAGCGTGGAAAAAGTGGGGGCGGGGCCACGGTCTCCTGACCCTCGCGATTGATGGCGTCGACGAGGGTCTCATCAAGATTACTGGGTTTGTCTCCTACCTTGCTGGAATGTTGAAGAAGATGCCGGTGGAACGGCTTCAGGTGATTCTGGCCTGCCGGTCCCGTGAATGGCCGCAGAGCGAAGGGGATGCGTTGCAGGCGCTCTGGCAGAAGGTGCCCGGCGCCCACTGCGGCGTGTTCGAGCTTTGCCCGCTGTTGGAACGCGATGTCCTGCTGGCGGCCGAGGTGGTCCTCAAGCCCGCGGCGCCGCAGAAGTCGGCGCGCGAATTCCTGCAGGCGGTGCGGCACCACCATGTCATCGGCCTTTCCTCGCGGCCGATTACCCTGAAGATGCTCCTCAGCGAATTCGTGGCCGGCGGCGGGTTTTCCGCTTCCCACCGCGAACTCTACCGCCGCAGCGCGGGCCGGCTGTGCAACGAAGTTGACCCGGAGCGCCGCCACCGCCTCCGCAACATCAACCTTCCCCGATTGCAGCTGGATCAGCGGCGGCGACTGCGCGTGGCGCAGCGGATCGCGGCATTGCTGCTCCTGGGCGGAAGGTCCGCCATCTGGACCGGGGTTGAGGGCGGCCAGACCGCCACCGACCTCACTATCGCGGAAATCTGCGGAGAGGCCGAAACTCTCGACGGCGTGGAGTTCACGGTGGACCAAGCCATGGTCGAGGCGGTGCTGGAAACGCCCCTGTTCTGGGCGCGCGGACCGCACCGGGCGGCCTTCTATCACCAGACCTTTGCGGAGTGCCTCGCGGCGGAATACCTCAAAACGCTCGCGTTCGCGCAGCTGCGGCCGCTCTTCTGCCGGCGGGATGCGAATGGGGAATTCGTGCATCCGCCGCTCGGGGAGCTGGCGGCGTGGCTCGCCGCAGGCTCCCCGGTCTTCCTGCAGCACCTGCTGAAGCACGACCCGGAGACCCTGCTGCGGAGCGATGTCTCGGCGATCAAGCAGAACGCGCGCGCGGACTTGGTCGACGCGGTGTTTGCCAAGGCGAAAGCGGAGCAGTTGTTCGACGCCCGGGGATTGGAGAAGTTTTTCCACACACTCAAGCACCCGGGGCTCGGAGCGCAGGTGCGGCCGGTGCTGCGCGACCGCACGGCAAACCCGGTGGTGCAACGGGTCGCCCTGGACCTCGTGCAAACGTGTAAGCTGGTCGAGCTTTTCGACGACGTGGCGGCGTTGCTCGACGATCCCGGCGCGAGCGGCGTTCACTCGCTGGCGGCCCGGACGCTGGCGCACATCGCCGACGATTCCCATGGGCCGAAATTGATCGATTTGTTCACGAAGCAGCGCACGCCGCCCTTGGCCGCAGGGGCGCAGCTCGCGTTGGTCCACGGCATCCTGAAGCGCAAGTTCTGGACGCTGACGCAGGCACTGCCGCACCTCGGCCGCTTCATGTCCTTATACGATTCTTCGGGCAGCGTGCTGGTGCAGCATGCGGTGCCGGCGGATGCCGAAGGGTTGCTCGACGCCGTGAAGGGCTGGGGGGATTGCTTCGACGGGCTGAATCCGCGCCATCCGCTGGCGAAGGCCGGCGTGACGCTCGGGCTTGCGCGCATCCGAGAGCCGGAAATCCGGCGGCGGCTCGCGCGCCTGTGGTGGCGCGAGCGCCGCGACCACCACGAAAGCCCGTTCACTTCGAAAGCCGAGGAGGGCGAGAAACCGCTCGCGCAATGGCTGGAGGACACGGCCGTGCGGCGGCTCTTCATCGAAGATTTGGCGGCCATCGTGGCCAAACACACGGCCAGCGATGAACGCCTGTTCATGATCGATGAGTTCGGCCGCGCAGACGATTTCGAATACCATTTGGACCGGCTCGAGCATGGCCCGGCGACGACGAAGCGGGCGCACGCCGAACTCGTGCAAGCGAGCTGGGACCAGAAGAAGCACGCTCCCCTCCTCAAGCGACTGATCGCCGTCCACGCGGCCTCGCCGGAATTGCAGGAAGTCATGCCGTGGTTCCGCACCTGGTCGCTCGATGATCCGGCGACGCAGAAGGAGAAGGAAACTCACTATGAGCACGAGAAGTGGCAGAAGAAGGCTGCCACCCGGCGCAAGCCGCGAACGAAACCGGAAACCGTATGGCAACGGGACTACGATAACGTGGACCTGAAAAAGCCCGAAACTCTCCTGACCCTGATCATGAACCTCTTCTACAATGGCGAGGAGCCGAAGGGCGACGATCCGGAGCGGCGGGATTTACGGACCTCGCTGGGATGGAAATATTTTTCGGCGAAAAAGCAGAAAACGATTCTCCGGGCGATCCGGGATTTAGTCCTCAAGGTGCCCGGCAACCCACATCATTCCGCGGGAGTGAACACTCAATGGGATGAACAGGCCTACCGCGCGCTGTATGCGGTGAAGGATAAAATCGAGGCTAATCCGGCAATGGCGGCCGCGGTCAAGCAGCACTGGCTGCCGATCATTTTCGATGAGTTCAGCAACGCCGACGAGCATCACCTTGAGATGGTGGCGGTCGGTTACCGACTCGACCCGGCGGCGATGCGCGGGATGCTGCGCGCAAAATTGGTGCGTGCGGCTCGCGATCAGTCCGGCGATTGCTACGTGCTGCGGGAATTCTGCAAGTGCTGGGATGCGGAGCTCGCGAATTTTGCGGTGGAGGTGACTGCCACGGAAATCAGCAACCGGCAGACCGTGCGCAGTGTCGCGGATTACCTCGCCGAGCATGACGCGACCGCGGCCCTTGCCCTGTATCGCAAACTTCGCGAGCAGCGCGCGGCCAAGGAGGACTGCTTCCGTTCGGTGGCCGCGGCCCTGATCGCCTGGCGCTTGCTCGAATATTGGGATGACCTGTGGCCCGACCTCGTCGCCGACCGCGAGATGGCAAAGGACGTGTTGGCCGGACTGGACCCGCGGGATCAAAAGGAGTTGCTGGAACGGATTCAGCCCGGAGCGGAGCGGAAACTCGCCGACCTCTATCTCTACCTGCGGAAGCTTTACCCACCGGCGGAGGACCCGCGCGTCGAGTCGGGCCGGGTCTTCACCATGACGCCGCGGATAGAGATCGGCCGCACGCGGGACCAGCTCACGACGACACTGTCAACGTGGGCCACGAAGGAAGCCATTGACGAGCTGGGACGGATTGCCCGCACCGTGCCGGAACAGGACCGCATTTGGGTCCGCTGGAAGCAACGCGATGCAATCGTGGCCAGCCGGCGGCAGGCGTGGACCGGTGTGGCCCCGGCGCTGGTGCTGCAGTTGGCCCGCAAGGCGAGCCGGCGCTTGCTTGAGGATGAAGGCGACCTGCTGGCGGTGGTCATCGAATCGCTGGAGCGATTCAACCACAACCTGACGCGGCGGCCGAACTCGCCCAAGAAGAAATTCTGGGTGGAGCGCGCGGGCCGGGGACGCGTGAAGCATTTCAAGCCGGAGGACGAGGCGGCGATGACGGAACTCATAGCGTCGTGGCTTGAAAGCGACCTCGACCCGGGCCGCGGCATTACCCTGCAACGGGAGGTGCAGGTGCAGTGGAACGAACGCACGGACGTCGAGGTGCGCGCCGTGGCGGTGCAGGGCTCCGCGCTGCGCGCGCTGACGGTGGTGATCGAGGCGAAAGGCTGCTGGCACCCGAAGGTGAAGACGGCGATCCGGACGCAGCTGGCCGAAACCTACCTGCAAAACGCCGGCTGGACGCACGGCGTTTACCTGGTCGTTTGGACCCGCTGTGACCGGTGGAACGATCCCAAGGACTCCCGCAAGGTGCGCACCAAGGCGAAGAACATCGAGGGGGCCCGGATGGAAATCGAGGAACTGGCGGAGGGGTTCGACGGACAGCGGGAACCGTATGTGATCCAAGGCTTCGTGCTCGACGCCCGACTCTAGGCCATGAAGGAAAACCTGCAGGACGCCGAGGCAATCGCCGAAAAGGTTTTATGGTTCCTACGGCTTTCGCCGCAGGAGTTGATGGCGCACTTCGCCGCGCACCGGGACGACGCGTTTCACTACATTCCTGACCCGACGCGGAACATGGTGTTCATCGGACAGGAAGGAACCCGCCGGTTCCGGGCAATCGCGCGGCGCTTCCTCCACAATCAGCCGGAGAACCGCCGGCGCACGAACCGGCAGGTCTTCGTTGACTGCCTCAAACTGGAGTTTCACCGGCGCTTTGTGCAGGCGGGCGAGAGTCTGGATGGTGACCGGGTGCAGGTCATGATCTCCGCAGCCTTCCGGGATACGGAAAAATCATTCAGTGCTCTCCGTCACTACGTCCCTTGTGCGATCTTTTACTCGGAGAACTTCCCGGAAATCGTCGTCGGACCAGTGCGGTTCACGCAGACGGATCAATTTCTCAAAGCCAATGCCGAGGCATTGGCGGCGCACCGGAAGCGGGGTGCGGCGAGACCGGCGGACGGCGCGCCAGAGGCGGAGAAGGTGCAGGCATCCGAGGACTCGGCGGCAAAAACGCCGAAGCCCAAATCGTTTTCCGCCTCTATGGTCGACCGGGTGTTCAGCCACTTTGGTGACTACGGGTGGATCGCGGAGGTGGACGTGCCAGCCTGCTCGGCAAAGGTGTCGTATGAGCACGCGCTCTCGCTTACCCGCGCGGCGCTCAATGTGCTCAAACTCATTCTGGGCCGTCACCACACTTACCGCGTCCGCACGGCCGAGGATCGGGGCCATGCGCCCAAG
>Ga0163150_10009311_pt1 | contig 10905 bp, 2 predicted proteins | sample OliLakLV19P2IB_FD_148628 | JGI IMG/M metagenome (GOLD analysis project Ga0163150, IMG submission 148628) | Freshwater microbial mat bacterial communities from Lake Vanda, McMurdo Dry Valleys, Antarctica - Oligotrophic Lake LV.19.P2.IB | ecosystem: Environmental > Aquatic > Freshwater > Lake >...
TTCTTAGCCTCTCGCCCTGCCACCGCAACCTTTTTCCGGCTCATCTCGTTTTCCTGCAACGGCCCAATTTACTGCCCGAGATCAGGAGGTCTGAAATTGCGGGAGCGCATCCATCAATAAGATTTGGAGCGCCTTCGGATTCACAGATCCGAGATTGCGGTGGACGAGCTTCATTGAGATTAGAAGAGTCTGCGGAACAACTGTTCTCAGTTTCCGGTAATAATCGACTACACATCCATCTAAACGTTGGCACACTATGGAAACGCCAGCAAAGCCGGGTAAGCCGGGCAATTGCCCCTCGGTGTTGAATCTCGTCATGATCGGCCCAGGAGGGGTCTTTGGCCGGCCGTGGAGCCAGTATGCCAATGCGAAACTGAAGGTGACTAACCTGACATGAGCGTGCCCAGAACGTTCTGGTTAGTTAGGTCGCGGGGCGAAATATGGGGGGAAATGTGTGAGACGCTGCTCGGAAAAGGACTCAGTGGTTCGAATGGCGATCGTCTCACTGCGGCAAAAGAGTCCGTGGGTCATTTGTTGTGTTGTCAATCATCGATGCGTACGAGGCGAAGGCACCATTGGGAGTCTCCGTCCAGTTCGCAGATTGCATCTCCGCACCTCAGTGCGCCATGCTGATTTCGAACATCGAAAGACTTGCCCCCTTTCCCCTTCTAGTCAACTTAGAACTTGGATATTTCCCTCTCTATCTGAAGATGTAAAATATATCTCTCATGGCACGCTCGACACAAAGGCGCCATCGTCGGAGCGTTGCCCGGGCTGACCACCGTCATTTACCACTGCATATGCAATGAAAGGGTTCGAACCGACGGTTCGCGTAATGCGGCAATAGCCTTGGTTCGTGCCAGGCGCATTTGTACCTAGTAAGTTATTCAATTGCACCCAGTGCTTAGCTTGGAGAGTGATTCCTCCTATCGTCTTGACCTTCTGGCCGGTGCCTCCATCGAAGAGGTCAATGCTAACCTCTACTGGCTTGTCATCGAATTCTCCGGTATTGATCAATGCCAGGTTCGTGCGGTTCTCTCCATTCTGTTGCAGTGCATAGAGCCAGGTGCTCGTCGTTGATGCCGTTCCATTCGGTACACCCACGTAGAAGAGCCCGTACCGACCTCCGCCGCCCGGTGCTGAGGTTCGAGCCCCCAGGAACAAACCACTCAAATCGCTACCCTCCACCGTTCCAAACAGAGCTCCAGCGTAGGTCTGACCGCGGAGGCCAATTCCGCTGATGCCATTGTCCCTCATGGCTTGGACGAGATTGGCAATGCTTCTTTGTTCCCCTGCGTTGAGATTCAGATCAAAGTTCGCTGTGGAGTTCGGCCCCTCGATCGCGTCGGCCACGTAGGCGAGGTGAAGGGTCTTGGGTGTGCTTGAGAAATTTGTCGCCACGAGTTCGGTGGAGAACTGATTGGCTTCAACGACGACTGGCAACGTCACACCCGACCTCCCGGTCAGAGAGGCCTCAGATATGGGTGGAACGAAGGATCCATCCGAGTTCGCTTGGTCATTGATTACGCCATAAGAATAGTAGGGAGCGCTACCGCTGATGCGTTCAACTCGGACGTAACCATTGGCAAGCACCAAGCCATTCGACTGCAGAATCCCGTTAATCTGGCTGAATCCTCCCGGTGTGAGAATGACGTCTGGAAGTCGCATTGCACTCGGGGCCGTTGTGTCACCTGAGAAAACGGTCAATCTGAGAGTGATGTCGCCGTCCGTGGGTGAACCCATGTTCTGGATGGCTACATTCGAACGGTCTTGCTCATTCTGCCGCAGGCCGCAAAGATAAGAGATACCTGTCACAGCCATGGATGACGAGACCCCGTTGTATGCCAAGCCCGCCCGACCGCTAGGAACAGGAGTCGTTGTTCTCGCGATAATGGCGATCTCAGAAGATGCGGCTATTCCTGCAAACTCCACTGCCAGGGTGCCGCCTCTGTTGCCGGAGTCCGAAAGTGGAACTCCCAGTGTCCTTAAGTATTCAATGGCATCCGGAACGATCTTTTGCCGTCCCGCCGATAAAATGTCGGTGGCGGTCCCACTCCCCCCCCCAAAAGATGCCGTGTACCTAAAAGTAAGGGTTGCGTCAGTTGTGCCTCGATTGACCAGCGATAACTCTGAAGTGAAGAAGGAATTGTTGATTCCGGATGAGGATACGATGACTGGAACAAACACCGTGGTGGATGTTCCGGTCCCAACTTGAATTATCACGAAAGTCTGCCCCCCAATTGATATGACTCCTGTACGCGCGCCTTGGGTGCTGGGCAGCACTGAAAAATTCACGTTGCCACTTCCACTGCCATTGTTCGTAGAGTTCAATTTGACCCAATTTGACGTCGTACTGACTACCCAGTCGCAGTTGGACGCGGCGGTAATGGACAGCTTAGCGGTGCCTCCAGCGGCAGTGAACGATTGACTCGAGAGTGAAGCTGAAATGTTGCATCCTGTGTTGACCGTCGCTGTAGGCATGACCCACAGTGTGACAGGAATCGTCAGAGGGCTGTTCCCCGCGCCGGCGGAAGAAATCGTAATCGCGGCATTGTAGACTCCGACGGCAAGCCCGAGCGGATTGACGGAAACGGCGATGCTTACGGGCGCCGTTCCGTTTGACGCCGAGAGAGCGAGCCAGGAAGCGTTTCCGCTAGCGGTCCAAGACAGGTTGGAGCCTGTTGCGCTGGCCACCGAAACGGTTTGCGGCGCAGGCGCGGACGCTCCAGTGGTCGAGGTGAAATGAAGCTGCGACCTTGAAGTCGCGATCGAGATAGCCGTTGACGATGGAATAAATTCAATCGACCGAATTGCCAGGTTAGTGTTCGGGGGGCAGGACATGGTCAACCGGATGAGGTCGATGACCCCGCGCCAACCGGCCAGGCCAGCCAACCTGAGGGTGTACGTTTGCATCGGGCCGGCGTGCACTACGAAGCCACGGTTGCGGAGAGCGCTAGGTCCCGGTTGATCTGCCGCACCCCAGTAGACATTCACGTTGGTATCGGCGGACACCGACATTCGAATCGACACTCCGGAATAATCCAAGGCACTCAGATTGAAGCCCATCCGCGTCATGTCAGGATTGCCGTTGGAAGTGAACGTCCACTGGCCATTCGTGATTTGCGAGTTCGACACGTTGACCGTATTGTTGAAAAATGGCGGGCCCGGAGAAGGCAGCCATGGCAGTAGGTCGGATGGGTCCGTGAATGTCCAGAGCGCCGTTGAAGGAACTGTTTGTACAAGAGGAAGGCCTACGTCGGCGGGCGACAAATCGGTGTGCGGGGAATTACCCACGAATACGTTCCGGATGGCGTCGAGGTAACTGAAGCCGAAGCCGGCTGAAGGTTCGGTCCAGTGACCCTCCCCCCTCTCGTTCCAGGCATCAGCCATGACGATTGCCGGAGATTTGCCGGCGTCAATGCGCTCCTTTGCGGCCTGCAGCATCGTTTGATATTGGGCCGCAGTTGAACCAGTGCGGACGAACGGTGCGTAGCTGCCATATTGAAATGGCTTGTTGGGTCGTGGGTCCCAATCAGTGCCGGTTGGAATGAGATACGGGACTGTGCTCGTCGCCGTGTGCTTGTCCCAGAAACTCTCGTAGCCAGTGACCATCAAACTGTAAGGGGCCTCGTTGGGATCAGGGGCGATGTACCCCGTCGATCCGTAAACGCCGAAGTTACCGTAGGAGTAACCTGAAAGAGCATCGTACCCGTCGGCCAGCAGGCGCATCTCCTGCACGGTGCTTCCATTCGTTGACGCGACAAAATAGATGCCCTGAAGCCCGGCGCTCTGAGCAAGCTGTCGGGCCGCATCCAAGGCCGGTTTCGCTGAGCCGCCGAGGTTGTCTTCCAGCTGCGTCGGATTTAGCACGAATACGACGGGCGTCTGATTGACGGTATAGTACCCTGGCTGCGAGAAGTACTTGCTAATCCATGTTTGAGCTATGGTCAAGAACTCTGGGACGCCGCTAGCCGTGTTCTCTGGATGATCGTTGGCGTAGGCGATGCAGAATTTCATGTAGTCGCGATAAGCCGAGGAAAAATATGCCTGAAAAAAGTTATTGGGCTGCTCACCTTGTTGTGTACTCGGGAGACTTGCGCCGTACCAGTACCAATCGACAGCAAAGAACTTGACTCCGTGCTCCACCGCCCATTTGATCTGCCAGTCCATGACTTGAGGTGTGCCCTCCGCATAATACCCAAGCGACGGCATACGCTCTGGAAAATCACGGATCGGGTCCCAGTGGGAGTCAAGACTCCAGCCCGGAAAGTAATATAGCCCCACATCGTAGCTGGAGTACACTGGCACGGGCGGAGGAACGTAGGGCGAAGCTTGCGCAATAATCGGTGGATTCACGAGCATCGTTGTGGCGGCTTGGGCGTTTCCGCCATTCGAAGACGTTGCCGAGGCTGAAATCTGGATCGTCGCTGCCTGACGTGCGACCAGGGTCCACGTCAAGGTTCGTGGGTATCCGTTGGTCAATGACACGGGAGCCGAAGGAGCAGATACAATGTTCACGCTACCATCGCTGGGGAGTGTCAAGTTGATGGACAGACCCTGCACTGGTTGAGCTCCACGGTCCGACACGCGGCACGAAACCTGGAATGGAGAGCCGGCACGCAGCAGGGGCGTGGCCGGCCCACAGGCGTCTAGCGCCAGATCCGCAGGCCCCTGCGGAGCGGGGGCGACCTGCATTTGGCTGATGGCGACGGTCGTCTTTCCCGAAACCGTAATAGACAGTTGCGAGACGGTTGCATACCAGCCGCTCGCGCCGCCCACGTTCGTGTTGTAAACGTGGTGAGCCGAATCGGGAACAACCGGAAAATAGACGCTTGTGGTGTTCCCGGGGTTCTCAGTGCTTACATAATTGAACTGAATCCATGGAGTCTCCAGGCTTGTTTGCGTGACGGTGCCCATCAAGGTGAACCATTCCAACTGGTTTGTCACCTGGGCCACAGGCGCAAGAATCGTGGAGTTGGCGTAGGTTTGAAGTCGGAGACTCCCCCCAGACACGCCCATGTCAACAACTCCCTGGTAAGGAATCCAGCCCAACGAGTTCCCGTCCGAGCTGAACTGCCAAGAGGGGCTGCCTCGCGGCCCGGATGGCGCAACCAAATTCACCAAAGCGATGGATTGGATGGAAATCGTGGCTCCCGGGGGAACGTCCAGGCGAAGCTGGTAAATCGTTGCGGCAGCGGATGTGTTAATCGGAAGGTAGTAGTGGTGGAACGCGCTATCGCCCACCATCGTGAAGTCGTTTTCATAGCCGGCTTGGAAACCGCCGCACAAGCCAGCCGGCGCTGGCGCCCAAAAGACCTTGGAGGCGCCGACAGTATCGGAGCTCATCACGATTTCGACGAGTTGCATTGAGGCGGTGGGAACCGATATGGATGCGCTGCAAACAATATCGATTTGCTGTGTCGCGGTGAAAGTGAGGGCGCCATTCTTGATGCCGAAATTCTGCAGCGCGACAATCGGAGACCAACCGAGCGAATTGCTTGCCGTCGTGAAGTCCCAGCTCTGGCTGACATTTCGCTGGTAGCCTTGGGACCAGCATGTCGACGCGAGTCCAAGGGCCAATAACCAGGGCACCAGCACTACTTGAGTGCGCAGATAACTCATCTTCTTTAAGGCCAACCCGGCCCGCCGCCTCTCAATCATCCGGCTCCTCCCGAACACACAGATTCCAAATGGAGCACACTCCGTCACGGAAATAGTGACGCCCACGGTCTGGAGTGTCTCCGGGTCTTCCTCCAACTGCCAGCTGGTCGATCTGAATAGAGAGGAAGCCATTTCGTTGCTGAAAACTGAGCCGCGTTTAGGCTCTTTTTGTGGTTGCTAAAAAACAATGTCAGCCGACGAGGCGTCGAGACTAGCGCTGAGTAGTATCCCGGCATCCAACATGTTGACCGGCTGACACAAGGGGACCGCCATTCCAATGAAACGCGAATCCGGACGTCGGGTTCGTCTTTAGCTGCTCAGCTCCCGCTGCATTCCAGGTGACCATCCCTAGCATCATCAAGATCCGTTCTCGTAGTTGACTTGAAAGTTCCAGGATCCGGTTACGGTCCTCCCAATACGGACTGCAGCAAGCCTTGCTGTTCTACGCCGCGACAAAGCACGATATATGGCCTAGCGTTTTTGCCCTCCAACAAGACTCTCTTTAAGGGACACTGCCTGCGCCAATTGGCAAGCCCTCGAAATATCCTCCTGTGCGCTTGGCACTATAGACACGCGAGACAGCCAGCAAGGGTTTGTTATCCATCGAGATGATTTCCAAGGGGCCAAAGGTGCCAGCCAGTCCCAGGCTTGCCAGAATGTCTTCGGAAGTCATCAGCCCATGTGGAGGTAGCGAGAGTGTCGTGGTTCCTCGTAGATTTCCATCGTTGTCACGTGCGATGACTTGTACAACATTGGAGTCGCTGGAGAGATTCACAACGGCAAGCGAAGACTTGAAGCTGCCGGCGCTGGTGGTTGAAGGAATCAGCAGTTTTGAGGCCGCATTGTTCTTCGCTACCACCAGACTGGGGTCTTGCGTCAAGTTGTCTATTTGAGAGGTCCACGCAATGATCGGTCGGTCCGCTGCGAGCCAGAGTGTGCCTTCTCGATTCGTCCGCGTCGCGCTGCCTAGCAATTGCCGATTAACATCGCTAAGCTGCGTTAATCCGTGTGGAGGTACAGACACGGTGCGGCTCCCCAGAGACAGCCCCTCTTTGTCAACCAAACTGACAGTAACGGTGGCCACCGTATCTCCTGGGTTGTTGACACCGAGATTGGTGCGGAACTCTTCGGTGTCCACCGAATATGGCAACACCGTCATCTGCGACGCGATGGCTAGCGGCACTCCTTCGAAATAACCGCTCGTACTTTCCCGGCTGTAGATTCGCTCAGCTGCCAAGACCCGAATACCACCGGCAGTTTCCACTTCAATCGGACCAAACACGTCAGATAATCCGAGCGATTGGTAGAAATCCTGGAAAAATAGATACCCTTTCCCGAGGATCGACCGGGAGACCACTCCCAGTGCGCTCCCTTCCGCGCCTCGGGCACGAATAGTCACGCTTCCAGGTGAATCGCTGCTATTGATCACTGCGAGACTGGTCAGAAACCGGCTGCTTGCGACTGAAGAGGGCAGCAGCAACTGCCCGGCAGCTTCACTTTCGGCTCGTCCGAGCTCCATGCCAGGATCGTCTGAGAAGTTGTCAACTTGGGAAGCCCAGCCACGAATGTTCTGGGCTGACTGTAGAATCAAATATCCTTGCCGGCCTGTCGTCGTGCCACTCTTCTCCAGCTCGCGCATCACGTGGTTGATCTGCTTCATCCCGTGCGCAGGCACCGTTGCCGGCATCTGAGCTATCAAGCTTCCGTTGCTGTCAACCAAGAGAACATCTACTGTGGCCGTAGTGTCCGACAAATTGTTGATCCCAAGGTTTGTGCGAAAGTCTTCACTGTCGATGACAAACGGAATGAACCAGCGTTTGTTGGGGCCTGTTCCTTCAACGGGAGGGACAGATGGAAACGCAGTGTAAGCGAAAGCACCGCTCAGTCTGGAGGAACCCGTCGACTGGACGACTTCCAAGTCAACGCTGGCCGCCACGTTGGGCATGGTCGTGGCTTCCAGCCGCTTCCGGTTAACGAAAATCACCTCACTGAGCTTCTTGCCTCCCAGATATACACCCTCAGCAGTCGCCTCCTGATGTTTGATGTTTTTCAATGACGAACTCGAGCTCGACACCGAAGCCAGGCTGGGCCTGAAGTTATCGCCGAGAATCGTCAGGCGAGTGTTGCCCAGGACCGAGCCGGTGGCAGGCAGGACCTGCGAGATGACCGGGAGAGCGTTGTTAGCTGCAACACTGAACAGGAACACATTAGACACTTGTGAGCCCCTGGAAACCGTCACCTGAGCCGTACCTGGATTCAGAACATCGCTGGTCGAGATGAAAGCTGTCAGCCGAGTGCTGCTGACAAATGTTGTGGCTCGCAGGGAGCCGTTCCATACTATGGAATCGCCGGCTTGAAAGTTGGCACCACGGACAGTGAGACCGAAGCTGGGCTCCCCTTCGGTGACAGATCCAGGACTCAGGCCGGTTAACAGAAAGCGATCTGGCGAAATAAAGGTAATCTTGCGAATGCGATGGTTAGTCGTATCGGCAACGTAGACATTCCCAGCGGCATCTCGTCCAATGCCCCCGAGAAAAAATCCGAACTTGATCGCCGTGCCGAGACTTCCATCACTAATGTCGTCCGGTCCACCGCCAGCCACGGCGTCGATGATTCCACTCTGAGACACCCGGCGGATGCGATCGAACTCTGAGAAATAGAGATTCCCTGCGTCATCAATCACGATGTCCTGGGGATTTCCTAGCTTGGCTGAGGTTGCTGGCCCCCCGTCGCCAGCCAACCCCGAAGACCCGTCGCCAGCCACCGTGCTGACGAGGCCGTCTGGCGTTACTTTTCGAATGATGTGGTTTCCGCTTTCAACAAAGTATAGGTTTCCGGCTGCATCAAACGCCAAGCCCAAGGGATTGTTCAGGTGGGCTGAAATGGCTGGGCCTCCATCTCCGCTGTATCCTACCGACCCCAGTCCGGCAAGGATAGTCACGGTTCCTGAGGGAGTTATTTTGTAAACTCGGTGCGTATTGCCTCCGCCAAGGTACACGTTGCCGAAGAGGTCAATGGTTAAGCCAAGGCTGGATGAACTAGTATTGATCCTGGCGAGGGTGCTGATAATTCCAGCCGGTGTCACCTTGCGAACTGCATCAACGGTCGCGATGAACAGATTTCCAGCCGGGTCGGTAGCAAGGCTGATCGGATATATCTCCGCGGCGGTAGCTGGTCCTCCGTCGCCGCTTGATCCATATATACCGTTTCCTGCCACGGTGCTGATCACGCCAGCCGGCGTCACTCTGCGCACCCGATTGTTTCCACTGTCCGCAATATACATATTGCCTGAAGAATCAAATGCCACGTCATTTGGTCTGTACAAGTCGGCTGAGATTGCTGATCCACCATCGCCAAGCCCTGAAATGCCACCGCCGGCCACGGTGCTGATGGTTCCCCCAGGCGTTACTTTGCGTAGTCGTTGATTGTTAGTGTCTGCAAAGTACAGGTTTCCGGATGAGTCGAAGGTAATTCCGGGAAAGGTCTGATTGCCAGATCTGTTATCGAGGGATGCCGCAATCGCGGGTCCTCCATCACCACTGAAGCCAAACGTTGCAAACTTACCAGCTATCGTGCTGATGATCCCGTTCGGAGTGACCTTTCGAATACGATCTGGCTCGACGACATAGAGATTGCCAGATCCGTCGAGTGTTATCCCAAGGGGAAAAAGTCGGGCCGCGGTCGCTGGACCCCCATCTCCAAGTTCTGATGTGCCGCCGCCGGCTACGGTGCTAATCGTTCCTGCCGGAGTGACTTTACGGACACGGCTTCTTCCAAATCCAGCAGCGATGAAGAGGTTCCCAGACTCATCCAAAGCAATACTCCTGGGCTGAGAAATCTGGGCGGCAGTGGCTGTACCACCGTCGCCAGCATCACCGTTACTCCCTAGACCAAGCGTGCCATTGCCAGCCACGGTAGTGATTATTCCTGCGGGAGTCACTCTGCGGATACGATTGTCCCCGAATTCAGCGATATACAAGTTTCCAGATGTGTCGAATGCCAGGCCAGAGGCACCCTTGATTGTTGCGGCCGTAGCTGGACCGCCATCGCCGGTAGCACTTCCAAAACTAGGCATGCCGTTCCCAGCAACCGTGCTGATCACCCCGGCGGGCGTGATCTTGCGGACACGGTAGTAGGGTTCGTCCGTAAGATAGAGGTTTCCAGTGGAGTCAAAGGCTATCCCAGACGGCCGGCCAAAGGGCAGCAAAGTAGCTGAACCTCCTCCCAAACTATCAGAGTCGAACGTCACGGCCACGCTGGTGATGATGCCAGCAGGTGTAATCTTCCGAATTCGACTATTTACTTTGTCTGCGATATAGAGGCTCCCGGAGGCGTCAAATGCAATAGCGCAAGGGTTGTCAAGTCGCGCTCGTGTTGCCATACCTCCATCACCAATTGGGTCTGCGCCCGCCACGGTGGTGATGATTCCCGTTTGTCCCAAGCAAGAACAGGAGAGCCAAGCCGCGAGGAATACTGATGCGAAAACCCTTCTTATCATCTTTCACCCTTTCTGAAGCCTGCTGGTCCTAAGTCCGTTTTTCCCTTTTGGTAAACTCATTTGGCTTTTACCCCTAATGCATGGATCCTTCCCGCCAACGGGCATTCAATTCGCGGTTGCACCCATGGTCAACGGGTTGGAAACCGTGACAGAACCTTTGCAGACAAACTAGGCTCAATCTCCAGGGAGAGTCCTTTTCTAGTGACAAAGGATCTTAATGGGTGACGAAAGGTGGTTCATATCCCTTCTTGAATTTTCTATGTCAAAGGTTGAGAGCGTCAGAGCTGCCGTTTGAAGTGTCAGCACAATCGAAAGGGTCCAATGCATCGCTTGAGCCGTAACGACTTTCGGCTAAGCTGCCCGGCCTCCCACTGTTGTGGAGGCAGGGATGAGTTTTGAAAGCTTAACTGCGGCTTCCAAAAAGAACGCGAAGGCCGGATCAGCTTCAGCCGCGGGTTAGGCGGCCTAGTCGCGCCCGGCTGACTAATGAGCTTTATGGCAGGCCGCAGTACGACCTCATCAGCCGCCGGGCCTCTGGACCCAGCAGCTTGTCCAAACGCTTCGACCAGGGCTGCTCCCCGCACAGGTGGACCCAGCCAACGAACCCCGGGGGGCCAGGCTCGTTCGATGCAACTACTTCAGTATGAAACGGCTCACTATGGTCTATTCCTGTGCCGGCAGCGATACCGAGGTCGGCGCTCCCAGAGATGGATACGTGTTGAGGGAGCCAGCGAGCGCCTTCTTGG
>Ga0163150_10009312_pt1 | contig 10903 bp, 17 predicted proteins | sample OliLakLV19P2IB_FD_148628 | JGI IMG/M metagenome (GOLD analysis project Ga0163150, IMG submission 148628) | Freshwater microbial mat bacterial communities from Lake Vanda, McMurdo Dry Valleys, Antarctica - Oligotrophic Lake LV.19.P2.IB | ecosystem: Environmental > Aquatic > Freshwater > Lake >...
CCCCATGACTGAGCGCACGGTACGGGTGGTCTGCAACCTCTGCACGGGGACCGGGGTACATGTGGTACGCGGGACACCTGACGCATGTGGCTGCTGTGAAAACGCCAGCGGTACATATCTCCGCACGCTGGCGGACCCGCTAGTGGAGGCCCAACTGCGGTACGGGGAGCGGTTACCCCCCTACGATGTCGAGGCTGCGTACCGCGAGGGGTATGAGGATGCGTACCACGACGGCAGAGCACACGCGGCAGAGTATATAGCAGATGCCCTCCGCGACATGTTGACCCGCACCGAGGAGGGGAACGATGACTGAGCGCACGGTACGGGTGATCTGCCCGAGTTGTGCGGGGACAGGGCACTACCGACGGGATAGCCCCGTTTCAGGAATCTGCTTCCGTTGCAACGGAGCCGGTGCGATGTGGGCCGCGCTGGCGGACCCCGAGGCAGAGGCCCTGATCGCGGACGGGGAGCGGTGGCGGAAAACCGTGACCGATTGGGAAGAATACCCCGACCCCAAGACGGGCACCAACGAGGAGGGAACATGACCTGGCTGGAGACCCTCCTCGGGTTCCTGCGGCAGTTTATCCCCTGGGTTGTAGTACGGGATGGCTATGCCGGGGTACGGTTCCGCTTTGGGCACAGCAAAGGACCGTACCAGCCGGGGTGGTACTTCTCGGTGCCTATGCTGTACCAGATGGAGCCGGTCTTTGTCGCGCACCGTGTCTTGAACCTCCTGACGCAATCGGTGACGACAAAGGACGGCGCCCCGGTGGCGTGCAGCGCCAACATTACCTATGAGGTGCAGGATGCGCGGCTGTACCTGGTCGCGGTCCACGAACCGGAAGGCGCGTTGGCCCAGGAGGCGATGAAGACGCTCCATCGGTGCATCCGACGTGTAACGCTGGAGAGCTTGATGGGGCGACAGAAGGGGCTGGAGACGCGGACGAAGGTCGCGTTGCAGGTCTTTGCGACACGGTGGGGCATGGCCGTGCTGGATGTAGGACTGACCGACTTAGTGCGCTCGACGCAGCATCGTTTGTTCGGGGATACTCCCGTTGTCCGAACCTAACCCGAGAGGTACGCCATGACACCCCCCAATCTGCCCGAATCGCTGTGGGACTGGAGCCCGCAGGCCGCGGCCCAGTTCTTCAAGGCCGCGTATGTCCAGAACAAGAAGCGACTTGAAATCCGAGCGGGCTTGAACGCGGCGCTGCTCGAAGACCTGGATCGTCTCGCCCCCACCCTCGCTCGGCTGTGGATCGAGGCGGTGACGGGGGAGGACACCCCCCGGCATGTCGTGACTATCACCCAAGGAGAAACGGTCGTCCAGATTCCAATCACCCGAGCGCTCCTGATGCACGCCTGCCAGCTTCCCGAACTGATCGAAGGAGTACCCGATGTCCAGCACTGATAATGCACGGGTCCAAGGGGCTGACATCCCCGACGACGAGGACGATGACTTGTTCCCCGAGGTGGAGGGGGAGGCAGGGAGTACCTGTGTCGGGTGCGAGAACCTGTTGACTATTGACGAGGCGTGGTATGGTCGCCTGTGCGACACCTGCGCCGCCAACCTGGAGATGGACTGATATGCAGCGATTCCAAGTACGAGCCGAGTACGACCGCGACAAGGATGTCGTGACGATGCGGGCCGCAGACTTCTGGGAGGCCAAGGGGGCCGTGGAACACAACGAGCGGGAGCAGAACCGAGCCGTCGAGTTGATCGACGGCCAGCGGACTAGGATTCGTTACCTGGAATTGCGTATCCGCGACCAGCGCGTCCAACTCGCCGCCTTGGAGGCCCGCAACAAGGAGCACACCGTCGTCGTGCGTATTTTGAGCGATGCCTTGGTGCAAGCCGACGAGGAGTTAATCGAGATGAGGGAGGATCGTGCCCCTACCACTGAGCAGGATATCGAGCCGCTCGGTACGATCGAGCAGGATGCGGAGCGGGATGCCGACGAGGATGACGTGTGCCAGTGCGAGATGTGCCAGTGCAGGGCCGAAGGATCCGACGACACCAAAGCCAACGCCCCCTCGCTGATCCAAGCCTACGAGGACTGGCTGAACGACATGCGCCGGTCGGGGGCGATGTAGGATGGCTGAGACTCGCGAGGGGCGATGCGCTCGCCTTATCGCCAAGGGGGGATGGGCCGAGGATGCGCTCCGCGCTCGCTGTACGCCGCCCATCGGCCCGTGGAACACCTATTCGAACGCGGCCTATGCCCTGAGTGGGGGGTGGCTCTACGCCACCCAACGTGACGAGGGTGCGCTGGTCATGGCGCTCTCGCTGGTGGTGCTGGCTCTCGGCTCTGCGGCCTACCACGCCTTCAAGACCAGCTTCACCAACAAGCTGGATTGGGTGGGGATGTACGCCGTCTTCGGTGCGCTGGTCGGCCACGCCTACAGTGCCAATCCGATGGACTCGGCCATGTTGGCGATTGGGGCCGGACTCACCCTGCCCTATCTGTTCGGTGCGGTCGGTGCCAATGCGCTGATCGGTGCGGGGCTGGTCTTGAGTCTCCTGCCAGCCCTGCGGTATGGCACGCCATGGCTGGCGGGTCTGTCGATGGCACTGTTCGTGGTGGCCTACGCCTGCTGGCAGCTCGACTTGCGGCGGTCCCCACTGGTCGGCAAGAAGTACGGCCACTCGATCTGGCACTACCTCACGGGGCCAGCCTTTGTGGCGATGTATCTGGCAGGTATTCGCCTGTCGGGGGCGATGTAGGGTGTCGGCTGCCAAGCGTGCCGCTGCCGAGATACACCGTATCACCCTCGTCTACCGCGTCTCCGAAACGGAGATCATGCAGCGGGCGGGGGTCTTGAACCCGGCGTATGTCTACGAGCGGTGGTGCACCGGAGCTGTGAGAGACATGAAGCTCTCGACGTGGTTCCGCTTGGTGGACGTGATGGAGGAGATTCGGGAGACGGGGTTCCAGAACATCATCAACGACACGGAGACCGCCGACCTGGCGGCTCTCAAACTACCACTCAGGAGAGTACGCACATGACGGATGAACTGGTACATGCGGAGCGGCAGGTAGTGGAGCGGGAGCGGGCGGCGTTCAAAGCAGGGTGCCGCGCCGTAGCTGATGCGGAAGACCAGCGCGGCGAGGGATCGCCAGCATGGTCCGTGTTCCCATGGGAGAGCAGGGCGGAAGAGGGATACCCGCTGCCCACGGTGCGGCGGTTGCGGACAGTCGAGGACGATGGCGACCTCCTCCGGTACAGCCCGGACAGGGATAGGTATGAGTTCTTGGACTTCGATCGTCCTGGTTCAGGGTGGCAGGACGCGGAGAACCAGCTTCAAGACGGTTTGTGGGCGGCGGTAAACATATTCAACGTAGATGCGGTAGCCAGCCTCAAGGCGAATCCGTGGGAGGAAGTCGAAGGATGAGCCACGACCCCGTGAACCACCCCCAGCACTACACTGCGCACCCGAGCGGGGTCGAGTGCATCCAAGTCACCGAACACCTGAACTTCTGTATCGGGAACGCGGTGAAGTACCTGTGGCGAGCCGATTTGAAGAACGGCCTGGAAGACTTGCAGAAGGCAGCATGGTACGTCCAACGCGAGATTGCGCGGCGCTCCAAGTGATTACCCTCCGCCCGTACCAAGAGGCCGCTGCGGCGTGGCTCCCGACCCTTCGCAATGCGTTGTTGCTCGACGCGCCGCGAGTCGGCAAGACCTACCCGTTGCTGGCCGCGTCGGAGCGGGCGGGGGCCAAGCGAATCGCCGTGCTCGGCCCCGCGATTGCGCGGGAGGTGTGGCGCCGGGCGCATGCGGACATGGCATGCACCAGCGAGTTGATCGTCGAATCTTACGACAAGATGGTGGTCGGGCATGACCACGCCGAAAGGTTCCGCAGCTTCAAGCCCGACGTGCTGATCCTCGACGAGTGCCACCGCCTCCGCAACGGCACCGCCAAGCGCACCAAGCGGGTGTACGGGCGCGACTTCGACATGCGGGAGGGGGTCGCCTCGGCGGCGGGGGCAGTATGGGGCGCGTCGGGCAGCCTGGCCCCGAACAACTTAGGCGAGACGTGGACGCACCTGCACGCAATGGGCCGCACCGACCGGAGCTTCCCGTCCTTCCTGCACCGATACTGCCACGTCTCGCAGACCCCGTGGGGCATCCGGGTGGGCAACCCCCGCCCCGAACGGGTCGAGGAGTTCAAACAGTTGTTGGCCCCGATCTCCATGCGGCGCCGGTACAAGGATGTCTGGCCGGACCTGCCGCCGATCGCGTGGAACACGATCCCGCTGGAGATGACCGCCGGGCACCGTGCCGACCTGCTGCGGGCGCAACAGGAGGTGCAGTTGGACCGCGTCCTGGAGCGGTTGCCGAGCGCCACACCTGACCAAGCCCAGGCGATGCTCGGCTCGGTCGAGATCGGCACCTCGTCACTGCGGAGACTGGTCTCCGAGATCAAGACCCCGATGGTGATCGAGCAGGTGCGGGAGATGCTGGACGGCGGGCTGGACAAGCTGGTGGTCTGCGGCTGGCACACGGCGGCGCTGGACCAGATGCACGCCGCGTTTGCCCCCTACGGCTCGGAGTTGATCTACGGGGCCACGTCGGAGCGGCAGCGGTGGGCCAAGATGGACCGCTTCCAGACCGATCCCTCCTGCCGCATCCTCGTCGGGCAGATTCAGACGATGGGGGAGTCGATCACCTTGAACGCGGCGCGGCATTTGCTGTTTGCGGAGTACGATTGGAACCTGGGGCTTGTGCTTCAGGCGGCAGTGCGTATATTAGATCCTGCACGGGCGGAACCGATGGAGATCATGGTCTGCTCCCTGGCAGGAACGATTGACGATGCGATCGCCGATGTCATGGTCCGCAAAGGTCGGCACCACGACATCCTCAACAATCTGGAGGCGTAGATGTTCAAAATCCGAGTGACATTCGAAGGGGATAGCTGGGGAGAAGTAGCCGAGAACATCCAGTCCTGGTGCCCGGAGCCAGCGCCAAAGACCCTGCGGTCTTTTGCCTCGACGCCGGTCGAGCCACCGTTCATGATTGCCGCCGTCGAGGAGATCGAGCAGGAGGCGGAGGAGGCCGAGGTTTCTGTCAACAAGGGCGGGCGGGGCCGGCGCACCAAGCGAGCGAAGAAGGAGAAGCCCCTCGCCACCCTGCTTGACGAACCCAAGGCTACGGCGGCGTCGGGGGATGCGGTGATGGGCCAGTCCGCTGTCGTGGCGGCGGCGATGCGCTACGCCGAGGTTCACGGCGGGCCGTCTGCGCTCAAGAAGGTGTTGATCCGCTTCGGCGTGCTCAAGGTGCGTGATCTGCCCCCCGAGAAGCACGTCGCCTTCATCACGGCCTGCGCGGCGGGGCCGAAATGATGGGCGCACTTATGGTGTTCTTGGCAGTGCTGACCGCGGGCGTTCTCCTGTTCGCGTTCGCCGTGCACATGGACAACGAAGGAAGGTGGCCGTGATGGAGGCAATGTCCCAGGCAGAAAGGCAGCACGCCGCCGCGCAGGCGTCCGGCTTGCCCCGGAGTGATATTGACACTATACGTGATATGCTTGTACGGGCAGGTGTACCCGCTATCACGGGGCAGCGCTGGGCAGATGGAGCGTTCGGGGTCGCAGTGGGCAAAGGTCTTATGTTTTTCCACCCCGACGGCTCACTCAAGAGCATCGTATGAGCCACGCCGAACTAGGCGCCAGCAACGCGCATCGGTGGATGAACTGCGCCGGTTCTGTCAACGCCGAGCGGGGGAAGGAGGATCGCGGCTCGAAGTACGCCGCCGAGGGCACGCGGGCACATGAACTGGCGGAGGAGGCGTTCCGCAAAGGCCGCGATCCTACCGACCTGATTGACACCTACACCGGGGATACCGAGGAGATGGCCGACGCGGTGCGGCTGTACCTTAACATTGTCCGGGGCTTTGCCGAACAGTTGGATTGGTCCTACGTCGAGCAGAAGTTTGACTTGGGTCCGCTCGGCACCCCCGGCCCAATGTTTGGCACCGCCGACTTCGCCGGGGGGAAGGGCAAGCTGCTCGTCGTCGCGGACCTGAAGTACGGCAAGGGCGTCACCGTCTCGGCGGAGGATAACCCGCAGACGAAATACTACGCCTTGGGAGCATGGGTGGACCTGGCGCTGCGTGATCGCGCCGCTGCTGACGCCGTACAAAATGTACGAATGGTGATCGTCCAGCCCCGTGTCCTCGACGCCGAGGGGGAGCCCTCTGTGAGCATCTCCGACATTCCGATTGCGGAGTTGCGGGCGTGGGCGAAGGAGATGCTGAAGGCCGCAGCCGCCACGCAGGAACCTGACGCCCCCCGCACGGCAGGGGAGCACTGTAAGTTCTGCAAGGCCAAGGCCGAGTGCCCTGAGTTCCGGGGCGTGGCACTGTCCACAATCCCCGGTGGATTGGACTTCGAGGCGCTGCCTGTCTCCCTGCCTCCCGCACCCGCGGGCTTGACGCCGGAGCAGCTAGGCCGTATACTTGAACTCAAGCCGGTGCTGACGGAGTGGCTGGCGGCATGCGAGGCGCAGGCGTTCACGTTCATGGAGGAGGAAACCGCCGTACCGGGATGGTCACGGAAGCCGAAGCGGGCCACCCGGAAGTGGGCCAACCCCGACGAGACGATCGGATGGCTGGAGGCCGAGGGGGCAGACGCCCAAGCATACCTCGACGAGCCCAAGCTCAAGAGCCCCGCCCGGATCGAGAAGCTCGTCGGCAAGGGCAGGATACCGGAAGCGCTGGTTGTCGCCGAGTCCTCCGGGTTGACGTTGTGCCGCGACACCGACCCCAAGGCGGTCCCCTTGGGAGCCCTGGATACGTTCGATGCGTTTCCAGCAGAGACACCGAGCACCTAAGAGGCAGAGCATGGCTGATTCGATCAAGACCACTGAGATGATTGTGTCGTACCCGTCGCTGGTCACGGCGCGGAGCGTGGCGGGAGGCGATCCGAAGTACCAGGTCACACTGGTGTCGATCCCCGGTGTGACCGACGTGGACGCCTTGAAGGCGGCGTTCATCGCCGCAGGCAAGGAGAAGTTTGGCGAGAAGTTTGGCGAGTTGCTCAAGAAGCCGAACTTCAAGCGGTGCCTCCGCACCTCTGCCGACGACGAAAAGGCAGCGGAGAGCTACCCGGAAGGCAGCATCTTCATCCGGTGCTATTCGCCGACCAAGCCGGATGCGGTGAGCCGGTACGCCGACCCCGCGACGAGTAAGCCCGCGAGGCTGTCGGACGCCGAGACGGCGGAGCAGTTGTACGCGGGGTCACATGCCCGCGCCGTCGTCCGGTTCTACGGATTCGACAGCGGAGGAAGCAAGGGCGTCACCTGCGCCATCAATTCGATCCAATGGCTCGGGGATGGGGGGCGGCTCGACAACCGCGTCAAGGCCGAGGATGCCTTCGAGGCCGAGGCGGCGCCGGATGCAGCGGACCTGGAGGTTTCCGAGGAAGCTCCGGCCCCGGCGAAGGAGATGAAGAAGGCGAAGCCCGCTGCCGTGAAGGCGGTAGATCTGACTTCGCTGCTGTAAGACATGGCGCCTGTAGTTCAAAGCAGAACCCCCACCCTTAGGGCGGGGAATGTGGGTGCGAGACCCACCAGGCGTTTTCAACTGAGGAGCTAAGATGAGCCGCAACCTCTGGCTGGCGATCGACCCAGGCACTGACAAATCTGGCTATGTCCTGTACCGCAACGGTACGGTGCTGGAGAGTGGCATTCTCGTCAACGGTGACATGATAGCGATCATCACCGCCTCCTACGCCGATGAACTGGCAATCGAGATGATTGCGTCCTATGGCATGGCGGTAGGGCAGGAGGTCTTCGAGACCTGCGTGTGGATCGGGAGGTTTATGCAGACATGGGGCGACCGCAACCTGCACCGCATCCCCCGCCGCGAGGTCAAGCTGCACCTCTGTGGCTCAATGCGGGCCAAAGATACGAATGTGTGGCAGGCGCTTTTGGATAAACTGGGGCCTGTCGGCACCAAGGCAACCCCCGGCCCGCTGTACGGGGTCAAGTCGCACGCTCGGGCGGCGCTCGCGTTGGCGGTCGCGGCGGACGAAACTATGGGGGGATATAATTGACCTCCGAGCAGCACCGCCTCTGTATCGAGTGCTTCAACGAACTCGACGACGATACGGAGCAGGAAGGCCGGTGCCTGTCCTGCGAGGAAGGGATGGGGAGCACCTGGCCATGGGGAGACTTTGACATGTTCGAGGAGATACCCTTAGACGAGCTGGACGACTAGATGCCGCACTTCCTGAGTATCGACTTCGAGACACGGAGCGTCCTCGACCTGCGAAAGACCGGCGCCTTCCGGTATGCTGAGCATCCGAGCACCGAGGTGCTCTGTGCCAGCTACGCTTTCGACGACGGGCCAGTCCTGCGGTGGAGGAAGGGCGAGCCGTGTCCAATGGCGATACGGGAGCACGTCGCGGGTGGCGGAAAGATCCGGGCGTGGAACGCGCAGTTCGAGGCGGCGCTATGGGTGAACGCTGTCTATCACCAGGGGTGGTTGCCGGTCGAGCCCGAGCAGTTCCTCTGCTCCGCGTCCCTCGCGGCTCGGTGCGCCCTGCCCCGCTCTCTGGAGGAGGCGGCGCGGGCGCTTGGGCTCCCGGTACGGAAAGACGCAGAGGGGCACCGTCTGATGCTCCAGATGTGCAAGCCCCGCAGCATCGCACCCGACGGCACGGTAACGTGGTGGGAGGACGAGGCCCGGATGGGGCGGTTGATGCAGTACTGCGACACGGACGTAATTGTGGAGCGGGAGGTCTTCAAGCATCTCCCCGCTGTGGGCAGCGAGACCGAGCGAGCGGTATGGTTGCTCGACCAGGAGATCAACCGGCGCGGCATCGGTTTGGACCGCGCCTTTGTGGAGCGCATGTCCGATATGACATCCCGAGCGACCGGGGTTTTGGACGCCGAGATGGCGACAGCGACCAGGGGGCAGGTTTCCAAGGTAACGCAGGTGGGTCGCTTGACGGCGTGGGTGCTCGGCGAAACGCGCTCGGGTCTTGAGTCCTTGGATAAGGAGCACATTCGCGACCTGCTCAAGACCGAGGGCTTGTCCACGCCGGTACGGGAGGCGCTGGAGATCCGGCAGGAGGGGAGCAAGTCCAGCACCGCCAAGCTGGTGTCAATGCAGCGCTGCGTCTGCGACGACGGGCGGGTCCGGGGTTTGCTGCGGTACTTCGGCGCCTCGACGGGGCGGTGGGCCGGGCAACTCGTCCAGCCCCAGAACTTCCCGCGGGGTACGGTGCTGAAGGTCGAGCGGTATCTGCCGCTCATTCAGGCGGGGGAGTACGACCTGCTGGAGATGGCGGCAGGAGAGCCGGTGATGGACATCCTGGCTTCCTCGCTGCGGGGCTGCTTTGTATCGGGGGAGGGGAAAGAGTTCATCGCCGCCGACTTCAACGCCATCGAGGCGCGGGTGCTGGCGTGGCTGGCAGGCGCCAAGGATATGTTGGCGGAGTTCGCCAAACCCGCCCCCGCCCTGTATGCGGAGATGGGGGCCGCGATCTTCGGGGTTTCTGCGGAGCAGGTGCAGGCGGGGCACGAGTCTGGTGACTGGCCCCTCGGTCGCTGGCTGGGCAAGACGACGGTTCTGGGGGCTGGGTTTCAGATGGGGTGGGAGAAGTTCCTCACCCAAGCCCGGAAGCTGGGAGAGGTGGATCTGGGTGAAGATGTGGCCCGTCGAGCGATCGACACCTATCGCTCCCTGCACTACCAAGTCCCGGCCCTGTGGCGGGGGATGCAGGCCGCCGCGGTCGATGTCGTGGAGCACAACGTCACCGCATGGACTGAGGTGGCAGGAAGCAACGGCTTGTTGCACTTTGCGATGGACGGCGGGTGGCTCCGGATGGGGTTGCCAAGCGGTAGGTCACTGTGGTACTATGGGGCTGAGATAAGAGAGCGGGAGCTTCCGTGGTCTACACTGGAGGCACCCGCTTTTGCTCCTGCGGTGACGTACATGGGCGTCAACAGCATCACCCGGAAGTGGCAGCGGCAGGTGTTGTATGGTGGGCTGCTGACCGAGAACGCCTGCCAAGCGGTCGCTCGGGATCTGATGGCCGAAGCGATGCTGAGAGTTGAGTCGGCGGGGTATCCTGTCGTCCTCACCGTGCATGACGAGGTGGTGTCGGAGATCCCGAGGGGCTTTGGCTCCGTTGAGGGGTACTGTGAACTGATGGCCCAAGTCCCGGAGTGGGCCGCGGGTTGTCCTATCGCTGCCGAAGGGTGGCGCGGAGAGAGGTATCGTAAGTGACATTCAAGACGTGGTTCGACGCGGGCTTCACCGACCTGATCCCCGTCATCCCTCCGGATGCTCGGCTCAACGCCTTCTCCAAGGTGCGGGCGGATCAGCGCGGCAAGGTGCCCGGCACCCGCCGCGCACAGGGGGATTGGATCGGGATGCGGGATTGGACGACGCGCCCGACGACCGCGCAGGATTGTGCGGAGTGGGAGAAGTGGTACAGGGGCAGCCCAAGCATCGGGCTTCGGGCCACGCATTTCCCCGCCTTGGATATCGACGTGGAGGTGCCGGAGGTTGCGGAGGCGATACTGGGCCTCGCGGCGCAGCACTTTGGAGCGTCTGCCGTCCGGCGCCGGGAAGGGTCGAGCAAGTGTTTGATCCAGTACGTCACTGACGCACCCTTCAAGCGCATGCGGCTCTGGTTCAAGCACCCCAGTTTGGACAAGGCACAGTTGGTCGAGGTGCTCGGCGACGGGAACCACTACCTCATCGAAGGGATGCACCAGAGCGGCACGCAGTATCGGTGGGATGACGCTCCCGACGCCCGGCCCATCACCGCCGAGAGCGCCGCGGACTACCTCTCCCGTGCTTCAGGGCTCCTGGCCTTCTATGGCTGCACCGATATCGAGCTGGAGGGCTCGGCACGGGCGGCAACGGAGCGAGCCGAGCCCTCCAGCTC
>Ga0163150_10009313_pt1 | contig 10903 bp, 4 predicted proteins | sample OliLakLV19P2IB_FD_148628 | JGI IMG/M metagenome (GOLD analysis project Ga0163150, IMG submission 148628) | Freshwater microbial mat bacterial communities from Lake Vanda, McMurdo Dry Valleys, Antarctica - Oligotrophic Lake LV.19.P2.IB | ecosystem: Environmental > Aquatic > Freshwater > Lake >...
CTGTTAAATCTGGCGAGGTCAGACCGCCCTACCCTGTTTGTCAATGCACGACTGGCACCAACTATCCGTGCCATGACGCACTTGCAATCGTTGACACGTCAGACTGGCGATCAGGTCATTGTCGATCGTGACGAACTGGTCGCGTGCTGGATTCAAGACCCCAGCCGGTATTTTGACTCGGCTGGTAGTCTGGTGCAGAACCTGCTGTTAGCTAGCAACAGCGACACGGTGGGCACGCAGGCAACTCAGACAGACACCACGGCTGACGAGCTACCGTTGCAACTGTTTTCCTACCCGCACGATCTGATTCGCCTGCACATGGCCAACATCAGCGAGAACCTCGAACACCGCGCAGTGGTTGGCTCCTATCAGCAAACGGCGGACGGCGTCTATGCCGCGGCGGGCGTGCAGTGCAGCTCACACACGGTATTCGATACTCGCAAAGGGCCAATTATCCTCGACGAAGATTGCCAGATCGGGCCGTTCAGCTACCTGCGTGGGCCGGTGTATGTCGGTCGCGGCGCACGCGTCACCGAGCATGCTTCGTTGAAGGACGGCGTCTGCCTGGGACACACCACCAAGGTCGGTGGCGAGATCGAATGCTCCATTCTGGAACCCTATTCCAACAAGCAGCATCACGGATTCTTGGGGCATAGCTGGCTGGGGAGTTGGATTAACCTGGGAGCAGGAACTTCAAACAGCGATCTGAAAAATACGTACGGCACGGTTAACATGCGTTATGGGCAGGAAAAGGTTCCGACTGGTATGCAGTTTGTCGGCTGCTTTGTCGGCGATTATGCCAAGACTGCCATCAACACCAGCATTTTCACGGGCAAGACTATCGGCGTCGGGAGCATGGTTTACGGGTTTGCCACCAGCAATGTGCCGAGCTTTGTCAATTACGCTCCTTCGCTGGGGCACCTGACCGAGATGTCGCTCAGCGCGATGGTCGCCACGCAGGCTCGCATGTTTGCACGCCGCAATGTTCCGCAACGCCCGTGCGATATTGCGCTGCTGGAGTCGATGTATGAACTGACACGTGCCGATCGGAGTGAACTGGGGGAGCTTCCGTCGGAGCCAATTGCCTGGTGAATGGGCCGTGGGACACTCTTCACCGGGTTGGCTAAGTTGTGCCTTTCGGTTTATCATACAGCTAGGCACAATTCTTATCTGGACCGCAATTACCGACTATTTTGAGAGGCTCCCTTGCTGTTTGATGAAGCATACGCACCGGGCAAGTTCGGTCTTTCCTTTGAGCTGTTTCCTCCCAAGACTGAGGCGGGCGATCTTGCGCTGTGGCGTAGCTTGGAAGAGCTGATGGAGTTTGCGCCGAGCTTTGTCACGTGTACCTATGGTGCTGGTGGTTCGACACAGACCAAGACCTTGGATATTGTCGCCGAAGTGCGGCAGCGTTACGGCTGCCCAGTCGCTTCGCATTTGACGTGTGTGGGTGCCACCGCGGATGTTCTGCGCGGTTATTTGCGACAAGCCTGGGAGCGAGGTGTTGAGAATATTGTCGCGCTGCGTGGCGATCCGCCGCGCGGTGAAACTTCATTTCAGGCGACTGCTGGTGGTTTTAGTTATGCCTGCGAGTTGGTGTCGCTGATTCGCAAGGAATTTCCTCAATACGGCATTGCCGTGGCTGGTTACCCTGAGACGCACCAGGAAGCAATCGATGCAGACTCGGACCTACTGAATCTAAAGCGCAAAGTCGACTGCGGCGGGCATGCCGTCATCACACAGCTGTTTTATGACAACGCCGATTTCTTTCGCTTCCGTGACCGGTGTCAGGCAATTGGTATTACAGTGCCAATTGTGCCAGGCATTCTGCCAGTCACCAATTTTTCGCAGGTGCAACGAATTGCTTCGCTCTGCAAAGCTCGTTTGCCGGACGACTTTACCGCCGCGCTAGTTGCCTGCGGGGATGATGAGGCCAAGCAGTTTGAGACCGGGGTGGACTTTGCCGCGCGACAGGTGCAGGAACTGATTGACGGTGGCGTGCCCGGGCTGCACTTTTACGTGCTCAATAAGTCCCCGGCTACGGTTCGCGTGCTGCAATCGGTGACACGCCCGGCGTAATCTGTCGCATTTCGCTCCTCAGTCGCCTTTCACTCCGTGAAAGAGCAATTCTCCTACAGCCCTGACTTGAGTTAGCGCTGATTAAATGGCCAAGTGCTCTTTCGCGGAACGAAAGGCAACAGAATCGCCAATAAAACTTCTACAATTGTTCCGCAGAGCCCGCGGAGCAGAACGTAGAGAAAAAACTTACCCGCTATCCAGTTCATCCCGTTTATCCTTGTTTACTCTGCATTTCTTAGTTCTGATTATTTGAACAAGGATGGACTGGATTTACAGGATAAAGCGTCCCAGTCTCTGCGCTTTCTTCGCGCTCTCGGCGTTCTCTGCGGTGAATCAAAAAGCGCAACTTCAAATCTTGCGCGGCGGGTTAGTTTGATTCCGATTTGCTCTGGCTTTCGCATCGGGTAGGATGGAAGGTAGCCGGCGGTGGCCGCAACTGCGACCGTCAGTTGGCTCGATTTTCTTTCATTCATCGAAGTCATATTATGCCACGCGGAAATTTCTGGATCATCATGTCGGCGGCCGTGGTGTCGCTGGTCTGCTATCAGTTGCAAGATCGCAACCCGTACGGTCGGTACTTTTCGGAAATCGTCGATCAGATCGAAGAACGTTACGTCGAGAAAGTCGATCGCGATCAGCTCTTCGAGAGCGCCATCAAAGGCATGATGGGCAAGCTGGACGAGAACTCCAATTTCTTCGGACATACCGAAACAGAAGGTTTTCGCGAGGCACTCGATCAGGAATTTGGGGGTATCGGTATTCAAGTCTCGCACGATGAAAAATCCAAGGGACTGGTCGTCGTAGCCACGATGCCCGACACGCCGGCACAAAAAGCCGGCCTGTTGGCTGGCGACAAGATTATCAAGGTCGATGGCGCGGACATTCGCGGGCTATCGGTCAGCGACGCCTCACGCAAAATGCGCGGCAAAGTGGGCGATCCTGTCAAGCTGACAATCCTGCGCAATGGTGACGACAAACCGCAAGAACTGTCCCCTATCAATCGCGCGATTATCGAAATTCAGTCGGTGCTGGGGGACACGCGCACGCCGGATGGAAACTGGAACTTTTACATCGCCGATGACCCACGGATTGCGTATGTTCGCATCACCAGTTTCGGCAAACATACTGAGCGCGATCTGAAGGCGGTCATGGAGCAACTGCAAGCACGCGGGATCCAGGCGATGATTTTGGACCTTAGAAATAATCCAGGCGGTTTTTTGGAAACGGCGATCGCGACCTGCGATATGTTCATTGACCGCGGCACCATTTTAACCACCCGCGGGCGCGACAATGAAGTTCGCGACCGATATGAAGCCACAGCACCGGGAACCTATCAGGGATTTCCGATGGTCGTGCTGGTCAATCGATACAGTGCCAGCGCTAGCGAGATTGTGGCAGCTTGCTTACAGGACCACCACCGCGCGATCGTAATGGGCGAGCGCAGTTATGGCAAAGGGACCGTGCAGCATGTGATTCCGGTCAGCGGCGGTCGGAACGATCTTAAGCTGACAACGGCCTATTACTGGCGGCCAAGCGATAGGAACATTCACCGCAAGCCGGATCCTTCGCAACCGGATGGTCGTGCCAAGGAGAGCGAAGAATGGGGGGTCTCGCCAGACAAGCCGTATGAACGTCGGCTGAGCGATGAAGAGCTGAAAAAGCTGCTTGTGTGGCGTAGCGACCGCGATCTGCTGCAGCTCTCTGAGATCAAAAAATCTGCCGCGGCAAAGACGCCGCCGACCGACGCCAAGAAGAGCGATACCACTGAAAAGAAAGACACTGAAAAGAAAGACACGGGCAAGAAATCCGACCCGGCAGAAACACCGGATGCAGCAGGCACAACAACTGATGACACGCCTTCTGAGCGCAAGACTCCAGATGCAAATCCGGCGGATGGCAGTGTCGATACGCAGTTGCAAGATGCAATTAAGTATTTGCAAAAGCAGTTGGATCAGAGTGGCACGGCTAAAAAAGCGGCCGCGGCGTGATCTAACTTTGGGCGGTTCACCATCCGGCGATTGACTGGCTGCTAGTACAGCGGTCGAAAATCGTCCAGCGTGGTTTCTCTACGGTACGTGGTGGTAAATTCCACGTCGCTTTTTACCGTTCTAACCAGCGCGGATAGTATATTTACCCGCTTCTAGCCCGCATTTTTTAGTTACAGCGTTTTTGGCATGGATAGTGCATAAGCGGTGTTCCCAGTGAGCGTGGATGCAAATCGCACCATGTATTGTTTCAAAAACTATCCGGGAGAAATGTTATGCGATCTACCTTGAAGAATGCTTTGGCGGCACTATTGGTCTCGACGTTGAGTTTGGGAGTGGTGACCGGTTTCACTGGTTGCGATAAGTCGGCCGCCGACAAAAAGGCGGATGAGGTCCGCAATCAGGCTGAAAAGAGAGCCGATCAGCTAGAGGAAAATGCTGATAAAACGCGAGAAGCGGGTGAGAAAACGGCTGATCGAATTGAGGACGCCGATGCTCGCAACAAGGAAGCCAGGCAAGATGCCAATGACGCCGAGGCCAAGCGACTTCGCGAGGAGAAGGAACTACACGAGAAGGCGGCCGGTAATCTAGAAAAGAAGGCTGACGAAGTTGAAGCGCGGCCGTAATCAGGTTGCTTTTCCAACGATAAAAATCGGTGAGATCTCACGATCTCCCCTTGTAGGTCGGGTTCGGTACACAATGTTGTACCGAACCCGATTTTTTTGGGCTGGAGTATCAACCCGTGTTCGCAATTTTTTATTCACCGCAGAGGTCCCCAAGAGCGCAAAGGAAGAAGCAAACCGGGTTCTTATTAAGCCGTTATCCTGTGCATCTTGTCCATCCTTGTTTATTCTGTTTTGAACAAGGATAGACAGGATGAACGGGATAGTTGCGAAACTTTACCGTCGCAATTCCCAGCGTTACAGCAGTCAATCGCAAGCCGCCGATGTAGTATGTCCCAATCTACTTAGCTTCGACCGGAGTTTTGGCCGGCTCAGCTTCCTTCGGCTTCGCAGTGTCAGCTTCCTTCGGCTTTGCAGCATCCTCATTCGGCTTCGCCGGGCGCATGTTTTCGGTGAAGAAGGCGATATCGTCGCCAAAATCGCTGTCGTTGTCGTAGTGGCCGCCGCTGTCTTTGCCGTCATGCCCGAACGAATAGAGCAATACTCCATCACCACTGGAGCGATAGACGAGGGGCTTGCCTCCGTACCGATCCGGCGGAATCTCTTTTACGTACTTTGGTACCAGCTCGTCTAGTTTTTTGGGAAATTGACCACGGTCGTTCTTATAGAGTGCCAAGGCAATGGCCAGGTCCTGCAGGTTAGTCTGTGTTTGACTTCGACTTCCCGCTATGTCGAGTGAGACAATCGCCGGCATGAACAATGCTTCGATTAATTGTGCCAGGAGCTTGGATCGCCCTTCTTCCGTGAGCGCGGTCATACTATTTTTCAACAGGTTCGCAGGCTCAAACGCCAAGTCTTTGGCCATCAGACGGAGTCGTTCGTCGTATTCCTTCCAGGCAGCGGCACGCTTGACCGGATCCGGAATACTCTGAATCTCTACCAACTTATCGTATAGCGCATTGGTTTTGCGCAGAACCGAATCGAAGTCCCACAGCAGGCGGCGGGCCGTATAACCAATCTGACGGCCGCGAACCAATTTCCGGATCGGGTTTGATCCCCGGAAGGCATATTCCAGAAAGTCTGTCGTGCCCGTTTGTGCAACGTAGCAGGCTGCGCTCAGCGCCGAGTACCGTTCGGCATAGCTGTACATCCGCACTGGAGCGTAGTTTAACGGGCTTTGCTGGTAGAACGTCCGCAGACGTTGAAGTTGCTCTTTGGTCACTTTTGGATGAAACACGATCGCGTTTGTCGGCCGGAGGCCAGCGCTTTGGATGGCCCTGCCAATGAGCCATTCGACTGTAAAGCCAGGATCGCTGTAATATGTTGCCATCCGGTGAATATTTTCGAGATCGGTAATCGCGTCATCCAGCCGACCTTCGCCGATAGCAAGTTGTGCCCGTGATTCCAGCACTAGAGCGAGCTGTCGGAACTCATTCACATAAATCAGCAGTGCCGCGACCAACGGCGCATCATCCTGTTCCATCACTGCCGGAGAGAAGAACTTGGTTCGAGTTTTCAGGTCGGCCAGTTTGGCCAGCACTACCTCTTGTGACTTTAGCCACGCGGCAACATGCGGATTCTCCTTGGCCGTCCACGGTCGCCCAAACGTCATTTCGTAGAGTCGCTCCTCCCAATATCCGCGCAGCGACTGCTCATCGACCGTGTCTCCATCCAGTAATTGCATTCTGGCCCGATCTTCGGCCGTCAGCTGGGGCAGTTTATTGGTCGGAACTGATCGGAAATACTCGTACCAACTTTGGAGATACTTTCCATTTCTCGGCAGCGGGTCGATTCCCAATAGTCGATAGTAGTCCGCGCCGCTCTTAGTTAGTTGCTCTCCTTTATCTGGATTGGCAAAGATCACCAACGTAGGGTTAATCATCCTCACCAGCACCACCGCCGCGTTGTTTTCCGGCGTGACCCCTTTGCTGAACTCATTGTTCAGCGCGGTGAGATAGTCCGGGTAACCACTCGGCAAGAGCGGCTCGGTAACAACGGTGGTCTCTTTGCCGATGGTCACCAGCGGCTTCTCGAGCTTGGCTTCCTTTTCAGCCTTTGCAGCTTTCGGAGTGCCGGCTTTCGCGGCATCGCCTTCCTTCGGGACTGGTTCAGGTTTCGGCGCTTCCTTCGGTTCTGCCGCTTTAGCTGTCCCCTCCTTGGTAGTCTCAGACTTCTTCGCAGGTTCGTCGGTTTTTTCCTCAGTTGCTTTTGCGGCAGGATCGATCGAACTCTTCAATGCCGCAGCAATGGCTTCTCGTTCCTCTTTGCTATTCCTGCTAGAGATGGAAAAGTGTTGACTAATCTGCGTATTGATTAGCGGAGCGGTGACAACTTGATCGTCTACCAGAACCGCCATCCACCTGAGCACGTTGTTCTTCGTCAGGTTGGCTAATTTTCCGCCCCCTATGGCATCAAGCTTGACTTGAATTTCTGCAGGAACTTGAGACTTCTCAGTAAATCGTCCCTCCTTTTGGCTCACAGAGATAATCGACCAAGCATCCTTACCGGTGCCCGGAAGCATGACATCCTCAGGCGCGGTACTAAGCAACACATATCGCTGTTTGTTGTGTTCGGCGACGATGGCGAATTTAGGTATATCTTTTTCTCCTTGCACGGCAAACCATTGAAATTTGTCGCCTCGTTTACGCGCCGGCTCCGGGCCAAGGCGGACAAGCTCGTCTTTGCCATTCCAATCGGCAGGCAGATTCGGCGGTTGTTTGTCGGTGCCATTTGGGTCAGCCACGATTCGGAATGATAGTCGCGGTGGTTTGATGGCTTTCGCGCGCTCGATCATCTGTCGACGCTTGGCCAGCCAGGTATATCCGTCACCGTTTCCTCCGAAGGGGTCAAACACATGAGGACCGACCATGGACTGTGATTTTTTATCCAACTTTTGCAACGGGGCCACCGCATCGACCAGTAGCTTACTGAGCGCGGCAGCAAGTTCTTTGTCATCGGCTTCGGCGGACCAACTTGCTTCCACGCCCAGATATCGCAGCTCGTGAATCAATGCGATATCGACGACAGGTTCCTTCGGTGGCTTCTGGACACTCAAGTAGATGCTAAATTGTTTTCCGGCGGCAGAAGAATTATCCACGGTGCGGTCTGAATTTTTATTGCTAGCCACATAGAACGAGACAAGCGATTCGTTTTGGCGCTGCGGTTTTGGATCGATCACTCCCGACCATTGCGGTGATTGCTTGATCGCAGGAAATTTCTCCGCCAACTTGATGATGCCCTGCCGCAAATCTTTCTCTGCCTTGGCAAATGCCGTATCTCGTTCCACCAAAAACTGCTTAGGCACGCCGAACACAACGGAAGTTTCGACTTTGGAGTACTTTGACAGTGGCTGCTCGATGCGGTCCATCCAATCCTGCGGCACCTCTCCAGCTTCATCGCGAGTTAGAACAACAACCAGATCTGCGATATCTTCACCTTTTTCGGAGCGCGGTGTGCTGGTATCTGCTTGAATCGGATTCGCGTAGACCAGCTTCACTTTTGTCGCAGGTCGCAATACTATGCGCACAAGCTCTTCGTCGATTGGATTTGTGGAAAGCGCCTGGCCAAGCATGAACTCTGGAGATGGACCCGGTCGTGGATTGACGGGCGATGGTTGCGGCTGCTTTTTGGGGTCTAACTTCGCAGAATCTTTTTCGCCGTCGGCGGATTCTTTTCCACCCGGCACCGCCGCCAGCAGAATCGGATTCTCCTTGGCAATGATCTCTGCCGCGCGTTGGTCCAGTTCGCGGAATGGTTTCTGGGAATCGACTACCAGCTTTGTGAGCGCCGCTTCCAGGTTGGGATCACCGGCAGAGTGGAAAAAAGCTCCTGTTAGCCCGAGCGCGGGGAATATCGACGATGTCGCCATTTGTCGCTGAATATTAGGAGTTTCCAAAACCACAAGAATCTCGAATTGCTCATGCTTGGGGACGATATTAAGCGGCCCGGTATCTTTGCTGCGAGGTCCATTCAGATCCCGATAATTAAATTGGAGTCGGCCGAGCGGCTCTCCCGCCGCCGGTTTGAGCAATTGTTCCCAAGTTGGAGTTTTTAGAAATGGAAATTGGTCGCCGAGCTTATAAAGACCGGTCCGCAGCTTTTCGTCTGCCTTAGTGAACTCTGCATCGCGCGCTGCAAGGAATTCATCACGGATGCCCAGTTTCAGGTCCGCGTAGACGATGGAGTGATCCTTCATGGGCTCGGTGATGCGGTCGATCCATTCTTCCGGAACCTCGCCTGCTTTCTTACGAGGCAGCTCCACTTGCGATGGACGAGGTCCTGTGCCAACCGGATCTCTATAGCGAATAGTACCTCCAACCATCGGCCGCAAAATCTTGCGCAGCCGTTCTTCGTCGATTGGCTTGGTAGCCAGTGCCTTCTCCAGTAACCGCTCAGCACGCTCTTGCAGGCCCTTGGAACTGACCGCCTGCAATAGAATCGGATTCTCGGCAGCAATAATGGCTGCCGCCTGATCATCGAGCTTGTCGAGTGTTTCCAACGCCGCATGTCTTAGCCTCCATAGCGCCGTTTCCAGATTCCGATTGTCGGCGCGAGTATCCAGTTGCCCCATCAACCCCAAGCAGGTGAACCCTTGAGACGTGGCGGGGCGATTTCTGCCCGATTCTGGTTGCTCCAAATCGATCAGGATTCTAAATCGCTGTTGATCGGCAACTAATGCTTGTTCTGTGTTTGTGCTGGAGAAAGATAACTCCAATTTGAGTTGTTCCGCGTGCTCTGGAACTTTTACATCGGTCAGATGATTCCAGTTCTCCGCCTTCTTGATATACGGAAACTCTTCGGCCAGCTTCACTACTCCATCACGTAAATCCGCATGAGCCTTGGCGACTGCTCGGTCTCTTCTCTCGCGAAGTTCTTTCGGCACGGCAAACGTGAGCAACACCTGCACGTTCGGGCTGTTCTTCAGTGGAGCCTTGATGATCTCCGCCCAATTCGCTGGCAACGCGCCGGACTTGTCTCGCAGCAGACGCACCGAATCGACGTTTGCATCGGGCATTGTTGCCGGAGTTCCTCCGAGAGGCAAAGGTTGCCTGCCCGGTATACCGTAGCCAATAGAAATTTCCAGAACTGGCCGCAGCACCTGCGCCAGCAGCTTTTCATCCATCGGCTTTGCCAATAATCCCTTCTCAGCAAGCATCACTGCGCTGTTCCAAAGCTCGTAGGTGGAGATGGGTATTGGAGGGCCTAGCTCCGCTTCACGTTCAACTACTTCTACGAGAGAGGGAGCATCTGGCTGGTGCGCGGTTTCGTTCACCTCCGGCACGTCCACTTTCGCGTCGCTCTCTGACTTCCCTTCCGTGGCAGGTGCTTCCACAACAGGTTCCACTGCAGCTGGTTCTGCCCCTGCCGGCGACAGCATCGCCAGCGGCAACACAATTGCACACAGCACCAGCAGCACCACTGCCAGCCCGGTCCAGGTGAGAGTTAAAATCCAGAATCCCGCGGAGGCGACCTTCTAGTTGGCTTGGCCGTGCCATCGAAATGGCCGCCGCCCCGACGAGCCGATCCGGGCGGAGCTTGACCGCCGTTAGCAGTAGCTCGGCATAGTCGGCGTTCTTCCTCTGCTCTGCCGTCAGAACCAGATCATCGCAGGCTTGCTCGCGTTCGGCCGCCATCCGCCAGGATGCAACCCAGACGAGTGGGTGAAACCAGTACAGCGCACAGACAGACCGGGCCAGCAATTGCCAGACCGAGTCGTACCGTTTGACGTGTGCCAGTTCGTGCAGCAGCACCAGTTGCCGCCGTTTGGTGTCCCAGCGTTCGGCGATGCTTGGCAGCAAAATCACCGGGCGGACGATCCCCCAGTGCATGGGCATGCAGCGATTGGTCCCTTGCAGCAAACTGACGCTGCGGCGGATTTGGAGTTCGACCATCGCCTGCTGAAGCAGCGGCGGCCAGCTCCCGCGTTCGATCAACCGGCTGTTGCGGCGGATTCGTCGGAGCATCAGCCCGCTGATGGCAATCGGGGCCAGTGCCAGCGTCACTCCGACTAGCCAAAGTGTAAAGAGCCACGTCGAAAGCATGTTGGCAGCGGCGGCTGCGGGCATTGTTTCCGTCGTTGCAATTGCAGCAACAGGCTCTGAAGGTATCGCAGTTTCGTCTGGCAAATCGGCCGCTGCGGTGGCCGGTTCATCGATCAATTCAGACGGCAGCGGGTTCTGTAGCCCGCGAGGGAAGCGATCGTCGAATCGCCCGAAC
>Ga0163150_10009315_pt1 | contig 10902 bp, 7 predicted proteins | sample OliLakLV19P2IB_FD_148628 | JGI IMG/M metagenome (GOLD analysis project Ga0163150, IMG submission 148628) | Freshwater microbial mat bacterial communities from Lake Vanda, McMurdo Dry Valleys, Antarctica - Oligotrophic Lake LV.19.P2.IB | ecosystem: Environmental > Aquatic > Freshwater > Lake >...
ACAAATGACGTCGCAGGAAATGAACATCAAGCTGACGGCCTGGCGCCAGGCCGTCAGCTTGATGTTCATTTCCTGCGACGTCATTTGTAGGACCTCGTCGACGGGTGGACTTCTTCCCACACGAGCTCTTCTTTGTGGAGCGTGGGCGGGCTGCCGACCCCGGTGAACTCCCATGCGGCGACGTACGCGAAGTTGTCGTCGTCGCGCTGGGCTTCACCGTCTTCGGATTGGTACTCCTCGCGGAAGTGACCGCCGCACGATTCATTGCGGTGCAGCGCGTCGGTCACCATCAGCTCGGCGAACTCGAGGAAGTCGGCAACGCGACCGGCCTTTTCGAGGGCCTGGTTACGCGTCTCGTTCTCGCCGAGCACGCGTACGTTCTTCCAGAACTCGTCGCGGATCGCGGGAATCTCCGAGAGTGCCTTCTGAAGGCTCTGCTCGGTGCGCGACATGCCGCAGTTGTCCCACATCACCTTGCCGAGTTCCTTGTGGATCTCGTCGACCGTCTTGTTGCCGTTGATCGACAACATCTGCTGCGTCACGTCGTTGACTTGCTTCTCGGCCGCGACGAACGCGGGGTCGTCGGTGGGGACAGCGTTGTTGCCGAGCAACGGCGCGAGGTACTCGCCGATTGTGTACGGCAACACGAAGTAGCCGTCGGCCAAGCCCTGCATGAGTGCCGACGCACCGAGGCGGTTGGCGCCGTGGTCGGAGAAGTTGGCTTCGCCGAGCACGAACAACCCCGGAAGATTGCTCATCAGGTTGTAGTCGACCCACAACCCGCCCATCGTGTAATGGACGGCGGGGTAGATGCGCATGGGCACCACGTACGGGTCTTCGCCCGTGATGCGCTCGTACATCTCGAAGAGGTTGCTGTAGCGCTCTTCGACGACGTCGCGGCCGAGGCGCGCGATCGCGGTCGAGAAGTCGAGGTACACGCCGTTCTTGATCGGCCCGACTCCGCGGCCGGCGTCGACCTCGCGCTTGGCGGCGCGCGACGCCACGTCGCGCGGCACGAGGTTGCCGAACGCCGGGTAGCGCCGTTCGAGGAAGTAGTCGCGCTCGTCCTCGGGGATCTGGTCGGGCGATCGGGGGTCGTCCATCTGCTTCGGCACCCAGATGCGCCCGTCGTTGCGCAACGACTCCGACATCAGCGTGAGCTTCGACTGGAAGTCGTCACTCGCGGGGATGCACGTCGGGTGGATCTGCGTGTAGCAGGGGTTGGCGAAGTACGCACCCTTTTTCGCCGCCCGCCACGTGGCCGTGACGTTCGAGTTCATGGCGTTCGTCGAGAGGTAGAAGACGTTGCCGTACCCGCCCGTTGCGAGCACGACCGCGTGCCCGTTCATCGAGAAGATGGCGCCGGTGTTGAGGTCGCGGCACACGATGCCCGCGGTCGCACCGTCCTTCACGACCAGGTCGAGCATCTCGACCCGCGGGTGCAGCGTGACGTTGCCCGCGTGCACCTGGCGCATGAGCGACTGGTACGCACCGAGCAGCAACTGCTGTCCGGTCTGCCCGCGGGCGTAGAACGTGCGCGACACCTGCGCGCCACCGAACGACCGGTTGTCGAGCAGGCCACCGTACTCACGCGCGAACGGCACACCCTGCGCGACGCACTGGTCGATGATGTCGACCGAGACCTGCGCGAGCCGGTACACGTTCGCTTCGCGAGACCGGTAGTCGCCGCCTTTGATCGTGTCGTAGAACAACCGGTAGACGCTGTCGCCGTCGTTCTTGTAGTTCTTCGCCGCGTTGATGCCGCCCTGCGCGGCGATCGAGTGCGCGCGCCGGGGCGAGTCGTGGAAGGTGATGACCTTCACCTTGTAACCCAGCTCGGCGAGCGTCGCCGCCGCCGACGCGCCGGCGAGGCCCGTGCCGACGACGACGATCTCGAACCGCCGTTTGTTCGCGGGGTTCACGAGCAACGTGTCGAACTTGTGCCGGTCCCACTTCTCAGTGAGCGGCCCGGCGGGGATCTCGGCCGGGAAACTCATACCCCAGACTCCTCGGTGCATTCGGCGACCGGATCGGCTTGCGGGCACGCCTGCTCGACCAAGCCGAGTTGCACCGAGATCGGGAAGCTCAGGTTTCCGACCAGGATCACGAGCGCGAAGCCCTGCGCGAACGTGCGCCGCAGCTTGTTGTACTTCGGGTTGTTGATGCCCATGCTCTGGAACATCGACCAGGCGCCGTGGTACAGGTGAAACGCGAGCGCGATGTTGGCGAGCACGTAGATGATCGCCACCGGCACGCGCTCGAAGCTCTGGATCAGGTTGTTGTACGGGTCGCCGCGCAGGTAGTCGGGGTTGGCGTTGCCCCACGTGAGATCCATCAGGTGGAAGATCAGGAACAGCAGGATGATGACGCCCGTCCAGCGCATCGTCCGCGACGCGAAGTCGGCGGCGATGTAGTCGCGCTTCGACTGGTAGCGGTCGGGCCGGGCCTTGCGGTTGAGGATCGTCAGTGATGCCGCCGCGTGGATGTGGAGCACGAACGCGAAGATCAGCCCGATGCGCAGCAGCCACAGCAAGAACGTGCGGGGCACGAGGTGGCCGCCCAGATCGCGCAGCGCCTCCCCGTAGAGGTTCAGCTCCTCCCTCGATAAGAAGAGCTTCAGGTTCCCGATCATGTGGAACAGCACGAAGCCCATGAGCGCGAGGCCCGTGAGGCCCATCACCCACTTCTTGCCCAGCGCCGTGGAATAGAAGCGCAGGATCGCGGGCCCCTGACGGCGGATCTTCCGGACCGGTGTCGGGCCCGCCTCAGGTGTTGTCGTCGTGGCCATTTCTCCCCTGCGGACGCTCGTGACCTCGTGAACGAATCTACGCCGGGAGCGTCACCGCGTAGCGAATCGTGCTTTGGTTCACAAAGCTCTCAGCACCAGTAACGGGTACCGGTTCACGAGCCGCCCCGTCGCCGGGTGTTCCACCGAGACCTCGACGTCGACCGCTTCGGTCACGTCGACCCGGCCGACGAACGTGATGCCGTCGGTCGGCACCGTGCCGGTCCAGCGCGTCGTCCGGCCGTCGACCGCCGCTTCCACGATCGCGCCCTCGAGAATGGCGCGCGTGTCGTTGACGACGTGCACGAGCCCGGCGCGCGGTTCGATCATGGGCAGCACCGGCCGGCACGCCTCGCGAATCGCGTCGTAGCCGCGCTTGGCGACGCGGTCGTGGTCGAGTACCGACCAGCTCACGGCCGGTTCCGGATCGGCGAACGAGAACTGCGCGAACCCGCCCGTGGGCGAGTACTTCAACCGGCGGAGGTCCTCGATCTGTAGTTGCAGCAACGCGGCCTGGTACGCCTGCGTCGTCTCGCGCCACTCTTCGAAGTTCTTCGCGTCCTCGGGCGGCGCGACGCGCGCCATCTCTTCGCGTTGGAGCGCGTGATGGGTCGAGAGCTCGTCCCAGTCGAGGTTCGGCCAGCGGGTCGCGTCCATCCAGTCGTTCGCGTTCGGTACTGCCTGGGCGCCGAACTCCGAGACGAACCGACCGAGGCGAGGCCACCGGCGCAGCGCGGGCGCAAGGTCGGTGAGGGTGCCGAGGTACCAACCGAAATACGGGTGCAGCGACCCGGAGTGCCGGATCGTCTGACGCGTCGGATCGCGCCGCGACAGCGCCCGCGCGACCGACGTGTCGAGCACTTCCTTCGTCCACGTCGGCAGCACCGTGGTGGCCGCGTACTTCGCAAGTTTTCCGCCGCTCCATGGTTCGCCCGGCTCTCGCTCGTACGCGACGGGTGACGCGTGCGCGCACCAGAGGAACACGCTCGGGTGATGGCCGAGCAGGTCGACCATCGCACGCGCTTGGCGCACCGCCTGTTTGCGCACGCCGCGCGCGTACCCCCACTTGAGGGGAAGGTCCTGCCAGAGCAGCAGCCCCTGGTCGTCGGCGGCCTCGTACAACTCGGGCCGGGCGACGTGCCCGTGCACGCGCAGGAAGTCGAGGTTGGCGCCGCGCGCGAGCACGACGTCTTGGCGGATCTCGGCGCGTGTCGCGCCGGCCAAGGCCATACGTGTGGGCGCGTAGTTCGAACCCTTGAGGAACAGGCGCTCCCCGTTCACCGTGAACTGCCAGCCGTGGGCGCGGATCTCGCGAAACGCCGTGCGCACCACCCGCCGGTCACTCACGTCGCCTGCGACCTCGACACTCACGTCGACGTTGCACATCGGCTGGAGGCCGAGCGCGTGAGGCCACCAGCGGGGCGCGCCGTCGACGATCAGCGTCCACGTCAGCTCGTTCTCGCCCGCGGCCAGGGTCGCGTCGCGTACGGCGACGAGCAACTCGGTGCCGTCGGGCCCGGTGATCGTCGCGCTCAGGACCGCGTCGAGTGCGGTGTCACCCGCGTCGAGGGTGAGGACGCATTGGAGCCGCCCGCGCTCGATCGATGCCTCGATGCACAGCATGCGGAAGCTCACGATGCGAACGGGCCCGGACTCGGCGACGCGGATCGGTCGCCACGGACCGCCCGGGTTGAAGTCGGGGTCGGCGCCGTTCCAGTGGCCGAACACGCCCGTGACCGCACGCTTCGCGGTGCGGTCGCGTTGCGGCGGGCACGCGACCTCGAGTGCGACGACGTGCTCGGCGCGCGCCGTGCACGCGTCGGTGATCTCGAACGCGTGGGGCACGTAGTAGCCCTCGGTCGTGCCGGCATAGTCGCCGTCGACCCACACGTCGCCGTAGTAGAAGCAGCCGTCGATCTCGAGGAACTGGCGCCGGCCGGTAGCGGGGCGTTCGAGCGAGAACGCGCGGCGATACAGAACGGGACCGTCCGATTCGGCGAACGCGTCCGATTGGCGCCAATGGTGGGGAAGTTCGACTTCGGTCCAAGACGCGTCGTCGAAGTCGGAGTCGGGGAACTGCTTCGCGAGTTCGCCGTCGGCGGCGTGGGCGCGCCAGGTTCCGGACAGCTCCACGCGGGCAACCCTAGGCGCCAAGACTTCGGCAGGTGTCGTGATTCGGGGGCCGGCTCTATGCTGCGCGCCATGACCCGTCCCGCGACCCTTGGTGACCTGCGAGCCGGCGGCTGGGTGTCGCGGCCGGTGAAGGAAGAGCTGCGTGCGAACGCGGTGAAGCGCCTCTCGGCGGGCGAGCCGTTCGTCGAGGGCGTGCTCGGCTACGAGGAGACCGTCATCCCGCAGCTCGCGAACGCGTTGTTAGCGGGACACGACATCATCTTCCTCGGCGAGCGCGGGCAGGCCAAGACGCGCATTATGCGCTCGCTGGTGTCGTTGCTCGACGAGTGGATGCCGATCGTCGCCGGAAGCGAGATCAACGACGACCCGTACCACCCGGTGTCGTCACACGCGCGGGTGATGATCGCCGAGCGCGGCGACGAGACGCCGATCGAGTGGGTGCACCGCGACCGCCGCTTCGGCGAGAAGCTCGCCACGCCGGACACGTCGATCGCCGACCTCATCGGCGAAGTCGACCCGATCAAGGTGGCCGAGGGCCGCTACCTCTCCGACGAACTGACGATTCACTACGGCTTGGTGCCGCGCACGAACCGCGGCTTGTTCGCCATCAACGAACTGCCCGACCTCGCCGAGCGCATCCAGGTCGGTCTGCTCAACGTGCTCGAAGAGCGCGACGTGCAGATACGCGGCTACAAGGTGCGCCTCCCGCTCGACGTCATGTTGCTCGCGTCGGCCAACCCCGAGGACTACACCAACCGCGGCCGCATCATCACGCCGCTGAAGGACCGCTTCGGTTCGCAGATCCGCACGCACTACCCGCTCGAGACCGAGATCGAAGTCGGCGTCATCGAACAGGAAGCGCGCCCGCTGACGGCCGAGGGGCTGTCGGTGTCGGTGCCGCCGTTCATGACCGAGATCGTCGCCGAGATTTCGCAGTTGGCGCGTCGTTCGCCGCACGTCAACCAGCGTTCGGGCGTGTCGGCCCGGCTGTCGATCTCGAACTACGAGACGCTGGTCGCGAACGCGACCCGGCGCGCGTTGATCCACGGCGAACGCGAGGTCGTGCCCCGGGTCTCCGACCTCGACGCGCTTGCCGCGTCGACGGGCGGCAAGGTCGAGATCGAAACCATCGACGACGGCCGCGAGAACCAGGTCCTCGAACGGATCGTCAAGGCGGCCATCCTCGAGACATTCCGCGCCCGCGTACGCCCCGAGAAGCTCGGCACGATCATCTCGTCGTTCGAGGAGGACTTCGTCGTACACACCGGCGAAGACGTCTCCTCCGACGACTACCGCGAGCTCATGAAGACCCTCGACGGCGTCGGCAGCGTGTTGACCGACCTCGAAGTCGGCGAGTCGCCCGCCGGCATCGCGTCAGGCATCGAGTTCATCCTCGAAGGTCTGCACCTCACCAAGCGCCTCAACAAAGACGCCCTGGGCAACCGCGCGACCTACCGCGCCCGCGGCTAACCCCACTTCCCTCAGCTCTTCCCCGTTCATTCCCTAATCCACCCCCTCACAGGGAGCGAGTTAGTAAATGAACGATGCGGAAGCGCGTCTCATGACAACTGCAGCGAACCACTACGGCATCGTGTCCCGTGCGCAAGCAGTTGCGGCGGGCATGACCGACAAACAGGTCGACAACCGAATCGCGAACGGACGCTGGGAGGTGATCCATCCAAGCGTGTACCGCATTGCCGGCACACCGATTACCGGACGCCAACGGGCCTACGCCGCTTCCCTCTCCATGGATGCGATCGTTTCCCACACGACCGCGGGTGCGTTGTTGCGAATCGACGGAGTGCGCGCACGGGGAGTGCATGTCACCCTGGCGTACGGACAGCGCGGCGGCCAGAAGGCGAAGGGAATCAGCGTCCACTGGAGTACGTCGCTCCCGCGTACTGACCGCGTGTTCGTCGATCGGATTCCGTGCACCAACGGCACTCGCACGATTCTCGATCTCGCCGCCGACCTCGACGACGAACGGTTGGAGACGGCGTTCGAGAGCGCCCGGCGCATGGGCCTCACCACGACCGTTGCTTTGGCTCGCCGGTTCGAAGCGCTCGGCGGACGGGGGCGGCCGGGCAGTGCACGGGTCAAGAAGCTGCTCGACGTCGCGGGCGAACGACCCCTCGAATCGCGCCTCGAAGTGAAGCTCGCCCGCCTCCTTCGACAAGCGGGCCACATACCGGCCGTGCAGCACAAGGTCGGCGACTACCGCCTCGACTTCGCGTGGCCGTTCCTGCTGCTCGCGGTCGAGTGCGACGGCTTCGAGCACCACGGCTACCGCCTCGCCTGGAAGCGCGACCGCCGCCGCATCGCCGCCCTCGAAGCCATGCACTGGCGCATCATCCACGTCACCTGGGACGACGTGACGCTGCGCCCGGAAGAGACACTCGCCCGTATCGCTACCGCGCTTGTACGTGCCGCTTGAGGAGCTCGGCGCTGCCGCGAGGTTCGCGGTCCATGGTGAAGCAGCCGAACTGGACGTCGAAGCCGGAGGTCCACTCGTAGTTGTCGACGCCGGTCCAGTGGAAGAAGCCGCGCAGGTCGATGCCGTCGGCGATCGCCTCGTCGACGATTGCGAGCGACTCGCGGAGAACGTCGCAGCGCCATTCGTCGTCGTCGGTGCCGACGCCGTGTTCGCAGATGAGCAGCGGGCGTCCCGGCAACTCGTCGTGCAACCTCCGCAGCACCACGCCCAACCCTTCGCTCCACGGCGCGTACCCCATCGGGCCGACACGGGCCGACGACGGATACGGCACCTGCTCGCCCTCCGCACCCACACCGGTGGCCGAGTAGTACGAGAAGCCGACGAGGTCGCACGCTTCGCGCAGGTCCGGTATTTCCCGCGCCCCACGTCCCGGTAACTCCAGCACGCCGTCGCGATCGGCCCGCATCCACACGTTCCAGATCGCTTCTTCGAGGATCTCGTATGTGCGCTGCGCCGGGATCGTGTCGGCCACCTTGTACACCGGAGAGAGGTTGTGAATCGTCGCGACCGGCTTGCCGCCGCCGCGTAGCTCGCGCCACGCGTCGCGCTGCGCGATCAGCGCCGCGCCGAGCACGTCGAACAACCGCCGCGGCTTCGGCACGTACAACATCGCGTACGCGGCGGGTTCGTTGATCGGTTTCCAACCGAACACCAAGTCGCCGAACGTCTCCGCGCAGAACGCAACGTGGCGCGACCACCGGTGCGAACGTTCCCGTTCGTCGAGTTCGGTTACCCACCCGGGCAACGTGAAGTGGTGCAGGCACACCCACGGCGATACGCCGGCTGCATGCGCGGCCGTCAATACCGACAGGTAGTGCTCGACCGCGGCCGAGTCGCGCCGCCCCTCCTCGGGTTCGACGCGGGCCCACTCGATCGACAGCCGGTGGTGCGTCAGCCCGTGCGCGGCGTACAGCTCGAAGTCTTCGGCGTAGCGCTCGCCGAACCCGTTGCCCCGCCCCGAAGGCGGAACCTGACCCAACTTCTCCCGCCGGGCCCAGTCCGACGCGGGCGCCGCGCCCTCGGCCTGAGTCGACGATGCACCCGTACCCCAGAAAAAGCTCACGGGGCTATCGTCGCACCATGACCTCCCGGTTCCGCTACTCGCGTTGGGATGGCACGCAGGTCGGCTTCGACCTCGACGCGGATGCGCTGCTCGAGGAGATGACCGACGACCTCCTCTACCACGGCGACCTGAACGCGGCGCTGCGCCGGATGCTCCAACAGGGCTTCCAGGACCGCGAAGGCCGCGACGTCCAGGGCATGCGCGAGATGCTCGAGAAGCTCCGCGAGCGCCGCCGCGAGCAACTCGACCGCTACGACCTCGGCGGCGTCTACGAGGAAATCGCGCAGCGGCTCGACGAGATCGTCGACCGGGAACGCGAAGGCATCGATCGTCGCCTCGACGAAGCCCGCGCTTCCGGCGACCACCGCCGCGAGGAACTCCTCGAAGAGCTCGCGCAACAACGCCGCGAACAACTCGAACAGCTCCCGCCCGACCTCGCCGGGCGAGTCAGCGAACTCCAGCAGTACGACTGGATGGACGACACCGCCCGCCAGAACTTCGAAGAGCTCATGGAGGAGCTGAAGAAGCAGCTGCTCGACTCGATGTTCAACCAGCTCAGCCAAGGCCTCTCCGAGATGTCGCCCGAGCAGATGCAACGCATGAAAGACATGCTCGGCGAGCTCAACCACATGCTCGAACAGCGCGAGCGGGGAGAAGAGCCCGACTTCGAGGGCTTCATGGCGCGTTTCGGCGACTTCTTCCCCGAGAATCCGCAGACGCTCGACGAGTTGCTCGAACAGATGGCGCGCTCGATGGCGCAGATGCAGCAGCTCCTCAACTCGATGTCGCCCGAGCAGCGGGCGCAGCTCCAAGAGATGGCCAACGCGCTCCTCGACGACATGGACCTGCGCTGGCAGGTAGACCAGCTCGGCCAGAACCTGCGTAGCGCTTTCCCGCAGATGGGTTGGGGCCAGCGCCAGCAGTTCCGCGGCGACGAGCCCATGCCGCTCAACCAGATGAGTTCGGTGCTCGACCAGCTCGGCGACATCGACTCGCTCGAACACATGCTCCGCAACGCGACGAACCCGGGCCAGCTCGCCGAAGTCGACATCGACCAGGTGCGCGACCTGCTCGGCGACGACGCGGCGAAGTCGCTCGAAAAGCTCAGCGAACTCGCAAAGATGCTCGAAGAGGCCGGCCTCATCGAGCAGCGCGAAGGCCGCATGGAGCTGACGCCCAAGGGCATCCGCCGCATCGGTCAACGCGCGCTCGGCGACCTGTTCAAACGCCTGCTGCAAGACCGCAGCGGCAAGCACGAGATCGAGCGCAGCGGCGCGGGCCACGAACGTTCCGACGAGCACAAGCCCTACGAGTTCGGCGACCCGTTCCACCTCGACGTCGGCCGCACGATCCGCAACGCGATCACCCGCCGGGGCGGGGGCACACCGGTGCACATCCGGCCCGAAGACTTCGAGATCGAACGCACCGAACAGATCACCAACACGTCGACGGTGCTGATGCTCGACGTCTCACTCTCGATGGAGATGCGGGGCCGGTTCCTCGCCGCGAAGAAGGTCGCGATGGCACTGCACGCGCTGATCAGCTCGCAGTTCCCGCGCGACTACCTGGGCATGGTCAGCTTTGGGCGCGTCGCCCGCGAAGTGAAGCCCGAGCGCCTCCCCGAAGCCACGTGGGACTTCGAGTGGGGCACCAACATGCAGCACGCGATGATGCTCGCCCGCAAGTTGCTGGCGCGTCAGAGCGGCCGCAAGCAGATCATCATGATCACCGACGGGGAACCGACGGCCCACATCGAGAACGGCGACGCCTGGTTCGACTACCCGCCCTCGCCCCGCACGATCGAGATGACGCTCCGCGAGGTGCAACGCTGCACAAAAGACGGCATCCGCATCAACACGTTCATGCTCGAGGACAACTACTACCTGCGCGAATTCGTCGAACGCATGATGAAGATGAACCGGGGCCGCGCCTTCTACACGACCCCCGAGACCCTGGGCGACTACGTCCTGGTCGACTTCCTCGACCAGAAGCGCTCCGAACGCCGGGCCGGGTAAACCTCGGGATCTTCAGATTCGGGGCCTCCCGGCCGATTCAACCTGTGACCGGGCACGGACGCACGGCGGGGGAATTCACGGACGAGGAGGGTGCCACGATGGCACGCGTACTGGTGGTGCAGCCCCGGGAAGCCCTCGCGCTGGCGACGTGCCGCCAACTCCATTTCGCCGGGATCGAGACCGCCCTGGTCTTCGACGGTGACACCGCCGTGCGCAACGCCGTGGTCGAGGCGCCCGATGCCGTGGTCTGCGACCTGACCCTCCCCGTGCTCGACGGCTGGTACGTGCTCGCCGCCCTCGGAGCCCGCGAGACCCGCCCCCGCATCGTCGTGTACTCCCACCCGTCCGACGCCTCCCGTGCCGCCACCCTCGGCGCCGACGCAGTCGTGCACGAACGGGCCCGGGTCGTCCC
>Ga0163150_10009316_pt1 | contig 10902 bp, 18 predicted proteins | sample OliLakLV19P2IB_FD_148628 | JGI IMG/M metagenome (GOLD analysis project Ga0163150, IMG submission 148628) | Freshwater microbial mat bacterial communities from Lake Vanda, McMurdo Dry Valleys, Antarctica - Oligotrophic Lake LV.19.P2.IB | ecosystem: Environmental > Aquatic > Freshwater > Lake >...
TCGCTTCGGTGCTCAAAACCGTGGGGGAAAAAGTCCTCGACCTTGACCGCTCCATTGCCGGGCTTCAGGCGACGATTTATGCGCACGAAAAAGACGTGGCGAAACTTGAGGGCATTTGTGACGCCACCCGCCGAGACCTGATGGCGACAGTCAAAGAGCTTGCCCACGCCGTTTCTAAGATTGATGCCATGTGGTTAACGCTGCAACGGCTCTTTCCGGATAAAGTCCCGGCGCGCGTTGCCGATAGAAAGTGACGACGCGCGGGGCTTGGCGTCCCTGACTGTCTTTGTTGCTGCTCCCAAGGAAATGCCCCGCTTTCCTTGGGTCTTTTCTTTTGTTTTTGGGGGAAGCCGTGAACAAAATCGTCAACATTATTGTTCACTGCTCCGACTCCCCGGATTCGTTGGACATTGGCGTTAAGGAAATCCGCGCGTGGCACACGGCCCCCGTGCCGAAGGGGCGGGGCTGGCGAGAGATCGGCTACCATTACGTCGTGCGCCTGACCGGCGCCGTCGAGAACGGGCGCTTTGAGAACGGCGACCCCTTCCTCGTCGCCTCGGAAGTGGGCGCCCACGTTGCCGGCCACAACCGGGGAACCTTGGCCGTGTGCCGTGTGGGGCGGCTTGAGGCAGCCATGCCCCTCGCCCAACGCGCGGCCCTCGTGGGGCTCCTGGCGGCCCTTTGCCGGCGCCTGGGGCTTCCGGCGACGGCGGTCCTCGGCCACGCCGAAGTAGCCCCGGAGAGCGGGAAGACGTGCCCGAACCTCGACATGCATAACCTTCGCCGCGACGTTGCGGCGCAGCTTCAGAAAGGGACCACATGAGAGCTTTCCTCGGCCTCGTCTTCCTGGCATGCGTCATCCTAAACGCCACCCCGGCCGTGGCCAGAGATCCGGGCCTCACCGAGAACATTTCGGCCAGCATGCTCGGCTCGGAGCCGGCCACGGAAGCCCCGGCGCCGGTCCTGGCCGCGCCGGAAGCCCCGGCCCCAGGGCGTTCCCTCGGGGAATGGCTGGTCCTCATTGGCGGGGGCGCCACGGCCCTCTCCCTCTTCCTGCGCGGGCTCGCGGAAATGCTCTACTGGATTGCCGCCCGCACGAAAACCGACACCGACAACAACATCGCACTCATGGTGAGCAACGCGGCCGAGCTTCTGGCGCGCGTGCCGGCCATGCTCGGCTGGGGCATGCCCAAGGCCACGGTCATTGCCAAGGCCGAGAAGCTCGGCATGGTGAAGGCCAATGACGCCTGAAGCCCCCGACACCAAGCCCGTGGCGAAGGCGGCGACCGACACGGTGGGCGCCCTCTCGCTCGCCTTCCGGTTCCTAGCCCTCGTCGAGCGGCTCTTGCCGGCGATCCTCCTGTCGTGGGCGAATCACCTACGCTCGCAGAACAAAGAGTTAGCGGCGGCAAAGAAGCTGACCGAAACCAAGCTCGACGTAGCGGAGAAAAAGCATGAGGCAGAGCTTGCGGCGGCTACCCAAAGCCCTGTTGACACTATCAACAGCTTTCTATCTAAGTAGCGCGCCCGCGCGGGCCGACATGAGCGCGCTTCTCCCCACCGAATGCACGGCCGACGACGCCTGCACCTGTTTCTCACGGCCGGCCGTGGAGAAAATCGCCAAAGAGCTTACCTACGCCGGCGTGTGCCGCTACGAAGTGGAGAAGCTCAGGGCGTTCGCAGAAGGTGACGCGGTGCCAGCGCAAAGCCTTAGCTGGTATCAAGAGCCGGAAATGATCATCGGGGGCGTTGTCGTGTCCGTTTCACTCGGACTCATGCTAGGCTTTGCACTAGGCAAGTGACCCACCCCCGTCTCCGACACCGCGTCACAGTCCTTTCAGCCTAACCCGTGAAACCACCGGGCTCTCGTCCGACCCACGAGCCCCTGGGGTTAGGCGCCCCTCCCTATCGAAAAAACTTGGCCGACAGTTGATCCGATAGGGAGAGCTTGGCGAAACGGCGCCGTTCCCGCCATCCGAAAAAGCCCTTGAGCGCAAGAGCCAAAAGCGACACCGCCACGATAACCCAAACGGCGGGCTCCATTTGCGCTCCTGATTTGTGTTGCTTGGTTGATAGCATTCTTATAGGCTACCAAATCATCCAGCATCCACACAATCTTTTTGCAGAAGGGGCTACCCATGACGGTTTTGACCGCGCAGAAACCCACGACCACGGCGCTCAAGGCGGCGGCACCCGCGAAAGCTGGCGCCAAGGCAGTAGCCGGCGACGACGAGGAAGAAACCGAAGGGCGCCCGCGCTCAACCTACTTCCTCGTCAAGAACGCCAAAGAGCTTGGCAACAAGCGGGACGCGACCAACCACCTGAAAGAGCACCCGCTCAAAGACGGTGAGCAGATTCTCAAGGGGCGCGCGGCCGAATACCGGCCCGTCCAAGTGTTCGCGCTCGACTGAGCCAGGGCTTGCAGCGTCTATGCCGCCAGGATCTCAAGCTCGGCATAGACGCTCGGCCAATTTTCCGGGTAGGCGATAACGGCGAAGCCGCGCGCCCGCACGATTTGCCCAAGCGCATACGCTTGCAGCGCATCGGGCTTGCCCCCTCTCTCCCGCTTTAGCTCAAGGGCCACAAACCGGCCGTTGATGCAGGCCAGCACGTCGGGCGTCCCGCAAATGCCCACCTGCTGGATCTTCTCGGCCCATGTGTTGGGGAGCTTCCGCAAGTCGGCCAAGACGCGCGTCTTAAACTTGCTCTCCAGCGGGGGGGCTTTTTTGCGGGCCTTGGCCAACGGGAAGACCCTTCACCTTGTCGGCCCAAGACTTCCACGAGTAGGACGCGCCGGCCGTGAGTGGTAAATGCTTGTGCGGGTAAACACTCTCCATAATCTTCACCAAGCTCGGGACAATGTCTAGCTCGGACTTGTGTATCTTGAAGAGTAGTTCGTCATGAACCTGCAAAAGCATACGGGACTTATACGGGCGCAAAACGTCGTCAATGACGTTCATGGCCAGCTTAATCACATCGGCGCAGCCACCTTGGATCAAGTGGTTTGGCGCCGTGTAGGCGTGCTCAGAGAAATGGCACACACGGCCAAGCCAATTGAAAACGAAGCCACGCGCCTTGGCCGTGTTAATGACCGTGCGGGAGAAGCGCGCCACCTGGGGCAAGGAAGAAAAGTAATGTTCTTTGAGCCCCGAGGCTTGCGCGTAGGTGACGCCAAGGGCCGAGGCCAGCTTACCGATGCCCCCGCCGTACAGTAGAAGAAAGTTTAGCGTCTTGGCCCGCTGGCGCAAGGTACCCATCATGCGCGCCGTTGCCTCATGCACGTCGAGCCCTTCGTTGAGGATCTTATCAATGATCCCCATTTCGCCCGCGTAGTCCAGCATCAAACGATATTCCATTTGGTCGTAGTCCAGCATGACCAAACAATAGTCGTCGTCCGGGATGAACGCGCGACGCACGAGAAACTCCGGGCGCGTGTCCTCTTCCTTGTTCAAATTCTGAAGATTGGGATTACTGCACGACATGCGGCCCGTGGTCGTTCCCCCCTGGCGCAAGTTGCAATGGATGCGGTCATTGGCATCGGCGTAATAGAGGAAGTTGCTGTAATACGTCGTCGCCTTTTTCCGCGCCGTGCGCCATTCGCGCAACGCCTCGCCCACGGGATGATCGACGGTGGCCAGCCATTCATCCTTGAAGCTCGGCGTGCCGTTGGGGCGCGTCTTTGTCGGCGCCGTTCTCGGGTAATCGGCGAGCCCCAGGGCGTCAAAGACGGGGGCAAGGCCCTTGGCGGAATCGACAAGCGGGCAACGGGCGTGAACCTCAAACTCTTCCTTATGCTTCGCCATGAGCCCCTGCTCATGGGCAAGGGCGCGCTCGACATAGGCGCGGTCAATCCGCAAGCCTTCCCGCTCCATGGCAAAGAGCGTCTTGGTAAGGCGGCGCTCCATGGCCATCAGCGCCTGGGGCTTCCCCGCGTTCGCGGCCTGCCTCTCGCCTAGCTCGTGGATGGCGGCGATTTGGCTGTGATACAGCTTCAGCGTTATGCGCGCGTCCTGAAGCCCGTAGGGCACGATTACGTCGAGCGGCACTTGATCGAAGCAAGGGACCTTCTCGGGCTTGTCCTCGCCCGGCACGGCCACCTCACGGAAAAGCCCGTGTTGCTTTATATACACGTCCACGGCCTTGGACTTCTCTTCCCCGATGCGCGCGGCGCAGGCCCCGAGGTTATAGGCGAATTGGTCATTCCGCTCGACCCGCGCCACCGCTTCCGTGCAGTGGACCGTGCCGGCAATGGTGATGCCTTCGCGGGCGAGCATGGCCATATCAAACTTGGCGTTGTGCGCGCACCACGTTGAGCCGGCCACGGAGAAGACGCGCGCTCCAAGCTCGGCCATGTGCTCACGGCCGAGCACATAGTCCTCGGCCACCCCGGGGTAGGACTTGAAGTTGAAGTAAGCCGCCTCGTCATCGGTGGCGAGGATCAAGGAAAAGAGCCTGTCGCCTTTGTATGCAAGCAGGCCCGTTGTCTCCGTGTCCACGCCGTATATGCCCGGCTGGGCAAACTTCGCTATGACGTGCGGAAAGCTTTGTCGAGTGACGAGCATTTGACCGATCCCTTTTCGCGCAGTTGCTCAAGGAAGAAATTGAGGATCACTGACTCACTTACGCCGTGCTCGTCAGTTAGCGCCCGAACAAAGTCCTTGGTGTCCCACGACACGCGGGCATAGAGAATGGCTACGCCACTATCACCACTTTGTAAGGTGATGCTGCGTTTGTTTCTTTTCCTAAGCGATTCTCTTTGAGTTGCTTGCGCCATGTCTTTGAAGCCCCGTCGTATCGAAAGCCAAGCTCTTTGGCCTTATTGTTGCCCACCGCCGCATCCTCCCACGGTGGGGGAACGATAATCTTGACCGTAAGCGTTGGCTGCTCCGAGTAAGCAATGATCTCGGCGAAGTCGTAGCATGCCACCACTTTGAGCATCGAGAGTACGTCAAAGACGGCACGATGGGAAAAAGGATTCACAAAACCGTGCTCGGCGCAAAGGTACGTGAGCTTCCGCGTGCCGATGTGGTCGGGGTAGGGAATGTCCGCGTCGGTGTCAATCCACGGCGTTTCCGGCAACGTCAAGCCAAGGCGCGCGGCGTTTGATTGCCACATGGGGCGGTCGAACGCCTTGCCGTTGTGCGCCAGGATATAGCGGGCCGTTTGCGCGAACGCCCGAAGATCCAAGAACGCCCGGCCCGGGGCTACGCCGTACCGCTTCAAGTCGTCATCGGTAATGCCTGTAAGCCGGACGATTTCCGGCGTGAGCGGCGCGGGCGCCTGCCCGTCTTCGCCCTCGTGATAAACGAGCGTGCTCATGACCGACACGGGCCGATGCGCATCGGTGTCCCAAAGCACGGCGCCGACTTCAGTAACCAAATCCTTGGCCGTGTCTAAGCCAGTTGTCTCAAAATCTAAGCCGCACACAATCATCGGTCACTCCTGGTAGGGAAAAGAAAGTGGGCCGTGTCCGTCTAAAGCCACGGCCCACCCCTAAGCCCCTGGGAATAAAACTGGCAAGCAAAACCCCAGGGGCTTAGGGAACTCAATACTGCGCGTCGGCGGCGTTCACATCGACGGCCGGCCCGGCGTCGGGGCTGGCGCCCACTACGTCGGCCTCGCTCTCGTCGATGCGGACGTTGGCTTGCTTGATCACCTGATACCACGTTGCCACTTCCTCAAGCTCCTCGTCCGTGGTGACGCGCTCAGGCGCCACGTCCATGACGAAGAAACGCCCCTTCTCGTTTTCCTGAAGCGTCGTCGTGAGGAGGAACGTCTTCCAGCAAATCGGCTTTTTGATCCTCTGGTACTTTGCCTTGTGCGTCTCCAGCTTCCGGCCCGCGACGTAGCTCGTCGAGCGGAACGACAAGACGAGGGGGAAGGGCTCGCCCCCGGCAATGTCACTAGGGAGCAGCACGAAGTAGTTGATGGCCGCGTACCGTTTGACGGGGACTTTCTTGCCGTCGATTTGCACGGTATCCTCCCGGTCCCACCCGGCGTTGTCGGCCGTCATCGGCACCGTCGACGAGTAGGACATTTTGCCCCCGTCCATGGTGAATATGACCCACGTTTTGTTAGAGTAGAACGGGATGAATTCGAGCGGCTTGTCTTTGCCGCCTAGAAGCTTCGCCTCAAGCGAATCCCGAAACTCCCCCATCTTCGCCTTGTCCTCGGCGACAAGCTTGGAGAGCCCCTGCATGAGCAGGATGCGGGGGAGCAGAAGATCCCGCACGTCAATGGCCGCGTCTCCCCCTTCCAGCATAGAGTTGAGGAGAGCGGGCGCCGTGGACGCCTCTTTGACGGTGACGGCCCCTTGCTTGGCGGCGGCAACTGGCGCCTCGATCTTAACTGCTTTCTTAGCCACGCTTCGTTTCCTTCCTAAACTTGAGTGTGTTGTAGTCTTTCGGGTCTTCGATTCCAGGAATTTTGAAGTCGGGATCAACGTCTTCTCCGGCCTCGGCCTTGGCGGCAAGAGTTTGAAGCTCCTGCTTATACCAAGCGTTTAGCGTGTTGGAGTTGACGGTAATCATCGAGTCGAAAATCCCAAGCTCTTTTAGGTATGCAAAAAACGCGGCGCGGTGTTCTTCGCTGCCCGGCACCTTCACCGAGAAGTTTGATTGCAGGCTGAATGTTCCATAGCCTTTGACGTTGAATTTCTCAAGCTCGGACTGCTCCATGTGCGCCTGAATTTTTGTCTCGACTTCCTTGAGGCGCGTGGCGGCCGGAGTAATCCACTCGGCCGTAGCCGCTTCAATGGCGGCCTTGAGCGTGCAGGCTTCGGCACAAAGCTCCGTGAGTTGGTGCACCGTGACGGGCGCAGTGTCGGTGTCAGGCATGTTCACGTTTACAGTCTCCAGTTGTTTGGGATACCGGCGCCAAGGTGGGGGCGACATGCCCCGGCCCGTGGCCCGTAATATCTAGGTCTTGCTCTTGGCGCCGTGCAGATACGTCATCCTCTTGGCCACGTCTTCCTTGGCGCGGGCGGCCGACTCCGCAACGAAGGCCCGAAGCTCCTCACGCATGCCGACTATTGCGGCGCCAGCGTCTTCCGTGCTCAAGGGGGGAATGCCGTACACGAGCATGCGGTAAACCTCATGGGCGCCGGCAAAGAAAGCCATCTTGGTTTCCTCGTGCCGCGTCGGCGGCACCCGCACGCCCCGCCAAATGCGCTTGGCATAAGCGCGCCACACTCCATCGACGGTTTCGATTGCAGGGGGCTCTAGCTGCATAGGAGATCCTTCAGGGAAAGAATGTCATCAGCCATTTTCATTTTCTTTGCGAGAGCCCCGGTGATTTTCTCGTCAATCGTGCCGGGACAGACAAGGTCAATGCGCGTAATTTTGTCGTGCCGCTCGGAGCCCCCCCGGTGGTTCCGGGACTCCGACTGTAGGTCGTCCTCCAGAGAGAACGATTTCGAGTAGTACAGCATATAGCTGGCGGCAATCAGGGAAATGCCGACACCCCCAGCGCGTTGGTTCGCCACGATCACCTGGGCGTCACCCCCCTGGAAGTCGTCGATGGCCTTCTGCCGCGTGGTGTCGGTCATGCCACCGACAAGCTGGCACCACTTTACCCCGAGCTTCGTGAGGGCTTCGCCGATCATGGCATAGTTGTCCGTGAAGCTGGCCCACACGATCAGCTTGTGCCCGCCGTCAATGACGATTTGTTGCACGAGATCCGACAGGGCGTCAATGCGCGGGCAATCTTCGTAGCGCGTCACTCGTCCGGCATCATCCACGAAATGGCCGGAAACCATTTGCTGCAACCGTAGAGCTTTTGTAAGAGCCAGCTTTGCCACACACGCCCGGTCTCCCAGGTATGCAACAAGCTGGTCACGCATCGCGCCGTACATGCGCGCTTGATCTTTCCCCATGTCAACCGCAACCTCTTTTCGCACAAGTTGCGGAAGGTCAAGGGCCTCGGCCTTCGTGACGCGCGAAGCCTTGGCGTAAATGAGCGCGTGCAGCGCGTCGAACGATCCCGCCTTCGGCTGCCAGTTAGGGAAATACTTTTGGCTCGGCATGCCCGCATTTTTGTCCTCGAAGTACGTCGCGCGGAACGAGTAGAAGTTGCGCCCGAACGTCGCGCCCTGGTCAAGAAAAAGGTACTGCGCGAAAATGTCCATGGGGCTATTCAGGATGGGCGTGCCGGACAGAATGTAACGGTGCTGCGCCAGGGAGCCCAAGCTGCAAATGGCCTTGGTGCGCTTCGCCTTGTAATTTTTGCAGCGTTGCGATTCATCGGCGATGATGATTTCCGGGCGCCATTCCCATAGGGCATCGACGAGGGCTTCAGAGTCAAAGCTCTCGTAGTTGATCACGATGATTTGCTTGCCCCCCCGGATAGCTGCCAACTTCTTTGCGCCCGTGCCCCGCGCCACCACTACTTGCGCCTGGGACTTGCTATGGACGCCGAACTCCCGGCGCCAGTTTTCGCCAATGACAACCGGACCAATGACCAACGTGCGCATGACCCGCTTAGCCACGGCGTAGCGGTAGCGTAGGACGTTGATCGTCGTCGCGGTTTTACCCGTACCTAAATCCATGAACAGCGCGTAATCACGCATGAGCAAGGCACGGTCAAACGCATCCTTTTGGTGCTGCCACGGGGGCAAAACAAACGGAAAGGTGTCGGATACGCTCATTGGTTCCACGGCTCCAACGCCTCGGGCGCGTCCTCTCCGGCGCCGTCCCCGCCCTCCCACACGTCGGCCTCGGGCTCGGCCTCGGGCTGCGCCTGCTGCAACGCGCGGTGCAGGCCGATGGCATCGCCAAGCTCAATGTGCCGCCTAGGATCTTCCCCTATCTCCACTACCTCCAGGGTGAAGCCCCTGGGGTACTTCGTCCAATAGGGCGCCGTCTTCATGACGAGCCGGTTGAGTACGGTCCCGATGTGGTGGCCGGTTTCAGTGTTGAGCATGTGGCCGTCTTCGGCCAGCGCGTGCCCCGTGGCGCCGGACGTTGTCGCCATGTTGATCCAAATGAAGATGCGTGGGCTCATTTGCCCCCCTTCACGCGGAAAACTTCAAACGTATCTGTAGCGAGCACGCCCACCATTGCATCCTCGGCAGCTTGCATGCTCCCCCAAAGACCCCCTAGGCGCTCCCCGTAGAAATTAACCCAGCCTACAGACTCAAGCGGTACGTGCTTAGCGCAGCGCGCACACGTTGTAACAAGTGCGTCGGCTGCCCCACAATCGGTACAAGTCATCATGCCCCCGCCCCTTTGCCCAAGGTATTTTGGAGACCAAACCATAGTGATAGCACTATCAACTCGCAAGCATTATTTTCAATGCGTGCCCCCCTGCGCGTTTGAAAATTGAAGCTCGGCCTCGGCAACCTGTAGCTGAAAAGCTTCAGCGGCCCTGATGATGGCGCGCAGCGCGCGAATGTCGCCGACCGACGACGGGTCACGCATCGCGACGAATTCAAGCGTGGCCTTCAGCTTCTCAAAGTCCACGAGAGCCACGGCGCCGGCAATGTCGCGCACGGTTACAAGTTGCTCAACGTAGGCATCTGGCGCGAGGCACCCGGGCGGCGGCCTCATGCGGCCCCCTTGACCGGCCGGCGCCCGGCCGGTAGTCTCCGGCCACACAACACAAACGGCGAAGCGTGGGCGCGGGGCAGATGTGGACGGCTACCAGCCGTCCGTGCGCTCGACGAGCACCCGGTCCCGCGTGACCTTGCGCCGAAAGGGCTTGGGCGCGGGGACCGGCCCCGTGAGGGTAAGCTCAATCTCCGAACCGCACGTAACCCGCGCCGGGTACTCCCCGCTTGCACGAACGGCGGCCATGGCGCGGGAAAGCGTGGCGTAGCTGCCCACGGGCGTCCCGGCACTCTCAACAAGGTATTGGTCAGAAATGGTGCGGGCCATGGGGCTTCCTCAATCTCGGCGGCGTCATTGCCGACCGACAAAAGAAACTTAACAAGATTCTCCGATAGGCGCAAGGGTAATCTTACTAAGCTTCTCCCCGCCTTTATCCCCAACGTATACACAAGCTTCCCCCCGTCTTGGTGCTCTGTCTCAAATTTCGGCCACTACCCCCCCTGGCGATTCCAGGGGCATACTTATGAGAGGAACCTTCCATAATCCTTGCGCGAGTACGGCCATGCTGCACCAACTGCTGGATAACGTTGACCTAGTTCTGCGCCTTGCCGCCGTCGTGGTGCTCATGCTTTGCCTCAACTGACTTGCGCCCCGGCCCCATTTTTGGGACACTGGCCCTGAGCAGTGCCGCGTCCTTTGTGACATGGGCATCCACCGCTTGTGCTTTCTCGGCTCTCACCCGGGGACAGTGCTCTTACTGGCAAAGAGCGGTTTGGTTTTTACCTCATAAAACCCCGCGTCCCCTGACAGCGGCTTTCTTTTGGGCCAAGGCAAGGCGCGAAGGAAGGGCACGAAGGGGCGGCTGGCCAAGCCGCTTTGCTCCAGAAGTCTAAGCATCCTGGGGCGAGGATTAGGGCAGCGGCGCGGTACGGCGTCGAGACGAGTAGGGGCAAGCCGGCCCCCAAAGTCTAATCCCAACGTGCCACGCTCGACACCATGCGCTATGTGCCCGGCGCACAAGACGAGCAAGCAAGCCCCGGTGGGTAAAACTGCCGGGGCTTCATCTTTACGTGGGGGCAGTTTGGCCGTGCCCCCCGGAAGCCGGAAGCTCCTCGGGCTCCCGCTCGACATGCGCGACGGCACGGACAAGGGCCACGAGATTGTCAAAGCATGTGCGCGCGTCGTCGTCGGCAACGTCGGCGGGAAAGGTCACTTCCTCGTGTGCGATCTTGCGCCCGTCCCGCGCGTACAATTTCACCTGAAGGGTCAAGCCAGTTTCCTTGGTCATGCGCCCACCTTGTCGAGCATGGCGCGAAACGCCTCACTCCGGTTTTTTTGTTCGTTGGTTCCCATCCAC
>Ga0163150_10009320_pt1 | contig 10899 bp, 10 predicted proteins | sample OliLakLV19P2IB_FD_148628 | JGI IMG/M metagenome (GOLD analysis project Ga0163150, IMG submission 148628) | Freshwater microbial mat bacterial communities from Lake Vanda, McMurdo Dry Valleys, Antarctica - Oligotrophic Lake LV.19.P2.IB | ecosystem: Environmental > Aquatic > Freshwater > Lake >...
AGAAATCACTTCTTTGTGAAGTTTGATTTTAAATTTCATATCGAGAATTCAGAAGAGGTCGAGCTACCACTTTTCAATCGGAACAAAATCGGAAGAAGTTGATTTTTTGTCGCGTTGGAGAGCGAGGCTTCCCAGAACATAATCTTCAGCAAATTCCAGCATTTGTTCCCAGAACTCATACTTGGAGTAGTCCACCATGACCGCGACAGGCTTGCTGTGTCTTTCCAAAATAACATTATGGTCTTTGACATTTTTTAAAATTTGTTCCGATTTGTTCCGTAGCTCGCTGATCGCCGCAATTGTTGTCTTCTTTTGAACTGTAATCATAGACTGCCTCATGCCAGCCATTGGCCGGACTTATCACTATGTGAATGGATCGCGCCAACCATTGGTTTGGCTTCATGCTAACCAAAGCCTAACATGTGACTTTATTTATGTCAATATATGTAACAAATAATGTCTCAAACAGACTGAGACTTGGTTCTTGGTTCCTGGTTCTTGGTTCTGTATAATGCGCGCTCTTTATTAACACTCTTAGGAGATAAAAATGGGTTTTAAGTGCGGTATTGTTGGGCTTCCGAATGTAGGCAAGTCGACGATTTTTAATGCGATCAACAAGGAATCACGCGCGCAAGCGGCGAATTATCCGTTTTGCACGATTGAGCCCAACAAGGGTATTGTTCCCGTTCCCGATTACCGCCTTGAAACTTTAACCAAGCTGATTAAACCCCAATCCAAGGTTCCGACGACGGTTGAGTTTTATGATATCGCGGGTCTTGTCAAAGGCGCGGCCGAAGGCGAAGGCCTGGGCAATAAATTTTTGACGCATATTCGTGAAGTCGAAGCCATTATGCACGTCGTGCGTTGTTTTGAAGATCCGAATATTTTGCATGTCTCCGGAAGCGTTGATCCTGCGCGCGACATCGAAGTGATTGATACCGAGCTTTGCTTGAAAGATCTTGAAACCATTGGCACGCGCTTCACGAAGAATGACAAGCTCGCGCGCAGTGGCGACAAAGATGCGCTAGCGATTCAGCCGACCTTAGAAAAAATTAAAAAAGCCCTCGAAGCTGGAACGCCTTTGCGCAAATTAAATTTAGATGAAGAAGAAAAAGCGACGGTCAAAGAATGCAGTTTCTTAACGCTTAAGCCTGTTTTTTATTGCTGCAACGTGGCTGAGTCCGATTTGCCCAGCGGCGGACCGCTTGTGGAGCAGGTGCGCAAAATTGCTGCTGCCGAAAATGCCAAAGTGGTTGTCATTTCAGGCAAGGTTGAATCTGAAATTGTGGAATTGTCTGAAGCAGAACAAAAAGATTTTCTCGAAGCGCTGGGTTTAGAAGAACCGGGAATGCATAAAGTCATTCGCACGGGATATGACGCATTAAATTTGATTACCTATTTAACCGCCGGTGAAAAAGAAGTCCGCGCGTGGACGATCATTCGAGGGATGACCGCGCCTCAGGCGGCGGGCGTCATTCACAGCGACTTTGAGCGCGGGTTTATTCGAGCCGAAGTCACGAGCTATGAAGATTTGGTTGCTTGTGGTTCCGAAAAAGCTGCCAAAGAAAAAGGGCTTCTGCGTGTCGAAGGCAAAGAATATGTTGTCAAAGACGGCGATGTGATGCTTTTCCGGTTCAGTGTCTGATCATGGAATAGATGCCACTGAACGCTATACGCTGAAAGCTCGTCTCGTTCGACTTGTTTTTGTAACGAGACATGGTCTACGACCACTATGCAGCGCTGAGTATTATTTTTTAAACGTCGTAATGCCGTTTGAAGTTAGCATGAAGCACTAGTATAATTCTCGCATGATAAGTTTTATCCACAAAGTGAAGCGTGACTTTCGCGCATGCATCGACCGTGATCCTGCAGCTCAAACTCCTTTCGGTTGGCTCGAGGTTCTTTTGCTTTACCCCGGTTTTCATGCGGTATTTCTCTATCGCATTGCGCATGTTTTTCATAGTTGGAAGCTTCCTTTTTTCCCGCGGTTTTTTTCGCAGCTAGCTCGTTTTTTAACGGGTGTCGAAATTCATCCGGGAGCAAAAATTTGCCCCGGGCTTTTTATTGATCATGGGATGGGCGTTGTGATCGGCGAAACCTCAGAGATCGGTGAAGATGTTACGTTATATCAAGGCGTTACGCTTGGCGGAACGGGCAATGAGCGCGGCAAACGTCATCCCACACTTGGCCAGCATGTGGTTGTGGGCGCGGGCGCGAAAGTGCTTGGTAATATTCGTCTTGGGAACGGTGTGAAGGTGGGCGCCGGTTCGGTGGTGGTGCATTCTGTTCCAGATCATTGCACGGTGGTAGGCGTTCCGGCTGAAATTGTGCGCAAGGATGGAAAAAAAGTAGATACGATTGACTTAGAACAGGGTGATTTGCCTGATCCTGTGCGCGAACTTAAAAATCGAATTCGCGCGCTTCAAAAAGAAGTCGAAACGCTCGAATCTCACCTTAAAGCACAATCTGAAAGAACAGATTCTTAGCTTCATAAATAAGCCAAATTGCCGAAAATAAGCTGGGTGTAGACTCACGCCTTTTTTGGTTAGGGTGCTAACCTTGAATCAGAAGCAGTGCATTAACAGAGGGAATAGAAAATGAAGGCTTTTCGGAAAAATCAGCTTGGTTTTACACTCGTCGAAATTATGATTGTTGTCGCCGTCATTGGTGTCTTGGCCACAGTTGCGATACCCGCATTGCTTCGTAGTCGCGTGAATGCAAATGAATCTGCGGTTAAAGCGAATCTTCAAACTCTTTCAAGCGGAGTGGAGTCTTACCGCTCAGCGCAAGCGACACCGGCTTATCCTTCTAACTTTGGTGATTTAACGACATCGTCACCCGCGTATCTTGATTCAACTTGGGGAACGGGTATGACGACGACAAAGAGTGGTTATACTTTTACCTATGTTCCTACAAGCAGTGTCATTTATGCGGCAATTGCTGAGCCGTCTCAGGCCGGAATCACGGGCAATAATTCCTACTGCGTTGATGAAACAGCTCAAATTTGGGTTTCAGCCACATCTTCCGGTGCTTTTACGGCATCTCCCTGCTCGGGCGGAACAGGCGCTGCGACGATTGCCTGATTATTAAAATGACCACAAAATTTTTCTCCTACTCAGATGGTGGCGCGCGCGGTAATCCCGGTCCATCAGCCATTGGGGTTTTGATTTGCGACGAGCAGGGCCAATCTCTTTTTGAACAAGGCGAGACGATTGGCGATGCAACAAATAATGTTGCTGAGTACCAAGCTGTGATTAAAGCGCTCGAAATTGCACAGGGTTTAGGCGCTCAGGAAATTATGCATCATATGGACAGCGAGCTCGTGACGAAACAATTGCGCGGCGAGTATCGTCTCAAAGCCGAACATCTTCGCCCTTTTTTTCTTAAAGTGAAAGAGCTTGAAAAAAAGTTCAAAAAAATCACTTATATGCATGTGCCGCGCGAACATCCCCAAATGCGCCGTGCCGATAGACAAGTGAATCGCGCCCTCGACGAGGCCGGTTACTGAAAATCCGTCTAAGAGCAGCGATTACGTCCCATAATCATAGGGGTCAGACACCAAAGTGTTTGACCCCTATGATTTAAAGCTATATTTCCTTTTGTGCTCATGCCGCCCTTGTTCCACTGAGGCGTCCCAGGTAGAATATCGCTTCTTCAAAATATATGAATACTAAATCTCCTCAAAAAACGAATGGGGCCAGTCTTTTTTCCGGCGCGGATGTGATGCGCCGGGTGTTCAAGTTTTTCGCCTCGCTTCAGCTGGCTGTTGGAACACTTGTCATTCTCATGATTGTGCTCGCGGCGGGAACCATTATTGAGTCACGTTATAGTGCGGATGCCGCGCGGATTTTAGTTTATGGCTCGCCGTGGTTTGGGCTGCTTTTGATGGTTCTTGTTCTCAATCTGGCCTGTTCCGCGGCCGATCGGTTGCCTTGGAAGAAAAAGCATATTGGTTTTGTCCTTACACATTTAGGCATTATTGTTATTCTTGGCGGATCGCTTGCAACGCAGCAAGTCGCGGTGGATGGACAAATGCAATTGCAGGAAGGCGCGACTGGTAAATGGGTCACGCTGAAACAACCCGTATTTTATCTTTATTCACAAGCCTTCAAAGATGAGCGCATGATCCCTTTTAAAGAGCGTGCTTTTCGCTGGAAAGGGCATGAATCGATTGCGCATCTTAAATCGGATGACCGCAAAGCAGATGTGACCATGACGCAGTATTTGCCAAAGGCGCAAGTTGAGACCCGATGGATTGCTTCTGAAAAAGGGCCTGCTGCGTTAAAAGTGACGCTGCATAATTCATTTATGAATGTTTCGCAATGGCTTGCGGATGAACCCATGAGCCGCGAAATAGCAATGGGCCCAGCAACACTTAAATTTGCCTCTGAGTTATTGCAACCTACAGCGGAGATATTGAATCAACCTTATTTAGAAATTGGGCGCGGTGATGAAAAAATGCAAATTCCTGTTCCTGACAAAACGGCTTTGCCTTTCGAAAAAGTTTTTGAAAATGGACTCACTGTCAAACTGACAGAAATTTATAACTTTGCTTATGTGGAAGAAAATATTTTAAAAGAAGGCTCGGCTCCAGAAAACGCTGAAAACCCGGCGGTCGTTCTGCAGGTTATTTTAAGCTCTGCGCCTTCGGCGCTGATTAGTTCTCGCTCTGCGCTTGCGGCGCAACCGCAGACAGAAACGCATACGGTTTTTGCAAATTTTCCAGAGTTTCCAACGGTGCATGGTCGTCCCGAAAGTCAGCTCGGGGTGAAGGTTCAATATCGTCGACCCGGCACAGGCTCAAAAGGTGAAAGCCATGAACTGCGATTTGTTTCTTTGCCGGATGGAATTCATTATCAAATTCAAACTGGAGCTAAAATTCAAGATGGAAAAGTTGAGGCTGGTAAAGAAGTTGTAACGGGCTGGATGAATTTGCAGTTTCGCGTTGATGAAGTGCTTTTAAGCGCCGCGCAAGATCTTGTTGTCACGCCGCTCGACGATGATGATCGCAGCGAATCAGCAACCAGTGCGGCAGAAATTGAAATCAAGTCAGGCGCTTTGGCGCAAAAGTTTTGGGTTGTGGAGGGAATTCATAAAAGCTTGATGTTTGATGGCGGACTTTTTGAAGTTATTTTTGGGCGCAGACAGTTGGCGCTTGGCTTTGAATTAGCGCTCAAAGATTTTCGCGTTAAAAATGATCCCGGAACGGATACACCCGCGGCGTTTGAAAGCGACGTCGTTTTAAAAGATTTTGCGCGCGGCGCCTCGATTGAAAGAACGATTTCGATGAATCAGCCGCTTGTTTATCGTGGTTTTCGTTTTTATCAAGCAGGCTATACTCCCGGCGTGAGTGGCGAGCCCGACAGCTCCGTTTTTGCAGTGGGAAAAGATCCGGGCGTGCCCGTTAAATATGCCGGAGCCATCATTATGATCGCCGGAATTTTGCTGATGTTTTATACGCGCGCTTACTCGGTGCGCAATGAAAAAGGAATCCAATGAAAAACAGAACCAAGAACCAAGCAGCAAGAACCAAGTGTCTTCACACATTCTTATTTTTTGTTGGTTCCTGGTTCTTGGTTCTTGGTTCCCCTGTAAATGGAATGGCTGAAGAAAGTAAATGGAGTCATACGCTTGCGTCCATTTCCGTTCAGCATGGCGGGCGAGTGAAGCCTTTTGAGTCTTTTGCGCGTGAAGCGGTGCTTTATGTTACCGGCAAAACAGCTTGGAATAAAAACCCCGCGGCGCAAACAGTTTGGGAATGGGTGGTCAATCCTGAAAAATGGATTACGCAACCAATTATCTATGTGGGTTTGCCGCAAATTCGTGCGGAGTTTGGACTCAAGCTCATCAACAAGCGAGTCTCGGCTGAAGTTGTCATGGGCGAGAAAGCGTTTGTTCAGAAAGTGACTGATGCGATGCATCGCCGCGAAAAACGAGGCGCGCTTTCATTTGCAGACAAAAGACGAATTGAAATTTATGAGCGCGCCATTTTTCTTTCACAGCTCGGTGAGGGTGTTGTGCCGGGTTGGATTCCTCAGCCTCAAAACCCACAAGGTGCGTGGCTGAAATTCGCTGACTTTGCAGCCGCGCCGGCGGATTGGATGAAAGAATTACCGCAACAAGAACTGCAAATTTTTAAAAAATCAGCCGAAGATTTCGCAGTTACTTTTAAGGCTGAAAAGCCTGATGAAAAAAATTTGAGCATTGTCGCGCAAAACTTTAAGCAAGCGCTGGATGCCGTTTGGGCACGCGCCGGAATGGCGATGGACCATGACTTGGTCGGCAAAGAAATATTCTATAACAGGCTGCACGCGTTTGGACGCGGATCAAAATTATATTTACTTGCGGCACTTTTTTTTGTCGTCAGCGTTATTTCTCGCCGTAAAACAAAAAAAGATCGCGAGTATTCTTTTGCCATTGGTCTTTGCGTTTATGGCGCAGCGATAATTTTGCATGTGGTGGGTTTTTATTTGCGTTGCGCGATATCAGGCCGCGCGCCCGTAACCAACATGTACGAGTCAATTGTTTGGGTTTCTTTGGCGGTGGCTATTTTTTCATTTCCGATTTACTTTTATTTGCGAAACATCGGAATTGTGATTGTTTCATCTTTGGTGGCGGCACTTGGCTTGTTAATTGCGGAGTCATTTCCGGCCGTGCTTGACTCTGCGCTTTCTCCGCTTGTACCGGTGCTGCGAAGCAACCTGTGGCTTACGATTCACGTGTTGACCATCACGATGAGCTATGGTGCTTTTGCTTTGGCTTGGGGTTTAGGGCATGTTGTTGTTTTGGGATATGCTTTTCGAAAAAACAAAGAAGGTTTGCTCGCCTTGGCGAATGCCATTTATCGCGCGGTCCAAATCGGCGTGATTTTGCTTGCCGCCGGAACCGTTCTTGGCGGCGTTTGGGCGAATTATTCTTGGGGGCGTTTTTGGGGCTGGGATCCCAAAGAAACCTGGGCGTTGATTGCTTTGCTTGGATATTTAGTTGTCTTGCATGCGCGCTTTATTGGTTGGTTTGGTTCCTTCGGTATGGCGATGGGTGCCGTGTTAGCTTTCATGGGCGTTGTGATGGCGTGGTATGGAGTGAATTTTGTTTTAGCGGCGGGGCTGCATAGTTATGGATTTGGCGGCGGAGGATATCCTTATGTCGCTTCAGTTGTTATTGCGGATTTGGCGCTGATGGGGTTTGCGGCTTGGGTTTATAAGAAGGGCGCTGCTTCGAAGTAGCAAATTCAGTATTGGTATGAGTTCAATTGAGAAGGATCGGCCTGCTCAGATGGTCTACGACCACGATGCAGTCCTCGTCCGCCGAGGCGGACTGCGGAACCCGCATTCCACCTTGTCAATTGAACTATCGACGCTTATCGCGGTGGTGGCTTTGAAATGGAAAAATATTTACCGATAGAGGTAAATATTTTCAGTTTAATGTTTCATTTTTGCTGCTAAAGAAGCACAAATGAAACGGGTGAGAGCAAGAGACAGGAATATTTAATATTAAAAATTTAAAGCGGCTTAGTTTTTTTTCGGCTTGTGCGGGGTTGGTTTTGATTATTGCAGGCGGGCTTGTTAAGAGTCATGAGGCGGGGCTGTCCGTGCCGGATTGGCCGTTATCTTATGGAAAATTGATGCCGCCGATGGTGGGTAAAATTTTTTGGGAACATGGTCATCGCATGATTGCGACTTTTGTGGGTTGCTTAACTTTGATCATGACGTTCTGGACGCATTTTTCAAAAGGGGCTTCGGCCGAGCTTAAAAGTTTTTCCCGCATTCTCGTTTGGCTTGTGATTTTGCAAGGTGTTTTCGGCGGGTTAACCGTACTGCTTAATTTGCCGCCGACGGTTTCGATTGTACATGCCGTTTTGGGACAAATCTTTTTTGCGTCGCTTTGTTTGTTTGATTATGCGGTGAAGCTCGCAGCAGAGCCGCTTCATCTCTCGATTTCTGTAGAAGGAAAAGCTCGGCTCGGGAAGGCTTTTAGATTGGCGCGTGTAACGCTTCTCATGTTTTTCTTGCAGCTTTTGCTTGGCGCCGCGACACGGCACATGCGACATTTACATATTGCACTGACTCACACAGCTTTTGCATTGATCGTGGTGACGCATGTTATTTTAGTTTTCTTAAGAATTTCGAATCTGGAAGTCAAAGACAAAGCTCTTTCTCAGGGCGCTTTTTTTCTACTGGGCGCTGTTTTGCTGCAGATTATTTTAGGTGCAGGCAGTTTGGGTTTCACCCAACTTATGGCGCGGTTACAAGATCCATCCCAGGCGCAAATTGTGTTCACGACTTTTCACCAAAGCTTGGGCGCTGTTTTATTTGCCGCCATTTGTTTGCTCACCACAATGCTTTCGCGGCGACTCGCTGCAGCGCGTTGATGGATTTTAACGTGATGTCCATTCAGTTCGTTGCGAGGCCGTCCCTCCCGAGCTGTGAAGGCTTGTCCTTGTGTAAGCGGGGACGCGAATCCAGTTTCTGCAAACTAGATCCCCGCCTTCGCGGGGATGACAAAGAATCTCGGGATGAATTTCCCGAATGCTGTGTCAGGTTGCTGTGCTAAAAATACTCGCAGAGCTCACAAAAATTCGGCTCGTTTTTTTGACCGTGATGAGCGCGATGGTTGGGTTTTATTTGGCACCAGGCGCATTTCATTTGGGGGCATTTGTTTGGATGACGCTTGGAACGGGTTTGGCGGCGGCGGGCGCGATGGCGCTCAATGAATGGATGGAAATCGACGAAGACGCTCAGATGAAGCGAACCCAAAATCGGCCGTTACCGACGGGCAAGCTTCGAGCTCGAAGCGCTTTTTGGATTGGTTTTTTTCTTTGTGCGGCGGGCCTAAGCTTACTCGTCTTAAATTCTTTAGGTCTATGCGCACTTGTCACAATCGCCATTGTTGGATCCTATTTGTTTGCGTATACCCCCGCAAAAAAAAAGTCATCGCTTAATACTCTTTTAGGCGCCATTCCGGGAGCCTTGCCGCCGGTCGCAGGATGGGCCGCAAGCACGCACACGATGCCCTTTGGAGCATGGGTGATCGCGAGTATCATTTTTTTGTGGCAGCTGCCGCATTTTTTATCTTTAGCTTGGGTTTATCGAGAAGATTATCAAAAAGCTGGATTTGTCATGCTGACCGTCGAGGAAAAAAATCCCGCGCGCATTCGCGAGAAGCTGATGCTGTATACTTTTGCGCTTGTTCCGGTGAGCCTTCTTCCTTCGCTGATTGGGATCACCGGAAAAGTTTATTTTTTTGGCGCGCTTATTTTGGGAATGATTTTTTGTTGGAAAGCATTCAAAGATTTGCAAGATTTAGACAAAGGCGCCAAGCCCTTTTTCTTGTATTCAGTGATGTATTTATTTGTTTTACAAATTTTAATGGTGATTGACAAAAGAGCCTAACACCAAACGGCCAACGCTTAACGCAGCGTTGAGCGTTGGTCGTTAAGCGACAAGCGGACTTTATGATTAAAATAAAAAATTTAGAATTTAGTTACGGAAAACGAAAAGTTTTAAACGGTGTTGCGCTCGAAATTCACGAGGGTGAAATTTTTGGAATTTTGGGGCCCAACGGATCTGGAAAAACAACCCTCTTTCGAATTCTGAGCACATTGCTTGAGCCTCAAAAAGGCGCCGTCGATTGGCTTGGACATGATCTTGCCGTGGCAGCTTCAGCAGTTCGGAGAACGCTGGGCGTTGTTTTTCAATACCCGAGTTTAGATGCGCAGCTCACAGTTGAAGAAAATCTTCGCTGTCAGGGCGCGCTTTATGGTCTGAGCGGAAAAGACTTAGTTTCACGGATGGAAGCGCGGCTTAAGACTCTTGGCGTTTGGGAAAGACGAGCTGAAAAAGTCAAAACACTTTCGGGCGGGCTCAAGCGGCGCGTTGAACTCGCCAAGGCTCTTTTGCATGACCCTCAAGTTTTGTTGCTCGACGAACCCTCAACCGGGCTTGACCCTCGGGCGCGCGCCGAGTTGTGGGATTTTCTTTTACAGCTTAACCGAGAAAAGAAAATGACTATTTTAGTGACAACGCATTTAATGGAAGAAGCTGAGAAATGTTCACGACTCGCGATCATGGATCAGGGAGGCATGATCGCGGAGGGCTCGCCTGAGGCGCTCAAAGCGAGCGTTGGCGCAGGGCGAGTTTTTGTTGCGACAACGGAGCCTACCGTTTTATCTAAATTGATTCAAAAAAGATTTCAGCGCGCGTCTTTTGACGTTACAGGCGGTTTACAAATCGAACATGCTGCGCCACGAGATTTCGTTCTTGATTTAATCGCGGCATTTCCTGAGCGCATGCAAATTTTTTCTGTGCGCCAACCATCGCTTGAAGATGTTTTTCTGGAAAAAACAGGCCGGTCTTTTGAGGCTGAAGAAAAGGTTCAACATGCAAAAAAGTAATTTTCTCTCAACGTCACTTCAAACGGTCGCCATGCTTTGGTGGCGCGAAATCATTCGATTTTATCGTCAGCCTAGCCGTGTTGCGGCCGCGATTTTGTCGCCGTTTCTCTTTTGGTTCCTGATCGGCTCAGGCGTTGGTCGTTCTTTTTCGTCATCGGGTGGCGGCGATAATTATTTAGAATATTTTTTTCCAGGCGCCATTTTGCTTGTGATTTTATTTGCCGCAGTATTTTCAACCATTTCTATTATTGAAGATCGCCGCGAAGGGTTTTTACAAGCGGTCATGGCTTCTCCGGCGCCACGCGGAGCGATTCCGATCGGAAAAATCTTAGGCAGCGCCACTCTTGCGTTCATCCAAAGCTTTTTATTTATCTTGATGGGACTGCTTCTCGGAATGCGTTTTCAAAACTTTCAAATCGCCGAAGTTATTGCAGCCGTCGCACTTTCATCGCTACTTTTTTCAACGCTCGGATTTTTAATGGCGTGGCAGTTTCGCTCCATCCAAG
>Ga0163150_10009321_pt1 | contig 10898 bp, 11 predicted proteins | sample OliLakLV19P2IB_FD_148628 | JGI IMG/M metagenome (GOLD analysis project Ga0163150, IMG submission 148628) | Freshwater microbial mat bacterial communities from Lake Vanda, McMurdo Dry Valleys, Antarctica - Oligotrophic Lake LV.19.P2.IB | ecosystem: Environmental > Aquatic > Freshwater > Lake >...
CAATAATCGTACGTCTCGGTGAGGAACTTGATGGCGGTGGCCTTATCCGATTCCTTGGGCCGCGTGAACGGGTTCTTTTCGCCGGCAGCGCGCGCAACGTAGTTGGCGTTAGCCATTCCGATGTGGGTCATGACTTCGCCAAAGCTCATTTCTTCCGGATGGGGCTTGAACGAATAGTCGGTGTCGGGCATGATCTGGGCGACGGCGAGGGTGAAGTCCTTCGACGTTTTCCAGTGCTTGGTCATGAGTTCTGAGATGGTTTGGTCCTGGGCAAAAGCGGGCAACGCGACGAGGGCGAGTACAGCGAGGGCTGCGAGTCTTTTCATACGATCTTCTCCTGGAAGGAAACCTGAGTCGTACCAGTTTAGCTTAGAGAGGGTTCGCAATGAAGAGGAGGGCCGGCTCAGCCTCGTCGGAGGTCGAGGCTTGATAGAACCGGCCCTTTCGCGGGGCAGTCAGGCAACGGGGAAGCCGGTATTGAAGGCCAGCTTGGAGGGGATCTCGCGAAGCGCGGCCGCATTGAATTCCGGCAGGGGCCGCCGTTTTAGCCAACCATCCCTTTCGGCAGGGAAACAGACATAGCCGGTAACTGGCGTATAGGCAACCCAGTGCCGGTCGTGCTCGCAGCTCCAGTAGAGTCGGCTCAACTCGCGGCTCTTTGTTTGATTATGCATTTTCCGATGCATCCTTTCCCTTTGCAGGTCACGCAGACCATCGTCGACAGCTTTTTTCGCGCGACCAATGTAGGAAGTTCCCTCATAATGCTGGGTTAGTGAAGCGCCGTCCGGAAAGTTCTCAGTAATCATGAAAGAATTCTTAACGTGGCCCTGACAAGGATGTATTTTATGGGCGTGAGCACTGGAAAGTCAGCGATACGGCGGATCTTTCCCCGCTGGTGCGCCCTCGCCGGGAGAGAGGCGGAACTGGTGGGAATTGACCTGTCCGTGGGCGCTTCAAGTGACGAGTATCGAACGGCGGTGGCGCGGATTCGAGATGACGAGCGGGCGTCGGGCGGGCTCGTCACAACGCACAAGGTGGCGGTGGTGGAACATGCCGGGGACCTCATCGCGAGCTATACGAAAGAGGCTGAACTTCTGGGCGAGGTGAGTTGCCTGGTGCGGCGGGGCGGAGAGCTGCGTGGGGATGCACTCGACCTTGCGTGTTCAGGGTTGGCGTTGAATGAGATCGTACCGATGGACGAGCTGCGGGGGCGACAGGTGCTGATTTTGGGCGCGGGCGGAGCAGGCGCGGCGCTGGCGGCGTTCCTTCATCTAAATGCGAAGTGCGACGTACGGGCGGCGGATCTCAGTATGGAGCGGCTGAAGAAGATTGCCGGGTTTGGAGCACGGGTGCACGCGGTGGGTCGCCCTGAGGACAACGACGCGTTAGTGGTGGGGCTGAGTGCGGGCGCGATCATCGTGAATGCGACGGGGCTGGGGAAGGACTTGCCTGGATCGCCGATCACGGGTGCGGCGCAGTTTCCGGCAGAGGCGGTCGCGTGGGAGTTGAACTACCGGGGCGATCTGCGCTTTCTCGAGTTTGCGCGAGCGGCTGGAGCGAGGACGGCGGACGGTTGGGACTATTTCGTAAGGGGCTGGAGTTTGACGATGGCGAGGGTGCTGGACTTCGAACTGACGGAGGATTTGATGAGGGCGTTCCGCGACGTTGCCGCCGCGGAACGCTGAGGTTGAAGTGGATCAGCTCTTGATCCGCATGCCGTAGAAGCTGCGGTAGACGAAGAACATTGATATCAGCAGGAAGACCGCCGACAGAACATTAGTAAACGTGGCGCCCTGCTCACGAGTGAGCGAGACCGCAAGTTCGACGGCGAGCAATCCGAACAGAGTGGTGAACTTGATGATCGGATTGAGGGCGACGCTGGAGGTGTCCTTGAAGGGATCGCCAACCGTATCGCCGACGACGGTAGCGGCGTGGAGGTCGGTCCCCTTGGCCTTGAGTTCAGTTTCGACGATCTTCTTGGCGTTATCCCAGGCGCCGCCGGCGTTAGCCATAAATATGGCTTGATACAAACCGAACAGGGCGATCGAGATGAGGTAGCCGATGAAGAAGTACGGTTCAACAAAGGCAAAGGCAAGGGTGGAGAAGAAGACCGTCAGGAAGATGTTGAACATCCCCTTCTGGGCGTATTGAGTACAGATTTCCACCACTTTCTTGCTATCGGCAACTGAAGCTTTGGCGGAGCTTTCAAGGTGGATGTTGGCCTTGATGAACTCGACGGCGCGATAGGCTCCGGTGGAAACGGCCTGAATGGAGGCGCCGGTGAACCAGTAGATCACGGCGCCGCCGGTGATGAGGCCGAGCAGGAACGGAGGATGGAGGATGGAGAGGTTGGCCACCAGTTCCTGCTTAAGCCCGTCTGTGAGGAGCACGATGATGGAGAAGATCATGGTGGTGGCGCCGACGACGGCAGTGCCGATCAGCACCGGCTTAGCCGTGGCTTTGAAGGTGTTTCCCGCACCGTCGTTCTCCTCGAGGTTCTGTTTGGCGACCTCAAAATTGACGTTGAATCCGAAGTTCTTCTTGAGATCGGCCTGGATGTTGGGGATGCTCTCAATCTCCGAGAGTTCGTAAACGGACTGTGCGTTGTCGGTGACAGGTCCGTAGGAATCAACCGCGATGGTCACCGGGCCCATGCCGAGGAAGCCGAACGCGACGAGTCCAAAAGCGAAGACCGCGGGGGCCATCATCAACGCGCCGAGTCCCATGGTGCTGACGAAATAGGCGATCGACATGAGCATCATGATGGCTATTCCGAGCCAGTAGGCCGAGAAGTTACCCGCCACCAACCCGGCAAGAATATTGAGCGAAGCGCCACCTTCCCGAGAGGCTGATACCACTTCGCGGACGTGGCGTGAATCCACCGAGGTGAAGACTTTCACAAACTCGGGGATGATGGCGCCGGCCAGGGTGCCGCAGGTGATGACGGTGGAGAGTTTCCACCACAGCGATGTATCGCCGCCGAGATCGGGTATGAGGACCGCGGAGACCACGTAAGTGAGAATCACCGACACGATGGAGGTGAGCCAGACCAGGGTGGTGAGCGGTGTTTCGTAGTTCATCTTATCGACGTTCAGGTACCTCGCCTTCGCGATGGCGGCGTTGACGAAGTAAGAGAGGGCCGACGAGATCACCATCATGACGCGCATGACGAAGATCCAGACCAGTAACTGAACCTGGACAGCCGGGCTGGTGACTGCGAGCACGATGAAGGAGATCAGCGCGACGCCCGTGACGCCGTAGGTTTCAAAGCCATCGGCCGAGGGTCCAACCGAATCGCCGGCGTTGTCACCGGTGCAATCGGCGATGACACCGGGGTTGCGAACATCGTCCTCTTTGATCTTGAAGACGATCTTCATCAGGTCGGCGCCAATGTCGGCGATCTTAGTAAAGATGCCTCCGGCGACGCGCAGGGCAGCGGCGCCGAGCGACTCACCGATAGCGAAGCCGATGAAGCAGGCGCCGGCGTAATCGCCCGGCACGAACAGCAGGATGAACAGCATCAGCACGAGTTCGACGCTGATGAGCAGCATACCGATGCTCATGCCGGCTTTCAGCGGGATTTCATAGCAGGGGTACGGCTTGCCGCGAAGGCTGGCGAAGGCGGTCCGGGAGTTGGCGAAAGTGTTGACGCGGATGCCGTACCAGGCAACGCCGTAAGACCCACAAATACCGACCACGCTGAAGAGCAGGATGATCATGACTTTGAGGGCGTCGAAGTGCTGCAGGAAGCCGAAGTAGAACACGATGATCACGCCGATAAAAGTCTCGAGGATAATCAGGAATTTTCCTTGAGTGATGAGATAGGTTTTGCAGGTCTCATAAATCAATTCCGAAATTTCGAGCATCGAAGCGTGAACGGGCAAGTCGCGCAAGCGAGTAAACATCACCAGGCCAAAGACGAGGCCGAGTGCGGCGATGCCCATGCCGTACAGCAGCAGGGTGCGGCCATCAATGCCGCCAAGGAAGGTTGCGGTTGATAAGTCGGGAAGGACAAGGTTTGCTTCGCCGCCGCCGCGGTGGACGGGCGGGTCCTGCGCAAAGGCAGGAGCAGCGGAGCTAGCGAGTAGGATGGCGAGCAGGGTAACCGGCAGCGCGGCCACACGAAAGCGCCTGAAAAACGCGCCTAGCGTCGCACCAAAGGCGGATACGCCTTTATCTTTAGGAAACGCGCAGGCGGCGGGCAGGGAATGCGAAAGCATTCAGTTCAATCCTCCAATCGGGCAAAAAAGGTTTGGTCCAGGCCAGATGTCACGATATCGCACCTGGGGGTCTGGAATCAAATCGGATATTCGGGTACGAAACCGTTTCGCGCCTCCCGAGCGGCCCACGGCGGGGTCGCCACTACGCCGCCCGAGCGCGATGTAAACTGACCAGAGGTGGGGCCCGTGCGAGTGGACCGACAAATGGATCATCAGTACATCGAGGCCCACAACATTCCCGAGCGCTATCTCAAACGCACGTTGCCGGTGGACGATCGGCAGCGGTTCGAGGAGCACTTCGCGGATTGCCCGGAATGTCTCGACCGGATCGCGCTGGCGGAGGTATTTCGAAATTCGGCGCGTTCACCCGAACCGGAAGCCGCGTCACAGCCGCGCTTTCAGCCCGTCGTGGAACCAGCGAAGGCCGCGGGAATACTCGCCGCGGTGGAAAGGCTTCCTCGGCGGCGACAACTCATGGCGCTAGGGCTCGCCCTGCTGCTTGTGGCGGGCGTGCCGATCGCGTTTTTTTCAGGGTTCACGATAGGGATGTTGAGTCGCTGGAAAGAGGACGCGACGCGTGTCAGCGTGTCGCTGTTAGTGGCGCCGTTCGCTGGAACGGCGGTGGAGAACTACTCGGTGGCGGTGACTGACAGCGGCGGACGACTGGTGTGGGCGCAGTCCGGAATCGCGATGCCATTCGATAAGGCGCTGAGTATTCCGATGTCCTTTCGCCAGTTGCCGCCGGGTGATTATACGGTGACGGTGCGGGCGCGCAGGGCCGATGGCACAAACTCCACGGTGGCTATTTACCCGATCCGGAAGCCGCGATCGTGAGCCACGGCCGGGAGTTCCAATTGTCGTCGATCAGCAGCGAGAACCTCTTCGGTCGTCTCCCCCGCCCCAAGCTTTTTCTAAAGAACCAGGACGGGAATTCTGTCGTTACCAGCCGCATACCCGGTCATTGGCAAGGCTGCACTTCGATGCCCAGGGTAAAAACCGCTTCCTCGATCACGTTAGTTTGCTGAGCCGCCAAGCTAACAGCCTGAGCGGCGTTCAGTTTTATCCTTGCCGATCGCAGCCGTGACGCCGGTCACGATTTTCAGATAGTCCCGCGGACTGAGCACGATCTGCGCGCCGCGAACGCCCGCGGAGACGGCCACAACATCGAAGAGCTCAATTGTTTCGTCGACGTAAACGGGATAGCCGCGCGTTTGGGCGATTGCCGTCACTCCGCCGCGAATCTGCCCGGTGAGCGGTTGAACATCCTTCAGTGGAACTGTTTCGGATTTGCGGTCGCCCGACGTTCGAGCGAGGGCCTTGAGATCGAGTTCGCAATTGCCCGGGATGACGGCCAGCGCCACTCCACTTCGATCGCCGCGAACGACGAGTGTTTTAAACACCCGCTCGGGTGGAAGCCCGATCTTCGCGGCCACGGTCTCGGCCGAGAGATCTTTCGGATCCACCTCATAGCCGCGTAATTCGTAGGCGATGCCGGCGCGATCGAGCGCCCGTGCCGCGTTGGTCTTCATCCGCCCACGATCACGGATTGGTTCAGCGTTCGAGCAAGTGGACGCAAGGCTCGTGACGGCTTTCGCCCCCGTCGTTAACGGAGAACACGGCGCCACGGCGGCGGCCCTTCCACAATGTGGCCGAGCCATAAACGCCGTCCTTGCGGAGAGCGTAGAAATTGATGTCGAACTTGGCCAGGCGATCCTTGTCGTTGTCGTAGTTGCGGGCGACACGCTTCATCGCGTCGAGGCAGGCATCGCGGGGCGACATGCCGTGACGCATGTTCTCGACGATGGTGTGGGCGCCGGCGATGCGGATGTTCTCTTCACCGCGGCCGGTGGATCCAGCGCCTCCCACTTCCTGATCGACATACAAACCGGCGCCGATGATGGGAGAATCGCCGACGCGGCCGGGAATCTTCCAGGCGAGGCCGCTGGTGGTGGTGACGCCGGACATTTCGCCCTTTTCATTCAGGGCAAGGCAGTTGATGGTCCCCGTGGTGGGCTGGACGGCTTGGCCCCAGGCCCAGGCGAGGAGATCTTCCGTCTCATTAGGAAACTGCTTTTTGAGCTGAGAGATTGGGTCTTTTTTCTCGGGCTTTTTGGAGCTTGGGGGCGCGTCAACGCCGTCCGACCAGTTATTGTGGCCGGAGGCGTCACGGCGCGATTGCTGCCACACCATCCATGCAAGCCGCGATTTTTCAGTGAGAAGATTGTCCTCTTTGAAGCCCCAGGCGCGGGCGAAGCGAAGTGCGCCTTCGCCCACGATCATTACGTGATCGGTCTGCTCCATCACGAGTTTGGCGACGCTCGATGGATTCTTGATGTTGCGGATGGACGCCACCGAACCGGCGCGCCGGGTGGGCCCGTGCATCACGCTGGCGTCGAGTTCCACGATGCCCTCTTCATTCGGAAGACCACCATAACCGACGGAGGTGTCCTCAGGATCGAACTCGTTGATGTTGACGCCGGCGATCACGGCCTCGAGTGTGTCGGCGCCGGTCTTCAGCAATTCCATCGCTTTCGCGCAGGCGCGCAGACCGTTCGAACTCGAGATCACGATGTTCTTCGGCCTGGCCGAAGTCTGCGCTTGCCCGCCCGCCGCGGAGGCGAGCGCGGCGGTTGAAGCCATCCATTGGCGCCGGTTCATGTGATAGATCTCCTGAGGATTCACTATAGCGAACCCGGCCGCACGCGTGGATTATTCAGACTGGCGTTTCATCTTCCACCCGCGCGCCGTTGACGACCGCGCGGCGCCTGGTAGGCGGCGATCCGAACGGCGCATCTGAATCGGGAAGCGGCTCGCCCTGAGTGACTGCGAGAGGGAGGACGCCGGCCCACACTGGAACGGCCAAGTCCTCCTCGTCGTCAATGGGAGGGCCGGTGCGGACCTTGGCCGAGACCTCAATGAGCGGGATGGCGAGGACGGTGGTCGCCTTCAATTCCTTGTCGTTGGGAGGGCGCACCTGCTTCCAGCGCCCGGGCGCTACGTGCTCGGTGAAGGCGCGGAGGGCCTCACGCTTCTGTTCAGGACTCTCGACGACAGCGGCGTTGCCGAAGATGACGACGGAGCGGTAGTTCATCGAGTGATGAAATGCGGAGCGCGCGAGAACCAGTCCGTCGAGCAATGTAACAGCCACGGAGATGTCGATGCTTTGTTGAAGGCTGCGCATCATCCGGCTTGCCGCCGAGCCGTGGATGTATAACGTGTCGCCATTACGCCCATACGCCGTGGGGATCACCACCGGGCGGCCATCGTCGATGAAGGAGACGTGGCAAACGAGGCCTTCATCCAGGATCGCGTACACGGTTTGCCGATCGTAGGCGGCGCGCGTCGGGAGTCGACGGACGCGGGTTCGGCCGGTGGATAGAAACATCTCGGTCGTCATAACAGTTCCAGTATGGATGACGAGTGGTGTCAGGCCAATAGCCACTTCGGGTCAGAATAGGCAGACCAGTTGCATACGACGATTCCAATCGACCGTACGAGCCATGAACCGCTCCAGAGCCAGCTCTACCAAGCTTGGCGCAAGGCGATCCTCGCTTGCGTTTATGCGCCGGACCGCGAGTGCCTTCGTCGCGCGAACTCGCCCTGAGCCTCGATCTCGCGCACCACTGTGATTGAGTGTTACGAACATCTGATGGTCGAAGGTTACCTGGTGGGCCGGCATGGCTCGGGCACGTTCGAGTCCAGCGAACTGCCGGATGATGCAACGAGTGTTCGCCGAACGTCGAAGCGTCCGGCGCCGATTCCCGAAGGAGCGCCCACTCTGACGCCGTCGGCCTTCGGAGCATCGCTACGTGAGCCGCTGGAAACGCAGGCGCGCTCGGTTAGATGCGGTATCGCTTCGACCGTTGGGTTTCGGAACTGGCGAAGTTCCCAATGCGTACGTGGTCGCGGCTGGTGGCGCGGCACTCACGGCACGCAGGCAGGGCGGCGTTCGACTATGCGGACGACCGGCTCGGACATCGACCCTTGCGGTCGGCGGTGAGCGGCTATTTGCGGTCCACCGGCCCCTGCCGTCTCCAAGGCTTGTCGGATCGAGCGCCAGTGATCTACATCGGCGCGTTCTCGAAGGTGTGTCCATCACCATCGCCGTGAATGTGTTTCACTTCCACCTGTGCGCTGGTCAGCGTCTAGCGGATAATCGGATTCGGATTGAAGTTTGCGCCGGCTGGTGCGGCCGGAGGGTGAAGGCGAGTGCTCCTGTCGGATTGGTCGACGCTGGACCGGTGTTGCGTACCAGGCGCTTTGTGCGGGCAGGCGAAGCCGCGCGTTTGCTCAAAGTGCGGCGCTGAAACCGGAGGCATGCTTTTAGTCCCACACCACCGGCGCGCCGTAGCGAGCGAGGATAGCGTCCTTCGTCGCGAGCGTCATCCCCTCGGCCAGCGCCTGCGCCACCAGGATGCGGTCGAAGGGGTCCTTATGAAGCTCGGGCAGTCCCGCCAGGGCGCGGATATGCGGGGCGCGGATGACGAGCGCCGGTATACGCGCCCGGACGACGTATTTCTCCCACCAGCGGAGCGGGTCGGCAATCAGCCCGCCAGGCTTGCGCGATTGAGAACCAGTTCCCATAGATTGGCGACGCTCGCCGTGAACGGCCGTTCGGCGAGCGCCGCGAGCGCTTTTGGCGCCGAGCGCTTCGGGTTCGGACAGTGCCCACACCAGGGTGTGCGTGTCGGTCAGAACCTTCACCGGCCCTCAATCCAGTCTTCGGCTTCGGCGTCGCTCAGGGGCTGCCACCAGTCGTCTCCGGCTGCGGCGAGCGGCTCTTCGCGTGCGATTCCAATGGGAAATCCCGCCTTCCGGCGGGCAGGGACCAGTTCGGCCACTGGTTGGCCGCGGCGGGCGATGACCACGGTCTCGCCTTGCTCCACCAATTCAAGGAGCCGGGAGAGCTGGGATTTGGCCTCGTGCACATTCACCTGCATGAAAACAGGTTGGGTCATTTACTTGGCTAAGTCAAGCAATCTAGCCTCGCACTGCATCTGAAGCGGGCGTCGGAACAGGGACATCGGCGAGCTTCATCCGAGCGGGGCGCGAAGCCCACTCGGCGCCGGCCAGCACCAGCATCGACGCGAAGAAAGACAGCAGGATGATGGCGACGGAGATGCGGAACGGTCCGTACTCGCGCTGCAACTTCTGATGGAGCCAGGGCCAGATCAGCAACTGGAGATACTTCAGCACTTCAAGCAGCAGCCCGATCACGATGGCTGACACCAGGATCCGGTCGCGCGGAACCTTGCCGTTCGGGAGCAGCCAGTAAACCAGAAACAGCGCCAGGATCACGAGCGGTACCGCAGCCATTTTGAAGAGCGCGGCCGCAACGAAGGCGGCCACCGCTTGATCCGCGATGTTCAGGTTGCGCAGCAGTTGCGCATTGAGCGCGGTGGCCGTGGTGGAGATGAGCGCGAGAGTTCCGCAGGCGAAGATCAGCCCATAGCTGATGATCTGATTCTTCAGAAAGCTGCGATTGGCGGGTATGCCCCAGGCACGGTTGAGCGCTACCTCGAGCGGCTCAAAAATACCGTTGGCGGTGAACATCAGGAGTAATAACGACAGCCACTCAAGGCGCTTCGGGAACACGTTTCGCTGAATGAAGTCCACCACCGTACCGGGCAGATAATCGCCCAGCGCGACATAGATGGCGTCCACCGCCGCGTCCCAATGAAAGACGTACTTGCAGATGGACACCATGACGAGCACGAACGGGAAAAACGACAGCAGCACGTTGGCCGAGATGGAGAATGCGTAGACGTGAACCTCGGTCTCCATCCAGTAGCGGAGCGTGGGGCGGATGAAGTCGACGAACCGCTTCACTGCCGCGCGGCGAGCCCTTCGGTGAGCTCGATGTTGGTACCCCAGGGATCGGTGAGAAACGCGATCGCGATATTGAGCTGCGGAGCCTTGGTGTAAGGCCGGTCAAGCTTCACGCCCGCTGCTTCGAGCTTCCTGCAGAAGGCTTCCAGATCTTTCACCTCGAAGCCGATGTGGTCGAACGCATACCCTTTGGTGCCCTTGGGCGACGGTGTGGCCGCGGAGGCCGCCGAGAAGCTCAGATTGATACCGGGAACATCGGCGGCTTCAAATTGATCGCGCTTGCCGGCGACCGCGCCGAACATCTTCACGTACCAGGCGCGCGTCTCCTCGATGGCGTTGTTAAAGAAGTGAACGTGATGGCTCGCCATGGGCGCATCGAGTGTGGGATCGGCAACGAGTTCGATGTTGATCTCGTCGGGCCCCATCACGTTGGCCTTCTTGTTTTTCGCAATCATGGCCGGGGGTTGGAGCACCCTGTAGCCGGCTGCCGTCACCGCGGCGATGGTCGCATCCAGATCCTTCACCTTGAAGCCGACGTGATGCACCACCGTCGCTTCAGTGCCGCCGGCCGGCTCGGCCTTGCGCACCAGGATCAATGCGTTCTTCACGACGTAGACGGGCATGCCGGCGAGCGGCTTGCCTTTGGTAGCGCCGAGCATAGTCCAGAACTTGTCAGCGGCGTCAAGGTCGCGTGCGTTGAAGTGGAAGTGCCCCCACGCGACGCCCGCGGCGTTGGGAGCAGCCAGGTCCGCGGCGGGCAGCACGGCGGCGGCTGCCACGAAGGCGGCGATTAATTTGCTCATTGCATCTATCTTAGCGGGCGCCTATTAGCTCGGCGGAGTGATTCTA
>Ga0163150_10009323_pt1 | contig 10896 bp, 5 predicted proteins | sample OliLakLV19P2IB_FD_148628 | JGI IMG/M metagenome (GOLD analysis project Ga0163150, IMG submission 148628) | Freshwater microbial mat bacterial communities from Lake Vanda, McMurdo Dry Valleys, Antarctica - Oligotrophic Lake LV.19.P2.IB | ecosystem: Environmental > Aquatic > Freshwater > Lake >...
CCATGATCGGCCTCCCCCAGGTGTTGATTCCCTGGGGAAGGCCTACGGCGAACTAAAGGGGCCTCAAAATGGCTGCTTTTCATTCCGCCCCTCGTGGCGGCATTCGAGTGCCCGCTGACAGCTGGCACGCGGGTCCGGGTGCAAGACATTTACGTGATGTCTGAGGTCCACGGCCAAACGCCCGACGAAATCGTCCGCTCGCTCCCCCACCTATCGCTGGCCCAAGTGCATGCGGCTTTGGCTTACTTTTTTCAGCACTCCGGTGAGATCCTCCAAGAGTTGCGCGAGGACGAGGACTTGGTTCAGCAGTTCCGTGCGATGACAGGTTCCGGACCGGTCGAGCGGAAGCTGCAGCAAAGCACGGACGCGAACCGTGATTCGGTTTCGCCTTGATTCGGATTCACCGTGATTCGGTTTCACCTCGACGAGCACGTGGACCACGATGTCGCTCGCGGGTTAACCCGCCGAGGCGTCGATGTGACGACCGCGACGGACGCTGGGAGCCGACGACAAGGACCACGCGGCGTTTGCCCTGCGCGAGAATCGGGTAGTCCTGACGCACGACGCCGACTTCTTGCGGTTGGCAAGCGCCGGTATCGACCACGGCGGAATTCTCTACTGTCCGCCGCAACGCCGCTCGGTCGGGTACTTGGTGCGCTATCTGTTCCAAGTCGCGCAGACAATGACGCCTGAAGAATTCCGCGGCCGCGTCGACTTCGTTTAGCCGGCGTACGAATGCGGTCCGACGTCTCGCTACGGAGACGGCGCCGTCGGCAGCGCCTTCTTGAGCGCTTCAAAGTCCTGCGGCGCGTCGCCCTGCCCTTCAGGCTTTTCCTTCTTCTTGATGATGCTGTCGCGGTTGAGGTGAATCTTCTGGAAGGTCTTGTCCGAGATCACGTAGTACCAATCGGCGAAGCGTTTGTTCAGCTCGTCGACTTTCTCCTTGCCTTCCTTCACCTTGGCGTCGTACTCGTCCTGGAGACGTTTGTTCTCGGCCTCGATTTGCTTGCGCTCTTGCTCCACGTCGACCTCGGGTGCCGCCGGTGCGGCCGGATCTCCGGCCTTGGCTTCAGTGGCCGCGGGTGTTTTTTCACCGGGCTTCGTTTCACCGGCCGCTTTTTCATCGGACTTCTTGTCGCCGGGCTGCTTTGCGTCGGCCTCTTTCGTCGGCGCTGCTTGTGCCGGTTCCTTCTTGACGGGCTCATCCTTGTCGGCGCCTGGGCCGGCGTCTTGCACGTCGGCCAGAGCCAATAGCACTTCGCCCTCGTCTGAATTGGCTGGGCGAACCTCGGAATTCGACGAGTCGGTTTTCGGCGCCGTGGCTTCGGGAGCGTCTGCCTTGGGGGACGCCGCCTTCGGCGCGTCGACCTTCGGCGCGTCGGCTTTCGGGGCAGCTTCCTTCGGTGCAGAGTCCTTCGCCGCGTCCGCCTTCGGCTGCTCGCCGGCCGGCTTGTCGCCTTCTTTCTTTGCACCCTCGGCGGGGGCGGCCTTATCCTGCGCGGGTTCGCCGGGCAGCGGTTTCAACTCCGGCTTGGGAATCAGGTCCTGATTGAAGCGGGTCGTCACCAACACGTAGCGATTCACCCCGCCATCGGCGGACTCGTCGTCGGCCTTTTTCTTGTCCGCCTCCTTGTCGTCATCCTTCTTTGCGTCGTCTTTTTCACCGCGGCCCGTGATGGCCCCGAATCGCAGCACGTACTCGACGCCGTTATTCATGCCGCAACGGGCTTCCCCTTCCGTGGCGTAGAGCTCCACGCCCCCGTTGGGTGAGGGGCCGAAGGCGAAGCCGCGCTTGGCGAGCATCTGCGCAGCTGCCTGGTTCTTAATGGCTTCTTCACCGCCCTTGAGGTCTGTACTTAACTCCCCGGGCTTGCGGGCGACGTCGACAATTTTCAGGTCATCGAGAGCCGTCTTCAGATCGTTGAGTTTCTGGGAGTCGAGCTCCTGGTCCGCGGTCAGCTTGATGTCCTTCGATGCGGGACCGCCTTCAAAAACCTTCATGCCGGCCAGCGACCATTTTGAATCCTTGTTGTCGAAATCGAGGATGATTTCGGCCCGCGGATCGAGGGTCCGCCGCAGCAAGTCGAGCGAGTGATCCTTGATCGTCACCTGTTTGACGTCGAAGGCGTTCAGCTTGAGCAGATCGGGTTCGATCCAGTCCTCGAATTTGGTCGAGAGCTTTTCGGTAGGCACCTTCGCCACGTACACACGGTCCTGGCCCGGCTCGCGGACATAGTGCAACTCGGGTTTATCCTTGTCGGCCTCGCCGATGATCAATTTGGCGAGTTTTTCGCCATTCTTGCCTTCCAGCGTCACCCGCTTTCCCACTCCGGTAGCGCCGGCGGCCAGTTTGCCCGGATCGGGCTCGACGACACCAAACTTCTCATGGTCGGCGCGATCTTCGCTGGCCACACCCAACTTTTTCAGGCCCACCATCGAAGCGGCCGCCTGGCCCAGTTGTCGCTGCGCGTCGGCCGGATAGCCCTCGTGCGAAGGAATCGACCACACGCCATTGCTTTTGGCGACGCGGAACGGCTTGATCGTGGCGGTGGACTGATCGAAATCGATGATCTCGAATGTCTCGGCATCGAGCGGGTTTGTGAAGTCGGGAAAGAATTGCTGCCCGGCATCGTCGACGACAGCGTCACTGTCCGCGTTGGACCGAACCAACCACGCGCCGCCAAGCAGCACGACGGCGATGCCGGCGTAAGTAAGCGTTTTGGTCATCTCGTTCATGGGTAGGCCTCGAGCGTTTTGAGCAGCGACATTCGATTGTGAAGGCGATACAAAAAGGTGGGGCTACCGCCCCAGCCTACAATGCTGGTTCCTCTCGGTCAGCGTAGCCGCGTGCGGGCGACGCCTTCGCGCTCTTTCGCGCGCCGGTTGAAGTACACTCCTAGTCCGACGAGCATCGGTAGAATGGGCGGCAGGAGGATGGCCCACATCTTGTACTGATTCTGCACCTGCTGGGTTTCGAGAGTGAGTTTCTTGTCGATCCGGGTCTTCTCTTTGTCGAACTTCTTCTGCAGTTGCTCGACCGTGGTCTCGAGTCGCCGCTGGCCAGCTTCTTCGGCCATGGCCAGACGCTGCAAGGTCTCCATGTCCACCATGCGAGGATCCTTGCCTTTACCCAGTTTCTTTAACTCGTCGTCTAGGGCCGCTTGCTCCGTGGCCTTGGCGGCCTCGAACTCTTTCTTGAAGTCTTGCCGCTCCTTGCTGTTGTCGTCACGGGCTTCCTGCGTGCGGTCGTCGATGGTCGTCAACGTGCGATGTTGCGGGCGGCGCTTGCGAATCTCGATGAACTTCATCGAGCGGTCATCGCCGGCCAATGCGTCCAACACATTCAGAACGAACGAGACATTGTCGAAATTGAAGTTGATCTCTTGATCGGGGTCCTGACCAAAGGAACGCAACTGGAAGAACTGCGAGTACATCAGATCGATGTCGCTTACCAGGATCACGTCGATGTCGCGGGTTTTGCCCTTCTTGGCCACGGATTTCTTCGGTGCGGATTTGTCCGCATCGGCTTTGCCGTCGGCAGCTTCGTCAGCAGGCTTCTCGTCGGTAGCTTTCTCGCCAGCCGATTTCGTGTCGTCGGTTTTCGCGTCGGAAGCTTTTCCGTCGGCGGGTTTCTCCGACTTTGGGTCCGCCGGCTCGTCGTCCACGGCGCACTGTGCCGGATCGTCCGCCGGCAGCGACATCGCCGGCAACGCCATGGCCGCATCGAGGGCCGTGGGAGCTGCTGGGGGCGCCTTGCCGCGAATTCGGGCCGCCAGTACATAGCGGTCGTCGGAGCGGATGCGATTGGGATTTCGCTTCAATCCGCCGCCGCGGCCGAAGATGTTGGGTTCCATCAGTTCGCTGTACGACACCGTCCCCCGCGGCTTGCCCTCGAGCGTCACGAGCTTCTCGAACTTCAGCCGAGAGGCGTTCAACGGCGAGATCGAACCGGGGAACAAGAACAATAACTGTTGCAACTTCGACGTGACGGCGTCTTGCTCGTTGAACGGGTCCAGATCTCCGTCTTCGGAGTCGACGCACACGAACTCGTCGGGCCAGATGTCTCGGGTGCGGGTGTACGGATTGTACTTTTGCCACACGATGCTGGTGGGCGAGAACCGCACGCCCAACAAATCCCAGAGAGCATTGACGTCCCCCTTAGGCACCGGCGGTTGTCGTCCCATCATGCCCATCATGCCGCCGGGGGGCTGTTTCTCTTGGCTCGTGGCGGGCACGCCTTGGGCCATGTACGGAAACGGATCCTCGAAAATCGCCGTGGGCTGGCCGTTGCGAACCGCTTCCACGAAGTTGTTCATTTGCTCTTGCGAGAGCGACGAAGGCTGGACGGCCAAGAGCACGTCGTATTGCTCCGTGATCGGAGCGTCGGGGCTCACCTGCACGACCTCGTACTGCTTCTTCAGTTCGTCGATGATCAACTCGTCGCGCGTGGGGGTCATCGTCTGAGGATCGAAGCTGCCGAACAACTTGGCGTCGGTCGTCAGCACTCCCAGTCGTTTCCGCTTTTGATCGGTGATGGTGCAGATCGAACGGGCGACCTCATATTCGACGGGGATGCCGCGATCGACAAACGGAACCACCACCTTGTTCAGGCCCGAGGTGAAGGCCACGCCCATGAAGATCTCGTCCAGCTTCTGCGCACCGCGGGCGCGCGAGATGACTTGCCGGCCCGTGATGCCAAAGCGTTCCTCGGCCCGTTCGGCTTCGGGCGAAAGGGGTTCGGTGTCGTGGACCGTGACCTGGATATTGGAGCCGCCCAGAGCTTCGAATTCTCGCAAGGTCGAAAGCAAGTTCAGTCGCGTTTGCACGTACGATTCGGGCACGTTCGAGCTGACGAAGGCGTCGATCTTGATCGGATGCTTGGCGTTCAAGCCGCGGACGAGCTCTTTCGTCTCGGGCGACAGGCTGCTGAGCCGCTCGCTGGTGACGTCCATTCTCGCGTCAAAACGGTGCGCGACGAGCACGGCGCCCGCGGCGGCGGCCACCAGCGCCACACAGCGCACCAGGTAGTGTCCGCCCATCGATTTGCCGTCGCGTCCGCCGAGCCAGTGCCTGCGGCCGATCAACACCATGCTCAAGTACAACATCACGAGCACGATCGACACGAAGTAGACGATGCTCGACAGACTCACCACGCCCCGTCCAAAATCGTGGAACTGTTCTTCCAGGCTCCAGCCCTTGACCTTGCGGGCGAATTCCGGCGGAAAGATCACTTCGGCCGAGCCGGCGAAGGCCAATGGAGCGTTGAACAAGGCGCCCAACACGAAGCCGACCGTCAGATTTCCCGTGAGGAACGAGGCCACCATGCCGATCGCGAGCATCGCCAGTCCGACAAACCAATAGCCCAAGTACGTGCCCAGGAACAATCCAATATCCGGATTACCCAAGCGAGCCAGCATGCCGAGATTGCAGACCAATGAAAACAAAAGCGCGATTGTGAAGATGGCGACGGCGGCCAGATATTTGCCCAGCACCACTTCCAGGTCGCCGGCGGGAATGGTCAGCAGCAGTTCATCGGTGCCCTGGCGACGTTCGTCGGCCCAGATGCTCATCGTGATGGCCGGTATGAAGACCAACAGGATGTACGGCAGGTACTTGTTCAACTGGTCCAGATTGGCCAGGTTCGAGTTGAAGAAGTCGTTGGGCCAGAAGGCCGCGAACGAGCTCAACAGCACGTACACGCAGATGAACACGTACCCCGTAGGGCTACTGAAGTAGCTGGACAAGTTGCGTCGAAAGATAGCGTAGATGACGTTGAATTTCATGGCAATTGGCTATTGCAAGTGTGAAGTTGGTCGCGTGCGGTTCGCAATGATTTGTGTTTAGCGCCGCAGTCAAACGGCGCAGTCAAACGGCGTTTTGGCGGTCGCTGATTCCCAATTCCAGTTCCGGCAGGTCACGCCTGGTTGGCGGTCAATTCGTAAAAATGCTCGTCCAGCGGGCGGCCGTCGCGCATCAGCTCCTCGGGTGTCCCGTCGAATTTCAGCCGGCCTTCGTCGATGAACAACACGCGGCCGGCCATCGCCTGCACTTCCTGTAAGATGTGCGTCGAGAGCAAAATGGTTTTGCTCTGGCCGAGCCGGCGGATCGTCTCGCGGACCTCGCGAATTTGGTTCGGATCGAGGCCGGCCGTCGGTTCGTCGAGGATCAGCACGTCGGGCTCGTGCAACAACACTTGGGCCATGCCCACGCGCTGGCGATAACCCTTGGAGAGCTTGCCGATGGCCTTGCCGATCACGGAGCCCAGTGCGCATTGATCGACGACCGCGGCGATCCGCTCGCGTTTCCGCGCACCGCTCAGCCCGCGAGCGTCGGCAAAGAACTCGAGCAGGCTGCGGGGAGTCATATCCAGGTACAGCGGCCCATTTTCGGGCAGATAGCCCAGTCGCTCGGCGCCTTTGAGTCGATCGGTCGCCATGTTGTGACCGGCGATGCGGGCAACGCCCGTCGAGGGCGACAGGTAGCCGGTGAGCAACTTCATCGTGGTGCTCTTGCCGGCCCCGTTAGGCCCTAGAAAGGCGACGACCTCGCCTTGGCGAATCTGGAAGCTCACGTCGCGGGCGGCCGCGAAATCGCCGTAAAATTTAGAGAGGTTTACGGCCTCGATCATCGGCGGCAAATGCTGCCCGCCGGCGGACGGTTCGCTCATCGTCAACTGTCTCCCGGATATCGAGTTCGGTAAATCGCGAAAGGACCGCGGCCGATGGCCTGCGACCCATCGCGTTAGTCGGCCGGCATTTTGCAGCCAGCATTCTTGGCAGCCGGCGCTTTGTAGCCGGCTGAGTTGCCCACAGGCCAAAATGTTGGCCGAACTGGTCGTCCCGCCGCTTCCGTCACAGGTAGTTCGACCCCGCTGCAAGGGGGTCGGGAAGGAAACGTGCGAACACAACGCCTGCTTGTGTGGTGGGCTCCCTCCCGCCAAACTAATTTCCATGCCAAACTTCGGTCGACACCAACCCAATTGGGCGGCACCCCCTAAACCGGCCGTGACCATTAACTTGCCCTAGGGCCAGAAACTCGCCCTAGAAGGTTAATACCCCTCCGTCTGCCTGTCCATACCTACGCGACGAGCGTGGAGTGGGTTCGCGGGAGATCGCCGGCGGCGGCCAATCGGCTCGGCGCCGCCCCTGCATCCCTCATGACCGGCGGAACGCGATCTGCCGCCGCCAGTGCTCGTTGTCGGTCGCGGGAAAATCGAGCCGCAGGTGAACCCCCCGGCTTTCCTCGCGCTTCCGAGCCGCCGAGATCATCAGCCGGGCCACTTCGAGCATATTCTGCAACTGCCAGCCGGGCGTGGCGGCGAATTGTCGATTCAGCACGTAGCTGCACCAGCGGTCGATCGACTCGGCGGCTTCGGCTAGTCCCGCTCCGGTCCGCCGGACGCCGGCGTTTCGCCACATGAGGCTCCTGAGCGAATTGCGAATGTCGGCCAGGTCCAACGGCTCGCCGACTTCCGGCTCGGTCGGATTCTCCAAAGGCAGGCCACGAAAATCGTCGGCGATTTTTTCCGCCGCGCGCGAAGCCCCAGTCCCGGCATGGGCTCCGTAGACGAGCCCTTCGAGGAGGCTGTTTGACGCCAGGCGGTTGGCGCCGTGCAGTCCACTGGACGTCACTTCGCCGGCGGCCCAGAGACCCGGCAGCGTGGTACGACCTTCGAGATCGACCGTCACGCCGCCGATCATATAATGCGCGCCGGGACGGACGGGGATCGGATCGCGGGCGATATCCAGGCCGAACTCGGCGCACACGGCCGCGATGCCAGGAAAACGGCTGCGAACCCGCGCGGCATCCAAATGCGAAAGATCGAGGTACACGCTCGGGTGCCGAGTCTTCTCCATCTGGCTGACGATCGCGCGACTGACAATGTCGCGCGGGGCGAGCTCGGCTCGTGCGTCGTACTCGGGCATGAAGCGGTCGCCGTTACGATCGATCAGCCGCGCGCCTTCGCCACGCATGGCCTCGGTGATCAGATTGCGGCTGCTGCCGGCGATGTAGAGCACCGTCGGGTGGAACTGCATGAACTCCATATCGCGCAGCTCGGCGCCGGCGCGATACGCTATTGCGTGACCATCGCCGGTAGCGACCTCGGGATTGGTCGTCTCCCGATAAATCTGCCCTGCGCCGCCCGTGCAAAGGATCGTTTGCTTGGCCCAGACGAGCGTCTTGCCGTGCCGTTCATTCCACACCAAAGCGCCGCGGCAGACCGCTTCGTGCGTGAGCAGGTCCAGCGTGAACGTGTTTTGCCAAGTTTGCAGATTCGGCAGGTCACGGATCCGCTCGATGACTGCCCGCATGACTTCTTTGCCCGTGGCGTCGCCTAATGCATGGACGATGCGGAAATGGCTATGCCCTCCCTCGCGCCCCAACGCCAGGCCGCCTGACTCTTCGTCGAAGCGGGCCCCCCAGGCAATCAGCTCGTGGATTCGCGCGGGCGCTTCGCGCACGACCATCTCGACCACCTGCTTGTCGCACAGATCGGCGCCGGCCACGAGCGTATCGGCCACGTGGTTCTCGAAGCGGTCCTCGGGATCTAGCACGCCGGCGATGCCGCCCTGCGCGTAGTTGCTGTTGGATTGCAGCAGGCTGTCCTTAGTAATCACCAAGACGCTAAGCTTCGGATCGACGGCCAGTGCGGCGCGCAAACCCGCCAACCCACCGCCGATGATCAAAACATCGGCAAAGTGGTGCGGCACCCGCTTGGGGTGGAACGGCGCAAGATAGCGTGGTGTGGCATCGGGCATGAGCGGAGAACCATTCTACCGCTCTGAGATGGCTGGCACCAACACCGGCTACCACGGGCCATGCCGCCGATTGCATCTTGGGGGTGCCATGCTCACACGACGCCCAAGAGACTGTCCATCTAGTTCACGTCCAATGCGGCGGGTGAGCATGCCGCGAACGTCAGGCATGCCCACGCCACGCGAATGGACACCCTGGCGTTGGTGCATCTCGCCATTTGCAATTTGCCTATAACCGGCGTGGGCATGGCACCGGATTATCGGCGACGACGAGCGAATATCACTAGCGCCGCCAGCCCCATCGCGGCCAGGGCAATGCCCGCCGGCTCGGGCACGGGTGCAAACTTGTAAACGATTCCGCCTGTACCGTTCGCCGGGGAATTGGTGACCAACGCGTACAACTCGCCATTGCCGTCCTCGCCGAAGCCGTGAACGGTTAGCCCGTTGGGCAACTGGTCGTTCGCGAACTGGGGAAGCAGGAACTCTTTGATCTCGCCGGAAGTGAGGTCCGCGTAAAAGAGGCGGCCGTCCACACGCGGCGGAAGCACCCGGAGGGCTAGATCGCCAAAGACGTACTTCCCAACCAACTCGGGAATGGCTGTGCCGCGGTAGACGAAGCCGCCCGTGATCGAGATGCCGTCGCCGTGGTCGTACTGCAGGGTTCCGAGCGTACCCGAGATGGGATCGATCAGACCGGCGGGAAGCCCCGGACTATTCGCGCCGATCGTCCCGGCGGTAACCGGCGGAGGTCCGGGCGACGCGAGGCGATTGAAGAGAAAGGTTCCTTCCTTGATTGCCCAACCGTAGTTGCCGCCGAGGGTGATTCGGTTGATCTCCTCAATGTTGTTCTGACCGACATCGGCAAGGATTAGGTCGTGGTTACCTGCGCGGTCGAAGGCAAAGCGGTACGGGTTGCGCAGTCCCAGGGCGTAAATCTCAGGCACTTCGCCGGCGCCATCGAATGGATTGGATTGCGGAATGCGGTACTGGCCGTTGCTGCTCGCCACGTCGGGGCTGCCGCCGGTTAGCGACGGATTGAGCGGATCGATCCTCAGCATCTTGCCCAAGGGGGTCGTCAGGTTTTGGGAGTTGCCGCCTGGTTCGATATGGCTCGCGCCGACGTCGTTGGCATTGCCGCCGTCACCCGTCGCCAGATAGAGGTAGTTGTCCGGGCCGAAGGCGATGGTGCCGCCGTTGTGATTGCCCGCGTTCTTGCCAAACGAAATGATTTCACGGCGCGAGGCGAGATCGACCACATTGGGGTCCGCGGCGCTCATTTTCCACTCGGTGATCAGGTTTTTGTAGTTTTGCACGGCATTGTTGGGCGCCACGTATGTCGGGCCGGCCCCCAAGTTTTCGCTGGTGTACGTGTAGAGCGTACGGAACCCAGGGCTATTGGCGTCGCTGAAGCCGGGATGAAACGCCAACCCCAAAAACCCACGCTCGTCGTTGGCGTTGCCAGGACTAAGCGGGCCAGTGCCAACGGGCGCCACTTGCACTAGGTTCTGAATGTTCAGCGCCGAGCCCGGCAGAAGTCCGTCCATCGGGTACTTCGTCAGGTCAATGATTCGCAGCAGGCCGTTTTGTTCGACGACAAACAGACGGTTCGTGTCGTCCGGCGGGCTGATCGCGTAGTCAGGGGCTGCCATGCCGGTGGCAATGGGCAGCAAGTTGACCGCGATGGTTCCTTTGGTGATCGCCGGCAGAATGTGGTCCGCCGCTGCCCGCGAACAAGTGGCCAGGGCGATGAGAACCGCCGCCGCGTAAACTCGTCGACACGTCATGGTGCGAGTCTCCCTGAAAAACGAATGGTCATTTTTGGTTTACAACAAGCGTTCCCTACTTGGCGGCGGCGCTGCGCGCAATGGCGCGCAGCGCCACAAACGACATGGAACTGTTCCTTAGCCGGTATTATTCACGATCCGCTGCGGTTTTGTCGCGGGCGTTTTTCCGTGCGGAGGAAGGGCAACGGGGTCGTGGGCATCGCGCACCGCCCCCTGACCCCCAGAGACCAGTTGAATTGGGTGAGCGCCGCGCGGCAAGAGCAGCCGCTACTCGCGCCGCACCTCGTGCAGGAAGGCGTGTCGCGGCGGCGGCAGCCAGTCGCGCGCTTTCGGGCCGCGCGACGCGGGAAATCGCG
>Ga0163150_10009324_pt1 | contig 10895 bp, 12 predicted proteins | sample OliLakLV19P2IB_FD_148628 | JGI IMG/M metagenome (GOLD analysis project Ga0163150, IMG submission 148628) | Freshwater microbial mat bacterial communities from Lake Vanda, McMurdo Dry Valleys, Antarctica - Oligotrophic Lake LV.19.P2.IB | ecosystem: Environmental > Aquatic > Freshwater > Lake >...
ATACCGCACCATGCCCGACTGCGAGAGCGTGAACGATGTGAAGACACCGACCGCGTACAGCGGAATCAGCGCGGTCGTGATACCTCCGAACGCGACGATCAACACGCTCGCCGCTATCGCGAGGACGACCACACCGTTCGAGAACACCAGCCGATCGCCACGTGCCGCCAGCTGCCGCGGGAGATACCCGTCGCGGGCGACGATCGACGAGAGACGCGGGAAGTCGGCGTAGGCGGTGTTGGCCGCGAGAACGAGAATCCCGGCCGTAAGCACCTGGAGCAAGAACAACAAGGCGCCGGCGCCGAATACCTGCTGACCCATCTGGGCGTTGACGGTGATTTCGTGGCTCGGGAATGGGTGCAACTTGCTGGCGAGGAGTGAGACACCGAAGAACAGCGTGCCCAAGATGACGCCCATCATCGTGAGGGTCTGCGCCGCGTTCCGCGCCTCCGGTCGCCGGAACGCGGGCACGCCGTCGGCAATGGCCTCGACACCGGTGAGTGCGACCGCACCCGACGAGAAGCCCTTCAAGATCAGGAACAGCCCAATGGCGCCGCCGGTCTCGGTGACGTCCTCCGCGAGCTCGGGATCGAACGTGATCGGATCGATGCCGCCGAACCAGTCCAGGTACGACTTCGTGAGACCGACGAACAACAGCGCCGACAGCATGATGATGTAGCCGTACGTGGGCACCGCGAAGATGCGGCCCGATTCCTTCATGCCGCGCAGGTTCAGCAGGGTGATCAGCACGATCAACCCCAGACAGAACTCGACGCGATGGTGTTCGACCGTGTCGCGGAACTGAGGGATCGAGATGATGGCCGCGACGCCGGCCGACACCGACACCGCGACCGTCAGGATGTAGTCGACGAGGATCGATGCCCCCGCGACGAGCGACGGATTCTCGCCGTGATTCTCGCGACTGACGATGTAGGCCGCGCCACCCTGCGGGTACGCCTTGATCGTCGTGCGGTACGACGTGATGACGATCGCGAGCAGCAGTGCGACGCCGATGGCGATCGGAACGAGGTACTCGAGACCGACCGCCAGGCTCGTGCCCGCACCGACGGCGAGCACGAAGAGGATTTCTTCCGTCGCGTACGCAGTCGACGAAATCGCGTCCGAGGAGAAGACGGCGAGCGCGGTCGGCTTACCCAGCCGCTGGTGTTCCTGCTCGGACGTCGCCAACGGCCGTCCTACGAAGATCCGTTTCAGCGTCTCGAGCACTCGTCGTCGTCCAGTCGGCGTTTCCCGTCGGCGCGTGGCGCCCGGCCCTCGTCAGCATGCCATCTCTCCGGGCCCGCTCCGGGAACGGTGTGCCCCGGGCGAGGCAAGGGCCGTATCATCCCGCCGGTTCGAGGAATGGAGGCCGCGGTGCACGTTGTCGTAGTGGGATGCGGCCGGGTCGGGAGCGAGCTCGCCAGCGCACTCCAGCTCGGCGGTCACAGCGTGGCGATCGTCGACAAGAAGGAGCGCGCGTTCCGCCGCCTCGGCTCCGGATTCGACGGCCAGACGGTGGTGGGGTTCGGGTTCGACCGCGACCATCTCGCCCAGGCGGGCATCGACCGCGCCGGAGCATTCGCGTCGGTTACCAACGGCGACAACTCCAACATCTTGTGCGCCCGCATCGCCCGGGAGAGCTACGGCATCGAACGGGTCGTCGCCCGCATCTACGACCCGCGCCGGGCCCTGATCTACCAACGCCTGGGCATCCCCACGGTCGCGACCGTCGCGTGGACGACCGACCAGGTGCTGCGCCGTCTGCTCCCCGACGAGACCCGCCACGACTGGGCCGACGGCACGGGCAAGGTTGCGCTCGTCGAGCGGTCGATCTCGCCGGCCGCGGTCGGCAAGAAGCTGAGCAAGCTCAACCGCCCCGGCCGGTTCTGGCTCACGGCGGTCACGAGGTTCGGTCAGGCGCAGATCGTCACCACCGACCTCGTCGGCCAGGACGGCGACGTCCTCGTGTTCGTCAGCGCCCTCGAAGCGCTCGACGAGTTGCAAGTGCAACTCGACTCCGGAGGAGATCACTGATGCGGGTCGTCGTTACGGGTGCCGGCAACGTGGGCCTCTTCATCGCCAACGACCTCATCGCCACGGGGCACGAGGTGCAGCTCATCGAACAGAACCCCGACGTGATCGCACGGGCCGAGCTGTCGATGGGTGTCGAGGTCGTCGTCGCCGACGCGTGCGAGGTCAACTCACTGCGCGCCGCCGGACTCGAACGGGCCGACGTCGTCGTTGCCGCGACGGGTGACGACGAGGACAACCTTGTCGTGTCGCTCCTCGCGAAACAGGAGTTCGGCGTGCCCCGAGTCATCGCGCGGGTCAACCACCCGAAGAACGAATGGCTGTTCAACGAGAACTGGGGTGTCGACATCTCGGTCTCGACCCCGCACCTCATCACCGCGCTCGTCGAGGAAGCCGTTTCCGTGGGCCGGCTCGTACGCATCCTCCAGTTCGAAGGCGGCAACGTGCGCCTCGTCGAACTCCGCCTCGCGCCCGACGCGCCCGTCGTCGACAAGGCAATCAAGGATCTCGAGTTCCCGCGTGACGCCACCATCGTCGCCGTCTTGCGCGGCGAACACGTCGTGATGCCCCGCGGCGACACCGTGTTCGAGCCGGGCGACGAAGTGCTCGCGATGGTCACGGCCGACGCCGAAGACGACGTGCGCCGCATCCTCGCCGGAGACTGAAAGAGAACGCCGACGTCGCACGGCGCCGTGAGCGGAGCGACGGAGGAGCGCAGTGAACTGGCGGGAGCGACGACGACCTAGACAAGCGTGTACATCGGGTTGTAGACGACGCGCTGGTTGTGGTCGAGCGTCATCACGCCCTCGAGCACGATGCGCCGGCCCGGAGAAATGCCGTTGATCTTGCGCCGGCCGAGGAACACACCGGTCACGAACGCGTCGCCGTCGTACACGGACACTTCCAGTGCGTCGGCACCGGCCCGAGGCACGATGCGGACGGAACGCACCTCACCGGCCAGCCGAACGGGCTGTCGCGTTTTCGCGTCGGCGATCGTGGAGCACTGCATGGTGTCGCACCACGTAGACAGGTTCTGCCGATCCTGCTCCTCGACGGGCCTTGTCAGCTTTTCGACGAATTTGCGTAGTGCCACGGATTCGAGAATACCGCTCGCTAGCCTGGCGGGCTGTTGTCTCCCATGCGGTCTTCCTTCCTCGCGCTCGCCGTCGCCGCCGTTCTTGCGCTCTCCGCGTGTTCGGGTGACGACGACGACAGTTCTGGCTCGGCCGACGAACGGCCCACCACCTCCACCGCGGCTCCCGTCGAGGCAGAGGTGGCCCTGACGCGCGGCGAGGCTGTCGTCGCCGGCGCGGGCGGCGACATTGCCCTCGACGAGCCGACCCGGCAAGCCGCCGTCGACGCCGCGCAGCAGTACGTCGACGCGGCGATGATCGCCCCACTCACCGACGGCGCGGTGCCCGAGGAGTACGCGGCACTGTTCGATACCGGCGTTCAGGCGAGCGCGATCGCGGCCGACCGGGCCGTCCTCACCGACGAGGGCATTCCCGCGCCGACGGAAACGCCGACGATCACCGCGACCCCGGTCCGCATCGACGGCCTCGCCGCAGCCGACGGCACCCTCACGTTCCTCGCCACGACCTTCTCGGTCACCGTCGACGCCGAAACCGCGAGCGGACCCGTCGCCGTGCGCCGCAACGTCGAGCTGACGTACGCGCCGAGCGGTAGCACATGGCTTGTCACCGCATACCGCGTCACGGTCGAACGCGACATCGCCGACGCGGGCACCTCCACGACAACGGCGGCCGCAGGATGAAGAAGTTCGTGAAGCGCACGCTCATCGTTCTCGTCACGCTGGTCGTTGTCATCGCGCTCGGAACCGGCGGGATGGTCGCCGCCTGGCTCGCCGGGATACGCATTCCGTTCGCATCCGGAGCGACGTGGATGCAGATCGAAAAGGTCGGCTCCGCCGATGCCGCCGGTACGCCGACCGATACGTTCTTCATCGCGCTGATCGGCAACGACGCGCGCGAGGGACGCGGCGGCGCCCGGGGCGACGCCCTCCATGTCGTCGGCATCAACCCGACGACGAACACCGCCACCATGCTGAACGTGCCCCGCGACACCTGCTGGAACGGCGGGAAAATCAACCGGGCCCACGCGCAGGACGGCCCCCGCGGGCAGGCCGACGCGCTGGGCCAGCTGCTGGGCGTGAACATCACCTACGTCGTGTCGGCAAACTTCCCCGAGTTCCAGGCCATGGTCGACGGCATCGGCGGCATCCAGATCGACAACCCCCACTCGATGAACGACGCGAACTCGGGTGCGTTCTTCGATCCCGGTCCTCAGCGGTTCGACGGCTGGGGCGCACTCGCGTTCTCGCGCAACCGCTACAACTTCTCACGTGGTGACATCACCCGCAGCGAGAACCAGGGCCTCGTGATCCTCGCCGCCCTCCGCACGCTGCAAGGAGAAGGCAAAGGCCCGGCCGGAGAGTTCAAGACCGCGGCGCTCGTCGCCCGCCACGCCCAGGTCGAAGGCATGGGCCTGGCCGAGGTGTACCGGTTGGGCCGGATCGCGTTCCGTCTCGACGCCAACGCCGTCCGCAGCGTCACCATCCCCGTCGGCGGCGGCAACTGCCTCAACCTCACCGGCGCCGCATCCAGCCTCTTCGCCGACTTCGCCGACGACGCAACCCTCCAAACGCACTAGCGCTCGAAATTGCGCCGTACGGCGACCGTTTCGGTCGCCGTACGGCGCAATTTCGGCTGGGTGGGGTCACTACGGTGATGTCACGATGGACGCGTGCGACACGCTCGACGAGCTCGCGGCCGACCCGGAGTTCGCGGGCCGGCTCGTGCACCGCGAGGTGTTGCCCGAGCGGACGGTGCGCTACTCGGGTACGCAGGAACCACTGCACCCCGAGATCACCGAACGCCTCGCGGCGCGGGGAATCGACGAGTTGTACGTGCACCAGGCGGGCGCGGTCGACGCGCTGCGCGCCGGGACGAGCACCGTTGTCGCGACAGGCACCGCCTCGGGGAAGTCGCTCTGCTACCAGATTCCGATCGTCGAATCGGTCCTCACCGACCGCCGTGACACCGCCCTGGCGATCTTCCCGACCAAGGCACTGGCCCAAGATCAGCTCCGCGCGCTGCGGTCGTGGCTCGTGCCCGGGTTGCGCGCGGTTACGTACGACGGCGACACCGACACCGATGCGCGCGCATGGGCCCGCAAGAACGCGAACGTCGTGCTCACCAACCCCGAGATGCTGCACGTCGGGATCCTGCCGTCGCACAAGCGATGGGCGACCTTCCTCATGCGCCTGCGGTACGTCGTCGTCGACGAACTGCATACGTTGCGCGGCATCTTCGGCAGTCACACCGCGCACGTCCTTCGCCGGCTGCGGCGCATGTGCGAGCACTACGGCGCGTCACCGACGTTCTGTTTCGCCAGCGCGACCATCGGCAACCCCGCCGAACTGGCCACGGCCCTGTGCGGACTTCCGGTCGAGCAGATCGACGACGACGGTTCACCCCGGGCCGAGAAGGTCCTGGGCTGCTGGCAGCGACCGCTGCTCGACGCCCACTCCGGTGCCCGCGCGTCGGCCAACGTCGAGACCGCGCAGCTGCTCGCGCACTTCGTGCGTGCGGGGCATCCGACCCTCGCGTTCACCCGGAGCCGGCGGGGCGCGGAGCTCGTCGCCCAACACGCCCGCCGTCGCCTCGAACACGCCGAACCGGGACTCGGTCAACGCGTCGCCGCGTACCGCGCCGGGTTCCTCGCCGACGAGCGCCGCGCGCTCGAACACGACCTCACGTCGGGTGCACTGCTCGGTGTCGCCGCCACAACTGCGCTCGAACTCGGCATCGACGTCGGTGGCCTCGACGCGGTCATCCTCAACGGATTCCCGGGAACGCTGGCGTCGATGTGGCAACAGGCGGGGCGGGCCGGACGCACGGGACGCCGCTCGGTCGCGGTGCTCGTCGCGGGCGACGACCAGCTCGACCAGTGGTACGCCGCGCATCCCGACGAACTCGTCCGCCGGGCACCGGAAACCGCAGTCGTGAACCCGCAGAACCCGTACGTGCTGCGCGCCCAGGTCGCGTGCGCGGCCCATGAACTTCCGCTCGCGCCCGACGACGAACGATGGTTCGGCGAAGGCATCGACGACGCGGTGCGCGACCTCGTACACGCCGACAAGCTGCGGCCGCGCGGCGGTCGGATGTACTGGGCCGGCGAGCGGGCCCCGGCGCCCGAAGTCGGGCTGCGAACCGGTTCGTCGGTCGAGTACCGGCTCGTCGACAACACCGACTGGCGCACCATCGGAACCGTCGACGACGCCCGCGCGTTCGCCGTCGCGCACCCGGGGGCGATCTACCTGCATCAGGGCCGCCAGTACCGCGTCGAGCGTCTCGACACGACCGACCACGTCGCGTTTCTCGAGGAGTACGAGGACGCCGACGAGTACACGCAGCCGCGCACCGAGACCGACATCACGATCATCGCCGAGGACCGGTCCACTCCGCTCGGCGAAACGATGGTGCACCTGGGCACGGTCGAGGTCAGCAACCAGGTCATCGCGTACCAGCGCAAGCAGATCTCGACGAACTCGGTCATCGAAGTCGTCGAACTCCAACTCCCCGAACGATCGCTCGTGACGCGCGCGTGCTGGTACACGGTCCCCGTCGAGACGGTCGCCGCCGCCGGTATCGAGCCTTCGCAGCTGCTCGGCACCGTGCACGCCGCGGAACACGGACTCATCGGGATGCTGCCGCTGTTCACGATCTGCGACCGGTGGGACGTGGGCGGCGTTTCAATGGCCCTCAACCCGCAGACGGGTGAGCCGACCATCTTCGTGTACGACGGCTACCCCGGTGGCGCCGGCATCGCCGAACTCGCGTACGAGGCCGCGGCACGGCACGCGGCGGCGACGCTCGACCTCGTGGCATCGTGCCCGTGCGAAGACGGCTGCCCGTCGTGCGTGCAGTCGCCGAAGTGCGGCAACTGGAACGAGTACCTCGACAAGCGGGGCGCGATCGTGTTGCTCGGGCTCATGGCCCGCGAACTGGCGCCGACTCCGCGGCGCTGAAGTCGACCTCGGCGCGCGCCCGGGCCCGCCCGGGTTCGGCGAGCCCGGCGACCGCATCGATCTCCACTTCGACTTCGGCGGCCACGCCCTCGCAGTCGCAGCGCACCAACTCGGCACCGTTCATGCGCGCCGTCGCGGCCGCGGCGTCGTGCGCGGCGCGGCCGCCACGGCCGAGCGCGAGTTGATCGGCCGCGGCCAACGCCGCCGCGTCGGCCGCGGCCTCCGCCCGGGCCTGCACGAGCACGGCGGCACCCAAGCGGCCGAGCCCGAGGCAACACGCGGCAATCAGCGCCAACATGCCAATCGCGAACACGCTCACGTTGCCGGCCTCGCGGCCCGGACTCGTCACCGCTCGGCCCGCATCGTCGTATGCGCCTCGAGTTCGATGTCGGGCAACAACACGCCGATGAGCGGGACGTCGGTCTTTACCGTGTAGTGCACGTACACGACGACGGGGTCGCCGACCTTGCCCCGCCGGCGGATCTCGACCTCGGCTCCGTCGAGTACGCGGTTCGCCGCCGCGTCCACCCGCGCGTCGTCGCCGCCGACACTCGCCTCCCGGGCCGCCTCGCGCGCTGCGTTGACCGTCAGCACGTGGTCACGGATGACCAGCGCCCCCTGCACGAGCACGAGCAGCAACATCATCATGAACGGCAACACGTACGCGAGTTCGACCGTCGACTGTCCGGACTGAGCACGCCTCTTCGAGGGACCCGGGGTGGGGCGCGCGCGACGCGCGCCCCACCGCCGGTATTGGGGGGACATCAACCGGGCATGACCTTGTCGATCACACTGTCGAACAGGCGCGAGATCGCATGCGACTTCGTCGCCCACGCCAGCACCAGCCCGGCAATGGCAGCCGCCGCGATCAGCACAAGCGCGTACTCGGCGGTCGTCTGACCATGTTCGTCGCGTGCGAGCGGACTCGTCAACGCGATCCAGAAACGCAGGAACAGTTCAGGCACAGCTTCCTCCTCGTATGGGCTACGTCCCTCAGAGCCGGAATCCTTCGAGTACCACGGGTGCGACCGTGAGCAACGCGAATGCCGGGAGGGCACAGAACACAAGGGGGAAGAGCAGGCGCACAGGAACGGTGCGCGCACGGGCTTCGGCGCGGCGGCGAATGTCGGCGCGCACCTCGCGCGCGACGCGGGCGAGCGCGGGCGCGACGGCGGTTCCCGACCGCGCCCCGATTCTGAGGACATCGGTGAGCGACGCCAGCGCCGGTTCGGCGGCCCCCGCGTCGGCGAGCGCGTCGTCGAACGAGGCGCCGAGCACCGTGGCCCGCACGACCCGATCGAGCGGCGCCGCGATCGACGCGGGGCCGTAGCGGGCGGCGAGCGATACCGCTTGCCACAGCGTGCAGCCCGCGCCGACGGCGACGCCCGCGAGATCGACCGCGATCGGCAGGTCGCGCTGCACGACCGCACGCGTCCTGCGGGAACGGCGCGCCCGGATCAGACCCCCCGCGACCCGGCCGACGACGGTCTGCTCGAACCGGCGCCGGAGCCGCGCCGGGCGCACCTGGGCGCGGCCGCGGCCCAGCGCCCGGGCGCGGGCGCCGGTTTCGACTCGGCGGTGCAGCGCCGCGACGGGCAGCGTCGCGAGAAGACCCCAGCCACCCGCAAGCGCCAGCACGATCGGGTCGGTCACTGCTCGACCCCCGCGAGGATGCGGCGCATCCAGAGCGCGCCTGCGAGTTCGAGCACGATCCCGACCACGGCGCACGTCCGGCCGGCCGGAGTCGCGACGAGGGCGTGGAGCGTGCGCCGATCGGCGACGGCGGAGAGGGCGAGATACACGATGGGGCCGAGACCGATGACGAGGGCCGAGTAGCGCGCCTGCGCCGAGAGCGCCCGGGCCTCGGCGATCACGGCCGCCCGTTCGCGCAACGACGACGCGAGCCCTTCGAGGGCCTCGGCGCACCGGCCCCCGACCGACCCGGCCAACGCGAGCGCGCCGGCGACCGATGCCGCGCCCGCGGCCCGCCGTTCACCCGCCCAGGACGCGAGCGCGTCGGGCAGCGCGGCACCCAACCGCACCCGGGCCTCGACGCGGCCAAAGTCGGACGCCAGTGGCCCCCGACCGTTGGCGAGCGTCGCGACCCCGGTCGCGACGGTGCCACCCGCGCGGAGATCGGCGGCGATCACGTCGAGCGCGGCGGGGATCGCGGCCGCGACCTGGCGTCCACGGCGAAATCGGGCCGTGTGCAACCACGACGCGGCACCGACCACGACCGCGGTACTGGCGCCAACCGCGACGATCGGGCTGGTTCCGAGCCCGATCACGCCCACGCACCCCGCACCGAGCAGTACCACCTGCACCGCATGCTCGGGCGAGACGTCGACGGCCGCCGCGTCGAGCGCCCGGGCCAGCCGCGCGTGGACCCAACCCGGCAGCCTCCCGCTCGACACCGCGAGCGGCCGTACGCGGTCGACGACCGCGTAGCGGCGCGCCGCGCGCGCGGTCCACACCGTGGCCACGGTTCCGACGAGCGCGATCACGATGGTGTGCACGCGTTCCACACCTCCGCCAGGTCGACACCGGGGCGGCGGGCAGAACGCACCGGCGCGGCGACGACGCGTAGACCGTCGGGACCGCGTTGCAACAGCGGACGGACGGAGAGCGGATCGCCACCCTCGACCTCGGCGACTTCGGTGACGACACGCGCACCTTCCGGGGTACGCGCGACCGCGACAACGGCGTCGATCGCCGCCGCGATCTGCGCTCGGATCGCGGCCAGAGGCAACGCGATGTCGGCGCACAGCGCGAGCGTTTCGAGCCGGGTCAACGCTTCGGCCGTGCCGTTGGCGTGCACCGTCGACAACGAGCCGTCGTGACCGGTGTTGAGGGCCTGCAACATGTCGAGCGCCTCACCACCGCGCACCTCGCCCACGACAATGCGATCGGGCCGCATCCGCAGCGACGCGCGCACGAGGTCGCGCACACTCACGGCTCCGACCCCTTCGGCGTTGGCGGGCCGGGCCTCGAGGCGCACGACGTGCGGTTGACCCAGCCGCAGTTCGGTCGTCTCCTCGATCGTGACGATGCGTTCGCTCGGGTCGATGGCACGGGCGAGCGCGTTGCACAACGTCGTCTTGCCCGCGCTCGTCGCGCCCGCCACGAGCAGGTTCCAACCACCTCGAACGAGCGCGCCGCACAACGCGACGGCGCGTTCGTCAAGCCCGAACGCAGCCAGGGTCACGTCGCGCACCGTGAACCGCCGGATCGTCAGGCACGGACCGTCGGGTGCGAGCGGTGGCAGCACCGCATGGACACGGGAGCCGTCGGGGAGCCGGGCGTCGACGAGTGGTGACGACTGGTCGAGACGCAGTCCCAGCGGAGCCACGATGCGTTGCGCCATGCGGGCGATCGTGGTCGCGTCGAGATCGAGGTCGACCGCAACCAACCGCCCCCGCCGCTCGACGAACGCACGTCCGGGGCCGTTGAGCATGATTTCGGTGACCTCGCCGTCGGCCATCAACGGCTCGAGCGGGCCGAGACCACCGACTTCGTCGACCAGCGCATCGAGAACCCGCGCCGCATCGGCCGCCGGACACAACGGATCCTCGTCGCGCAGCATCGTCTCGAGGCGGCTCCGCAACTCGGGCCGGTCGAACTGTTCCGGATCGAACGGCGTGTCGAGCAGCCGTCGATGCAGCGCGTCGCGAAGAGAGGTACTCACGCGGCGCGACCCTTGCGGGCGAGGCCCGCGTGCGCGAGCAGGTCACGCGCCGGACGAGCGAGATGGTCCGGAAGGCGCGACGTGAGCACGCCGGCATCGACAACCCGCGCCACCGACGACCGCACCGGC